>Ga0307508_10000928_pt1 | contig 34072 bp, 41 predicted proteins | sample 9_EM_MG_FD_203089 | JGI IMG/M metagenome (GOLD analysis project Ga0307508, IMG submission 203089) | Populus trichocarpa ectomycorrhiza microbial communities from riparian zone in the Pacific Northwest, United States - 9_EM | ecosystem: Host-associated > Plants > Roots > Unclassified | place...
CGCGAAGCAAACCTCCAACCTCCGACTGGCCGTGCTCTTGGTTTCCACTCTGGTTTCCTCGATGACGACGAGCCGTCAGCAGGCTTGACACCAAAATACCGCGATGAACCTGATGAAAATCAATCCGATGATGCTGTTATAGTACATCGGACACCCGAAGGATCGTCTCCCCATGACAGTCGTAGTGGCAGCAGAGAACATCTTACATAGTATTTATAGAGCATCTATTTGTTTAATTTGTGTGTTGATTTATGGGTTGCAAGGAATAGCATACTTATTGTAAATCACTTCCTGTTACGGGTGTTGGGCTATGTTGTGCTCTAGGTCAAAAATATCTCCGTATGGCAACACGGAAGATGTCGTTTGTGCTTATCATCACGATTTTCGACCGCCTCCTGTACCCAAACTGTAATAGTGTCTGGGAAAATGGCAGCTCTGCTCAACTCCAATCTCCCAGATCTTACCCTTCTCTCTAAAGGAAAAGTGCGGGATATCTATAGCACTTCATCTGCCAAACATCTCCTGTTCGTTGCTTCCGACAGGATATCTGCATACGATGTCATCCTTAGAAATGTGCGTTTCGCATTGAAATTTTATCGCAAAGTCTAAGTTACTAGGCTCATGCACTTTTTTCGTCAAAATGAACAGGGCATCCCAGACAAAGGGAAACTTCTGACCCAAATCTCGCTCTTCTGGTTTGATAAACTGGCCCATATCATCCCCAATCATGTCGTGACTGCGAATGTGGATGAAATGCCAGAGGAGGTTCGCAAATACAAGGACCAAGTAGATGGTCGCTCAATACTCGTGAAGAAAGCAGAGGTTATTCCTCTGGAAGCCATTGTTAGAGGGTACATAACTGGTATGCGAGAACCCGAGCCGTTCCTTTTGTCCAACATAGTTGAAAATGAAGCGCCATATATCTAGGATCTGCTTGGACCGAGTACAAGAAAACCCGGACTATACATGGTCTTCCCATGCCCGATGATCTAGTTGAAAGTCAAAAACTTCCAGAACCTATTTTCACACCCTCGACAAAGGCAGGTCCGGGTGAGCACGACGAGAATATATCCCCAGAAAAAGGCGAGAATCCTTTTCCCTTTCATTTGTTAACTTTTCATCTCATTCTGCCAGCTGCCACGCTTGTCGGCCAGGAACTTTACGACCAACTATCTTCTGTGGCCCTGAAACTCTACTCTACGGCGGCCGAGTACGCCCTAACACGGGGCCTCATCCTTGTAGACACCAAGTTCGAGTTTGGACTCATCCCTGACGAACAGGACAATTCGAAAAAGAATTTGATCCTGATTGACGAAGCTCTTACGCCAGACTCTTCACGGTACTGGTCCTTGGAAAGCTACAAGGCTGGTGGTACACAGTCAAGCTTCGACAAACAGTTCTTGCGGGACTGGTTAGTACAGTCTGGTTTCAAGAAGGGCCTTGAAAGTGGGCCAGTGGGACGAGAAGGCGAGGGCTGGGTGATTGAAGAAAGTGTCGTTGAAGGAACGAGGAAACGATACGCAGAGGCCGTACGGCTCTTGATGGCGTAGGTATCCAAAACGACTGGAAAACCACCCAGTATAGAGCGCAAAAATATAGATTGTTTGCTTGAGTTGCTTGAGCATTATATCAAAGACCTCGGAACTTCATGGTTGCGCCATGGAATTGCAAGGCATTTTAGCAGACGCATGGTATGAAACCGCATTTCGGCATGAAGGATGTGACAACGGCTACTGGTTGAGCTATATTTCTGGACAAAATCCGTAGTTTTTTTCTTCTAGGGATCCGACATCGGATCGTTCAATGGATTCTGGACGCGTTGGGCGCATATAATGATTCTGACTGTGTGGTGAGAGTTTTCAGCTAAAAGATTATCGATAATAAGTGCTCATTACTTGACCATACTAATCCTGTTTAGAACCGCCAGGGCAGCATGGAAGTCCCCGCCTGTGACAGGCCGCCAAAAAATTGAAATCGAGGAGTATCTCATTTTGGCGGCTGGTAGTGGCTGAGCGTTGACATTTCGGTGAATTTGGTTTAGTGCTCCAAAAAGCGCTGAACGCAGCAATTTAATCAGAAGTCTATTGATGGTAATAGGCGATAGTACTTGCGCGCGTCTGGCTGGACGAGATTGGTTTTACATAAGGGCAACTCTTACCATGGGTACTTTCACTGAAACCAAACTCAGGTGGTCTTTTCACTCAGAGAACACCTCCTCAGCGCTCAGCCCCGGAAACTCCACGACGCCACATCGATCGGTCACTTGGAGGTAGTTCGATTATCTCGTTGGTTCATCAACATGTAATTGGCCCTCCGAGTCCTGGCTCCGGATTGACTCAGTCGACGAGCAATGCGAGCAACGCCAGTAGTCTCCAGTCGTTCTTGTCTTCGCATCATTCAGATGCTCTTCTTGAAAGTTCATTATGATCACCCGTTGGGGAAGAGGCGCGCAACATGGAGTCGTCGCCTCTTGAGCCCTCTAACGTGATCGAGTGAGCTCGAGTCTGAGGCGACAACGGCAGTGTTGAACGCGCCTGGAGTTCTTGAGCGTGGTTGCGGGACATCCGAGACCAGCACCCTCGCGCAGTATTATATCAGACAAATCGGCTGGCGACTTGATGGGACGGAGGACCCAACCAACATGCACACATCTCCTTGTCGACGGGGGCCAAAGGGGTCACGGGCAACACTTTGGGCCATCTTCCAAAGCGCTGCCATGCCCCCCCAAAAAAACTGGGACTCTTTCCGACATAAACTGTCTTAATTTCTTCGAATTTGTTATTCCACGACCGTCCCTTTTAGCGGCATTCGAATTGCGGAAGGATGGGTGCGCTCGGTTTTGTACATGACAATAGTAACCATATGATTGGCCCTTCATATTACCAACAAGTTCTGGACCTATAAGCTATAAGATATAACGTTCAGCGATAGACCAGCATTGGAACCAGACGTGTGTGCGTACTGCCTAGAATTGTGTTGAATTCTTGCATGTGGTATACGTCCGTTGGTGGTATACCAAAGGAGGCGTTCGGTCGTGAACACTCTCCACTCTGACAACCCTCGCAATGAAAAGCTCCGAAGTGACGTCCTCCTTCTGCAATACGACGTCTTCCCCAGCATCCTGTTCATTCCAAGCACCTAGATAATCCAGGTCGTACAAAGGAATCCCTTTCCTGACTAGTTTACACGACAGTGCACCCACAACACCTTCTAGGACTGGAAGGCCCTCCTCCGACAGTGTATACTGCACGTTAGGGTTCGTAAATGGGGCCGGGTGGAGGTCCGGACGTGAAAACGCGATCGCGGTGGAGGCTTGATTGGCAGAGAGTAAATTTACGACCATGTGAGCAGATATAGTAGCGGGTAGTGAAGAAAGAGTCGTCGCCATACGCGAAGGTATCCGAAGTGCAAAAGAAACCAAGGGATATGGGTCCATTGCTATCGAAGTGAAGGATGAGAGGGTTGCGCCATGAAATTTCGTTTGCAACGGATTTTGTGTGTCCTTTGCCGGTCTAGCAGACGCATTACATGAGACCGCATTCGGCATGAAGGATGTGACGACGGCCACTGGTTGCGCTATATTCCTGAATAAAATCCGTAGATTGTCCTTTAGGGACCCGACATCGGACCGTTCAGTGGATTCTGGACGCGTTCCATAAACAGGTCGAGTGCGCATATAACGATTTCGACTGTGTGCTGAGAATTTGCCAGGAGATACTACATTTTGCACGCGTCGGGAGAATGTGGCGGACGAGGACATGGAGGTTGGCTTTAGAGGACAACTCTCACGATGGCATGCACCCAAAATATTTGTTAGCAGGAGTCCCGAAAATCGTATTTTACTATCCACTGGATATCCTAATTCCATTCATGTACTTTTGGCTCAGGTCAACGCCCCTATCTCCTCATGAGCGGAAACAACAAAATGAGATGTGTGCATTATTAGCATAGAATAACGTAAGGACGTAGGGGAAGGAAAGTAAACCAGAGTTCGGCGGGGTCACTCGAAATACTCCGTATTACCTTCCAAGTTCAGCTTGCCCTTAGTCATCTCTCCTTTTGCCTTGACCAATTCTTCAACCGTTGGGTGCTTCCCTTCTTTTGTCAGTTCTTTGAACCAACCTAGATGGTCCGCAATCAGGTGCCTGTTCATGCTAAGTTCCTTCTCCTTGAACCGGATTGAGTTTATCTGCCACACACCTATTTTTGCACTTTGGGCATTGTACAAGGACAATACCACTCGTATATGCACGTTTGGAGAATTCGTGAGTTGAGCGTTCTCCACATTGCACCACGGTACAAGTGAAGGTGAGCGACAACCTGGGCTCAAGCTTGCCAGGAAGCGCCTGTGCTGTGGTTGTGGTTGTACCTTCTGTGGTAGCATCGGGAGCAGACAGATTGGTTGAGTTATTCGTCCGCCTTCGAAGAGAAGTCGAGAAAAGGGCAGTCATATTTGACGATGCCAATGGGGAAAACGTGCCATCCAATGAACTGGTTTTGGTACAAGGACGAAACCGAAGCGGAGGCAAGTAGGTATAAGATACTGCCGACCGTATACCAGGTGAAATGCGACTGACTTGAAACCAGGCTGGTAACATAGAGTGGCGTAAGATTCTAACGATGACCGGTCCGTTATCCGGCGACTGCTTCCGCCATTCCATGATCACATCGACGGACATAGAATATGCGCAAAAACCTGTCATGTGTCAATGGCAATAACAACGCGTTATCTAACCGCCGATGCTGGCTCGGAGCATCTGTCAACACTGATTCCACGGAGAACTTTCAGCTGTCGATTAGATCTCCACTCAGGTGTGTCCTCTTCATTGATGATAGGTATAATAGTAATTTCTTTGGTGGTTCAGACACCTATACATGAGGAGTCCAACAGGATTTAGAAAAATAGGGACTATAGAGGTCAACTTCGTTGACTGAAACCCAAAACCGAAATTGTGGGGAACTTTGATTGGATTTGAACGATAGCAAAGGACTTCAAGCCTCCGAGTTGTTCAAATCCAATACGAGCTGGCAAGTGTATTGAAAAGTTAGTATTCAGTTCACGGATAGTCACGCCCGTCCAACCGAACCGTCAATAATGCCAGGAGAATGAACCTGAGTTTGAAAAAAGCCCCTCGTGGGGGTTGGGCTACTACTAACTTGAACGACAGACATGGCGACCGTATCACCACTCATACCTGTATGAAATAGTAAGTGGCATGGACATTGAGGATGTCAATATGCGTTTACCACTGCCAGTAGGATTCCATGGTCCCTGAGGGACATCGGACCTCGTTCCCAATCCCGTATAAATGCCAGAGTGTATCGACGGCTGCATTACGACCTCGCCTTTATCCGTACTTGGTGTCCCCATGACCGTAGTACTTCTGTCCGGGAATGGCTCTAGGTGATAGTATGAAGGAGTTTGTACCGCCGGATCATTAGGCGGTGTCATTGGCTCGGGAAGATTTGAATATCTGTTCGTGCAAATCGTGGTAAATGAATCCCTTTATATAGTGGGCCAGATAGGTCCAGATTCTAAATTCAGGGGAGCGCAGATTCAATATCCGTTGATGATAGGATTAGATCTCTATTCCTAAACAATAGAAATGGAGTGCAAGTGCCAAGATAAAATCTAGAAGGCCGGAGGACGGTGGGGATGCCACTAAGTTCCAATAGTGATTTAGAGAAATGGCAAGTCATCGACAGTGAACTAGAGGTCGACTCCTGAAATTGCCTCGCGCCGAAAACCTCTGGGTGGAATGACCAGAGAACCTAGCTTCCCGTAGCCAACTTGAAGACAGAGTAAGCCGGCCGACCTGGACCCAGTCAACACGAGCCCTGCCAAGAAATGAAAGTATCGACATAGGTGCCTGCCGAATTCAGTTAAATGTGAACAGCAAGGCCATGGGCGGCGTCCCTTTACCTTGCTGAAAGTAAGGTCCGCCCAAGGTCCGCCATGATATTTATATGTAAGTATATAAGTCAGCACAACATGCGCAAGCACGACCAAATAACCTTAAGTATCGTCGCCTTTGAAATTTGAATATTGATGGGCGCTTATGATAGTACACCATTTCCCATACCGAAATATTTGTAATGCCTTGCGCTATTATCTTCTTCGACTTGTCATCTATATTGATAACATATTTGTATGAACAAAGTCTCCTGACGACCCACTTTCAGCAAGGTGTTGTCGACGGAACGACCTTTCATATAAGAACGAGTCCTAATAAATAGGACTCGTTATCATTAATCATACCGAGTCCTATCATCAACGGTTGCATCTCGCGCCAGCGGGGCCACATAGAAATCTGGACCCGTCTGGCTCACTCATTGGTGATTTAAAGTGACTCAGTTATCACATATGCAGCCTGCTTTCTCCTTATGATATTCGTGAACTTGCTCATTGTAGCCGCGGCGTCGGGCGCCCAAGCTTATAGCTGGCATCCTGTAGAACCACTACAGCAGTGTGCCACCACCACTGTCCTGGTCTCTAATGATTCAGTACTGCCATTAAATCTTCTCCTCATCCCTTATGGTCCATTACCTCTGTCAGATGCAGCAAAGACGATATACGAAATACCATTTAACGGTTCAGACCCGTATAGAATTGACTTCCAGCTGAAGTATCCCGCAGGGACGCAATTCACTGATTTGGTAAATGCCATGTTGCTTCACTACCCTTGACACGTAGGATGTGATGGAGTTTTCATACGATTCGAGCAAGGAGTGCTCATATCTCTTAATATCTTTGCGATTCCTGTCACACAACCAATTTTTGATGGATAAACACAGATATCATTACTTTCCTTTTGCTTTCCTTCATCGTTGTCATTTCTTTCTCCAACTTTTCTCATCTACCTCCTCTACAGGTCAGCGATGCAAGAGGATGGCCCTCACTAGGAATAGGGATAGAGACTCACAATCAAGGACGCACCGTTTCTTCAAATCCCAAAGATAATTCACCTTGCTGGGATTCGCCCACCCCAAAGCTACCATTCACTTTCTCAATGTACCCCAATCATCTCGCGCAATGTGAACAAACGAGGATCTATTGGAATGCTGGTGAAGTTCAAAAGTGAGCCTAATGCCTGTATTTATTTTTCTACAAAATGAGATACATCCCTAGGCCTAATTTCCTTTCCGTCGTCGTCAAAGGGGGATGGTTCACTATCGATCCTGACGTCATTTCTGATGTCCCTGGATATGGTAGGGGTTTCATATGGCGACCACCCATTCGTGTTGGGGCAAGTGTCGTCGTCGTTGCTGGAGACATTCACGGAAACGCAACTGGTGGGGGAAAGGTGATGACAGTAGGATCAGGAACGCTCTTTACGAATTTGACTGGAAACCCCTTGATTGGGGAATGCCCTCCTGCAAATGGGACTGAATTAACTTACCCGGCCGTGCGAGACAAGTAGAACTTATTTCCTTCGTCTTTCACATCATGAATACTTACCCATGCCCCATTAGCACCTTAAATACCGGGGCAATTATTGGCATCGTCCTCGCCGTGATTTCCGTCCTTGTTGCACTCGCCATCTTTTGGTTTGTTAAGCGACGACGCCGGCTCGGACGACGTCAAAACAATGTTCCTACGGTTACTGAAAGCAAGCGCGATGAAGGAGCATTATACGGGCAAGGACTTCCAGGGGGCTCGGGCAGACAGCCGGCATATTACTTTCCTGAGCCAATGACATCGCCTATTAATAATCCGGGAGTGCAAGATCCTTTATACTATCACCTAGAGCCATCCCCAGACAGAGGTATTACGGTCATGGATACACCAGGTAGGGGCGAGGTCGTAATGCAGCCCTCGACACACTCTGGCACCTATACGGGATTGTCAACGAGGACCAATGGTCTTCAGAGACCATGGAGTGCCACTGGCAGTGGTAAGTGTGTATCGATATCTTGTGCAGGCAACTTACTATTTTATACAGGTATGAGTGGTGATACGGTCGCCATGTCTGTCGCAAGTAGTAGCCCAAGTCCAACGGGAGGCTTTTTTCGAACTCAGGCTTATTCTGCTGGCGTTAATGACGGTTCAGCTGGACGGATGTGACTATCCGTGAATTGAATATATTGTTTTTTTTACTCTATTCGATATACTTGCCAGACTCATTTTGTACTTTGTATCCAGATCTAGCTTTTGTCTAACCCTACCACTTGCTTAAAATTTACATCTTCTGGCTCAGTTGCGAAGAGAATCTAACCTACTTTCAAGCAAGGGGGCACCGGAATCGTAAAACAACACCGTCGATTTTTTTCAGGCCCCCATCCAAATCAGGTAATAACTATATCAAGTTTACTAATGTGTCACAGTGTAACGGTTTTTTCGGTTTCTAGACAGAAGTAACTCTATTTTGCCTCCGGTATTATCCGGAAATTTGAGCTATAGTACCAATATACCCATACATAGTTGAATTATTTGGTGTGTGGCAATATGCCATCTAGTACGGAATGAACAGGTGTGTTTGTAAAGATTCTGTTCCACTGCACCACAATTCTTAAAATATAAGTATATTACCTTTGTACCTAAAAAACGATCTATTACTCTATTTTCTTACCCGGGATGTGGTTCTTGTAGGATAGAGCGTGACAGAAAGCATGATTTTCAATCTCCGCTTCACAAACAGGTCTTTGTCGATCAGCTGAATTCTTCATCAGTTGATTTCCGGAAAGTTGTCTGGCACTTGCCGAATCGGCCGATGTAACAACTTCGTCTTTACAAAAGCCACATCCCGGGTAAGAAAATAAAGTAGTAGATCGTGTTTTTAGGTACAAAGGTAATATACTTGAATATTTTTAAAAATTGTGGTGCAGTGGAACTTGCACCTGTTCATTCCGTACTGGATGGCATATTGCCACACACCAAATAATTCAACTATCATAAAAATTGTATGGGTATATTGAGAGGTACTATAGCTCAAATTTCCGGATAATACCGGAGGCAAAATAGTGTCACTTCTGTCTAGAAACCGAAAAAACCGCTGCGGTGGGAAAACCCGTTACACTGTGACACATAGTAATGGCTGTCACACTCACAGAGGATCGGACCGGTGACCGCACCTCCCGCCTTGTTAACTGAGGTTTCCGCACGAGGCCAATCGACGAAGTCGACCTTCGGTGTCGATGACTCCTCCATTTCTGTAAATCGCTGTTGGAACAGCCTTCTAGATTTAATCTAGGCTTTTAGTTCCAGTGTCTATTTTTTAGGAATAGAAGAACCGACTCGGACGAATCCCTATCCCACGGCCACCATCAGCGGATATATAGAAGGTGGGGTATGTATCAATGCAAATAAAAACTCGTTATCTAACCGCCGATACTGTGCTTAGAGCTTCTATCAACAGTTCCGAGTTCTAATTGATTCCACGGAGAACCGTTCAAGTTGATTGTCCTCCTGTTCGCAATTCACTCAGGATTCACCCCTTCCACTGAGCATTTTCACAGAGGTAGTCAGCTGTTGTTCGGCCTTCTTCTAGAAATTTAGTATTGCTGTATCTGTGCGTACGAGCTATGCCTACCCAAGTTAGTACTGCATAGTGATATAATACATCACAAAGCTGAAACATTGAACAGTCACTTGAATTGATTCTGAAATTTGACGATCTGGACCTATCATATAAAGGGACTCTCAATACCCCATCTGCAGTGCTTTCTCCTCATGATTTTCATGGACTTGCTTATCGTAGCGGCCGGCGGCTTGTTCGTCCTCCCCACCTCCCGAGCTGTTTCCTGGCAGTTGTTACCAACGACACCACCATGGCAGTGTGCCACCGCTACTGTCATCATTACTAGCAATGATACGGCACCACCATTGAGACTTCTTCTCATCCCTTATGGCCCATTACCTTTGTCAGGTGCATCGAAGACGATATACGATATACCCAGTTCAAATTTGGATAGAATGGACTTCCAGGTGAAGTACCCCGCAGGAACACAATTCGTTGAATTGGTAAATGCCATCCACGACCCTTGATCGCCCTATCACGCAGAATCTTTCCATTATTCAAGCAAAGAGTGCTATGTCTCAGGCCTCGCATCTTATCATATCTTGTCCATTAATTCCCCTTAGCTACCTTCTTTTTATTTTTTCTCGGAAGCGACACATATTTTTGGTCATGCCAGTAATTTTTGAGGGACAATATCACTTTCCTTTTATCCTTGTCATTTCTTTCGCCAGCCTTCTCATTTATCTTCCCTACAGGTCAGTGATGCGAGAGGATGGGTGGGTTCTTACGTTTCCGGACACACCGTTGCCCCAAATCCCAATAATGATTCAGCTTGTTGGGATTCGCGCACCCCAAAGCTACCTTTCACTTTCTCGGTATATCCCAACCGACTCGCACAATGTGAACAAACTAGGATCTATTGGAACGCCGACGAAGTTCAAGGGTAACCTCATGTCTGTATTTATTTTTCTCCGAAAATGAAATGCATCCCTTTAGCATTCCTAATTTCCTTCCCGTTGCCCTAAATGGAGGGTGGTCCCTAATCAATCCTGAACTCGTTAACGACGTCCCTGGGTATGGTAGGGGCTTCATATGGCGACCACCCATTCGTGCTGGGGCAATTGTGGTCATCGTTGCCGGGGACATTCGCGGAAACGCAACTGGTGGGGGGATGGTGCTGACGGTAGAATCAGGAACGCCCTTTACGAATTTGACAGGGGACCCCATAATTGGGCGGTGTTCTCCTCCAAATGGCACTGAATTAACTTACCCAACTGCGAGAGACGAGTAAGTAGAACCCATTTTTTTCGTCATTCACATCATTAATACCTGCGGAAGGCCCAGTAGGACAAGCTCTTTCTTCAATGCCGGTACGGCTATTGGCGTTGTACTCACCATAGTTTTTGTCCTCGTCGCACTCGCTATCCTGTTGTTCGTTAAGCGACGACACCAACGACGTCGAATCAACGAGCCCGTCATTACAATTCCTACAGTTACTGAAAGCAAGAGTGATGAAAGACTTCCAGAGGTCTCAGACAGACAGCGGGCATTTCATCTTCCTGAGCCAATGTCATCGCCTAATCCCGCGACGCTGCTACTAGGACCGGCAGGCTCGCCTTTAGGCTATGATATAGAGCTACTCATGGACAAGAATACTACGGACTTGGATGCCCCAAGGTCGGGCAAAGGCGAGCTCGTAATAATGCAGCCACCGACAAACTCTGGCATCTCTACTACGGGAATGGGAATGAAGACCGACGTCCCTTAGGGATTACGGAGTGCCCCTAGCACTGGTAGACGTGTATCGACATCTTCCACTTGCAGGTCACTTGCTATTTTGTACAGGTTAGGCTCATTCTGGTAGCGTTCATGGCGGCGGTTCAGTTGGACGGACGTGACTATCCGTGAATTGAATATTCTCTTTTCTACTGTTCAATACAATTGCCAGGTCATGTTGGGATTGTACCTTGTACTATAAAGTATTCAGGTCCAGCTTTTGTTATCTTTTACCACCACTTGCTGAACGAGGTTTGCACTCACATGCACAGCGAAGGATGTTGCGTAGCCACAATTGAATGGACTTCGGGAAAATTTAAGCCACGCATAATCAAATACTTTTAAGCCACCAATGATTCCGCCTGTTCGACTGTCTGTTGTCTTTCCGACACGATTAAGGATACATATGCCAGTGCATCCTAGTACATCCGTATGATCGAAACCATGATGACCTCTGAGAGAATTAAAGTCCGCTTTGTGCCATCTATGACGCTCCTACCCTCCGCTTCAGTTTCGCCCATGTTGGGTAGCAGGTTTTCCCCATTAATCGGGATCGTAGCAAATGATCCGTAGCCGTGCGGTGCGGGTTATTATAGCGACTCATGGATGGGGACGGGGACGGGGTGATGTAAAAAAGGACCTTAATATTTCAGGCTGCTGCCTTTGAGGCTGTAGGTGGCAAGCAATGTCAGAAGACAGCTGACGAAACTCTTTGCTGGTGACGACCAGGTGGACGATATCAAATGTTGACTATCTCCCCATGTTCCAGGGGAATCGGGATACAAAAATCCTTGAGATCTCGAGTTCAATCCTCCTCGGTGGCGTCATAGGGGCTAGAGCAAAAGATATTCCTTAGGCTGCACTAATCCACCTTTACACGTGGAAGCCGATGCAACAAGAAACCATCCTTGTCCAGTAACTGTCATCAGCTCGGGCTCTAACGCTAAGCAGAGGTGTGGCTTACCAAGATGGTTGCTCGATACTTGACGATATATCCCTGCAGCCGCTGGCATCGCCAAAAAGTTATCAAACCGCTTCCAGCTCAAAAACTTGTTGATGCCCACGATCTCTGATCGCATGCAGCGTGAAGCTCACAAAGGAATGTGGTAGCGCACTCATACCGCCAAAATCGATGGTTGTCACCCGTAGCGTCTTAGGAATGAGGCAGTTGCATGGCTTGGTGAACTATCACCAGCGGCTCGTCCGAGATCTCGACTGCTAGAGGCGGGGCACGACGTGGACGGTAATAGCAGAGGGCCTGTGGTCAAGGCCGTCAGTGGTTGACTAGAAGACGTACTGGCACTTGTCATACCTTGTTTATATGTCGGGGTAGGGCTGGCGCGTCAGGGTAGCGTTACGGTGCGTGGGAGCCGACGCCGAAGAATGGATGACGAGTGCAGCCGCGTCTCGCACAAACGTCGGCACTCTGCGTCTGACCGTGCGCGTCTTCGATTGGACCAATCTCAGCGCAAACCGGAGGGGATAGTGCGAAAAGCCATTGGCGACCGCCTGATAGGCCATGTCGAAGCGCGACTGTGCCTCAGCCTCGTTGGTGGCGTCGTTGATTCATGTCTCCACGGTTGGAAGGCCGACGCACTCCATTACAAGGTATTGGATACCATCCTAGACCTCTGGACGCGCGGTCTTGAGTGGCACCTAGACAAAAGTCTGCGTATCGCCTTCGTTGAGGATGTCCGCATCATTAAACTTGATCGTCCAGTCCTACATGGCAACAGCGCAGTTACTACCGATTGCAGCTTTATTCACACTATGTGGTCTATTGAGGGACGAATCTGGGGGCCACGATCAAGAGGTTGAGCAGCAGCCTCGAGCAAACGGGAGAGTCTACGTACGTGGTGTCGAAGTGAATTGGAAACAGCCTTGAGAACGTGACGCACTGCTTTATATAATTGATCTTTAGCATGATCATATTCAATCTGCCTCCCTGGCTGAATTTAGGAATCTTACCGTCTGGCTCACTCACATAAAAAAATTGTCACAATTTGCACATATGCTGCATGCACCTTCATGAATTTTGTCATAGCAACGTGCAGCTTATTCGTCATCCCTGCCGCTCAGGCTTATCCCGGTATTTTTCCCAACAACACCAGCAGCAGCGTGCCACCGTTAACGTCATAATGATACGGTATTGCCACTGAGGCTTCTTCTCATCCTTATGGCACATTACCTCTGCCAGATGCATCGAAGACGATATACGAAATACCCCAAACTTGGACTTACAGGTAAAGTAACCCGCGGGGACACAAATTCATTGACTTGGTAAATGCTATTTTGCTTCACGGCCCTTGATCTCCCTGTCACCTCAAGCAAGGAAGGTGCCTCGGGTCTTGTCATACTTATTTTGTCCCTTGATTTCGTATTTGTGTCGAAACTGATGTGTATCTCTTTGCCATTCCAACCAATTTTACACAGATATCATCACCTCCTTGTTATCGTCGTTTCTTTCGCCAGCCTTTCTTATCTATCTGGTCTACAGGTCTGCGATGCTGCGAATTTGACAGGCCATTGCAATTTCGGACACACCGTTTCCGAAAATCCCAACAATAATTCACCTTGCTGGGATTTGCCCCCGAAGCTACCTTTCACTTTCTCAATATGTCCTCGTCGACTCTCGTAATATGAACAAACTAGGATCTATTGGAAGGCTGATGAAGTTCAAGGGTGGGCCTAAATGTCTGTACTTATTTTTCTCCAAAAATGATATCCATCCCTTCAGCAATCCTAATCTCCTTCGTCGATGGATGGTGGTTTCATGTCACGCCTGGCATCATTAGCGACATCCCTGGTTATGGTAGGGGCTTCATGACGACAAAACATTCGTGTTGGGGCAGATGTCGTCATCGCCGGTGGAGACATTCACGGAAACGCAACTGGTGGGGGGATGGTGCTGACAATGGGATCAGGGATGCCCTTTACAAATTTGACTGAAGATCCCTTGATTGGGCAATGTCCTCCCCCAAATGGGACTGAATTGACGTACCCAGCTGTGAGAGGCGAGTAAGTAGATCCCATTTCTTTCATCTTTCACATCATTAATACTTGCCTCGCCCAGTAGGACAACCTCTTTTTTCAATGCCGGTAGGGCTATTGGCGTCGTGGTTTCCGTCCTTGTCGCACTCGCTATTTTGTTGTTCGTTAAGCTGCGACGCCGACGACGCCAAACTCTCATTACGACTCCTACAGTCACTGAAAGCAAGCGTGATGAAAGAGGAGCACAGAAGGACTCCCAGAGGCTCGGACAGGCAACCGGCATTTTATCCTGAGCCAATGTCATCGCCTACTCACGCGACCCAAGGACAACTTGAATCTGGCATGGGCTGGCAGTGCCATCATCTAGAGCCATTCCCGAATCTGGATACACCAAGTACAGGCAAAAGCGAGGTCGTAATGCAGCCGCTGACGCACTTTGGCATTATAGGGGAATGCGGATTGAGAGGTAGCCCATACCCAACGCGAGGCCTTCGAACTCGGGTCCATTCTGCGGGCGTTAATGACGGTTCAGTTGGGCTAGTGGGTTCGTCATCTTTGCACTTGTACTAAAGTATTCGGGTCTAAGTTTCATTTTCCTTACCACTTGCTGAACGTTTCATTGTTGATCACCAGCAAAATCCGATTGTGTCCATAGGTGGCCATAGCAAGCCCCCCCTTGTACAAAGCTATGGAGAGCTATGTAGCCCGATTGTCCCAATGCCTCCGCCTTATATATAACTCCAACGAAGCCGACCGTTTCAGGCCCTGGCATCGTCGTTATGTAATCTAGCCATGTGGTGTTTGGAGCCGAAACAAATCTACTAGTATATCTAAATCCTATCATCAACGGTTATTGAATCTACGCACTGCATATCTCGCTTGAATTTGACGATCTAGACCTGTCTAGCTCATTATATAAAGGGATTCGATTATCACAAATAGGCTTCATCCTGCTTTCCTCTTATGATATTCGTGAACTTGCTCATTGTAGCCGCGGCGTCGGGCGCCCAAGCTTATAACTGGGATATTTCACCACCAATACCACAGCAGTGTGCCACCACTACTGTCACGGTTACGAATGATTCAGTGCTACCACTAGATCTACTTCTCATCCCTTATGGCCCATTACCTCTGTCAGATGCATCAAAAACGATATACGAAATACCACTTAACGGTCCAAACCCATATAGCATCGACTTCCAGATGAAGTATCCCGCAGGGACGCAACTCGTTTATTTGGTAAATGCCGTTTTGCTTCACGGGCCTTTGATTCGGCGCAGCATCTTTCCATTATTCAAAGAGTGCTCGGAATCTATGCGATTCCTGTTGTACAACCAATTTTGAGGGATGAACACATATGTCACTTTCCTTTATCGTTGTCGTTTCTTTCTCCAGCCCTTCTCATCTATCTGGTCTACAGGTCAGCGATGGCAGTGCATGGGGATGGTGGGGGGTAAACGGTCACAATCAAGGAATTACCATTGCCCCAAATCCCAAAGATAATTCACCTTGCTGGGATTCGCCCACCCCAAAGCTACCATTCACTTTCTCAATGTACCCCAATCGTCTCGCGCAATGTGAACAAACGAGGATCTATTGGAACCCTGGTGAAATTCAAGGGTGAGCCTAATGCCTGTATTTATTTTTCTCTGAAAATGAAATGCCTCCCTTCAGTAATCCTAATTTCCTTGCCGTCATCGTCAATGGAGGGTGGTTCGTTATCGTTCCTGATATCACATCCGATGTCCCTGGATATGGTAGGGGTTTCATATGGCGACCACCCATTCGTGTTGGGGCAAGTGTCGTCATCATTGCCGGAGACACTCGCGGAAACGCAACTGGGGGGGCAATGGTGACGAAGGTGGGACCGGGAACACTCTTTACGAATTTGACTGGAGACCCCTTGATTGGGCAATGTCCTCCTACAAATGGGACTGAATTAACTTACCCGGCCGTGCGAGACAGGTAGAACTTATTTCTTTCGTCCTTCACATCATTAATACTTACCCATGCTCCAGTAGCACCTTAAGTACCGGGGCAATTATTGGCATCGTCCTCGCCGTGATTTCCGTCCTTGTTGCACTCGCCATCTTTTTATTTGTTAAGCGACGACGCCAGCTCGGACGACGTCAAAACATTGTTCCTACGGTTACCGAAAACAAGCGCGATGAAGGAGCAGTAAACTATGGGCAAGGACTTCCAGGGGGCTTGGGCAGACAGCCGGCATATTACCTTCCTGAGCCGATGACATCGCCTATTAATAATCCGGCGATGCAAGCTCCTTTATACTATAACCTAGAGCCATTCCCAGACAGAGGTATTACGGTCATGGATACACCAAGTACAGGTAGGGGCGAGGTCGTAATGCAGCCGACGACACACTCTGGCATCTATGATACGGGTTTGGGAACGGGGACCGATGGTCTTCAGAGGCCATGGAGTGCTACCGGCAGTGGTAAGTGATGGTATCGGTGTCTTCCATGTGCAGGCAACTTACTATTTTATACAGGTATGAGTGGTGATACGGTCGCCATGTCTGTCGCAAGTAATAGCCCAAGTCCAACGGGAGGCTTTTTTCGAACTCAGGCTTATTCTGCTGGCGTTAATGACGGTTCAGCTGGACGGATGTGACTATCCGTGAATTGAATATATTGTTTTTTTTTTACTCTGTTCGATACACCTGCTCGACCGTGTTGGTTCATTTTGTACTTTTTTACTGTATTTGGATCTAGCTTTTATCTATCCCTACCACTTGCCCAAACTTCATATCAATTACGAAGAGCTTCAACTCCAATAAAGCTTACTTCGAGCAAAATTAAGCCACTTGTAATTAATAAAATTTCCAACTCGATAATTCAATCCATGTGGTGGTTTCTGTCGTGACAGTAAGAAATAAATATTTATGTAGATAAAAGACTGCGGCAGTTGGTGCGGATGTGTAGGAGCCTCCGAACGAAAGCGGTAGGTCTTCAGGCCTCAGGGCGAGATGGATGTCGCCAACAGGGCATACAGCTCTCTACCGAGTTGTGGTGTGGGCGGGGAAAGAAAGAGTGCTCAGGGAAATGGAGGACGACAATGGTCACCCCTACACCTCGGCAACACCTCGGGCCCAGGTATTACCCCCGTAAAATGACCTCTGAGGGAAAATAAAGTCCCAACACTTTGTTCGCCCATGACACTGGACATGCGCCGCAGGGTCCCTCGCAAAGCCGTGAAGATGCCCGCCAACTGTCGGATTACTCTACGGCGGTTAGGTTCTCGGTTATTCCGTGACCAGGTTGTCCGCACGAGGCAATTTCAGTTGTGGTCCCAGTCAACAGGCCCATCATGACAAAAAACACAAAAAACATGAGAAACATACTACCTGGCAACTTTTGGCCCTTTGTCCAGAAACACAATTGGCTGAAAAGTGGAAACCTATGCAACCTTGGAAACCTGTGAAAATGATACTATTGATGACAAATCGATCAAATGACTTACATAACAACACAAATATCGACTTCCAGATTGGCAACGCAGAAACACGGATATATACTGATGCGAAAGTCGACGTGTTGACAAGTGTTGATAACTCTGTCATTACTGTACTTAGTGACACCGTAAATCGAGCTCAATTTACGTTGATTTACGGCGCAAACCAGCTCGATTTACGCGAAGTGAGGTGACATGACGACCCCACAGCTTCCCGCAGCCCGAATTGACCTCTGAGCGCCCATCATGCATCATGGAGCAGGTTTCGGAGGTATTTGGGTACTTGTTAGTATTGTTGTATCACTGTAGATCCTATCATCAACGGTTATTGAATCTGCGCAGTGGCACAAGCTTGCCACAACCTCATATAATTTAGGAATCTTGACTCGGAATAGATATCTAGATTACTGTCTAGCTCACTCATTCTGATATAAAAGGGTCTCAATTGTCACAATAGGCTTCAGCCTGCTGTCCTCCTATGAAATTCGTGAACTCGCTCATTGTAGCCGTCGCGTTGACGGGCGGCTTACTCGTCCTTCATCCCGCCCAAGCTCTTAAGGGGCATATTTCACCAACAATACCACAGCAGTGTGCCAACACTACTGTCACGGTCGCTAACGATTCAGTTCTACCATTAGATCTACTTCTAATCCCTTATGGCGGCCCAGATGCCGCATCAAATACGATATACGAAATACCATTTAACGATCAAAATCCGTATAAAATCGACTTCCAGCTGAAGTATCCCGCAGGGACACAATTCATTTATTTGGTAAGTGCCATGTTGCTCCACAACCCTCGACTCGGAGTACCCTAGCTATCACGCAGCGTCTTCCCATTATTCGAGCAAAGCTGTATCGTCTCGTCCCTTGATTTCTCTAACCAATTTTTGAGGGGTGAACAAAGATATCATCACTCTCCTTTATCGTTGTCATTCCTTTCTCCAGCCTTTCTCATTTATCTGGTCTACAGGTTGGCGATGCTGCATGGGAATCAGGGGAACACGATCACAATGAAGGACTCGTGGTTTCCCCAAATCTCAGCAATAATTCATCTTGCTGGGGTTCACCCCCTCCAAAACTACTTTTCACTTTCTCAATGTATCCCAATCGTCTCGCACAATGCGAACCAACTAGGATCTATTGGAAAGCTGACGAAATTCAAGGGTGAGCCTTATACCTGCATCTATTTTCTCCGAATATGAAATGCGTCCCTTCAGTAATCCTACTTTCCTTGCCGCCATCGTTAATGGAAGGTGGATCGCTATCGATCCTGGCATCATTTCTGATGTCCCTGGATATGGTAGGGGTTTTATATGGCGACCACCGATTAGCGTCGGGGAAGATGTCGTCATTGTTGCCGGAGACATTTACGGAAAGGCAACTGGTGGGGGAATGGTGATGAGAGTAGGATCAGGAACGCCCTTCGAGAATCCGACTGGAGACGTCCCGCGATGTCCTCCCAGTAATACCTTCAACGTGACCGGTCTGGTTATTGGCATCGTCCTCGCTGTAGTTTCTGTCTTCATCACGGTTGCACTTGCTATCTTGTTGTTTGTTAAGCGACGACGCCGACAACGTCAAAACAATGCTCCTACGGTTACTGAAAGCAAACGTGATGAAAGAGGAGTAGTACGAGGGCAAGGACTTCCAGGGGGCTCAGACAGACAACCGTCATATTATCTTCCTGAGCCAATGTCATCGTTTAATCCTGCGATGCAAGTACAATTTGAATCCCCTTCATACTATCACCTAGAGCCATTCCCGAACAGAAGTACTACGGTCGTGGATACACCGAGTACAGGTAACGGCGAGGTCGTAATACAGCCGCAGACACACTCTGGCACCTATACGTCTACGGGATTGGGAACGAGGACCGATGGTCTTCAGAGACCATGGAGTACCAGTGGTAAACGTGTATCGACATCTTCCATGTGCAGGCCACTTACTATATATTTTAAACAGGTATGAGTGGTGATACAGTCACCATGTCTGTCGCAAGTAGTAGCCCAAGCCCAACGCGAGGCTTTTTTCGAACTTATGCTGGCGTTACTACTGACGGACGGATGTGAAGTACTATCTGTGAATTGAATATTGCATTTTTCTTCGTTCGATACACCTGCCAGGGCGTGTTGGGTTCGTCATGTGTATTCGGCTCTAGCTTTTATTATCCCTACCACTTGGTGAATACTTCACACCTTCTGGCTCAATTGCGAAGAGCCTTCGAACCTTTCAACCCCAAATAAAGCTTACTTCGAGCCAATTCAAGCCACGCGTAGAACAAATACAATAATGCAATCCCTTCTTGTAGATAAAAGACTACGGCAGTTGGTGTGGGTGTGAAGGAGCCTCCAAACGAAAGCGGTTGGTTTTCAGGCCTTCAGGGCGAAGGCTGGGAAAGAACAAGGTGATAAAGGCTCGACTTTTCTGTTAGGCCTCCCTGTTTGAGTCTACGAAGATGTCAAGGAAGATGTATAAAGCTTTATAGTAGCTTAAAGTGTAATGCCTGCTACCTTTAGGTAGTAGGTCAAATGCCAACAAAACTTTACAATCTCTATTTAATATAATATATTGTCGGGAGCAGATTTCTTCTAAGTGTCCGCTAGTAAGTGAATCTCAGTAAAAAATGAAACTTATTAAAAGTCACCCAAAAGTCACCGTGAAGTCGGCGAGCAGTCAACAAAAAGTCTATCAGAGCTTAATAAACAAAATGACTTCAGGGTGACTTCGTGCAGTCCACACGGACTTCAGAATGACTTCGGAGTTTGCCGAATAGTCATTTTTTTCGGTATTTATCAGTAAAACCTGCAGGCTGCAGCTGTCAAGCTATCATTATCAATGAAGTTATGAAGTACATTTTAGACTAATACAATGCCACACTGTGAGTGCCATTAAATATAGGTTTGCTTTTGAGGCCATAAAATCTATGTTTTAGAACCTGAACCTGAAATTCAAGGCAATTCTGTTTTGATTCTGTTGTCACAGAATAGGATTATATAATCCGGAAATATGATGGGGGCAAGAACAAAGCAAGAAATTGAAGAATGACTGCTTGTCGACTTCGATTGGTCATTCTCAAGTCCTTCCGGACTGCATGAAGTTATCGATCAATTTTGACTTTTTACTGAGAGTGAATTACTATACTACTACTTAAGGTAGATGTCGTCCATAATCGACAAAGTCACATGACATGTCTAAAAAGGAAATTTTACGGTCATTACAGCTTAAAGCCATCACTAATGGATTATCAAAGATCAGGTCAATAGGACTCCTTAAATAGGACTTGTTGTAAATAGCCTTAATAGCTTAACTTCATGTGTAATCTTATATTTGTCCCAGAAATCAAGTTGTAGTTTCCAAAATAAGGCTTGACATTCCAAGGGAAACTCCTTCAGATCTAACCCTCTGCTAAGGACAAAAACTCACAGGAATGTTAAGAATGATGTTATAAAAATTTTCTATTGAAGTCATTCCTCAAATTTACTCATGTACTCAAGATAACAAGTGTGTACAGATTACCAAATTTAACACCTCCCTAGACCAGCAGCATTTGAGCAACTCTACAAATTTTTAGAGGTAAAGGAATGCTCATTGCACGGATATTTAACAATTGGTAGAAAGGGACATTTGATGAGTGACATATTGTGATGATTTCCGTGTGAAAGGTGCTAATAGTAATTTTGGTATCAGGAACCCTGTTGCCAATGTGACATATAGTGACGTTTTCCGCAAACAGCGAGAATTTGCGTTCGGAAAGCATCCACTGAACTCAATTCTTCAAATATCTCAGAACTTTTAGCATTTCCTAATAGCCACGAAAAAAGTATATATTCCCAGTAGCTTTTTGTAAATTCTGAATGGTCAGGAGGAGAGAACCAGTATTATCAATCAAAAATCTGCAAATAGCTGGAAAGGGATAGTTCTGTTTGTCACGCTTGGTCATGTGATTTTGGCCCGTGAATTGAATATAATTTCTGTTTAATAGTAGGGGTCACCGGCATGTTGCACCTTGTATTCATACAAACTCTTACTTGAAGTCAGTTGGATATATACTTTATTTCCTTCCCTATGCCACATAATACGTAACCATTACCTACACTAACGTAAAAACACATTGTCCGTATATGCTCCTATTTGCGGCCAGAAATCGTTATAATGGTACAAACAATATCTAAAGTGAATGGGATAGAAAGGTGGAGTGTAAATTCATAGACCGTCATTGAATGAAAAAGGAATGAAACAAGAGACGCAAATATCAAATATGAACTCAATGACCGGAAGATCTTGCCTTCTTCAGCAACTCTGCAAGCTTCGTGGCGGCTACACTCCTCCCGAGTCCGACGTCTCCATCTTCACTACCATTCTTATGATTAGCTCCGCCGCCAGCACCACCCAACACATTTCCATCTTCTATGTGGTGACTATTTCTCCCAGCAAGAACCAGAGAAAATCGCCTGTAACGCGCCGGGCTGGGAACATCGCCTGTAGCAACAGAGGCACTAGGCCCAGGTCCATCCTCAGGTATAGGCAATGGATCGGCAACTATCTCCGTCGTACGGGCTGTCACGCTCGTTGCGTTAAGGGCAACCGCAGGTAAGGAAAAACGCTTGCTCCGTCGGGCGGTGTTCTCTTTTCGCATCGGAGGGGCAGCCACACGGGATGAGAACACATCGTCAGCTATATCAGCAGTTTCACCGTCTTCGTAACCTGCATGTTCATCGTCGCCCTCTTCTTCCTGATCATTGAATTGTTCAGCGACTCTGGCTTGCTCTTGAAAATCCACCAAGATCTGTTGGTAGCTCCGAAGTCTCTGGTGAGATTTTGCTCTCATTCGTGCTCTACCATGGCCCTTCTCATCTCCTTCAACTCGGTTACCTCCAATACAAGACGAAATATCATGTTCCGAATTCAAGTTGATCGCCATCAACGCCTGTGGTTGATGCTGGACTGGTATAGTAGGCATAGACAACCATGAGGGAAGGTGGGAGAGGGAGGTAATTGTATCCGAGTTGTGCCGTTGGTGGTCATTCAGATTTTGTGGCATCTCCTTGACTTTGTTTTCATCAGGGTCGATCAAAGGGAATATGGTCTCGTAACAAGCATCGCATGCTCGAGCAGATTTGCTCGGAAGTTCGTCCTTTGACGATGCCTCAGTAATGAAGAATGTCTACAGAAAATGGATAGTAAATAAAGCGACTTCAGAAGGACCAAGTCTAAAACATACCCTGCCAGAACAGGCCGCGCAGATACATCTCCCGCACAGTCTACAGTGATGCCTTCGTCTTCTCCATCCAAACATCCTCCCACAACGCATACACGATGCAGTCTTGCTATCAGGTATCCAGATGGGGGGAACCCAGTGTTCAACTTTCCGTCTCCGCTCTGCAGACAAGCCCTTCTTCTCTCTATCCTTCTTCCCGGTGAACTTCCCCAGCCTACTGCTCAACGGGCTAACAGAATCCTTCATAAAGAGATCGACGCTGCTACTTGTCTTCAACGTCGCCACACGCTCATCTGAAGGGTGATATGGTAGAGCCTGTAAGACCCGTCGCACATGGTTCGTAGAAGCAGAAGACGTCAGAGTCGAATTCGGATTCGTGACGTTCAAGGAGATTAACAACTGCTGTTTCGCAGATCTGATGTCAGACGTCCATTCATCCCTTTCCGTCTCTGTCGCTAATTTCAAGGGTGTCTGAGAAGAACGCTTAGCAGACGAAGATATTTGAAGCGTACCCGCATATACCGCAAAACTACCGCCTGGGCTTAAAACTTCGAATCTTCTTTCATATTCCAATGTAGAGCCGACGACGACCTCGATGTCGACAAGGTCTGTATGTCCTTTGTAGACCCACTTGTCATCTGTCGAGGGATTTCGCTTAGCCATACTGGGCGGTGGCGGTGGAGAGCCCATGTGGTAATGTCTCCCCACCTTCGTCGGTGAGGATGGTGTCGAAAACGGTGGTTCCACCTCACCACCCTCGTTGGAACTTCTTGTTGTCATTTCCGCATCACTTTTGCTTCTTGAGCGAGCCATAGGCGTGATATCTATAGCTCGGGCTTTAGAAAAAGCAACAGGGAAATTCTGACTACTCTGGCTTGCGCTGCTGGTGCTTGCACTTGCACTCCCACCCCAGCTCCACGAGCTTGATGAGTTCTCGGCAGGTGCAAGCCATATCAGGCAATCAGAAAAAAGGAGGAATTCCCGTTCGACTGGTCCATCGTTCTTCTCTAGTTGAACCAACGATCCCCTTCTGATAAGATTTCTGCCTGGAGAAATCAGTTGAAATGGTAGGTTAGGGGTCGCCTTCTGGAGAGCCAGTAAAGCTAAAGTTTGGGCATGGATGCTCAAGGATGTGTTGAGTGATAAAGTTACTTGAGAATGCAACAATTAATACGACTAGCATCCTTTGAAAATCAAGGAAAACTCACTTTTGGAGACGAGCGCATGAACTTCAGTAAGTTGCGCGTGCTCCGGGTCTTCCTTCTCCGTGTGCGTGATCAAATCCTTTAGCAATAGCAAATACCGAGGGCATCGTTGAACAATCGTGAGGAGCCAATCCCTCAGCTTCAGTTTACCGCAACGAGGATCGGCTTCTTGGGCTGCCAGGAAATTCGCAAACTTGACATTGTAGTGTGGGTTAAATCGGATTGCATTGGAGGGCGTTACGAGTTCCGTAAGTGAGGTGACTGTCGACGAGAAGGAAGTGATGAAAGGCGTATACAACGACAGGTAAGGGAAGTGAGCTAAAAGTAAGGGAGATAAATTTGGAAGAGCAGCTCTGGCGTCGGGCGGGTTCATAGAAGCGGTGGTTTCCAGAAGTGATGTTAGAGCCGAAAGAAAGGACTTGTGCAAGTTCCATATGTCGATGAAATTGGAAAATATGGAAGTCAACACAGAACGGTTGAGCAATGGTTCAGGTGTTTCGAGCGATGTTATAATCGGTGTAAGGAAATGCTATGGGACAACCTTCAGCCTAAATTCATTCCTCTGTCGACAATTATGAAATTGCGACTCACAGTATAAATCAGGTCCAATCCCTCGACATAAGCTTTCTCCGTTTTACAGAACTCGTCGATAATATTTTTGCGCTTTGCAACATGTTTCTTATCATAATTCCTAGCATTCGAGTCTCGAGTCCTAGTTCTCTTTCTGGGTGACTCAATAGACGGGGGCCGAGCCTTCGGTGATCTGATGTCGCCGTTCCCTTTGGCAGCCACCACCACTGCCCCCGCTGTCCTTGGATTTGGTGGTAGTTCATCTTCAGCTTCGGGGAGAGAATCAACTGAAATGATGCTGAAGACTGACTCTCTGTGAGCAATGGAAGGCGCCGTAGGCAGCGATATTCTTCGAAATGGTAGGTGTGGCGGCCTAATCTGCGGTGGCGGCGCTTTCCCCTGCTTTTGAGGCGATTCACTTAAAGGGAAGGTAACGCTCGAAGCCATGCTGTTCCATACCGTCTATGTAAGCCCATACTACGCCATCGCAGTGAAGAACACTCACCACGACCGAGAGTCAAGTGCGATGTTCAACGAGAAAGCCTTTCTATCCCCGGCAGTCCCCTGAATACTATTTAATAGCAAAAATCGTCAGGGACAGCACAGACGACGAACAGAATTGATGCTCGTTGGCCTGAGTGGTTCAGGAGCTGTGAGCTTTAGCAGCTCAAGCCGCCAATGATCATGACGGCATATTTGACGCCAGTCGTACCAGTCTGTGAAGAAAATACCTAAATTTGGAGAATTCAGGATAATTACTTCGGGTGCCGGTCCGCTAAAGATAGCCATGATCCATTGATTCCATTCCAATGTATGTACAATTGACATGGGTATATACAGTTACCAGAGTCGTGATTGGACTGCATGGAATCCATTCTTTTTCCGCAACATGAGGATATTGCCGGTGAAAGACGAGAACTAGAGAGAAAGAATCTTAGCAATCGATAAAGGGTTTATAATGCTGCCTAAACTCACCCCGTTGCCAACGAACAGTTCTGCCCTCTGTCCAACATACATATCCATGACCTGCAAAACCGACTTTTCTTCCCAACCGGCTTCAAGGTCTCTACTCGAACCTATATCGTCCCATGTCCACTCGAACTCCCACTCACTCTTCTCTTTCTCTCCACTCCCCATCGATGCCTTGGACTTCGTTGCATCCTCTATCAACGCTTGCTTCACCTCGTTTAGCCATTCTCTGTCTCCATTACTCATGATATACACCTTCTTAACCCTCTTCCTGGCTAGCGATGCAGAAGGACGCCAATTCAACAATCGACTCCACCCCGAATTCGATGACTTTCGACTTTCCACCAAGTAGTTCTCGTAATCGTGTAAAACCTCCCTCACTTTTTGCTTTATTTGCTCGACATCGGGATAACAATGTTTGACATAAAAGTTCTTTCTTTGTTCTTCGGATGTGCCCTGTGGGGGAGCAAATATGTCACGCTCCTCGAGTTCCGGCAATGTGGCGGCTCCAGTGTACAGGGAACCATACGCTGAAAGATGGTCGCAGTGTTCCTGGTAGTCCCCTCTCCGAAGATGAAGGACCAGCAACGGTAGAGGCGAAGAATCGGATTGAAGAACTAGTTGGAGAAGTTCAGTTGAGGAGTTTGTAATTTTGGAAGTTATCGAACCTGCTGAAACGCGTGACTTGAAGATTCGTGGCGTGGAATCAAGTAAGTTGGATCCAGAGACGAACAATCGAATATTTTTCTCAAACACACGCTTGACTAGCTTCGACCATCCCCAGTTCGTTAGGACTGGCGACTTTACTAAAACGTCAATGAGAGAATGAAATCTCTTCGTGAGGATAAGCCTAATAAACGTTAACAACCTTGTCGCAGTTGAATGACCATCGTTGAACGTACCAGATGTCAAACATCTGTGGACCTGTGACAACAACACACTTTTTACTGCTTACGACAGGGGAATTCAACAATGATAACCACGCATCCAGTACCTCCTTGCCTGACATCGAAGCCTCCAGGTTACGCTCATCCATTGCAAGACCATTGTGCTCTTTCACACGAGCACTGTCGACGTAGAAGCGAGCATCTGGGGGACAGATCCGATCAAACACCTTCATAGAGATCGACGGCGGAAGAAGCGGAGTCATGGGAAGTCCAAGGGTGTGACCTATGGTCGAAACCGTTAATAATCGCAAAAATAAAAGCCGAGTGTTATGATATACCTGCGATCATGGTGGAAAGTGGAACTTTGGAAGCTATACGTTTTCCCCTGAACTCCGAATAATTTGAACCATCATTATTCCACGTGTAGTCATTCCAGACGAACCTAGGAAGATCGCATTAAAGCCGAAAACATAAATGAGGGAAGACTTTAGAGATACTCACCCTCGTCCAGAGCCTGAAGCCAACAACGTGGTGCTCACCATCTCCTCCATAATGTTACCCCAACCGGCCCCATATGCATGGTTGGAAAAGTGAATGTACTTGTCTTCCGGCTTTCCGTATTGCTCCAAATTCCATTCCGCCATGGCATCCTCATATTGTCGATAAGCCTGGAAAAGCGGAGGCAAATTTTCTGAATTGTCGGGTGTCAGCTTCGCTTCTGGGTATTGAACAAGCGGATGGTCAATGCTAGAGTTGGCGAACTGGTGCTCGTGGACAAGTTTCTGGGTGATGTGTTGTCGAAGCGACCAATGTTCAATGAGAAAGAAAATGCCAGTTGTAAAAATGGTCGCCAACATGAGACGCGCGTATTTCTTGGGAATGGACGCGACTGGTAAACAAAAACTTGGTTTACCGTTGTCCGACAGAGGAAAATATTTGACCTCCTGCATCTTGTCGAGGACGCTGGCCATGAAGGGAGAAGATTAGAGACGTGGGACCTGGGATACCACTTTATAAAGTATTAATAGTCCACCGCCTTGGAGATAAGTTACCGCACGTGACAAATGAAAGGATTAAAACATTTCAACAGCGCCTTATAATATTAACAGTTGGACCTCGTCTATGCCAGCAAAGGGATCTGAGACACGCCTGAGTGGTGTCGAAACCCTACATATGTAGTTGGTACAAAGATGGACTGAACAAAAGGGCGGATCAGCCAAACGAGATCAACTGAAAAACGCCCATCTAACCATGTTGTCAAATCATAAACAAATGCCATTGAAAATCAGGCACAGTTCTCCACTTCTCGCCTCCCTGAAACGTCGGGCGTCTTCAGTGGTAAGATGTTCGCAGTTCTTAATCTCTAATTTCTTCAGATTCGAAACGGATGGATCTGCATTGATTAATGCATCACCCGAAATATCTGAACTCTCTATCACCAGCTCCTCCAATGCCGGAAACCGCACCCCAGAAACTAGAGCCTGATAGTCTTCAATCGGATCACCAATTGTGACATGGAGGAGCTCCAAGCGTCTGACCAGGACAGAGTGCTCGGCTGTTAGTTTTAGTGCGCGAGATAGGCGTTTCGCCTGGAAATGACGAATGGGTTTGTCGTTCCATCCATCGATTCGGAGGGAGGTGAGGAAGGGGGCGTCTAGGTATAACAGGATATCTAAACCTCCACCTCTGATGGTAAGATCAACGGAACGTAAAGAGGTGGACCGATGTTTATGATCCAGGAAAAGGCGCCAGTAGATGACCGGATCCCACTCAAACCCATCTGTGCACTTGTAGCCAAGGTGCGCAACGTTGGGTGATTCGAGCAGGTATTCCAATGCATCGAGTGCCACCAGTGGTTCGTAGAATTTATTGGCGTTTATAATGAGAGTGGTCGCCATTGACAGATGCGGCAAGTGTTCGAAATTCATCCGAAAGAGGGGAATCTCGAGGATCTTGAGTTTTGGAGATGGAGTGAAGGAATCTGGGAGCGGAAAGATGTTGTTTGCGGGATAATCCGACCCGTATTCCGTTATTCTGATTCTGAGGGATTCCAAGAGAGGCGCAGGTTGATCCATTCCGATTGTGCTGGTGAGGAACTCTGAGCCGAAATAATCTTCATTGGTTATGCTGAGTGATCTCATCCTGGAGACAACAGTGCTGATCTCCGTTGCGACGTGCTCCATCATGTGAATGGGAGGGTTCCCGTACGGACAATCGATAAAGACATCGAGTGGAAGATTACGAGAATTTTTGAAGTAGAGGCGAACGTAATCCAAATTAATGAAATGAATTCTACGGTCCAAGATCAATGTCACCCACAGCCGAGGAGTGCTGTCGGTGATGTTCAACCACTCGCGGTTGATAGACCGGACGACGAAGAGGGAAAGAGGATCGCTGCGAACGATATCCTGGAAGATCTACCACAGCTCGTAGTGTAAAGTCATGCCACAATGCTTATGTAAGCTTACGCCATGTCGGGACGCCCGCCCGCCTTGTATTCTTCTCCACCAAAGATGCCGTTTCCTTTTACCTTTATCTTCAGCGTACCAGGGTTAATAAATCCTTTCGCAGCCAACTCAAATATCATCACAACTTCAAAGTCCCGTCGGCTGGCTCAGCAACAGCCCGAACGATATTCACCTGTTCAGACTTCGGATTCTAGTACTAATCTTCCAAACACAAACAGACCCCGTCCGCCTTCTCCTTCAACTACTTCCGGCGCAGGCTCTAATTCTCGCAAACGTGGTTGGCAACCGACTTTTGCCGAACCCAGTCAATCGACCACTACGCTTGCTTCAACTGGAGGGTATATCGACGCGCGACTCCCCACCAGGCTTGTTGGGGATTCTCAAATGGGGTCAAGCTGGAGCAGCAGCCAATATCCACCTGTTGATCAAGATGATCTGCACGTTGATTCTGAAGAAGGTGAGCCTGATTGATATGTATTACTAGTAGCTTTTCTTCTCCTGGGCGCAATCTTTTTTTCTTCTGATAAGATCGAGGGGCGTGCATTTCCCGGTCACAAATGCCCTTGACCCGCAGCCTCGCGTTAGACGTGTGGCAAAATGACGTTTTCTCAAGAGGCGATGTACTGCACGTGTATGACGCCAGATCAACACGCGCAGTGTCGCATTTAAACCGTTGGTGTTCAATCTTATGCCCCCCATTCACACAATCATTGCTATCGCCTCGTAACCTCTCTTTCCTGCTTATTTTCGAGCCACAAAAAAGTCCCTGCCTAGTGCTCGGTGCTTTCACTTATCCTTCAACAAACCACTCCAACCTTTGCTTTATTCGTTCTCCGATTAACCGTTTGAACGGTTATTTCATCTGTCAGAGACAGTTGCATAAACACCCGAGCATTCCTTCTTTGTTTTTTTCTCCCTTTCACAATGATCAACACAACGACACTCACCGCTATGACGTCTTCTCGTCTTATTCTCCTTGTTCACGTAGACATGCCCCCTCTCAAGAAGCGCCGTGGTCTAGCTGGTACTATCATCTCCACTGCGCTCAATGCTGCCTTGATCGGTGGCGCCGTCGGGCTTACCGTATATCGATTGTAAGTACTTTGAACGAAGTAATCCAACATCGACTCATTTTATTTCTAATAGATGGCGAAACGGTGGCAAGCTCCAGCAACAACAGGAGCAAACCGAGACTGCACCATTGGTATCCGCACATGATTCCGAGCCCTTGCCTCCTCCACCCCCGTATGAGGCATCGGCTTCAACATCGAAATCCACCACCTTTCACTCCAAACAAAGCGAGCAATTTTCCCCTCCTCGTGCTTGTGTTCCACCAACAACTCCACGGGGATCAAAGAAGGCCCGACATTCGCAGCTCACGAGGCAAGCCAAGCGACCAGCTGTGTATCCCCGACGCAAGAAGGGCCACCACCACTCCTCCTCGTCCTCGTCTGATCCTAATCCTTCAATAACTCGTTCCGAGTTTGACTTTGGGAAGGACATACAGCAAGACGAGGTCGTGGAAAAGATGGACTGGATCGGGGGTAAACTCAGCATGCTTATCGAGCAAGGCAAGAAGGCCTTGGGCTCGCAAGTAGTTGTCATGTCAGACGCGAAGGAGGATGAAGTCGACGATGGAAGTGCCGCTTGGGAGGAGGAGGAGTCGCTCCGAGTTTCGCGGTCGCCTTCGCGTTCTGGGTCCGTCAGACACGCAAAGAGGCCAAGAGGGCTCGTTGTTGGTCCGGCGTCTGCTTCGACGACTCACATCCAAACTTCAGGCTCACCCTCCTTTGGCTTTGGAGGTCTCCCTAGCTCGACTTCGGCTCCGAGCACTGCCCATTCTATCTACGGGTTCAGTGGGCCTACATTCATCAGCCAACAACAAAGCCAGCCCACATCTTTGCCAACGTCGCATTCGATGACTTCCTTGCATCATATCAGCACAGAGGACCCGGCCTCATTCGAGAGCCCCGAGCTTCGCCAAAGTATGGAGAGGGCCAGAGAACGGTTGATGGCGAAGAGGATGGGTGGTGGTGGCACATAGGGCCATTTTATGACCATTCAGCGAAGGCGGCGACACACCCATCCATAGTAAATTCACATGGAAAGAAGAAGACCACGAACAGCAGTGGCACACAAATGGCTTGGAAGCCTATGGCACGACTATATTCACACCACACAAGCCTGGAAGGCGTCATACCCAACTAATAGGAGCCAAACGACATTGGAATTTCACATAGGAGACGTGTACTTAATGTGTAATACCATTATATAATTATTTTGGGAGACTTTGCATATAAAAGTTGTATCTCTATGTAAACTTGTCAAATTCAAACGCGACTCGTCAGTCGTTCGCGAGGGTTGATTTCGATAGAACTATTAAATAGGTAATGGAAAGAAAATCGATAGCAAGTACGAAAGAAGAAAACGTTGCATAGAAGAGGGATGATGATGATGGAGGGTTGACGGGAGAAAAAGTGCGTGCGAAGAGAGGGTCAGATACAAGTTGCCCAAAAAAAAAAAAAAAAGGCGAATACAGGAGATTATCAAGAATTTCAGGTCGTGGCAGGCATTACATTACGGAGGGAGGAAACCACCGTTGTTTGGCAAAAAAAAATGGAAATTTTCAAAGCAAGAAAGGCATACAGAGTGTGTTGTGATGGAAAGCATGGAAAGCAAGAAAAAAAAATGAAGAATGAAAGCAATCCTTAGTCAGGCTATACCAAAAAAAACGATTTCCAATTTTGGGTCTCCTTTCAATCCGTCATTTCGCTACGTCGTTCTTGTGCGGTGCCATACGACTCATCTCCACTGCCCTCATCTCCGGATTCATCAGGTGCAATGACATGCATCTGGCCACCCATGACACCTCCTAGGATCTGCGTAGCGTTTGCATTGCCTTTGTTGGATGGTTTTTTGGCACCAGGTGGTTTGTTGTTGTAGCGTTTTTTCATCTGATCATCAAGAACGATTAGAAAAAGGATTGCCGAGAGTGTGTTTCAACCTACCATTTTAGCGTAAACAAGACCGCAAGCATTACAAAGGGTTCTTGGGCCTAAGTATTAACACCCCCCGATTTAGATATGTAAAAGGAACAATGGGTGGTTTCATGAAATTACGCACCCATCGGACCGCGACGCCATTCTGGTGTCGAAGTTGCCTTACAGCCGAGACATTTCTGTTCATCGTGTTGACCATCTTCGGATGTTTTCTAGAAAAAATTTACAGGGGGTTGAGCACATATTATTAATACGATAAGCAGAGGCAAAAAAAACCGAAGGTGAGGTAGCGAGATTATTCGGATTCTCAGGTCACCCTGTGAATATGAAATGTTGAAATTAAGATAAAAAGAAACCAACCTGCCGCTTTCTATCTCCGGATTTTCCCCCACCTTCCTTGCCCTCTTTCTTCATCGGACCATCCTCTATCACCCTGATGCCAATATCCCTACTAGTTTTCGGCGATTTGTTGGTCTTGGACGAGCTTGAACTAGAAGCCGGTGTGACAGCTGCCTCCTTGGCTGTCACGCTGACAGCACCGGCCAATGAACTTGAAGTAGCCGAGGCACTGATCGAGCTCTGTACATCGCGCTGCTGCCCAACGCCGCTCATCGTCGGAGTAGCGTTGATTGGTGAAGGTAGCGGACCAGGCGTAGCTGGTGACTCACCACGCACCTGATTCAGAGCAGCGTTAAGCGATTGCATGCCATAAGCAGCGTTATGTTGCATGGCGGCGATTGCTTCTTGAGAAATGTCTTCGCCTCCGCTCTGCCCTCCAGGAAATGACGCATTTCTAGGGGCAGAGTCTAGAATAGAACCGTACGATTGCATGAGCTGGAAAGAGAACAGTAAGCTATCTCGTCAATGGACGGAATTGGAATGTCACCACCAACCTTCGACCAATCAAGACAACTTATTGGTCCACCTGAACTTCCACTTGCCATCGTTGCCAGAGGCGGGGGTGGGGCAGAAGAGCTCTGGTGGTGTTGCGATGTTGGTGGCCCTGAACCACCAGGTCCGACTAATCCAGAGGAAGAAGGAATGCCATCATAACCGCTCAAACTGGACGTGGTGTGAGTAGGAGGTTGCGCATGTTGTTGGCTAGGGTGCCCATGTGATGAGGACGGTGGAGGTTGCGTGTGTTGGTGGTGTTGGTGTGACTGGTGCTGGTGCGACTGTTGTTGGTGCGACTGCTGTTGTTGTCGCGAGGTCGACGGCGGATAGTGAGATGCTGGCGGCGGTTGGTGCTGGGCAAGAGGCGGGGGAGCTTGTGAGTGATGATAATGTTGCGCTTGATGAGGATGTGGTTGGTGATGTTGGGATTGGTAATGTTGAGGTGGAGGCCCACCGCCTGATGGTGGAGGAGCCGACTGGGGCGGCGGCAAAGGACCAGGGTTACTCATCAGTGAAGATATGCTGCTTGCGCTTGCAACGGAGCCGCTATTTGATCCCACAGAGGACACATTTGTAGGAGGGCTATCCTTGAGACTCCGTCTCCTCTTGCTATTCGTTTGAGCGCTTGGTGCCACGTGCTCTTGGTGGTGGTGTTGCTGTGACCTTTGTTGGGTAACCCGAGACTGCATTTGGTGTGGCGGCGGAAGCTGCGACAGATGAGAACGATAGCGCATTTCAGCGGGATCCATGACGGGAGGCCCAGAGGGTGTTGCTGACGAACCGTACTGAGGTTGGGGGGTTGAAGTCGTAGAAGGAAGGGGTTGCGGCTGAAATATCGTCGGAGTTGTCGAAGTGGGCTGAGTTGGAGGCGGCGACTGGTACGACTGTTGAGTTGGAACGTAACCCTGGGTAGAGGAGTGTGGGTAGGGCTGCGTAGGGTAATTTCGAGAAGATTGACTGGAAGAAGCATATCCAGAGAATTGTGGTGGTTGTGGGTGATGCTGCAGTTGCATCGGCGTCGCAGTTGTGGGCAGCGACGCTGCTGGCTGTTGATTCGTGTGTTTGGGCCTGTCATCTATGGGAGACGATGCCGGTGCCAGGTTCATGTGTAAAGGGGGCCTCCGAGAGCTTGACGAAGTCGGGTTGACTGAGGCGCCGTAGCTT
>Ga0307508_10000929_pt1 | contig 34068 bp, 25 predicted proteins | sample 9_EM_MG_FD_203089 | JGI IMG/M metagenome (GOLD analysis project Ga0307508, IMG submission 203089) | Populus trichocarpa ectomycorrhiza microbial communities from riparian zone in the Pacific Northwest, United States - 9_EM | ecosystem: Host-associated > Plants > Roots > Unclassified | place...
AGAAGGTTTAGCTTATGCTGAGAAGTTGTCCAAGACCCTCAGGATGCTCCGCGAGAGGATGGAAGAAACCCAGGTAGCAATGACCGCAGAGGCCAATGAGAAGCGGCAGGCTCACCCGTTCCGGGTTGGGGATGAGGTGTTTTTGGACACCCGTTTACTGCCCATCGGATACGCCAACGTCACGGGAACCGCAAATGACAGCAACAACTCTCGGAAGTTCCAGCATCCGTACGCAGGACCATTCAAGTTGTTGAAAAAGGTGGGAGAGAATGCGTTCGTGTTGGATATTCCAGCCCACTGGCGCCTACACCCCATTTTCAACGTTAGCCGCCTCAAGCCATCGAAGGTTGACAGGAGCCGAGAACACCCACCACCACCGCCACTGCGTTCTACAGCGGCAGTCGAATACGAAGTGGAAGCCATTCGCGAGCATCGAGGCAGTACTGTCCGAGACCTGGAATATTTGGTCAAGTGGGTGGGGTACACCGACGCTACGTGGGAACCATTGGCAAACCTGAGAGGTAGCAGCAACGCACTGCTTCGCGAATACCACGCGGCAAATGGTCTACGCACCTACCGGTGGATGGAACGGGGGTGAGGAGAAAAGAGACGGAAGAAGGGAGAATGATTGCATGTTTTCTGTGTTTTTGTTTCCTGTTTATGTTTTGTTAGACATTTCTTGTTATTGTTGTTTGTTTTGTCGAGTGGTATACGTTGTTGGGGAGGGGGCTGGTTTTCTTAAGAGGGGAGTGGTTGTAGGAGGAGGATTCGGGCCGCTGCGGGCGCTGCGGACGCTACGCCCAGCGGGGTGTCTAGAGTTCGGGTGACACGGACAGTGCTACGGGTGTGTGACATAGGGCTACATAGGACAGTCACAGTAGACAGTCACAGGCAGCGCACGGACACTCGTATAAAGTGTCCGGCACTCGCCTCTCTAGAATGGACATGCTTTTTGCTACCCCTCAGCTGGTATCCCGTATATTCGGCAGTGACTGCGCCCACGTCCTTCCGGGGGGAGACTAGTATGCTGGAGCAGTGACCGCGCTGTCGGGGACTCACTTCACCGCTTATGTGCCATCTGCGCCAGTTCCGTCGGTCCGAGTCAGTCGCCGAGAGGTCGATACGTCTGTTCTGAACGGTTTTCCTGGCTCTCAAAGGTTTCGGCCATGTGCACTCTTCGTCGGGCGCCCGGTCGGCGGCTTTCCGTGGTTGCCCGAGAAGCAGGTCTTTTTGTTGATCGAGATGTTTTGGGTACTGAAGTCCTCCGCCCCTTCAGCCCACTACCGCCAGGTCCTCGGTGGAACTGGTCTAGCCCTCGGTGAGCAAGTAGTCCCTCAGCGCGTCCGGATTTCGTCGGTGAAACTCCCGGAGTTTCTCCAGACCGCCTACCGAAAAGTTGTCGAATGGTTCTTCCGTCCAGTCTTTGCGTTCCGGATAGTCGAGCCATTTGACGAGGTAAAGAGTTTGTTTGTTATTTCCTCGGCCGCGTTTGACTGAGGACATAACTTCGTCATCATCGTATTCCTCCTACTGTTCACTGTCGTCTACTTCGCACAACACCTTCAAGGGGTCTGGAGGTGCTCGGTGTTCGCTGGTTCGATAGGGTTCGAGTAGCGATACCTGAAAGACGTTGTGGATCTTCCATTTCCAAGGCAGCGTGAGGCGGACGGCGAGCAGGGAGACGATTTTCTCAATCTGAAAGGGACCGTGGTTTTTGTGGTCCAGTTTCTTCGAAGGGCGGCGCGTCCTAATGTTGCGTCCGCTGAGCATGACCAGGTCCCCCACCTGATATGCTGGAGGTGGCTTCCGGCTTGGGTCGGTGTACCGTCGCATTCGTTCCTGAGCCACCTCTAGTCCTTTCCGGGAGGCCTCGTGGACATCCTGCATCCAGTGGGCGTACACCGTGCTGGCAGGGTTGAGCGGTTCTGTTGCCAGGGGGTTTGCTGCCGCCGGGTGAAAGCCGTAGTTGGCATAGAACGGGGACATACCGTTACCCGCCGTGATCGAGTTGCTGTATGCAAATTCGGCCATTGGCACCAGGCGTACCCAGTCATCCTGCTCCTTTCCGACAAATGCTCAGAGGTAGGCTTCGATCGTCTGATTGAGACGCTCGGTCTGCCCGTCGGTTTGCGGGTGAAATGCGTTGGACATCCGGGACTGGATGCTGGATAGTTGCAAGAACTCCTACCAAACTTCTGACGTGAATCTGGAGTCTCGGTCCAAAACAATGTCAGTAGGCAGCCCGTGGTATTTCCATACCTCTCTTGCGAAGATGACCGCCAGGTCCGTCGCCATTTTCCCATCCTCTCTTAGGGGGAGGAAGTGCGCCATCTTGGTGAACCTGTTGATGACCACCCACAACTGGTTGCATTCTTCCGACGTCAGGAGCTCCGTGATAAAGTCCATTGCCATTGACTGCCAAGGTGCATATGGCAATTCTAGCGGGGAGGACAGTCCGTAGGGTTGGTGCCGAGATGCCTTGTTTTGTTGGCATTCGGGGCAGCTTTTCACGAAGTCGATGATTCATTCGGTTATTTTTGGCCACCAGAAGTTTCGGCGCATCAATTCGATCGTCTTGTCTTGACCCATATGCCCTGCGACCTTGGTGTTATGTTCTGATTCCATTATCTGCTGGATGAGCTCGCTGGGAACCCATAACTTATTCCTCCGATATATCATTCCGTCCTGGATTCGTAGCGTTCCTTCCTCGACCGTTCGGTCTTCCTGTGCTCCTAGCACCCTTTCCTTTTCAGCTTGTTGGTATACCGGGTCCTCAGCTGCTGCCCTCCTGACTTCTTTCACGAAGTTCAGGTTCCATCTTCGTTCCGGGAGCGACAGCATTCTTGCTGCTGAGACGATAAGGGAGCGGGTGAGTCTTTCCTTGAATTGGTTTTTTTTCAAAACCGTCGATATCGACTGGTTTTCTACCCCCCCTTTCTCAGGGCGGTACTCCGAACGCCTTGATAGTGCATCCGGCTTGCCGTTCTGAGTCCCCAGGCGATAGTAGGTCTTGAAGTCGATGCCTGCGAGTTCCTGGGCCCACCTCGCCTGTCGTCGGTTGAGTACTTTGGTAGTGGTGAAGTACTCCAGATTCTGGTGGTCCGAGAAAACCTCCACTGGGTGCTTGGCCCCTTCGCAGTATCGCCGCCAATGTTTGAAGGCGTCCACTATCGCCAGTAGCTCCTTGTCGTGGATTTCGTAGTTGATTTCCGCCGGCTTGAACTTTCTTGAGTGAAAGGCGACTGGGTGGAGGTGGTTTTCCGTGTCCCGTTGCAACAGGATGGCCCCTATGGCAAAGTCCGATGCGTCCGATTCTATTATGACAGGCCTGGTTGCGTCGAAATGTGCCAGGATCGGAGCTGTGGTGAACCGCTTCTTTAGTTCTTGGAATGCCTTTTCTGCTTCAGGGTTCCATTTCCATTCGTGTCCGGCTTCTTTTTTCGTTAGCTCTGTGAGGGGTCTTGCTACCCGGGAGTAGTCGTGGATAAATTGTCGGTAGAAGTTGGCGAAGCCTAGGAACGATTGTACCTCCGTGAGAGATTTCGGCGTTTCCCAGGATAGCATCGCCCTTACTTTTCCTTCCGACATCTTGATCCCATCCCTTCCGATGATGTAGCCCAGGAATTCCACCTCCTGTACTTTCCATACACATTTCTCTGGAGAGACTGCAAGTCCGTTTTCTTGCAATCTTCCCAGGACTTCCTTGACCAGCCGGTCGTGTTTTTCTTCTGTTTTGCCATATCCTAGGATGTCGTCCATATAAGCCAATACCCCTACATCTAGGATGTCGGATAGGACGTGGTTCATCATATCCTGAAACGTGGAGGGGGCATTGGTCAGTCCGAACAGCATCACGTTAAACTCGAACAGCCCATATCTTGTCCGAAAGGCTGTTTTCCATTCGTCGCCTTGTCGTATGCGGATTAGGTTGAAGCCATTTTTGAGGTCCAGCTTTGTGAACCACTGGGCCCCTTAGACGCGGTCCTGTAGCTCCTGCATCAGTGGTAAGGGGTATCGGTTTAGAATCGTTATTTTGTTAAGTCCTCGGTAGTCCACGCACAGCCGTAGTCCTTTGCCATTTGGTTTTGGGACAAACAAGATTGGGGATCCGGCTGGAGACGTGGATCGTTGGATCTTTCCCGCCTTTTCCATTTCCCTAAGCCACTCCCTGAGAGCCTGAAGTTCGGTTTCGGATAGTGGGTGTATTGGTCCACAGGGAGGCGTACTTCCTTCCTTAAGGTCGATTTTGCAGTCGTATGACTGGTGCTCAGGTAGCACGTCGGCTGCCTCCTTGCTCATGATCCCCAAAAATTGCCAGAATTCCGTGGGAATCTGCTTGTTGGCGTTGTCCTGGACGGCCAAGACGTACCCAATCATTCTTGCTTCCGGGTCCGATGCCACCGTCTCATCCCAGGTCAGGGAGAATTCATTTGTCTCCTGCTTGGTGCATTTTTCTAGGCATCGGGGACGGTTGAATCGCACTTCCTCGTTCGTCCATGCGCCCTGAGGGTGGTGGTCGGAGAGCCAGCCGAAGGGTAGGAAAACGTCGACTTTCGGGTCCATTACTGAGATCTCAAATTTTTCCCAGGTGTAGTGTCTTCGGTGTTGCAGTCTCAAGGCCTCCGTGTAGTACTGCCCCGCTCCTGGGACCCTTTCCCCCGTGTAGCTTTTGATGGCCTGTGGTTGGCGGTGTTCCTTTTTCCTGAGGCCTTGCCTCTCTACCGTTGGTTCGTTGACGAGGGCTATGGAGCAGCCAGTGTCCAACAGCGCTCGTATGGGGTGTTTTGCCTTGCCCTGGTGTAGTATCATAGTAATGATCGGTCGAGTGGGTTTTTGTTTTTTGGTTGAGGTTACAGCACTTGGTTCCTTGTTTTTCCGTTTTCGGGATGCCACACTAATTCTATAGGAGGCCTCAGGGTGCGGCGAGCCGCAGCTTCTCAAAAATCCGAGTCCGAATCGTCCCAGGGGGTTGCTTCTATCTTTCGGGGTGCTGCGGCCCCCTCCATTTCCATGGGTTCCACGGCCACTACTTTCTGCTGTTTGGCCGTTCGTTTATCCAGTTCCTCCGTGGCCTTTCTTTTCCCGGTGACAGCCGCCGCCTTCCAATGGGCTACAGGGAGGCTGGTTCCTCGGGACGTGGTGAAGGTGTAACATTCGAATGTTTTGTGCCCGTGTCTCCCACATCTCCAGCAGTTGTCCGTGGCCCTATATTCCTCACGTTCCTTTTGCGGAACACGTTGCCAGGCCGATTCCAAGCTGACCCAGGCTTTCTTTCCTTTACCCGTGGGATTTTTCCCTTGCTCTGTGGGCGGCTGAGCCCAGGCGGGGTTTCCCTTCTCCTTTCCATTTTCTTTTCTTGGATCCTTCGTCCCCGTCGTCGGCCCTCTCGTAGCTTCCCGCGCGGCTTTGAGGGTTTTTTTCTTTTCCACCTGTAGGCCCGCTTGGTGGGTGGCTTGCAGGAATCCTTCGTCGTCCGCAAAATCCTCACGGTAGTGGGCGAACCGCACATCGAGTATCGCATCCGGCATTGCCAAGTCCACTTTTTCTCTTAGAGCTTCTCCGGTTGCGGGTGCGAAGTTATTGAGCGCGTGGAACACGATTAGGTAAGCACGAGTGGACCCCTGGTATTTGAGCTGTCCCAACTTGAGTTGGGCGTCCGCCGCTTCACGCTCGTTCCGATATTCCGCTCGGATGGCTGCTGAGTAATTGGCCCAGGTGTCGTTTTCCCGCAGCTCGTGGTATCGGTGGAGGTGCCATACCAAAGCGGTATCTGTCAGGAGGGTTCCGACCCAGGCGATCTTTTGGCGGTCGATCATTTCTGGGTAGAATCCCAGGTACATTGTGACCGATTCCCACCACTGGTTGAAGGTGGACGAGCTTTTCCCGTCGTATTTTTCGGGGTTTTCCATCTTCAGCCTTGAGGTGTTTACTCGGTTCACTGGTTGCTCGGCTCTTTCGGGGACTCGTGCTGTTGCTATCCCTGCCCCTACCAGCCTTGCTATTTCTTCCGGCGTGAGCATGGTGGCTACCTGCACGCGCGTTGGCTCCCTTGTGCCTGGCGGGGGTCTTCCTGCGGGGAGGTCTTGAACGTATAGGTTGTCATCGTCCCCGCTAAGCAGTGGTGAGGGCGAGTGGGAGTTGATCAGTCGTTGGGGTCCCTGCGGAGGTCCCATTCCTCCTCCTCCCGTGGTTCCAACTATTGGCAGCAGCGGGAGCAGGGGTAGCGGTGGGCTTGACGGGGGGATGGCAGGCCGCCTTTGCCTTCGGGTAGCGGGAGTGGGGGCGAGCCGGATCGGGCTCTGGAGAATCGGTCGCCTTGGCAAGGGTGGCGGCGCCGCTGCTGATGCAGCACTGGTACTGGGTATCTTGGCCGGGCTTCGCCAGAGCTGTAGCGGTTCCGGAGACGGGGCCCTTGGCCTTGGTGATCCCGGGAGGGGTATCCCGGTAGCAATCCACCGAATTTCTTCTCTGGCTCGACGTAGCTCCTCCTCCACCCTGCTCATCTTGCTCTGATGGTCCGCTGCCCATAGTTCCACGTTCCCTTGAAAGGTAGCCAGATGCTGACTTCGGGCCGTATTGGCTTCGGCGAGAAATGCAAGGGCGTCATTGACCCGGGTGAGCTGGGTTGCCTGGCATATCTGTTGCTGGTTGTCTTTGTCGGTTCGTTCCAAAATGGCTTGCCATACGTTATGCGCGAGCGTTTGATAAGTGTTTGCGGCATTGGCCAACTCGGTACAAACCCAAGCTTCTGCGATTTCTTCGTTAGCGTGTACTCGGTCATATACGTACCGGGTGCCTTCTGCCAAAGTTCTGTAGGCTTCTTCGATCCGTTGCATTAGCTGATCAGTTCTATCGATAGTGTTACCGCTTAATTCGGTGAGCTGCCTTAAGTCGTTTTCCGCCTGCCTTTGCTGACGTGCCATGGTCCGGACCCAAACCGCGGGGTTGGCTAACTCTATCGCCTACTCCGGTGCGGAAGTTCCGTCAGTGATCTGGAGTAGGTCTCGGGGGGCTTCCAATCAGAGCATGTTGAAGTCGGACGAAGTAGACATCTTCTAGTATTGATCCAGGAAATCTCCGCTGCGGATAGTTTCGTCGTCGGTGAAATAATAGTCACACTGGTCCCGGAGCTCATGCTCTGTGAATTCGGCGTTCTTGTGGCTATAGGCGCAGTTGAACCAGTATTGCGTATACCAGTTCCAGGGTTTGTGGTCGCCTTCTTGGTAGGGAGTAGGGATAGGTCCGTCGTTGAATTCTTCCCACTGTTCGTATTTTGCGATTTCTTCGTCAATTGACTGGAAGGTGTAGTCAAACGAGTATTGGATTTTAGGCTCCAAGAAGGTGGACAGCTCGAGTAGATAGAGGAGGTCTTTGAAGTAGGTAGCGTTGCAGCTCGTCATGAAAGTAGGGTGATCTTTCAGATCAAGATTATAGTGTGACACTGGGGTTGTAGTAGAACCGGAGTTGGTAGAGAATCAAAGGTAATCAGGCTACTTTCGATAATTCACAACGGAATAATCTTAGATCTTGTGTGTGGTTTCGGGGGTAGTGTTGGTGATGTTCGTGCTGAGGATTGTTTCTCGTCGGGAGGACTTCCTCCTCTTTTTATTCTGAGGTAGCGGGGTGAGACCTGGTGATTCGGCCCTAGGTTTCCCTGAGGCCCTCTGAGCCACGGGGAGGGTTCATTGGTCCTGGCCGGGGTGTTGATAAGGGAGGTGGGTTTCTCCTGCGTTTCTGGTGGGGTAACCGGAGTAAAGTTTCCCACTTTTACGCAGTTTCCCCTCATCTCCCGGAGCTAAGGTCCTAAGTCCGCCTTACGGCCGTAACCTTTTCTCCGTTTCTTATCTCACGCCTCGACTCTCTGAACCCAAGGTTCGCTTCCAAGCGGGTCGGACCGGAGTAAAGTCCTTCCGCCTTCCGCTCCCCTCTCCTTGGGTCTCCTCTCCATGGGTCTCCTTCCACCGCATTCTCAAGTGTAACATTGGCATCTTTGAACCTTGAATTGACAAAATAATGGACGTGATGATGGGGCGGATATGTGCCGGTGGAATTTTCTTTCTGTTGTTACTTGCCTGATACCCCCTCTCCCTGGTCCTTTGTCACATACTTCCTGCTATTTCTGTTCATGATTTCTTCTCACGGGTGCGATTTTATGTTTGGCGGATTGGAAAGATGGAAGCCCCACGGGGGTGATATGGCGAGGTGAAGTGCATATAGGCTGTAGTCCTGAAGCACAATAGAAATAAAAAGAGTATTATCCTCAACCCCACCCCGACCTTTTCTCCATGAACCTCTTCCTCCCGCCATTGAATACATCAGAATCAGTCTCAAAACGTTGCCTGAGAGCCAGCCTACAGCCCCATTAGCTGGAAAGTTGATTCTCTTGACTTCAGTTTTCGACCCTCGACCCCCACCCTCTCGACCCTCCCTCAGTGATTGCGGACTGCGTACCCGTCCATTGCCACCTGGTCGCCATCTCCAGATATCTCTCTCCCTCCTCCTGTATCTGTTTTAAAAAAGCTTTTGGTAGTGACGCACATGCGTCACAGGCCAAAGCCTCCCCGTGAGGAGAGCAATCCAGTCCCAGAATCACACTCTCAGAAGCAGAGATAACACCGAATAGATCCAGCCACATGTTCGAAACCCAACATCACTTGCCGACCAAGCGCACCCGCATGGCGAGCAACCCTGAATCAGAATGTGACGAAAATGGCAAAATGGACTTCCGACAAGATCAACACATGACTGCAACTCAGGCAATTGGCAATGCTGCTGCTATGCCTGCATTCGATTCTCTGCAGATACCACTCCCAGTCAGCCCTGAACATGCTGCCATGCGTGCTGACTTCGAGCTTATTACTGCCTGTGTGATGGAGGAACGTTACAGACGTGTCACCACCGATATCAATGCATCGGTGACCGAAAACACTGCTGCACTCCTCAGGACCAACAGTGAGCTGTGTCAGCAAATCACCGTACTAAACTCACGAAATACCCAGATACAGCAGCAACTCCTTGTAAGAGTGTGGCATACTCCACCCATGTCGAACACACCACCCATGGCCCTGGCTAAGAAAATTCTCAAGAAGACGTTGACAAAGTAAGCAACTGGTGGAGATACAGCCAGTACTGCCACTGCCACCGGCAATGCTACTGCCACAGTGGTGTCGGCCATGCCACAGGTGCCAACTACCGATACTCGAGGATGGGAAACCGTACCGCTCAAACCCCGGAAGCCGAAGGCCATCCCGCCAAAGCTCATTCCAACCAATTACCCACAAGCGGAACGGGAAGTGATCTGCCACTTCCAGAATGGCAATGAGGACAACACCAATGGTATCCGCCCTGAGAAAACCTATAATAAGCGGCAGACAATGGCAGATGTTGCTCTCCGTCGGGTCAACTCAGCGATCATTGACAACAAAGACGTTCTTGCACCTCCATTCATCCGTGCACGAGTTACAGTCTGTGGCAACATCATATTCAACACAGGCACCACCCAGAGTAACATCATCTATGAAGATTATACAATGGTCATTGCAGACGCCCTTTCTTACTACGGCCCATGCGAGAAAGTGGAAATTGGAAGGCGATTTAGCCAGTTACTGTTGCATGGAGTCCCGACACTCCTCTCGATACCCGAGATCTCTGACAGTATTACTACCAACTATCCGCAACTGGTACAAGGACAGACACCACGCTGCCTGAGACCCACGGAGCGCCACGAGCGTAAAACAAACTATACGATTGTCATGACACTGATGGGTGATGAAAAGAAGAACGCAATCGGTCGACAAAATCCGATCGTATGCAACCAAGAATGCCAGTTGGACGACTACATCCCATACGGACTGAGTACACAATGCCGAAACGGCCAAGCCTATGGACACCCAGCTGCGCTCTGCCGGAACACCTCCTGCTGTGCTGTTTGCACTGGCTCCCACAAAACTTGAGAACATCCATGCACCCTTCCAACCTGCAGAAAGGATCCTACCTGCACCCACCCTCCCATTCGATGTGCAAATTGCAATTCACCGCACAAGGCAACAGACCCAAATTGTCCAGAATGAGCGAAGCTTAGAACTTTCAACAAAGCTACCGGTGTAGCCATCCAGGGAGACGCCCCCATCGCAGGAGTGGCTGATTAAATGGCCCTCACTGCATCTGTTGGGTCCGTGCAGCTGCTGAACTACGCGCGAGGCCAAGCAACGACAATTTCAGCGTTGAAGGATTTTGCCCGGAAGCCCGAAAATCTCATCTGTCTACTTCAAGAACCGTGGTGTGATAGACACAGAAACCCACCGGCGCTACCAGGATTCGATATCTTTACCCCGTCACCTGTCAAACCAAAATGTGTGACATGTATGTCATACACCCGGCTTGAGCACCACTACAGTCTTTACCGCCCAGGACTCCTTTTTGGGGACTGCAATCACCTCCTCATACAACCAAAAAACATTCACCATTTTCAACTTCTATTCTCCAGGACAAGCGGAGCCTCTGGCTGCAATTCTCCCAACACTCAAACTGCCGAACGATTGCCTACTTATGGGAGATTTTAATGCACACCATCCGTGGTGGCAGGGACCCCTTCTGTCATCTGCTCGAATCTCCCGTGGAAGCTAAACGATTGCAAATTGGCTTGAAGAGAACAATTTCCACCTCCCGAACGAGCCGTCAATACCGACACACCACCCCAGGATTGGTGGACGCCCTTCAACCATCGACTTGTGTCTTTCCCGAGGTTTAACCACGCAATCCATCTTGTCGTTGGCGGTTGACCACGATACTACCTCAGACCATAGCGCTGTTACTGTCACCCTGTCACTGCCAATAGCCCCAGCACTGGTGGTTTCCCGCTGGTGCTGGCGTAGGGCTGACTGGGGATTGTTTGATTCCAGAGTCCAGTCTGCTGGAATAGACCTCTCACAACTCCAAGGGATGGACGACACTCTCCAAGCAATAACCAACATCACACGCATCATCAACCAAGCTGTCAACGAGGCCGTTCCACTGATGGTAGCATAGAAGGTGGCTGCACCCTGGTGGAACCAAAGTCTTACACTGGCCAAACAGAGCGTCAAACGTGCTGACCGACGAGCCCGTCTTCAACTTAGCACTGCAAACCACGAAGACAGCCAGTACGAGTGTTCCAAATGGTCAATAAAGGTACGAAACGCAAAGACAGCTTACCGTATCCACCAACTTGAGACCACCTCCACTCGAATAGTCTGAAAAACACTAAAACATCACAACACGCACCATAAACCAATCCCACCACGTGATGGACGACCCGACTTTCAAGGAAAGTGCGATGTACTACGGAAAGCATTATTTCCCGATACGGCGCAACGAACACCGCTCCCTGCGGACCTTCTCACCTCCAAGAAAGATCCACGCCTCTACAAGAGTGGAGTTATGGCATACGAAATCCAGCTGGCAATTGCGGATCTGAAATATGGTACATCAGTCGGACCGGACAACATCACCTACAGTACCTTACGTCGATTCAATGAAGCTACCCCACATCTTGTCCCCTGTGTCTTTACGGCATGTCTCAGATATACTGCACATCCACCGGAATGGAAGACTGCCAATTGCATTGTCATCCCCAAACCTGGAAAAAAGTCATACTCACACCCAAAATCCTACCGTCCAATCTCACCACAGTCATGTTTTGGGAAACTGCTGGAGACAATTGTGGCAAAACGTCTCTCTCAGACTGCATTGATGTATGGTGCCACCCACCCGTCGCAAATGGGTGCCCAACCGGAAAACTCTGCAATCGATGCCCTACTACGAACAATAACCCCCATCGCGAACTCTATCAGTAGGATGAAGACAACCAACCAAAATCCGACACGGCCAGCGGTACTCACACACGATATTGAGAAAGCATTTAATTAGGTCCACCCGCCAACACTCTACAAAATTATGTGCCAACACCGGATGCCATCCTATCTCGTCGAGTGGGTTGTCGCATTTAACACTTATCAGAAAATCGCCTTCGAATTCAACCAACAATCTGAAGAACCACAACCGTACCGATGTGGACTACCACTGGGGTCACCGATCTCGCCAATCCTCTTCCTTATCTACAGTAATGCAATGCTCGAGAAACAGCATTACCCTGCTGACACCATCGACACCTCCTATATGGACGACGTCTGAATGGTACAGCTGTCACATACAGTCTCCGAAGCCAATGTACATCTCGAGGAGCGAACCAAACAACACTTGGAGAATGGTACCCTACTCGGACTCTACTTTGCAACATCAAAAACCGAACTACTCTACTGCCTCCCCCTCATCAGTAAGGACAAAAACAAGAGCCTCGCAGCACATCCTCTGCTCCGAATACTCGGTACTACTAACCCCGCCGGACGACAGATCAAGTATTTGGGGGTGTTTATCGATGAATCACTCACATTCAAGTATCACGCTACGATGGCAGCTGCCAAAGCAAACAGGCTTCTGGAAAGCCTGAATTTCCTACAACAATGGTCCTGTGGTATCCCCGCATACATTGCCCACCACCTGGCAATGACAGCGATCCTTCCCGCAATGTTTTGGGCATCACCAGCATGGTGGACTGGAACTCCTGGGGTAGTCGATACGCTCAAGGTGGTATTCAATGCTGTTGCCCGATGGATTACTGGCCTTCCGCTCAATACCAGAACAACAAATCATACCACTTTTGCTTACCTACCACCGATGGAGACATACCTCGACTACCTATCACTACGATAGGCAATCCGGCTACACTTTTTCCCAACTCACCACGCCCTCGGACCTCCACGAGAACAACCGAATACCCACGCCAACCTTCCTGGACTGCACCGCCTATACAACCTCAGTAAAGACCTTGTACTGGGCAAGTTGGAGGACCGGACAGCAACCACAACCACAGGAGGAGTGGCGAAGACTGTTTCTCCAAACCCCGACAAAACGACAAAACCACAACAGCTGCACGAAAAATGGCTACAAACACTCGCAGACCATACAGTTGTCATGAATACGGACGGTTCTAAACTCACCAACGGTGCAGTTGGCAGTGGAAGTGCAGTCAACCACTACGGCGACCAGCAACTCCACCGGTTCACCTCGGGAAAATGTTATCTCGGTAGTAGGGCTGAGATGTTCGACGCTGAACTCCATGCTGTACAGGAAGCAGTCTCCACCCTGCTCACTACCACACTGCCACATTCTACGATATTCATCTGCATCGACAACCAGGCCGCAATCGACACCCATCACTTCAACAAGCATAACCATGAATATGCATGACGGACACTGGAAATCATTGAAAAACTCCAACTCCTGGACTGGCAGATCTCCACTGTGTGGTGCCCCTCCCACTGTGGTATACGTGGGAATCAATGGGCTGATACACTGGCCAAACTGGGAGCATACTCCACCACACCATGCCAATTTGCACTGACCATGAAGAACTGGCTGCAAACCCAGGCACGTGCAGAATTTCTTCGAAGATGGAAGACCGAACTACCTCTCTTGAAACCTTCTTTCAAATTCCCTTACCATCTACACGATGTCGACTGGTCTGATACACGAGCATTGTGGCGAATGTTTTGCAACAGCTCACCCACCGACACCCCACCGAATATCGATGCAGGGCCATGCCCATGCGGCTCTGCCCCATACACCTCACTCCACCTCCTACGCGACTGTCCAATGCTGGCAGTCGAACACACAACCCTGCTCTCTTCGGTGGTCGGTGATATACAATCACCAGACTTCCTCCTAGCTCCTGAAAACTCGTTGCCATTGTGCTGCATCCTGCGCGCCACTGGGCTAGGACACTCAGCACACCTCTGTCTCGATGAAAACCAAACCACCACCAATAGCACCAACGACTCCGATTCTGACTCCCTGGAACCAGACTTTGGTGCGTTCGAAACCTGATTTGACAAAGAAAGATGGAGGAGGATAGACGGGAGGTTGTGCTCTTTCTTCACTGGAACGTTGCAGATGCTCTTTATGTTGTGATCTTGATCTGCTGTTTGTTTGTTTTGTGTTGTTTTGTGATTTTGGGCGGCTTTGGAAAGATGGGAACCCCATGGGGGTGGTATGGCGAGGTGGAGTGTACATAGCCTGTAGTGCTGAACGCAATACATCAGGGAAAAAAAATTGCGTCCTTAGTGTCCGGACGCACTAGACGCTGTGGATGGTTCACAGGCAACCTGCTTAACTCGTACGCAGATCGCCACGGCACTGTGCATCCGGGCGCAGCACGCCACAGCATCTGCTTTCCGGATGGAGCGTGGCAGGACATTTTCCTGCTGGACTCAGCCTGTAATAGCAGGGTCAGGCTAGGCTCCCAACAGAGGACAAGGACAAGGACAGGAACGGCGCGCGGTGGCAGCCAAGGACGGGACAGGACAAGAGCGTTGACAAGATGCTTCTATTCGAGAACAGGGACAAACAAGTTGTTGCGTGAGGAAGGAAAGAAAGAAAGAAGTTGGCAACAGCTCCTTTTAAGGATATCCATCACCCGCTCGGCGTCACTCCACATTCCTTCCTCCCGCATTCCAGACGGGGCCAAGGGTCAAGGCCTAGTAGCTGGCACGCGCCATGACAGTAGCCTCCCCTTAGGCCCGAGTTCCCACGAGGGTAGCCTGTACAGTTGCCGGCCGCTCTGGGTAGCGTCCGTGGTAAATTTCCACTGCTTTCACCTCGACAAGGTTTTCCTTGGGTTCCCATGTTTGGTCCGTAAACCCCCTCCACTTAACCAAATACTGCAACCGTCCTCTCGTCCTCCTACTGTGCAGAATCTCTTCTACCTCCCACTCTTCTTCGCCCTCAACGATTACCGGTAGGGGTGGCGGGTTCACCTGACCCATGAGGGGGTCATCTGCAGCGGCATGTAGGAGTGACACTGGAAAGGTTCGGTGTTTTTGTATGGTCTCAGGTATGTCAAACTCATAGGCGTGGGTCCCTATGGTTCGGACAATATGGTAGGGTCCGTGGTGTTTATTTTCCAACTTCCGGCTTGGGCGTGCAGTTCGCCAGTTTCTTCCATCAACCCAAACCAAATCGCCTGGTTGGAAAGCGGACGCGGGCATGCAGTGGCGGTCAGCACCGTCTGCCTGCAGCATCTGGGTGAATCGCATCTCCGCCCTGGCAACTTCGTGGATGCATTCCAGTCGTTCAGCTGCCGTCTGAGCTTCCCTCTCCTCGGGGGCATCCACTTGTATATCTAACTCGAAGTCATAACGCGGATGGTACCCAAGGTTGGCGAAGAACGGCGACAGCGAGGTGGTGTCGGATATCTGGTTGTTGCCTGCGAATTCCGCCAGAAACAGATAGTCCACCCAATCGTCCTGCAGATAGGTGACATAAGCCCTCAGGTGTTGTTCCACCACTGCGTTCACCCGTTCGGTTTGTCTATCAGTCTGAGGATGGAAAGCGGTAGACAGGCGTGGATCAATCTTAAGACCAGAACAGAGGTGCTTCCCGAAGCGGGATGCGAATGGGGGCCCTCTATCGGATACGATCGTCTCCGGTAGTCCGTGGTAGCGGAAGATCCTATCGCAAAAGAGGTCCACCAATCCTTCCACGGTAATCGTAGTCATACAGGGGGTAAGGAGCCTCTGTTTGGTCAGGCGATCGACCACCACGCACATTGCATCGAATCCTTTTGATCGCAGTAGGCCTGTAACAAAGTCCACCGAGATGTGTTACCATGGCCGTTCCGGTACCGACAACAGTTGTAGGACTCCATACGGCGCGTGGCAGGTAGACTTTGTTCGGCAACAGACATGGCAGTTCTGTACGTAACGATCGACATCCTTCCTCATTGACGGCCAGTAGTACCTTCTTGTGAGCAATTCGAGCGTTTTGGCATGTCCTGGATGACCCACGATGGGAGGGTCATGATGGTCCTGCAGTAGTCGCAGCCGAAGCAGTACATGGTCTAGTACGTAGATGCAATCCTGGTAGATCAACCTGCCATCTCTTTCCTTGCAGTCAGCTAACGATATTTCTTTGCAATGCCTGGCACCGCTCCGGAGCAATCCCAGTATCCGCTCTGGAAATGGGTCGGCTTGGTAGGCTTCGGCGAGCAAGGTGAATATCCGTCCAGCGTCCGGAACGTCGATCCGTTCGGGACCCGGAACATCCATCCGTCTGGCGTCCGGCTGTTTGGCGTCCAGCTGTCCAGCGTCCGGTTGTCCGGCGTCTGGCTGTCCGGCATCGGGCGCGTCGTTTGCCATCAAGCTTAAGCAATTGGCGACGTCCAGCGTGTCCGGCCGTTCGGCTTCCGAAACCCCGATCCGTCCGGCGTCAGGCAGATAGATCAGGTTCTGAGGTTTCAAAACGGCGTGCCGGTTGGTTAGGAGTCTTTTATCCCCCTCCTTAGGGAGATCTCCTGATCTCCGAGTCAATGCATCCGGCTTGGCGCCAGCCTTTCCTGGTCGATAAACGATCCTGAAGTCGAAACGGAAAAGGCATTCGGACCATCTGGCCTGTCGACAGTTCAAAAGTTTTGTACTTATAAAGTATTCCAAGTTTTTATGGTCGCTCAAAACCTGGATCGGGTGGCGCGAACGCTCCAAGTGGGGCCTCCATTCCTGGAAAGGCCGGACGATTGCCAACAGTTCTTTGTCGTAGATTTCATAATTGCATTCCGTAGGGCAGTGCTTTTTGGAGTAAAAGGCCACTGGATGCAGAACCCCGTCGTCGAGGTACTGGGAGAGAATGCTGGGCGAGACATAGTCCATGTCAAGATCCTGCCTTGACTACTCCGTGCTGCTCGACAGGTAACGTAGGCTCGGTTCTTCGGGGCAAGCTCGTGATCACACTTCCGGTGTACTCACATGCCGCTCATAGTCACACTTCCGGCGTACTCACGGGCCGCTTGTAGTCACACTTCCGGCGTACTCACGGGCCACTCGTAGTCACGCTTTCGGCGTATTCACGCACCGCTCGTAGTCACACTTTCGGCGTACTCACCCGCCGCTCGTAGTCACACTTTCGGCGTACTCACGCGCCACTCGTAGTTACCCTTGCGGCGTACTCATGCGCCGCTCGTAGTCACACTTGCAGCGTATTCACGTGCCGCTCGTCGTCTCGCGGTATCCCTCACGCCCACCGTGGTCTCGTCGCGGTCCTCTCATACGCCTTGGGTGGGCTTGTTGTTCTCGTGGTATCCGTCACGCCTGGCGTGGTCTCGTCGCGGTCTTCTCACGCGCCTTGCGTGGGCTCATTGTTCTCGCGGTATCCGTCACGCCTGTCGTGGTCTCGTTGTTCTCATCGGGGTGGTGGTCGCAGCGCCGGTTCACGGGTAGAGAGAGGTAGGTCTGTGGAGAGAGATAATATGCAACTTCAATCTATTGTGTTCAGCACTACAGGCTATGTACGCTCCATCTCACCATACCGCCCCCATGGGGTTCCCATCTTTCCAAAGCCACCTAAAATCACAAAACAAAACAAAACAAACAAATAGCAAATCAACATTACAACATAAAGAGCATCTGCGACGTTCCAGGGAAGAAAGAGCACAACATCCCATCTCTCCTCCTCCCCCCTTCGTTGTCAAGTCAGGTTTCGAATGCACCAAAGTCTGGCTCTGGGGAGTCAGAGCCCGAGTCATTGGTGCTATATGTGGTGGTGTGATCTCCGTCAAGACAGAAGTGTGCTGAGTGTCCTAGCCCGGTGGCGCACAGGAAGCGCTGCAATGGCAACGAGTTTTCAGGTGCCAGCATAAAGTCTGGGGACTGTATATTACCGACTGCCGAGGAGACGAGGGTTGTGCGTTCGACTGCCAGCAGCGGACAGTCACGTAGGAGGTGGAGCGAGGTGCATGGGGCCGATCCACATGGGCATGGCCCTGCATCGATATTCGGTGGGGTGTCGGTGGGTAAGCGGTTGCAGAACACTTGCCACACCGCTTGTGTATCAGCCCAGTCGACATTGCATAGATGGTCAGGAAATTTGAAAGAAGGTTTCAACAGAGGGAGCTTGGTCTTCCATCGTCGAAAATATTCAGTGCGCGCCTAGGTTTGCAGCCAGGTCTTTGTGGTAAGTGCAAATTGGCATGGTGTGGTGGAGGATGCTCCCAGTTTGGCCCGTGTATCAGCCCGTTCATTCCCACGTATACCACAGTGGCAGGGACACCACACAGTGGTGATCTGCCAGCCTAGGAGTTGGAGTTTTTCAATGATTTCCTGCGTCCGTCGTGCATATTCGTGGTTATACTTGTTGGAGTGAAGGGTGTCGATCACGGCCTGGTTGTCGATGCAGATGAATACCGTAGAGTGTGGCAGAGTGGTAGTGAGCAGGGTGGAGACTGCTTCCTGTACAGCATGTAGTTCGGCGCCGAACACCTCAGCCCTACTACCGAGATGACATTTTCCCGAGGTGAACCTGTGGAGTTGCTGGTCGCCGCAGTGGTAGACTGCCCATCCACAGCCAACTGCACCGTTGGCGAGCTTGGAACCGTCCGTATACATGACAACCGTATGGTCTGCCAGTGTTTGTATCCATTTTTCATGGAGTTGTTGTGGTTTTGTCGTTTTGTCGGGGTTTGGAGAAACGGTCTTCGCCACTCCTCCCGTGGTTGTGGTTGCTGTCCGGTCCTCCAACTAGCCCAGTATAAGGTCTTTACTGAGGTTGTATAGGCGGTGTAGTCCCGGAAGGTTGGCGTGGGTATTCGGTTGTTCTCGTGGAGGTCCAAAGGTGTGGTGAGTTGGGAGAAAGTGTAGTCGGATCGCGTATCGTAGCGATAGGTAATATAGGTATGTCTCCATCGGTGGTAGGTGAGCAAGAGTGATCAGATTTGTCGTTCTGGTATTGTGCGGAAGGCCTGTAATCCATCGGGCCACAGCATTGTATGCCACTTTGAGCGTTGCGACTACCCCGTGGGTTCCAGTCCACCATGATGTTCCCTCTGTGGAATCACAGCTTGCCCGCAAGACTGATACAGTTTCTCCATCTAATATCATGACTCGATCGCCGCGCCCAAGGAAAACACGTGATCGCACTCAGCCGCCTCGCGGCCCACAGTCTACTGGCGGCAACAGGAGAAAGGACGCGCAAGCAGTAACAGTAAAGGAAAGGAAGACTGTCGTACAACTTAATCTAGGGAAAACAATACTCGTAACGAACATGGGAGAAGGACGTGCAAGCTCAATCAATTGGAGACAACAAACGTAGCGGACAGGAGAAAGGACGCACAAGCTGTAAAGGTAAGGAACAGGCAACAGGACGTGCAAGCTTCATCAACATTAGACAACAAACGTAGCGGACAGGACAATGGACGTGCAAGCAACATAACGGAGACGAAGGAGAGAGGTCTAGACCGGCCAGAGGTCGGGGATATCGCTACCGGAGCGATATGGCGGAGATCGGTCGAGGCGCCTAAGCGCAGAGGATGACCGCGGCTGCGGCAGCGGAAACGAGGACGAGCCACAGGGCGACAAGGGTGAGAGTGGCACCGGCGCCGGCGCCAAGGAGCCTGTCACGCCAGGTTCGTGACAGTATGTCCCCTGTCCAGACCAAAGCTCCGGCGAGGTCATGTCGGGTCATCAGGGTCCGGTGGCGGATGGGGGTGTGGTAGATGAGGACAGGCCGGCTAGCCTGCTGCTGGGCTTGGAGTTGTTCGTTCAGTCGCTGTTGTTCGTTGATGATGGCTCACAGGGTGTTGGTCATCTGCTGGAGTTGCGGTTAATCCGCGTAGTGGAACTCATTCATCCGCTGGGCGAGCGTCCGGTGTACGACGTGATTGCGGCGGGCGTCCCGGGTGGTTGTTTGATGTATCATGGTGACGATTTCCCCCAGGAGGGCGAGTTGCTCGTCCTGTACTGCCGCAGTCGCGTCCGTGGGGTTTATGTTTTCCTGATTTTCCTGTGGTGGCGTGATGTCTGCCAAGGTTTCATGTGGGGCTGCAGCGCTGCAGCAGAGGTGTTGGTTTTCCATGTTCACGAGGAACCAGCATTCAGGGCAGACCCGCTTTCCTCGATGCCAGACCGCGCATGCTTTGACCGGGTTGATGCATCGTTCACGGGTTACTTCGAGTAGTTCGTTAGGGTGTTGGAGTGGGCAGTCGCTGTTTGACGCTCGGCGGCGGCTGCTTCGGCGTGGGTAGTAGTTGTTGTCCTTGCTCTGGCGGTGGGTGTTGCAGTAGTCATCGTAGCAGGCCGTCCACAGTGCAGGGATGCATGGTTGTTGGTACGGGGCTGTCCTGCGGTGGACAGCGGGGGCCAAGGTGCGGCTGGAGGGGCGCCCCATCCGTCGGTCGTGGTGGCGGCAATACCCCAGTCATTGTTGGGTTAGTTGGTGGGTAGTTCAGTTTGTTCGTTATTGGCGGAGGTTCTGATGGGAAACTCGGAGGTGCGGCTACGGCAAGCGAAGGTCCAGCCTTCGTTGGTGTCGACAGTGGCGGTGGTGGACATATCGGGTTTTTAGAGTTGGGGTGCAGGTTTCTCAGGGTATTCCTCATGAAACTGGCGGACGAGGTCGGGTGAGTTCTCAAAGTTGCGGGCGGGATACCAGGTACGAGCGGGGTCGTGGAAACCGGTCCACTTGACTCAATACTGGATCTGGTTTCTATGGCGTTGGGAGTCGAGGATTTTCTCTACTTCCCACTCTTGCTGTTCTTCGATGACCACAGGTGGTGGCAGTGTTTGTTGGTGTCCCGGGATGGGTTCGGTGCTGGCTGTGGGTTCGAGGAGGCTGATGTGGAAAACTGGGTGGATCCTGACAGTGGCCGGTAGGTCCAGTTTATATGCTCTTGAGCCTACCTTCTCGAGGATGGTGTACGGGCCTATCTGTTTGTGGTCCAGTTTCTTCAATGGTCGGGTTGTCCAGATGTGTTTCCATCGTAGCCAGACCCTGTCGCCTGGGTTCAGTACCGGGTCCGGATGACGTGCTTTGTTGGCTTGCTCTGCTTGAGACATTTGGGCTTCCTTGATCTCTGCTCGAAGTTCTTCATGCAACCTTCTTAATGCCGCGACATATTCCGACACTTCCGGGGTCTCCTTGTTCCGGGTGCCGAGGTCTGGCAGGAAACGAGGGTGATATCCATAGTTGGCAGAGAAGGGGGTTATTTTTGTGGTTCCGGTTTGTGTGTTGTTTTAGCAGAATTCGGCAATTGGCAACAACCTTTCCCAGTCGTCCAGTTGGTAGTTGCAGTATGCCCGGAGATACTACTCGAGGGTGGCATTGGCACTTTCCATTCGTCCGTCCGTTTGTGGGTGGAAGGCTGTGCTGAGGTTGCGTGATATCCCGAGTGCTTCCGTTACTCGTCTCCAGAAGTCTGAGGTTAACAGTGACCCTCTGTCTGATACAATACTGCTTGGCAGTCCGTGGGGTCTTATTACCTGTCGGAGGAAGAGGTCTGCCAGGTCTTCGGGGTTCATGGTGCCCTGGCAGGCGACGAAATGTCCCATCTTTGTGAGGCGGTCGATTATTACCCATAATGCGTCTTTTCCGTTGCTCATCGGCAGCGCGGTGATAAAGTCCGTTGATATCGTGTCCCATGTCCAATGTGGGAGTTCGAGTGGCTTTAGCAATCCAAATGGCGCGTGTCGGATTGGCTTGATGCGATAGCAGGTGTCACAGTGGTCGACGTATCTGTAGATGTACTTTCGTTGCCCTGGCCAGTAGAAGCTTCAGCTAACTAGTTCCAGGGTTCTTGCTCGGCCCGGGTGTTCTGCGGCTTGCGCGTTATGGTGGTCTCTTAATATGCGTAGTTGCAGTGTGTCATCGTCCACGATCGATATGAGGCCATCATACATTAGCAACCCGCTGTTTTCCTCGCATAACCCTAGCGCGATCTTTCCGTCGCGGGTGGTCCCGCTCGCCTTTTTCCTCCAGATTTGTTGGATCTCTTTATCTGCTGCGCTTAGTGTCCGGATTTCATTCAGGAGTTTCTTGTCTATCTCAAGGTTGATAGTTTCTGTTGTATTGGCATGGAGTGCTTCGAACGCTTCTTCGGGTAACAGGATTCAGCCGTGGTTCTGCCGATGCTTTATATCCGCTTCCCAGGGAGAGTCTCCTGACTCTCTAGAGAGGATGTCTGGCTTGCCGGCCAATTTCCCGGGTCGATACTTGATCACGAAGTCATAGTTAGCTAATCGCTCACCCCACCGGGCTTGTCGCAAATTGAGGTCTTTTTTTCTTTTCCAGTATTCGAGGTTTTTGTGGTCGGTGAGGATCGTGATTTTTAGTCCCGTTGTTTTACAATAGGTATCCCATTTTCGTAGTGCGTTGACTATCGCCAGTAACTCCTTATCGTGGATGTAGTAATTGTGCTCCGGGTCTTTGAGTTTCCTTGAGTAGTATGCTACAGGGTGCAGGATTCCCTTTTCGTCGGATTGTGAGCAGATTGCTCCTATGGCGTAGTTGGAGGCGTCTGTTCGATGGTGACGGGTTGTTCCGGATCGAAGTGTTGTAGTATTGGTTCCGCGATCATTGCTTTCTTGAGCGTCTCAAATGCCTCTTGTTGTTTATCTGAGGGGTCGCGAGAAACATGTCCATTCTAAAGAGGGGAGCACCAGACACTTATACAAGTGTCCGTGTGCTAGCGCTAGTGTGTGACTGTCTATCTACAGAAGCCCTTAGGGCAGACATCTGCTAAGTCCCACAAACTCTAGAAGCCATGCTAGTGGCCATGCTAGCCACTCTAGGCGTGGCGTCCACGACGCCCGGAATCCTCCTCCTACAACCACTTCCCTCTCAATAAAACAAGTGCCGCCCCTAAACAAAAAAAACAAAAAGCAACAACAAAAACAAAAAACAAAAAAACAACGACAAACCCAACTTATAACAATAACCCCTCTCACAATGCTCAGCTGACACTCCCGGTCACTCCTGTTCCATCCACTGGTAGACTCGCAAGCCATTCGCAGCATGGTATTCACCCAGCAGCTTATTGCTGCTGCTCCTCAGGTTTGCCAGTGGTTCCCACGTAGGGTTAACGTAACCGACCCATTTGACCAAATATTCGAGCTCTCGAACTGTGGAACCTCTGTGCTCACGGATCGACTCAACCTCGTACTCGACGGTAGCGGTGGAGCGTAGTGGCGGTGGGGGCGGGTGTTCACGAGTTCTGTCGACTCTCGACAGCTTGAGGCGTGCGACATTGAAAACCTGGTGTAAGCGCCAGTGCGCCAGGATGTCAAGAACGAAAGTATTCTTGCCGGGTGACTTTAGGATTGTAAACGGACTGGCATATGGATGTTGAATCTTTCGCGAATTGGTGCTGTCGTTGGCAGTGGAATTGACATTGGCGTAGCCGACTGGCAGCAAACGGATGTCCAGGAATACCGAATCACCTATCTGAAACGGGTGCAGCTGACGATGCTCGTTCGCTTCCGTCACCATTGTCAATTGGGCTTCTTCCATTCGCTCTCGAAGCATCCGTAGGATCTTGACGAGCCATTCTGCAAATTCCATTCCGGGTCTTGAATTTGGTGTCCGCGGACCTGGTGCCAGTAAATCTAGTGGGAGCCTCGGAATGTATCCGATATCCGCCTCGAATGGCAACATTCCTATAGCCTTGTGCTTGGCCGCATTGTGAGTAAACTCCGCCAATGGTAACAACCGGCTCCACTGCTCGCGGGATTTGAGTTGCGATATATAGGCCTTCAAAAAAGTTTCCAGAGTGGCATTTGCCTTTTCCGCTTGTCCGTCTGACTGCGGGTGGTATGCTGTAGACATCCGGAGCTTAATCCCGAGTTGTGAACACAATGATTGCCAGAAGCTGGAGGTAAATCGGGTGTTCCGGTCAGGTACGATCGATATGGGTAGCCCTCGTGATCGAACGTAACCGTCAATGAACGCTGTTGCAAACTTTTCTGCAGTGAGCTCAGCCTCCTTAACAGGAATCCAACGTGCTCGCTTCGTCAGGGGATCGATAATTGTCGCCACAGCATCGTAACCGGCTTCCGACGTTGGTAACTTGGTGACGAAATCGATGTTCACCCGTTCCATGCGTTCGAGTGGAATCGGTAGTGCATGCAGGAGTCCATACGGCCTGTCATTCTTGTGCTTGATTCCGTGGCATACGTCACATCCAGCAATCCATTCTGCGACCGAATCTGTCAACTTTGGCCAGTAGTACCGAGACCCAACCGCTGCTGCTATTTTTGCGATGCCGCTATGTCCACCGCCCAGAATAGCGTCATGTGCTTCTCGAATGACGTCCGTTCTCAAGAATTTTGGGATACATAACCTTCCGCCCGACAGCTTATGGTACAGCAGGCCTTCTTCCAGTGTGAGCGACTTTGCTCGTTCCTTAACACGGGGAGACTGCTTCGAACTTGTCTTTTTGTCCTCGTTTTCATCGCTATTGCTCAAATATTCTAAAACTGGACCGAAAATTGTGTCCTCCCCGTAGCCTTTTCGAACATCGTTCAGCCACTCGGTTGGGGCTGACACCCGCATTTCGATGACATTGAGGTACTGCGGATCGACCTTTGGCTGCTCTTCCTGTGTGTAGGCAATTCGACTGAGTGCATCTGCCACAACATTCGCTGCTCCAGGAAAGTATTTGACCTCGTAGTCGTGCTGTTGGAGCCTGTCAAGGTGACGCCACTGACGGCTCGTCAGCTTAATTTGCCCTAGGATATGCTGCAATGATGCATGATCCGTATAGATGGTGGTACGTTTCCGCCCATGAATGTAGCAGGCCCAATGTTCCAGATTTGCGCTGATTGCAAGAAGCTCTCGGTGGTATGCTGGATACCTCGTCTCGACCGCATGGAGCTTCCTCGAAAAGTATCCCAGTGGCCGTTCCACTAACCTCCCTTCAAACATCTGTTTCTGTGCTAGAATGCCACCAATAGCCGTGTCCGATGCATCTGTACGCAGGATGAAGTCAGGGTCTGGATCCAAAGTTGCCAACACCGGTGAAGATATCAAGGCCTCCTTAAGGTCCTTGAACTGATCCGCATGTTGGCTGGTCCATACATATTCGCTCTTGGGTTTCGAGGCAAGGTCATGTAGCAGATGTACCCGGTGGGTGAATTTTGGTACAAATTTCCTGTAGTAGCCTGCCAATCCCAGAAACCCGCGGAGTTCCGTTGGCGTTTTGGGTGTTGGCCAATCCCGTACTGCCTTGACCTTCTTTTCTTCTGTGTGAATACCATGTCTATTCACTCTGAAACCAACAAACGACGTTTCCAGAGTACCAAACACGCATTTGTTCTCACTGAGACGTAACCACACCTTGCGTAATACCTGTAACACACCTCCCACATGTATCTTGTGTTCTGCCAGCGTTTTCGAAAAAATCAAGACATCATCGAGATATACAATTGAATTCCGATGATGTGGGTGCAATATTTTGTGCATCATACGCATGAACGCGGCTGGCGCATTTGCAAGTCCCAACGGAATGACCTTATACTCGTAGAATCCATCTGGTGCTATGAACGCGGTCTTGTGGCAGTCGTCTGGGTGAACCCATACTTGGTGGTATCCGCTTGCCAAGTCCAGCTTGGTGAATACACGTGCTCCATGGAGTTTATCCAGCAAGTCCTAGATGTATGGCAACGGATACCGGTCTTTGGCGGTTATTGAGTTCAATCGGCGATAATCGACGCATGTTCGGAGCGTGGCGTCCGGCTTTTTCCCAAAGATTATCGGTGCCGCATAACGCAAGTGAGAGTCCGTCACCCACCCCTTTTTGAGCAGCTTTTTGATCTGGACCTCGAACTCGTTCCTTTCGGACTGTGTCATCCGGTACTGCTGGCGGTGGGGAATTTTTGCCATTGGGTCGGTATGAATGTGGAAGTTGTGCTCCCCTGGTGGCGGAACGCCACTCGGCGGTTGAAAGAGATCATCAAAATCGCGTCTGATTTGAACTCTCCACTTCCTCAGATCTGCCAGAACGGAATCATCCTCACCGAATTCATCACCCATCCGGCGTTCCCTGATGTCGATCACAAAAATCCTATCACCACTCAATCTTGACATCACCCATCTTGTTTTGTCTGCAGATATCAGATTGATGGATGCCGCTTTGGCTACTGCTGCGCAATGGTTGTGAACTTCCCGGTAGCGGCCTTGGTGTGGTCGAAGCCCTTTCAATGCCAGTTTAGGTACAAATGCCGGTCGTCCATCCGTTAGCAATGACCAATCAGCATCCAACAGGTGTAAAACATTGTCTGAATCCACCAGATGGCGTGTTTTTGAGTGCCAATTTTTTCCAATAATAATGTCGTAGGCACCCTTAAGATCAAACACAGTGTACCAACCGGTAACATCTGCGTAATTCCCAGTGATGCCGTGTATCCGTCCATTAAGCCAAACTTGGTACCTATCTTCGGGGGGATGTTTGGTTCCGGCTGTGATAATTGACATGTGTCCAGCATGTCGAAAGGGTAAACCGAGCTGTTTTGCGAATGTGGTATCGATATAACAGTGTGACGCACCGGGGTCCATTAAGGTGTAGGCTGCGCGAGTTTTGGAATGAGAGGTTTGGACTTTAGCGTAAAAACGTAACAAATCACTTTTATCAATAAAGTCTTTCCGTATAACATTAAGGTTTGTCAAATAAAGTCTTGCTCCCTCCCGTTCCCTAGTTGGAGGATGCTCTGTCACTTCTCTCTTGTCTGGCCAACCTCCTTTGATGTACGCACCAGACTTTGCCTCCGGATTGTCAACATTGTCAAGATGCTTGACTGGGATTTGCCAATTGGGTTGGCTGGCGCAGTACTGTGACTGCTGCGTGGGTGGTGCATGTTGGGTCGGTTGATACTTCTGGAGTCCGTCGCGCCCTCCATTGCGTCCTTCTCGAGGCTTGAATCGCGATTGTATCTTTCCATCGACAATTGTATTTACTTCGTTATTTTCAGTTGGGTTCAGGACTAGGACGGCACTTCCGGATGGCATCGGCTGAAACGGGAGCATGCGCGCTGTGATGATATCCATCATACCGGATAGTGTCATCTGGCTGCCATTGCTGAGGATGTCCATGAGGCGTGCCTGCTGGGATATATCGTTTTGCGTTGCTTCCGGCAGCTTGATCAGGTATTCCTCCCAGAGTGGGTTTTCCCTAGTAATGGTGAGCGACCCGCCCAGAATGGTGATCAGTTCCAACGCTCTCTGGTTGAACGACAAAACCAGCTGGCGGCTGAACTTCAACGCATATCATTCGCAGCGGATTACCGAGATAGCCCTTTCTGGAACGTACTGGCGCTTGAAGAGGACCTTCATGTCATCCCATGTGATATTGTAATTGTACTCCTCCGGTGGAATAGCGTCCACACCCTGTTTCTTCATGCTGTTCTCGAACCAGTGGAACACCTTGCCTGTGAGAAAATGCCAGAAGGTGTCGATCTTCTGGTTGTCTTCGGATGCACCTTGACAGACTGCTCCACCCTGTCGAACGAAGTGCTGAACATCTTGAAGATATTGAGCGACAACCTCCATGTCCTGGGAACCATCAAATCTCTTTGGCTCATGCAGTTTAATTTTTTGAACGATCAGTTTTTGGCTCAAGGTCCCAGCGTGTAGTTTTGTGGCTTGTTCGCTGATGACCAAGAGGTGATCGCAGCGCCGCTTCCAGACTTCCATCTCCACAGAGGCTTCCCGGTGAGTCTCGTACCACTGAGCATAGGCATTCAGGACCGCTTCAGCTGAAACAGCTATAACTACCCAGTTTTCGTCGCGCAAGAGGTTCGCCTCACCAATCCACGCGAGTAGCTCGCCTGGCTCCAGCCAGAATTTCGGGGTGTTTGACATTGCTCGCTGTTTTGGCATGCCCTGCTTGGCTCGCCACGCGTTTGGAAATGCTCCCCGCACTTGGGAAATGTCCGCCGCGCTTTGGAAATGCTCACCGTGCTTTGGAAATGCCCGCCGTGCTTTGGAAATGCTCGCCGCGCTTGGGAAATGCTCGCCGTGCTTTGGAAATGCTCGCCGTGGTTTGGAAATGCTCGCCGCGCTTTGGAAATGCTCGCCGTGCTTTGGAAATGCGCGCTGCGCTTTGGAAATACTCGCCGCGCTTGGGAAATGCTCGCCGTGCTTTGGAATTGCTCGCCGTGGTTTGGAAATGCTCACCGCGCTTTGGAAATGCTCAGCGCTTCTGCCCGATGAACGGGTTATATAGGCAGTAGCTCAGCCCGGTGAACGGGTAGTTGAGACTGCTGGACGGCGTGTGTGTACGGCGTGTGTGTACGGCATGTGAATACGGCGTGTGAATACGGTGTGTGAATACGGCGTGTGAATACGGCGTGTGAGGATCTTTTTCTTGAAGGTCAGCGTACTGTATGTGACTGGAAACAGCTTGGTGAGACGTAAGGTATGGGCCCCGAAACGCCGGCCCCCGCACCTACCGCTCGCCGCGCCCTCCCGCACCTACTTTTCACGCAAGAGTCCGTTTGCTGGGCCGTTCCGTGTCTCGTCGCTCGGTTTACTCGTTTTCTCGATTTTCTCGTTGTCCTCTCGGGATCTTGATGTTTCTGCGCCCTCCTTCTGCTCGCCGCTCGTCACACGGTGCAATAAAGAATGCTCGCTGCTGGTCGTGCGGGGCAGGGAAAATAAAGAATGCTTGCCGCTGGTCGTGCGGGGCAGAGAAAATAAAGTGTTGCTACCAGTTGAGGGGTCGCGAGAAACATGTCCATTCTAAAGAGGGGAGCACCAGACACTTATACAAGTGTCCGTGTGCTAGCGCTAGTGTGTGACTGTCTATCTACAGAAGCCCTTAGGGCAGACATCTGCTAAGTCCCACAAACTCTAGAAGCCAGGCTAGTGGCCATGCTAGCCACTCTAGGCGTGGCGTCCATGACGCCCGGAATCCTCCTCCTACATTATCACTCTATTCCCATCCTTTTTCCTTCCTTGTGAGGGAGGATAGGGGTGTCGTGATTTTGCTGTAGTCTCTGATAAAGTGCCGGTAAAAGTTGGCAAAGCCGAGGAAGTTCTGGATTCCTTTGACGTTTGTTGGTTCCTTCCATTCTTTGATGGTCCGGATTTTTTCTTCGTCCATTTGCAGTCCCTGCGGTGATATGACGTATCCCAAGTATTCTATTTCCGTTGTATGGAATTTGCATTTGGATGCTTTCAGTGTGAGCCCGGTTTCCTCAACTCGTTTCAAGATTGTCCGGATGTGTCTCCAGTGGTGTTCCAGATTTTGCGAGAAGATGAGGATGTCGTCCAGATATGCCACACAGAAGATGTCAAGGTATTCGTTCAAAATCTCGTTCATCCATCGTTGGAACGACACGGGTGCATTGGTCAACCCGAAAGGCATGACGCAGTACTCGTATAGTCCGTACCAGGTTCGGAAGGCTGTTTTCCATTCTTCTCCTGCTGCGATTTGGATGGTGTATTGGCGCCCCAGCCGGGAAGGTGGATGCCCGGATCCATCCCTGTTTCTCATTGACTTCTAGGTATTCCTTGAGAGCCTTCATTTTTTCATCGTTCAGGGGTCACAGGGGCTTGTATGGGGGTGTCTTTCCTTCCTCCAGTAGAATGTGGTGGTCGTGAGCGTGGTGGGGCGGAGGTGCCGTAGGTTCTTTTTCGGTGAATACTTCGAGGAACTCGTGATATTCCGGCGGAATTGGGTTTTTGCTGGTCTTGTCGGTTTCCTTGATTTTGCTGATGACGGTCTGGCATACTTCCCATGGGTCCGTTTCGCCAATCTCCCAATTTTCCGGTGTTTTCCGGTAGTATTGCTCCGTGGCCTTTTCTTGCGGGACCGTGTTCGCTCTTGGTCAGCTAGGTAAGTATTTTTTGGCGCAGTGGTCCGAGTGGAATTTCACAGTATGATTCTTCCACCCTATCACCGGATCATGGAGCTTGAGCCTTGGGAGTCCTAGGATGATTGGCACATTTCCGATTGTGATGCAGTGTAGCCGGATGTCTTCCTCGTGATGATTGATTGTGAGGTGGACTTGGGCGTCATGGGTTACTGGCCCGCCAGTGACCTCACTCACATCCACGGTCAGAACCCGTCTTGGTGTCGCTTTTTGCTGTATTGGGATTCCACTTTGTGACCCTAACCCGGTTCTGCTGGCATCATCCTCGATTATCGCCCTTGGGCAATAACCTCGGAACAGCGCTGCGCGGGTTCCCACAGCATGTGAGGCTGTTTGTCACCCGCCGCGCTCCGGGCGGTGCCGGCGCCGAGCTACAGACCCGGGCTGATGTGGCACGGAAGGTTAAAGGGAAGTTTGACGGAGTTTCATACTCCGGTGGCTTGACTCATGATTTGGATGAGTAAGCAGGAGGCCAGCGGGGTATATAAACAGATAGCTCTCCCGCTCTTAGAAAATCAACTCTCTTCTCTTCTTTTTCTTTCCTGTCCGCTCTCGTGTCTCCTCTCGTTGCGTTCATCGTAACAATTGGTAGCAACACCAACACCAGTCGGAGGACTTCGTCCTCCTGACGAACCATCCAATTCCTCCTCGTCCCCGGTCTGACATCTCGGCCCACCCCCACCACTCAGTCTTCCGCTGCCCCCGCTGCTATTCTCCTCATCCCCGGCCTGACCTCTCGGCCCTCCCACACCACCCCGTCGTCCGCTGCCCCCGCAGTTTCTCCTCGTCCCCGGCCTGACCTCTCGGCCCTCTCCCACCATCTCTCTTCCGCTGCCCCCCAGCTGAAGAACCGAAAACCACTTTCTCCTTGTCCCCGGCCTGACCTCTCGGCCCTCTCCCACCACCTATTTTCCGCTGCCCCCCAGCTGAAGGAACCAAAAACCACCTCCTCCTCGTCCCCGGCCTGACCTCTCGGCCCTCTCCCACCATCTATCTTCCGCTGCCCCCGCAGCTGAAGAAGCCATACAGTTTCTCCTCGTCCCCGGCCGGACATCTCGGTCCTCCTCACCATACCGCCCCATGACCGAGCGGCGTCAGGAACGTCACTGCCGCCCATCCCGCTCCGAACGCCAGCAGAGGCGTGTCTCCACCCAGCTTAACCTACTTGCCAACCATTTGCTGGAGGTCAATCAGGATTTCCTCAACCTTGCACGAACACAGCTCGACGCTTTCAACGAGCTGCAGTGAGGCCGTCAACCTGCACGTTTTCCCACTCGTTCCCGCTCTCGCTCACCAGAAACTACCCGTCACCAGTCCCGATCACCTCCCCCCTACACAAGCTACAGGCAGCGGCCTCGCCAGCCTTCTCCAACTGCCCGTCCTCGGACTCCCCCCACCCCGTACCGCCCTATCTCCCCCCAGGAGCCACTCGAGTCCGACACATTGCCGGACGCCCCCAACCGCTCGCCCACCCCGTCGGTACTCGGTTGGGACACCTACATCGGCAACCGTCAGCCAGCCCAAGGTGCCAATCCGTCGGCCCGGTTGGACAATCCGTTCCGTATCCGCTCCCCCTCACGCCGCCACGATCACACCCGCTCGCCCACATCCCATCACGATCACAACCGCTCGCCCACATCACACCACGATCACATCCGCTCGCCCTCGTTCCACCACCGAGGAGGGAACCTAGCGAACTGTGGTGACCAGAGCAGATGGGGCGTACAGGCTCGCTCGCGCTCTCCTCACGGCCGACGAGGTAACCTGGCACGATGCGGCACCCGGTACAGGCAGGGCACACGCGACGCTCAACAACGGAACGCCGTACAGGACTCTACCCTCGAGCAAGACAACAGAAGTGGAGCCAACAGAGGAAGAGGCCGAAGGCAGCGCCCTCGTCCCTTACACGAGCGGATCCGCTTCTAGCCCAGTACGCCCTACGTCAGCAAGCTCCGCCAAGCAACGGACTCAGCTGCTCTACTTTCCCCCGGCTATCAAGCGTAGTTTCTTACTCCTCGCTCGTTACTACAATTTGCCGACGTCCCCTCCCCCTTCTCCGATCACTTCCTCTGTCTTGAATTTTCTTCGTTCCTTCATACAAGTTAACAGCAACAGTCCCTTGTCGCCGATCGCTCCTCGTGCCGATATCGAAGAACGCCTACTAATCGATACCGTCCGCTGGGCGCACGCGCGAGGTCTCCCGTTTGCCGATCCCAGACTCGCCCTCGTTCCGCAGTCGCTATTACCTGTCCACCAGGCAGCGCCACTGCACTCCCAACCTGTCCATCAGGCCCTCGTCCCGCAGTCGCTACAACCTGTGCATCAGGCAGCGCCACCGCACTCCCAACCTGTCCATCAGGCCCTTGTCTCGCAGTCGCTAGTACCTGTCCACCAGGCAGCGCCACTGCACTCCCGACCTGTCCATCAGGCCCTCGTCCCGCAGTCGCTCCAACCTGTACATCAGGTAGCGCCACTGCCTTCCCGACCTGTTCATCAGGCACCTGTCTCGCAGTCGCTCCAACCTGTACGTCGGGCAGCGCTACTGCCTTCCCAACCTGTTCATCAGGCGCTTGTCTCACAGTCGCTCCAACCTGTTCATCAGGCAGCTGATCATCGGAGCGCCCGACGTCTGCAAATCCAGTACGATCTCCCCACCGGTGTTGACGCAATACCCGCGTCACCTGGGACAGTGCTGATTCCACTTCAGGTAGAGAATTCAAGCAAGAAACGCAAAGTCAGGCTTCAACTTGCTGCAACAACCAGACCAACCGGGATTGATCATACCAGGAATCTCTTGCCAGAGGTTGTTTCCAAATCCGTGGAGCTGCCAGACGCCGTCTCCGGATCCGCCTCTGCAACCGAAGAACTGCCAGACGCCCCTACAAACCATTCGGCACTCGAAAATCTACCCGACGTCACGCAAGATTTTAAAGTCTTGTCATTAGCAGATAATATGGCTGACACAATACTCAAACGGCGGCCGCCCAGTTCCGCTGGCTCTCTTGAGGAATTCGACGACACTCGTGAACAGCTTTCAAGGTCCCCTCTTGCAATCGGAGGAATGCGGTCTGGAGCCGCTCAAGGCAAGCAGCCAGCATACCCTCCGCACACTCTTCTCGCCCGACATGGGTACAGGCAGCCCTCGGTTATTCCGGAGTCAGAAGACGATGACTCGATGGATGACGGTCCGCAGCAGCAACCAACCCAGCAGCCGTACCAGCAGCCACCACAGCCGCAAGCAACTCAGCAACCGTACCAGCCGCAGCTGCAAGTACCCCAGCAGCCGCAAGCACCCCAGTACCCGCAAGCACCCCAGCAGCCGCAAACACCCCAGTATCCGCAAGCACCCCAGCAGCCGCAAGCACCCCTGCAGCTGTATCAGGTGCAACAGCCGCCACCCCAGCAGTACCAATATCCGCCGCAGCCACATTACGATGCTGCTGCCAGCATCGCCCAGTCAACTGCAGCTATGAATGCGGTGGCCGCACAAATGGCAAATCTTGCAACTGTGTTGGTACAAAACCAGGCCGCAGTCCAGGTGGATGGTACTGGCTTTCGCACCGCAAACCCACGCCCTCCGAACGAGGCTTATGGCCCTACTCTCAAACCTGGCGACGTAGCCACATTCGAGCCCCGCTCGCAATCAGACTCCGACGCAGCCTCACGCTTCTTCGACTGCATCCGCGACGCCGTTGCCCATTATGGTGAACCACGTACACGCGCTATCCTTCGACGTTGCTGCAAGGGTCCGGTCGCGGAAGATTGGATCGCCGGAATGTCTGATCACGACCGAGCTCTGCTTCGTATGGACTGCCGCAACTGGACGGATATCCTCGAGCGCGACTTCATGCCATACCTCGCATCCAGACTCTCAGCAGCTCGTGCAGAGACTTTCCATTGGAATCAAGGTCGGACTCCCGCCAAGTACGTCGCAAAGAAGCTTCGTTTACTGCGAATGGCAAACGTTGTAAGGGACAACGAGGTAGTTGAGGAGCTTCATCAAGGATTTGCAGCTGCGCCCAATCTCCACCTACACCTTGACAAATACGTCGCAGAAGTCGGAAACTCGATTTCTGAGTACCGACCTGCAGTCGTTCGCCTTCAGGACTCCGCTAGACGCGATGGTGACATTATACCGCAGCCACGTATTGGTACGCGCCGTCCCCCTTTCCGCGAGTCCTCTGGAAATTCATCCTCTAACATCAGCCAGGCACGCATTGTTACACCCTAAATACTACAGGGTCGGAATACGGATACGGACCAGGCAGGAAGGTATCGGAAACTCGTCACACGGTCTTAGGACGGCATACCGAGACCGGGCAACCGACAGCGTCGGGGCTCGGCT
>Ga0307508_10000930_pt1 | contig 34058 bp, 22 predicted proteins | sample 9_EM_MG_FD_203089 | JGI IMG/M metagenome (GOLD analysis project Ga0307508, IMG submission 203089) | Populus trichocarpa ectomycorrhiza microbial communities from riparian zone in the Pacific Northwest, United States - 9_EM | ecosystem: Host-associated > Plants > Roots > Unclassified | place...
TAGGCTAAATTATCGGAGGAAACCGGGGGTGGTATCGATGGCGCGTGAGCTGGTGAGGGAAGAGGTTCGTCCAACAAAATGTGTCTTGATTGGGTCTTGGGCAAACTGGCGAGCAAAGAATGTTGGGTAACCAGCACCGGTGCTCCTGCATCTTCAAGAATGAACGCGACCCGGTTGGCGGGATAAAGCGGATCGATCGGCACGTATGCGCCCCCCGCTTTTAAAATGCCCGGAACACCGACCATGGGTCGGTCTTGGGATCTGGTTTGCTCGAAATCTATTTTCCGACTAATGCCATAGGCTGGCTGGGGGTCAGTTGCGCTTGGTGCAAGGAAACTCGTTTCTGTCTGAACTGTTCCATTGGGAGCATTACCCACTTCACCAATCCGTAGGCCCACGCAAGAGAGAGAAATAAGATGACGAAGGTCAAAATCCAGTCGGTGGTCGGGGTGCTGCTCATCACCCGTTTGGCAGCCCATATAACCAACATGTGACAGATATAAAGTGGGTATGAGAGTTCCCCCAGCATCCGGTCCAGTTTCCAATGTTTGCTACATTGAAAAGCGAAGGGCAGAGCCAGGACGGCAAAAATCATATAGCATGCTTTCCGAAGCGAAGATCCATGGATTTCCATTGCCGGAAGAGCCCGGTAAAACACGGTGAATCCTAACAGCAGGATCCAAACGCCGATGGCAAATTTCCCACTGGGCAGGTTGGCTTTAAGCATTTCATAACCTCGATAGGCGCAACACCCGAGCATGAACATTCCCAGCTCCGTGGGAAAAAAACGATACGTCCACGGGTCAAAATGAAGATCGTACGCCTTGAACAGAAAAACTTTTAACGCGAAACAGGCGCTGACGACTAATGCCATCACCCCCAGGTGCCGGCGAACAAGAAAGGGAGCGATCAGATAAAAACAAAGCTCCAGGCTCATTGCCCAAGCTTGGGGCACGACGTAAAATTGATGAACCGGGGGATCGGAAATCAGAAAGTTCCGGGTGAGATGAAAAGCTCCGTCGCTGGTACGACTGAGAAATAAGCCCAGATCCTGACCGATTATCGTGAAGTGTGTCACGGCAATGAGCCACAAGCCGCCCTTGTCGGTGGAGTGCGCATAGTCCCGCCAGGTCTGAAGACCCAGGGCATCGCCCGTGAACGCCCAGAATGCCAGACAGGTTAGAATCGTCGTTCCCAAAACAATAATATAAATCGGATACAGGCGAAGAAAACGATTGCTGATGAACAGCCCATAAGAACCCGGGCCCGTGTATTTTTCATTCAAAATCACGGCCATGTAGAACCCCGAGATAATGAAGAAAACCTGAACCGCGACGTTGCTGGCGACGAAGGGCAGCACAGTTGGCTCATGGGTGTGCGCCAGTACCACTGCAAGAGCGAGTGCCAGTCTAATTGTCCCCATGATCGAGTGAACTGCCCGGAAGTTTTACTATGAGATTCATGAGAGGAATGAGTTGATTAAGGGGCGGAGGAAAAATGCCGGGAGGAAGGAGCGTGTGTTTTTACCGTAATGCAGACGAGCACGATCAAGCCGCAGAGAGCGGTGAGGAAATAACCGGAAAACCGGTGGACAAAATCGAATAATTCCGGGAGGGATTTTGTCGGGCTCGCAAATTGCAGAGTGAAGGGAACGGCGATAATTGTAGCGACGAGAAACATGCCGGCCCAGAGAAGATAGATTTTAGTGTCCCTGCGCTGGAGGCTCCACAGTGGCGCCTGTTCGCGTCTGAGGAACTGCCAATAGGCATAAACCAGGGAAGCCATCCCTCCGACTGAACTGATCCACCAAATCACCCGGTCAGTCTGGAGGTGGACTGTGCCGACGCTAATTATTCTGACCCGGAGGAATGCCCACTGCTCACCGGTGGATCGATCGCCGTTGGTAAAGCAGTCCCACAACATATGCAGCCAGCTACCCAGCAGGAGCGAAGCCGACGCCGAGGTAAATGTGGGCTTGCGTGAATTTTCGCACACCGCACGAAGTACCTGCCGGTGAGGATTCGGCAGGATCGCGATCAAGGTTGATCGGAAGTAGAAAAAGATGGTGAGCAACGCCAATCCCACCGGAAGGCAGAAAACAATGCTCCCCGGCACCGTGTGAGAAAAGTCATCCCAGTCCCAAGTATTGGTTACCCACTCCCAGTTTTTAACCGCGTCCCCAAAAATAAAGGAAAACGTGTCGGAAAATTTGTTGATATCATCAATGGAGTAGGCGGCGTCCGGAAGGATGGATCCAATCAGCAATGCCACGAAGCTTAAATGCCTTGGACAATACCGTCGAAAGGGCAGGGCAGCGGCCGGATGGGCTAGGGGAAAAGGCATGAGGATTTCGACCGGTTGGTTTTTTATTTCCGCAGGCCCGCTATACCGCAAATACAGGAATATTCACCGCGCCGTATCCGGCATGGTCGGTATCACGGATTTCTTTCCCACACCTCCAGCGTATCGTCATAAGGCCGGTCGACCCAGCTTCCGGCCAGGTGGTAATGATCACGCATGTACTCACGCAGAGGTGGGAGAGGGTCGCCCTTTCCGGGAGAAAGCCGGCGGACCGTCCACCAGATGTATCGAACCTGGTTTTTCCCGAGGGTATCGATCAGTTTGGTCACCTGTTCGGGGCGGGTACTGGGGTAGGGAGCCACGTAATACATATTTGTGGGATTTCTCAGCCCGAGCAAGAAGTAGGGATTGGGAGCATTCCCATCAAAAACGTATTCGTCTGGCCGGGTGTGCGCGAGCAGCCATTGATAGGGCTTGAGCTGGTCTTCATCCTGAAATGTGGTGCGCCCAATTGGAGCCTCAAAATCGAAAGTCTTGTGTCTCTGTACATTCACCGCCCGGCCGGCAAGAATGGCGGCTGACGCAAGCGCGAGACAGGCACAGACTGGTTTCGCAAATCGATTAAACGTGCTTAAAAACCAGATACCGACGATAAAGCCGGGTGCGCAAATTGTCGCCACCCGGAAGAGATTGGCGTAGTGGGCAACGCCGGCGATTTGAAACAGTCCGACGAAACTGAGCAAGGCAAGAGACTGGTGGATTTTATCCTGACCGGCTTCCTTTGCAAAAAAACGACGGCCCAGAAGAAAGGCGGGATAGGTCAACAATGACCCGTAGATGATGGCCCCACGCGGGGTATTCCAGTCCGGCCACATGCCGTGGATGACGGCGTAGCGTTCGTCCAGCGCGTGAAAATTCAACACGTACGTTACCGTGCACCAATAGAATTTATCAAAACCAGCGAGGGCGATGAATGGGGCGCAGGCCGCGGCATAGGTGAGAATATAGGCGACGCTGGGGATCAGCCAGCGCTGCAAGATTCGGCTCCAACTGTCGCGACCCCAGGATTCATATAGCAGAAAAACGCCCAGCCCTCCCATGGCGAGGACCCCGCGCGGGGTGGTGACAAACGAGGTTAGTCCGAAAAGTATTCCCGCTGCAACCAGGCGCTTGGTGCTGCGGTCGGAGATCACCACGGCAATACCGGCGAGGAGGAGGGAAGTGCTGAACCAGTGATGAACCGGATCCAACATGCGGTATCCCAGTCCAAGGAAAAGCACGGTGGTGAGCGCGGCAAATCCATCGCTCATGACGCGTCTGGCGATAAAGAAAATAAGCGACGTTTGAACCATGCCCAGAAAAACAGAAGTCGCGTTCGGAAGCCATGCATGGGCGCCGAAAACTTTCAGGCACGCCATGTAATACATTTCCGTACCGGGCGGCAGATAGTGGAAAAAGTCCCGATACATGACGTCCCCGTACAGCATTCGCTGCGCGTTACCCAGCCACTGAACGAAGTCGCTATGGGGATTCCAGATTGGCGTATTTGGCCACTTAAACAGACTCAAGTACACCGCGACGAACGCCGCCGCCGGCAACAGCCAGGTGAGCCATTGTCCCCTGTTTGCGCCCGACTGCCCCGCGCTTGATGTCCCGGTGTAAGCCAATGAAACGTGCGTTAACTCTTAAACAGGGAGTACCGGATATTAAGCAGGCCACCGACGGCCATCAAATAGGCGGAGAGCGCGACCGCAAGGAGGGGGCGTTTCTTTTTAACGCGGGCAATTTTTGTCATTTCCCGGCGGAAATCGGGCCAGTTCCATTTCGCCACGAAACTCGAACTCACGCTGATACAGGTTTCCTTCGTTTGGGTTGCATGCCACCAGCCGCAGGGGATGAAGAGTGATTCTTGTGGTCCCAGGTCGAATTCGATCGGCGTCGCTTTTGAATAAAGAGGATATTTAGCCAGATCGATCGTATAGATATTGGGAATCTGCGTCAGCAACGGGTCTTCGGAGCGCGGATAAAGATACGGCGTGTCCGATTGATGAAAGATCGTGAAATGTTTCACGCCCATGACATTGGAAATGAAATTATGGGACATCCAATCGTCGTAGTGCAGCACGATCGTGGTGCCCCGGCCACTGATGAACAGCTGGTTCACCAGCCGTTTTTTCGGGAAGCCGTCCGGCAGCAGCCGGCTGCTCATCCAATCGGGTGACGTGTAGATCACGCGGGGAGTAATGTCGCCAGTAAGCTCTGGAAAATCAGTCTGGATATTCAGGTTGCGCAGATAAGGCGTGGGCTTTTCGACCGTGGAGCGTAGCACCTGGTCAATGTAGGCCTGCAGCTCGATGTCCTCGTTCATGCCACGGCATCGCACCAATTTCTTGCCATACTTTTCTTTCAGAAAATCCAGATTCCAAGTGTCGCGCGCGCGCCACGGAACGGTGGCGTCGGTGATGATCACCGGCAGGTTTTTCTTCAGGTATTCATTGTCAAATTCCTTCCAGCTTAAGTTGGAGCGCCGGTCTATTTTAAACGCCTGGTCGGTTTGGAGGGTGGGCATGGAGTGTTGGGCGGGATAAGCGGTTAATGGTGGACAATACAGCGGGGGAAGTGGGTGTCTTGGATTTGAAAAAGTGGCCGGACAGTCGGTGGATCAATCAGGCAAAAGCGGAATTTAGACTGGGGTTTTGCCTGAAATTAAACAAGCGTTTCCGGCCGGAAAAGCTTGGAAAAACTGTTGAAGACAACGGCAGTAAATATCCCGGTTTTATGTCTGGCGCACGGTCGCGGGGACAGTGGGTAATCGATTCTTGATTTCGCCGGCCAGGGTGGTGGCGTACGGTTCGATTAACATCGCGTGAGGAAGTACGGGCAATCCCACCACTTCCAAATGGCCGCCGGTTATTTCGTCCCAACCCATCTTTGGGTCTGGAAAAAAATCGTAGTTTTTACGGGGGCTGAAAACGGTGAGCGTGACGTCTGAGGGTTGTGGCACAAAACTCCATGCTGCCTGGTGATTGATTTCCTGAATGTAAACCTCAGCTCCCGCATCCTCGGCCGCGCCACTCACGGCATTTTTCAAGGTTTCCAAGCCGGCAGCCACTTTCCCCTGACCTGCTTCTTCCGCCATGCGTAGCTTTTCCGAAAGGTATCCAAAGAGATCTTTAACCCCGAGCTGGGTAAGATTTTGAAAGTGGAAACCGAATTTCTGACGAAGGGCTGAAAACCGGCCGACGTGGGTACTCGCCTGTTTTACCATGCTAAGATTGTAGGTATCGAAAAGAGCAACCACTCCGACGGCACCGCCTTCTTTTCGAATAATTCGCGCCATCTCGTACGACACCGCGCCGCCCATGCAATATCCTCCGAGGTTGTAGGGTCCCGAAGGTTGGAAGGCCCTCAGTTCCTGCACATAGTGTTGCGCCATTTCCTCAATCGTGCCGAGCGGTTTGGCTTTGCGCTCCAGTCCTTGGGACTGGAATCCATAAATGGAGACGTCATCGCCGAGGGCTTTGGCGAGTTCCCGGTATAAAAGAACATTTCCGCCGGCGCCATGAATCAGAAAGAGGGTCGGTTTGTCTTTTTGTGGCCGGATGGGCACGAGTGAATTCCAGGGAGCCGCGATCGTTTCGTTCTGGCTGACGATCACGGCCGCAAGTTTTTCGACAGTCGGTGCGTCGAAAAGACGGGCCAGTGGTAGTCGCTTACCGAATTCGCGTTCGATCGCATTCATCAATTTGACGGCGAGAAGCGAATGTCCGCCCAAATCGAAAAAACTATCCCGTACGGATTTAACCGGAACGTTGAGCACCCGCTCAAAGGTAACCAGCAGTTTGATCTCAGTGGGGTTGCTTGGGCCTGCCGCTCCATTGATTGCCGCATTCGTCCCGCCGAGGGAAGGAGCCGGAAGTGCGCGATGGTTGATTTTGCCGTTGGGGGTGAGCGGTAGTTGTTCCATCACTACAAATGTCGCGGGGACCATGTAGTCTGGCAGGCTGCTCTGCAAATAGGCGCGCAATTCCGGTGGCTCCGGAGTTTTTCCGGCGGACGGAATTACGTAACCGACCAGGCGTTTTTCTCCGGGGATGTCTTCCCGTACGATAACGGCGTTTTGCCGGACGGCAGGATGGCGGGAGAGCACCGCTTCGATTTCTCCGGGTTCGATGCGGAAGCCACGGATCTTTACCTGATGATCCATGCGTCCGAGGCATTCGAGCGTGCCATCGGCCCGCCACCTCGCAAGATCGCCGGTGCGATAGAGTCGCGCCCCCGGGTTTCCACCGAACGTGGCGGGAATAAATTTTTCCGCCGTCAATTCGGGCCGGTCCAAATATCCAATCGCCACGCCTTCTCCACCGATTAACAGCTCGCCGGCCACGCCGACCGGCTGGAGCTGCAAGCCGGGACTGACGATATAAACCTGGGTGTTGTCGATCGGTTTGCCAATCGAGACCCCACCGTCGGCTGCGGTGAGACGTCCGACTGTCGACCAAATGGTGGTTTCGGTCGGGCCATACATATTCCACAGCGACGCGCAAAGCGGGACAAGTTTGTTGACCAGATCGCGGGGGACTGCTTCGCCGCCGATCAAGCCTTTTAGCTCCGAATTGCCCTTCCAGCCCGATTCCAATAGCATCCACCAGGTTGCTGGTGTGGCCTGCATCAGAGTTGCCCGCGTTCGCTGCAATTCCTCCGAAAGCAACCGGCTGTCGGTTACTGTTTCCCGGCTTGCGACGACTACGGTCGCTCCTGTGGTGAGCGGAAGAAAAATTTCCAAACCAGCGATATCGAACGAAAGCGTGGTTACGGAAACCACCACGTCGTCGGGGACCATGCCTGGTTCACGACGCATCGAGTTTAGGAAATTGATCACCGCGCGATGCGGGATTTGCACGCCTTTGGGGCGGCCAGTTGAGCCCGAGGTGAAAATGACATAGGCGCGATCTTCTCCACCACTCACCGGGGGTAATGTCGTGACGGAAGCATCCGGGATCCGGCCGTCAATCAATACGACCTGCGCCTGATGTGGGGGCAGATGTTTTACCAGGGATTCCTGGGTCACAATCACCGGCATGTGGGCATCCTCCACCATGTATCCAAGTCGTTCTGTGGGGAAGGCAGGGTCCATCGGGACGTAGGCGGCACCGGATTTCAGAATACCCAATACGCCTGCGACCATTTCCACTGAACGCTCCAGACAGACTCCGACGAGATCTCCCCGCTTCACGCCACGTTCCCGCAATTGGGCAGCGAGACGGTCTGCCATGCGATTGAGTTCCGCGTAGGTTAACTTCCGGCCGGCGGATTCGACGGCGGTTTTGTTTCCGTGGCGGGCCACCTGCTCTTCAAACAATTGGTGAATCGATGATGTTTTCGGATAATTCCGCTCCGTCTGGTTCCAGGTTTCGCTCAATTCCTTTTGCTCGACCGGGGTGAGCATTGGAATATCGCGCAAAGCAATGCCTGGATTTGCCACGGCGCTTTCCAGAATACTTTGGAAGTGGCCCAGCATTCTCTGGATGGTGGAGACATCGAACAGATCGGTGCTAAAATCAATATTGGCCCGCAATCCTTCCGAGCGCTCGATGACATAAAAATTCAGGTCGAACATCGCGCCGGGACTTTCCGAGGGCATCGACGTGAGATTCACCCCGCCAAATCCCAACGGGCGGACGAAATCCTTGTGGTAGTAAAAGATGGTTTGGAAAAGAGGATTCCGGTTCACGGCACGGGCCGGACGAAGCTCTTCCACGATTTTTTCAAAAGGCACTTCCTGGTGCGCAAATGCACCGAGACAAGTCTCGCTTATTTTTCCGAGGAATTCCCGGAAGGACGAGCTGCCATCAACTTCAGTGCGGAGCACCAGCGTATTGACGAAAAATCCGATCAGGGACTCCACGTCGACACGGCCACGGTTGGCCGTGGGCGAACCCACCACCACGTCCTTCTCGCCGGTGTATCGCCAGAGCAGCGTCTTGTAGGCGGCGAGCAACAGCATGAAAAGAGTGATGCCTTCTTTCCGACACAAGTGCTCCATGTCCTCGAAAAGTTTTCGAGGCAGCAGGACCGTTGCGATGGAACTGGAGAGCGTCGGAATCGCGAGACGCGGCCGGTCGGTGGGTAGATTGATTTCAGCGAGGGGACCGCTTAACCGGTCTTTGCAATAGGTGAGTTTGGATTTGAAATCCTCGCTCGCGAACCATTCCTGCTGCCAGATCGTGAAATCGGGATACTGGATGGGCAGCTCGGGCAGGGGCGAAGGCTGACCTTTGGCAAACGCGTCATAGATGGCACCGAGTTCCTTGATGATTACTCCAATCGACCAGCCATCGGCGATGATATGATGAATGGTCCACAGAAAAACATATTCTTCTTCGTCGGTTCTCAGCAGCTTGACCCTGAAAAGAGGGAGTTCTTCGAGGACAAAACGGCGGTGCGCCTCCGCTTGGGCGATTTTTTTTGCCTCCGCGTGCCGGGTTTCAGGCGGATGATCGCGGAGATCGATCAATTCCGATTTTACGAGCAAGTCGGGTGCCACCAGCTGCAGAGGTTGGTCGTCGCGCGTTTCGAAAAACGTCCGCAATGATTCATGACGGCGGACGATCTCGGCAATACTCCGATCAAACAAATCCAAATCCAGACGACCGCGCAGCCAGAATCTTGCCGCAATGTTGTAAACGGAAGCGCCCGGCTCGATCTGATACAATATCCACATCCGTTGCTGGGCGGAAGAGACCGGGAAAACATACGCGTCGGTGGAATTGGCCATGCGGTAAAAGAATGTGCGCTGGGATTAACTCAAAATCGTGCCCTTATGTCCGGGCAACGGCGGGACGGTCCGCCATCAAACCCAAGAAGACGGACAGTGTATCCCCTGCGAAACTACTTGCGCAGGAGAACAGGTTGGGAACAAACCTTGGCCGGAATCCGGTGCGGGACGAAATGCGACAAATCGATGCCACCATTGGACTACTTGCCGAGAAGTTTCTTCAAGCCCCTGGCTTTGGGCACGAGTCTCAGCCCGCGCCCGAGAAGGCGTTTAAATCCATCGTGGCCCGGGGTGAGCGGTTTGGGTGAGAAACCCACCTTGCGGAGAACATGATTCACCATGATCGCGTGGCGGTGAATATCGACGTCCTTGGTGATGACCGCGATGCTGAAGGAAATTGAAACGGCGTCGCCCACTTTCGCGCTGTGTGGAGCGTGCACGGGTTGCTGGTTGGCGTCCCCGGGGTGCATATCGTATTCGGTCGCCCGCGACGCAAACTCAGGACGATACTTGGCGGCATTCGGATCACCCAGCGCAAGCTTGGCAATTTCGTCTTCGGGTAGATTTTCCCGGTCATCGGGATCATACATGAAATATGATTTTTGTCCCTTGATCTGCAAAAGGCACGACCACTGGGGATCGATATGGTAGGGCGTGATTTTACCGGGGGAAGTAACGAAGATGAATCCTTCCTTGCGGATGATCTTATCGTTCAGTCCTCCGCCAGCCAGGGTGACCATGTCATTAAACACATCATCGACCAGTTGCTTGTACTCGGGGTCTTGTTCGACCCGTTTCAACACGCACCAGGAACCGGATTGCTGCACGTTGGCAATGGCCTCGCGGGGAGTCCATTTTTGGGTGCGCTCACGGCTGAATTTTCCATCTACGCGTGAACCACCATCCGCATTGTAGATGTCCGCAGCCGGGAGAGTGTCACTCAGCTTGGAAAGCCGCTCGAGATCAAACAGTGGATGATTTTCCAGGCGATGGCTGAAGGGGAAATGCTTGCGGTTGAATTTTTCCCGGAACTCGACGGGATCGGCGTCGAGGTATTTGCCGTGAAAGGCATATGAACTGGCGGGGCGGACTTTTTTTGGCATTTCGATGGTGGCATTCATATGATTCGGGGGTTGCGATCGCTTATTAGGAACGATTGGACGAGATCTGGCGCGGGGCGCGTTTGATGGTTTGGTTGCGGGATTCGGCTGCAGGATCTTTCGGGGCGGCGGACGAGTCAGCTGCTACTATATTCGATAAAACCTGATCGTAAAGCGCCGCGATAGTGCGGTGCTGAAACAATTGGCGGGGGGCGAGCTTCAGCCCTTCCTTCGTGGCGTGCGTGGCGATCTGAAAAATCAGCAGTGAATCGCCGCCGAGGTCAAAAATGTCATCGTGAACGCCTACCCGGTCCACCCGCAGGACCTTCATCCAAATCGATGCGATCTTTTCTTCGGTCGTATTACGGGGAGCCACAAAGTTGGCGCGGGTCACAATGGCGCCCAGATCAGGTGCGGGGAGCGCCCGCCGGTCGACCTTGCCGTTGGGAGTCAGCGGCAGGGCGGGCAGGGTGACGAACAATCCGGGGACCATGTAATCCGGGAGCTGTTTTTGCAGAAGCTCGCGCAGGGAAGAGCTTTCCGGAGCGGTGCCGTTGGATCCGACCACATAACCGACCAAACGACGGTCGCCCGGTGCGTCTTCACGAACGATGACCGCTGCGTCCCGTACCGCGGGATGCGTACGGAGAATTATTTCAATTTCTCCCAGCTCAATGCGGAAGCCGCGTACTTTTACCTGGTGATCGACACGGCCCAAACACTCGAGGCGGCCATTAGGCAGCCATCGTGCGCGGTCGCCCGTGCGATAGACTCTGGCGGAAGTGCCCGGTTTGAACGGATTGGGCATGAATTTTTCCGCGGTGAGTTCAGGACGGTTTAAATAGTCTCTCGCGACGCCATCGCCGCCGATGAGCAGTTCGCCGGGTACTCCGATCGGAACCGGCTGCATCGCCTCGTTCACCACGTAGACCTGCGTGTTGGCAATTGGATGACCGATATCGATTGGTCCACTCCCGGGTTCAATCCGCGAAATGGTGGACCAGATGGTGGTTTCGGTCGGTCCGTACATATTCCAGAGTGAACCGCACCGTGGAAGCAACTGGTTGGCGAGGTCGCGGGAAAGCGGTTCGCCACCGCAGAGAATCTTCATGCGACTCGACCCCTGCCAGCCGGCCTCGATCAACATCTTCCAGGTCGCGGGCGTGGCTTGCATGATCGTGGTGCGGGAATTCGCCAGTTGTTCGAACAGTTGCATGCCGTCCGTGGCGATTTCACGCGTAACGAGCACCACGCGTGCCCCCGTCGTCAGTGGGAGGAATAGTTCGAGCCCTGCGATGTCGAACGACAGCGTCGTCACCGCCAGCAAGACATCCTCAGGTTTGATCCCGGGCTCGCGAGCCATCGATTCGAGAAAGTTCACCACCGCGCGATGACCGACTCTCACGCCCTTCGGTTTTCCAGTGGAACCAGACGTGTAGATGACATACGCCAGCCGCTCTGCCGCATTTTCGCTTTCAAGTGCGGCGTCACTTTCCCTGGCGATGCGGGAATCCCAATCGGTATCCAGTTTCACCACTTTCGCGCTATTGACGGGCAAGTGATTCGCCAGTGACTCCTGAGTGATCAGTACCGGCGCCCTGGCATCGCCGACCATGAAGGTAAGCCGGTCGGCAGGGAAAGCGGGATCAAGCGGTACATAGGCACCGCCGGCTTTCATGATGCCGAGTAGACCGACCAGCAGTTGCGCGGACGGGTCCATGCAGATGCCGACCAAAGTCTCGGATCCGACGCCCAGCTTTTTCAGATAATGCGCGAGGCGGTTCGAACGCTGATCGAGTTCTCGATAGGTCATTTCCCGGCCTTCCGCTACAATTGCGACTGCGTTTGGTGTGCGTGCAGCAACTGCAGTGAACAAATCGTGCACTCCGGCGTTCTGCGAATAGTCCGCATCGGTGTTATTCCAATCCAGCACCACACGGTTTCGTTCCGCCGTGTCCAGTGCGGCCAGATCGGCGATCCGGGCATCGGGTTGTTGGACGGCACTCCGCAGCAGCGCTTCGAATCCCGCCAGCCAGCGCTGGATCGTCGTCGCATCAAAGAGGTCGGTGTTGTAATCGCAATCGAGAGTCAGGCCCGCCTCTGACTCGATGATGTTGAGGAAGAGATTGAAGTTGGCGAAGCGTTTAGGCAACGGTTCGAATTCAGTTTCGAGCTGGAAGAATTTCTCGAAGTAATCCATGCGCTCCACATTGAACTCGACTTCAACGAGCGGCAGCCGGCTCGGATCGCGCGGCAAATTCAGTTTTGGAATCAGCCGGCCATACGTGTAGTTCTGGTGTTCGTAGGCATCGAGCAGCGAGCGTTTCACCGCCACGAGGTGCTCGCGATAGGTGGTCTTCTCATCGAGACGCGCCCGCAGTGGGAGGAAATTGACGCAATGGCCGATCATGTTCGCATTGCCTTCGATCGACTGTCCGGCGGCCGGGATGCCGATCACCAAATCCGTCTGACCGCCCAGACGGGAAAGGAGGACTTCGAATGCAGCGAGCAATGACGCGTACAAAGTGCAGCCTTGTTTGGCGCCCATGCGCTTCACTTCGCGGTAAAGCGCGCCGTCGATTTGATGGCGCTCGGTGGAACCATTGTAGGTTCGGAGAGCAGGCCGCGGACGATCAACCGGGAGGTCAAGCGGTGGCACGGGTTCCGCGTGCTGTTTCAGCCAGAACGCTTCAATCTCCGCCGTCGCTGGCAGGTTTTGCTGACCCGCCTGCCAGAGTGCGTAATCGGAGAACTGCCGGGCCGGTTGTAGATCGGCGGTCTTTCCCTGGCACCCAGCGGAGTAAAGGCGGCTGATTTCCTCGGCGACCACATTGAACGACCATCCGTCGCACACAATATGATGCGCGGTGAGCAGGATCACATGATCACGTCCATCGAGAGTACAAATAATGGCGCGGAAGAGCGGCCCGTGAACCAGGTCAAAGGGCTGCACCGATTCTTTCCCGGTAAGTTCGCGTACTTTTGCGTCCTTGCCTGCTTGATCGAGCGAAGAAAGATCCTGCGTCGCGATCTCAAGCTGCAGCTTAGGTCTGATCTCAACGCTTTCACCGTCGGCAGTGAAGACGGAACGCAACGCGTCATGGCGGTCCACGAGTCCCTGAATGGCATCGCGCAAGGCTGGCTCGTTCAACGGTCCGCGCAGACGGAGGGAGGTGGCTTCATTGTAGGCGCATGACGCGTCATCGCCCATTTGACACGCCAGGAAAATTTCCCGCTGCGCTTCGGTCACCGGAACCTTGAACGGTCCGCGCTCAACCACCGGAGCCGGGATAACTGGACCGGCCGGTTTAAGCCGCGGCTTGAGTGAAAGGGCGACGCCCGTCCTGCCGGGATGGGGAATGGGCTTTGAACCCGGGAAGAAACCGACTTCCTGCAACTCCGAGAGACCTTCGGTGAAGGCGCGGATCACGAAATCGATATCCTCGTCCGTGTGGGCTGCCGTCATGTAGGACGGGAAGTTTTCCAAAATGAACACGCCCTTTTCGCGGAGATGATAGAAGAGGAGATTGCCGTATTTGCAGTCCTCCTGAACGCGCACGAACATTTGTGAACAGAAGTGCGGAATGCGAATAGGGATGCCGTTTTCCTCCATCAAACGATCCAAAGTGCCCGCCAGCCGGGTCGTGTTTTTGTTGATGCGTTCCCAATATTCCGGGCCACATGATTTAAGGTGCGTGAGCGTGGCGTGCGCCGCAGCGATCGCCAGGGGATGCCGCACAAAAGTACCGGCGAAGAACGTCACCCCTTTTTCCGGGAATGAAGTGTCGCCATATTGCCAGACGCCGCCGTCAAACGTGTCCATCAAGTCGGCTCTGCCCGCCACCAATCCGATTGGCATGCCGCCGCCGATGACCTTGCCGTAGGTGGCGAGGTCGGCCTTCACGCCGTAGTAAGCCTGGGCGCCGCCCGGGCCGTCGCGCAGTCCGGTGATGACTTCATCGAATACGAAAATGATGTCGTGCTCCTCGGTGAGCTTGCGCAGCGCCTTGACAAATTCACGGGGTTGGAATTCCGGGCGGCGGCTTTGTATTGGCTCAACGAATACAGCCGCGATTTCGCCGGCATGGGCCTTGATGGCGGCGAGCGCTTCATCGCTGCCGTAGTCCAGCACATACATGTCTTCCACGGCGCGGCGCGGAATGCCGGGAGCGATCGGGAACGAACGCAGTGCGGTTTTCGTGTTGTTACCGCGGACGAGCACTTCGTCGAAATTACCGTGATAATCCTTGTTGAAGATCGCGATCTTGTCGCGCCCCGTGACTGTGCGGGCGAGCCGCATCGCGGCCTGGACCGCCTCGGAACCGGTGTTCACGAAGCTCACGCGCTCATTGCCGGTGAATTCGCAGAACATGCGGGCAACTTCGCCTGCGAGTGGGGATTGCGGGCCAACTTCGATGCCTTTTTCCAACTGGGCCTGGAGCGCGGTGGTGACGAACTGCGGCGAGTGACCGAGGAAATTCGGACCGAAGCCGTTCAGCATGTCGATATACTCGTTGCCATCGATATCGAGCAACCGCGAACCGGATGAACGGCTCATCGCGATTTGGTAACACATTTCCTTCCAGAGGCGGTTAAAACCGGAAGCGGTGCGCGGATCGGCATACCATTGGCGGTATTGCTGCGTGAGGCGCTTGGATCCGGGAGTTTTTTGATTATAGCGCCGGATGAGTTCCTCGATGTGGCCGACTTGTTGCGGTGAAAGTGTTTTGTCGAGCGACCGGTCAATCGCCTTGTAAGGACCGAACGCCTTGTTCTCGGTTTTTGCGGCGTCAGCGTCAGCGGGCGTGGCGGTGACTGCGGGTGCTTGCGGCGCGGCCACCGGCAATTTTGGCGCCGCGACGGGTGCCGCAACCATTGTTGGCGCGGGAGCGCCGCGCAGCATGGCGAGCTGCTGTGCCATCACCTGCAGCTGTTGATTCATGATGCGTTCGACCACTGAGGCGCCTTCGCCAGCAGCGGCGATGGCGGGAAAATTTATTGCGGGAAGCGAACCTGCGGACGCTGCCGGAGCAGAAGCTGCCGGGGCGGCCGGAACGACCGGGGTTGGGGCTGCTTCCGGAGGGAGTGCCGTGTCGAGATAGCCGACGAGAGCGTTGGGCGTCGACAGATTGTCGATTAACTGCCGCATGGTTACCTTGACGCCAAATTCGTCCTGGAACGCCTTGCTGACTTGGGTGAGCAACAGCGAATCAAAGCCGAGCTCGAGAAAAGTCAGACCGGGATCCATTTCATTTTCCTCGATGCCCGACAGCTCGCTGAGCACGCCCTTGAGCCGGCCTAGGAGTGCAGGAATGCGGGAGGCGACAGGTTGCACAGGCGTGGGAATGGCATTCATGGAAGGTGATGGTGCAGTTTCGGCGGTTGGCAGAGCCGGGAAAGAGGAGTTGATTGGAGCGGACGTTGGGGTCGCCGGCGTGGGATTGATCCAGAATTTTTTGCGCTCGAACGGGTACGTCGGAAGATGCGTGCGATAACGGCGTTCGTCGGCGTGAAACGATTCCCAATTGATCGTTACTCCCGTTGTCCACAGACGGCCGAGCGCAGTAAGGAGAACGTCGTAGTCAGATCCGGAATTTTCCGCGTGCCCCAAGGTGGAAAGGATTACCTGCTTTTGCGTCTTGTCCGGATTCTGACGGGTCAGGGTTGTGAGCGTCTGCCCAGGTCCCACCTCGAGCAGAACCAGCTCCGGTTGGGCCCACAATTTTTGAGCCGCGGAAAGAAAGCGCACGGTCCGGCGCAGATGTCCCGCCCAGTATTCCGGGTTGGTCGCTTCTTTTTCCGTCAGCCTTTCGCCAGTGACGGTGGAGACGATGGCCAGGCGCGGCGGATGCAACGCGATTTTCCGGATCGCGTCCGTGAATGTCGCCAGCACCGGATCCATCATGCGCGAATGAAACCCGTGTGACGTATGCAAACGGCGGAAGGCAACTTTGCGTCCGGTGAGCAATTCTTCGAACGAAGCGGTGTCGGCTTCCGGCCCGGAAACGACGCAAAGCGAAGGTCCGTTGACGGCAGCGAGGTCCAGACCGGCGGGAAGGATTTCCTTCAGTTGATCCTCTGGCATGCGAACGGAAAGCATGCATCCTCCGGGGAGATTCTGCATCAGACGTCCGCGAAGGGCGAGGAGCATGAGGCCATCTTCAAGCGAGAACACTCCAGCGAGGCAGGCGGCCACGAATTCGCCGACGCTGTGACCAGCCATTATTTCCGGCTGCACGCCCCAGTGCATCCAAAGACGCGCGAGCGCATACTCGACCACGAAAATACTTGGCTGGGCGAGCAACGTTTGGGTGAGCTGCTGTGCTTTCCCGGGAGACGGCTCCGCTGGAAAAAGAACGTCGCGCAAATCAAGTCCGAGATGTGGCTTCAGGCGTTCGGCACAATCGTCGATCGTCTGTTTGAAGTACGGTTCGCAACGGTACAGCTCGCCTGCCATGTTGACCTGCTGTGCTCCCTGGCCGGGAAACATGAAAGCTACCGGGGGAACCTTGCGTCGCTGCACGTCGCTTAAAACACGTTTGGGGTCGGCTGCTTCGAGGAGCTGTGCCGCCTCGGCGGTCTCAGCGCAAACGAGCAGACGGCGCTGGCTAAATGCCTTTCGGCCGGTCTGCAGCGTGTAAGCGACATCAGCGAGATTGAGGTCGGGGGTCGCAGTCAAATGTCGCCCGAGATTCGAAGTGGCGGAAGCAAGTGCCTCCGGCGTGCGTGCGGACAGAAGTAGCAGCGATCGCGGGCGCCGCGACGGCGTACGCGTAACGACCGGAGCCTCTTCCATCACCACATGCGCGTTGGTGCCGCCGACACCGAAGGAGCTGACACCGGCGCGTCGCGGTCCCGTGGTCGATTTCCAATCGGCGAGCGTGGTGTTGACGAAAAACGGGCTGCTCGCGAAATCGATTTTTGGATTCGGCTGCGTGAAATGCAGGCTCGGCGGGATTTGCCGGTGCTGCAGTGCCAGGGCGGTTTTGATCAAGCCGCAGACACCCGAAGCGACGTCCAGATGTCCGATGTTGGTCTTCAGTGATCCAATGGCGCAGAACCCGGTTTTGTCGGTGGAGGCCTGGAACGCTTTGGTCAGTGCGGTGATCTCGATCGGGTCGCCGAGTGGAGTTCCCGTGCCGTGGGCTTCAACATAGCCAATCGTATCCGCGGAAATGCCGGCGAGCCCATGCGCCATTGCGATTACCTCGGCCTGCCCGTCCACGCTGGGAGCGGTGTAGCTGAGTTTGACGCCCCCGTCATTGTTGACCGCGGCACCTTTGATTATGGCGTGAATATGATCTCCATCCGCGATGGCTTCCGAAAGTCGCTTGAGCAAGATGACTCCTGCGCCGTTGCTGAACACCGTGCCTTTCGACTCCGCGTCGAACGCGCGACAGTGGCCATCGGGCGACAGCATGCCGTCCTCTTTGTAGAAGTAACCTTTAACCTGCGGCAGAGTGATTGTGACGCCGCCCGCGAGAGCCATGTCGCACTGATAGGTGAGGAGGCTCTGGCAGGCCTGGGTAATCGCGACGAGTGAGGTCGAGCAGGCCGTTTGCAGCGTCATGGCCGGACCGCGCAGGTTCAGTTTGAAAGCGACGCGCGTGGCGAGGTAGTCCTTGTCGTTGCCCAACTCGGTTTGCAGCGAACCGACCTGAATCGAGGTGATAAACTCGTCCAGAAATTCGCGCTTCGTGCAAAGATTGGCGAGCAGATAGGTGTCGATATAGGCGCCGGCGTAGATCCCGACCGCCACCGGGCAGCGTTCAGGATCGTAACCGGCCTGCTCCAGGGCTTCCCAGGCGCACTCGAGGAAGAAGCGCTGCTGTGGATCCATCAGCTCCGCATCCTTGGGAAGGATACCGAAGAACGCGGCGTCGAAATACTCGACGTCCGGGAGCACGCCTTTGGCACGGACAAATTTCGGATCGGCCAGTGCCTCAGGTGGCGTGCCGGCCTTGAGCAGCTCCGCGTCGGAAAAAGTGGTGATACTTTCGACTCCCTGCCGCAGGTTGTTCCAAAGTTCGGCGGGATTGCGTGCGCCGGGCAGGCGCAGCGACATGCCGATCACCGCAATGCCTTCTTCGTTCGGGGATGCAGGCTGGCTCATGTCGTTCTCTCCAGCGTAACCCGTGCCCGTTCCCGGGTGGCGCGCAATTGTTTTTGGGCTCGAAGCGTTGCCGCGGACAGGGTGGGTGATGGGCGGGCGTTATTTTCCAGCTCTGCGGCGAGCGACTTGATGGTGGAAAATTGAAACAAAGTGATGATGGGAAATTCCCGGTTAAGCGTGGTCTGGAGGCGGCGATGTACGGCGACCAAATCAATGGATTTGCCTCCGAGGTCGTGAAAACTATCGAGCGTGCCGACTTCCTGCAAGCGCAGTACCTCCATCCAGATGCGGGCGCAGGTCCGTTCGAGCTCTGACACCGGCGCGGCGAAATGCTGCGGTAGATGTGGCCGGCTGCGGCGTTCGCCATTGGTCAAAATCACGAGGCGGTCGATATCGTGCAGTTCCGTTGCGATGCGCTCCACCCAGCGGGTGCGTGCAAGGGCCGGGGCAGGAATCGGCGAAGCTTTCGCCGGGCGCTCCGTGTGCTGCTCTTGTAGGGGAGGTTCGCCGGCCGTCGGACGCGCGGTCACGGCACTGGTTGACGGGATATTAAAAACGTGGCCGCCGGAAGGCAGTTCAGCCCGATACGAATTTCCGATACGATTGAGGAAATCCGCCGCAGGTTGATTGCGGGCGGACGGCATGAAGCGAATTGACACGTGACCGGCCTTTTTAGCGAGCGCGAGGGTGCCGAGATGGGCCAGTATCCGGTGCTCCACGCCGCGACCCAGCACGCGGCAGCTTAGAAGCAAAGCGTCGACACTGAGCGACAATGCCTCTTCCCGGATGAAAAGCGCTCCGACGAGGCCGTAATCGCCAAAACGGTCGCGTACGGATATCGCGAGGCACGCAGTGCCGGATTCCAGCAAACGGCCCAATTGGATTTCATCCAGCCGAAGCGTAGTCGTGTTAAACTGGTTGGTGCGCTGGGTAAGCTGGGCAATCCGCGGAATTTGTTCTGCGGTTGGGGGCGCGATGTCGACCTCCAGATTAAGTCCGGCCAAAAAATCGTCGAAGGTCGCTTGTGACTGGCGGAAATTCCGGCGCTGAACTTCCTCGGTATACAAGGCGGTGCGACGCAAATCCTCCTTCGTCACAACGCGCTCGTCAAAGGCCCAAAGATTCGCTGCGAATCTCTGATAAGCTTCAGGTGCGGTTGGGAATAGCAGCGCTTGCACGTCCGGTAGATTTGCGCGCACCTCGGATATTTCGACGGGATTGTCGTCGAAAAAAACGAAGGCATCCAAGCCGAGATTTAATTCTTCTGCGAGCGAACGGATATTCTCCGATTTTGGGAGCCAGTTAATGCGCGCGGCCGCGATTTGCTCGCGTTTCAACACCATGTCGGGACGCGTGGCAAAAACCTTCCAGACGTCCTCGGGGCTGTTTTTAGAGCACACACAAAGCAACCAGCCCCGCTGAATTTGTGTCTGAAGAAATTCCTGAAAAGCCCGATACGGCGCGGGAAAGTCGATGCCGGCGGCTCCGTCCTCTCCGCAAACACCGCGCCACAGCGTGTTGTCACAGTCGACCACCATCACTTTGCCTGGTGGCAGTCGCAATCGGGCGAGCTTGCGAACAAGAAAGGTGCCCAGTCCCGCAAAAAATGTTTCGATGTAAGGAATGTGCCCGGTGCGCTCCCCATGTGCATCATGGCTGTCGGCAATCGAAAACGCCGTATTTAATTCCATGAGCCCGGCGATTTCGACGCGCGCAGAATTTACCTTCTGTCGCAGGAGTGATTCGAGCTCGCTCTGCCATGGCTGCCGGGAGGTGTCTGCTTTCCAAGCAGGGGAAGGGGGGCAAAGACACAGGAGAAATGCCGCCTGTGAGACTGAAGCGGCTGTATTCAAATCCCCGGACAGGCTTTCGGTGCGTTGCACCAGTAGGGCGTGCGCGGTTTCGTTGGCCATCGCCGGAAGTTCCCGCAGCCAGTCCTCGAAGCGCACGAGGATGACGTTCAGTCCGTCTTTGTTACCGTGAAAAAGGCCTGCGGGATCGAGCAGTTGCTGCTGGGGCGTATTGTAGGGGGCGAAACGCAGTGCCTCTTTCAGCTCAAGCGCCGACAACCAGAACTCAACGGATTTTTCGAGCGGTTCGGCGGTAAAGGTAGCGGCAACTGCGATCATGAAGGAAGTCGTTCAGAAGCAGCCATCAGGCCGGGATTTGCGAAAGGGTGGTGGGAATGGGAGAAACTGCGATCGGTCCCCGCCGATCTTTGAGTGCAGGAAACTGCGCCCGCCAGGTATTCACCGCGGTCGGATCGATTTCTGCGATCAGCAACGTTTCGTCTGGTCCTGCCTCAGCCACCGTCCTGCCTTGAGGGTCGATTATCATGCTTCGGCCTGGGTATTCGTTCTTTGGATCGGAACCGCTGCGGTTCACTCCCACGACGTAAGCTTGGTTTTCAATCGCCCGCGCTCGCAGCAGCGTGGTCCAGTGCTCCAACCGACGCGTCGGCCAGTTGGCGATCACCACGAACATCTCGGCGCCGTTATCGACCGCGGATCGGAAGATCTCGGGGAAGCGAAGGTCGTAGCAAATAAGCGGGCAAACTGTCAGGCCACCCCAACGAAAAAGGACCAAGCGGTTTCCCGGTTCGAAGTGGTTTGATTCGCCGCCAAACGAAAACGGATGGGTTTTACAATAGCGCGTAGTTTCCGCACCGCCTGGTTCAATTACCACGGCTTCGTTTCGCCCCAAATGGGGTGCGCTCACACTGCGTTCTGTGACTCCACCTACCACAGTTACCTTATGCTGAATCGCAAGGTTACGATAAAACGAAGCGGCGGTTTGCGTGGCGTCCTCAGCGGTGCGCTCCACTGCCATGCTGAAACCGGTGAGCGCCATTTCCGGCAGAACCAACAGGGCTCCGGGAGATAAAATTGATCCTGCCAAAAGGGATGAAAGGCGGGTCATGTTCTTCCCGGGACTTTCCCAAGCAATCTCCAGTTGGGCGCACGCGATTTTCATGTCCAATATACCTTTTGATAAAGTCATCAGAACTAGCCGGGTCAATCGATTGATTTGGTTTGGTTCCCACTTTGCCGTCCGATTTCCGGCGTTTCTCAGGAAATGATAGCTGTCGTTTCCGATGCATTTTTTCTGCATGCGGTCGGATCCATTGTAACAATCTACATTTAAATAACATGTGACTTTTGTTTGATGCAAAGTATCGGTCGCCCGGCCGGTTCAATTTCACCAACCCGGAATTACCGGGAGGCCTTCTACTTTCGGCTATGATGTCGTTTGGAGCGGCAGTAATTGGAGTGATCGTCAGCCGCTCCACGACGACCTCGAATGAGCGGTTGCAGTCCGCGGGTAGGGGTTGGATAAAACCGGTTTTGCAGACTGCTACGCGAACCCGCATTCATTACACTAACGAAGGAAGACTTTGGATCACAGAGAACCTGGAGCCTGCCACGGGGTTCATGGGGGTAAATCCAATGCCTGACTCATCTTGCGATGTCCGGGAAACGAACGTTTGGTTGAGAAACGCTGTACACCTTGTGCTCTCCTGTAGCCTCGGTGTTCCCGCTCTGTGTCCTTGTGAAATATGATTTGATCGGGAAAGGTATGGATTTGCCTGGCTGGTGTCCCGCCGTATTCCCGCAGGACCTCTCCGGTAAGCGACAGTGCCTGTGGGGCGCCGTCCACGCCGGCCGTGGAGTCGGTTTTTCACATACCTTGCAGCGCTGTTACTTTCCCTTGTTCGTTGTCGCGAATTGTGTTTGAGATACCGTCAAGGTGGGCCGTGCCTAGGAAATTTTTCAGCGTTGGTTCAAAATCCTGAGCGATCGGTTCGTTGGACTTTACACCCTGAACCAAGTCGATCCCCGTGAACCCATCTCTAATTTGGAACGAAATTGATGCTGGCGAGTATGCGGTCCACGAACGCAATCTCGGCCTGAAAATTTCGCAGATCGGCAGCGTGTCGTGGCGACGCGTTCGGCCTTTTTTCTATCGGCCCCTCTACGCCCTGCAGGAAATCGATCCCAGCGTGGTGAGCGGGCCCACCGCCTCATTGTTCGGAGCGTTTCAGCATGCAGTTCCTGCGGGTGGCAGGACGAATTCGCATCTCAACTACCTCATATTTGATCACCCGTCTGTCTATTCCCTTGCGGATTTGAATTCAGAACGCCGGCGGCGGATTAAACGGGCAACGGGAGTTTTTGCGATGAAACGCATGGTGGATATCGGGGCATTCAAGCAGGAGGCGTATCCACTCTATTTGGATTTTGTTCGTCGGACTGGATACGCGGTCGGTGCACACCGGCAGGGGGCGGCGGGTTTTGCGCAGTGGGCGGAGAATGTGTTCCGGCTTCCGGGAATGGTGGTGTTGGGCGCTTACCGTGATGGCCGGCTGGCGGGCGTGAGCACGTCCTTTCGCCATAAAAACACTTTGTTTTGCGCCACGTTAATTTGTGGGGCCGATTCACTCGCTCATTACCTTCCCGACTTGATGCTCCATGTGATTCGCGAAAACGCTGCGCAGTGCCGGGGCATTACCGAAATATTCCCCGGAATGTACCACGGCAACACGAGCCTCGACGCCTTCTACTTCGAACGCGGCGCACGCATTCTGCGGAAGCCCGCCTGGCTGCAAATCAATCCCATTGGGCGCTCGGTTCTTAATGCCCTCCGGCCCGGAATTATCCGCCGCCTGCTGGGTGAGCTTACGCCCGAAGAACTGAAACGCGCGACCGGAAAAGTTGAAGCCCATTTGCTTGAAAAAAGTGAGCCAGTCGTCGATGCTGCCCGAGGATAGCGAGGGAGAATGGTGACTGTCTCAGAAGTTCGCCCATCGGGAAAAATGTAAAATTAGATTGCACGTTGGATACGTAAAGTGGGGCCAGGGAATGTCCGTTGGCGAAAATCGTTCTCTACGCAATTAGCCAAGACATCTTGAGACAGTCTCAATGCCGCAGCCCTGTGCTCACCGTTGTTGCCTGCTCGCAACCAAGTGTTTGTCCCGTGAACTCCGCACTTCGTCGGATTCATAGGCTAATGTCAAAAACCCTTACGCTTATTTTGTCGGTTAGAAGTATCCGGGTACAGGCCACGAATATTCTAAGCATTCCGGGGCATGGGGTTGGGGTATGTGAAACAAACCGGGCGCGGTTAATGCTTTCGCAAGTGCCACACCATGAAGTTATCCCGTTATCTCAGATTGCTCCGCGGCGCGCTACTATCCGGAGCCGCGCTCTTTTGCGTCATTAAGTCGACGGCAACGCCTATTCTGGAAGTCAGCCTCGTGCAAAACGGCGATGACTGTTCGCTCACTTGGAGCGTGGAGGGCGTGACCGCCGAGCACTGGGGTGTAGTGCTCTACATCAATATCAACGGCCAGTATCCCTATCCAAATTCGGTGATGGGTTGGTGGCCATCGCCGGAGGCGATAGTTATGAATGGCACAGTGAGTGAAGGGTGGACTGACGTAAAAGCCAATCCGGTTAGCGCAGATAATCTTTATTATTTCTGGTACGGAGGACGACAAGCGCAGGTATTTACTCTTGGGATACATCAAATATCCGCGGTGCTTTTTGAGGGAGAAGGCAATCATCCGGGGGCATTTGCTCCAGACAGTACCTGGGGCGGAATAATCAGCCAGACACTCGTAAGCAGCTTCACCGTTGTTGATCCGGCAGATGCTTCCGGCGAACTTTCAAGCGAGGAGGAATCGGCGCGAGTGCCCGATTCCGGCGGCGTGTCTTTGCTCCTCGCGGTGAGCCTTGGTGGGCTCTTCTTCCGTGCGAAAATCGCATGGAAAAAATATTAGAGACCAACTCCCGCCCGCCGGATGCGAGCCCGCGATGTCGAAGTAGCGACTGCGTCCGTGGTCACAGTCGTCGCCGAGCTGGCCGTTGTAGCATTGCCGACCGCATCTTGTGCCTGCACCTTGACTTGGTAAGAGGTCGATGCCGTGAGCCCGGTAAAAACGTAGGTCTCGCTGGATTGATACGAGGTCCAAGTCGAACCGTTGTTTTTTGAAAAGCGATAAGGCGAAGATCCGAGCGACGTCTCATCAGTCGCAGTCGTGGCGGTGACGGTTACACTGCTCGCGGTGTGCGAAGTGTTCGCGATCGTTGCAGGGTTAGGTGTCGGCGCAGTGGTGTCGCCGCCGCCGCTTGCAACATCGTACGCCCCCATAGTAGACGCTGTGACCGTGGTGGGGGCGGGCCATCTAGTGCCAGGAACCAGCCGTTGATTGTATTCCGAGCCAAGCGAGCTAGCCGCATCAATTGGACTGGGGTGACGCGTTGAAAAACTCGTGCGCCCGGTGGTAGTGGTTTTTCCGCTTAGCGTGATTCCATCGCCCTTTGGCGATTGGCTGGAATGAAGCAGCGCAGAACCTGCCGTGCGCAGGCAGGAATCAAGGAACTTTTACCACGATATCCATGCTGTAGCGCCAAGTGGAGAGATTAGCGGCATCGACGGCCTGCATCAGCGTGAGGTAATAGGAACCGATCCAACCTGCCGGGGTTGGGCTGCCCGTTTTAATAAACTGAAAAGGCCAGCTCCAGCTTCGTGGCAAATAGGGAGGTTTATCATAGGGGGAGGGCGGTGGCACGTTGCCCCAGGAAGAGGTGCCAAAACCAGAAGCATAAATCTCGAAGGTCGATGCATGACCGAAGTTTTGGGTAGCTACGACATTTCCAATATGGAGGTCGTAGTTTTAGTGGGGAGGGCTGACGGTTTGCGTCACGCCACTGGAGGCGTCACCGCTGATTCTCCAAATCCCAGAGGGCGATCCCGCATTTCCGGACCAGATTTTTCCGGTCGCGCTTAGATTCCCGGTGATGTTGACGAAGAATCCTGAGGCGGAATCAGTGGTCCAATTGATGGTCGTTGTGCTCATAAGTATGATGGACTTCGAAGGTGAGACGTAATTATTGGGGGAAACTCGTTAACCCAAATAACATAAACAGCGTTCGGGCTTACGAGTACGCTCATTGACCAATAGAATTGGGTGCCTGAATTGCCCTAATTTGCCATTGATTTCGCAATGCCCAATGTGCTTTTCACTGAAAGGTGTAGTCAGTTTTCTGGGAGCGCTTCCCTACCTTGTTTAAAAGCTGTTTGCGCCGCGCGGCCGAACACTCGATGCTAATTTAGCGTGACAAAGAGCAGATGCGGGGTGATCGCCGCCCGGTGCGATCATTGCGAAGGTCTTCTGCAGTAAAGTGACGGCGGTTCGCGTCACATCGAACGCGACCTAAGTGCACGAAAATGAGCACGGACGGCAGCCTCGTCGTCGAGGCCGTATCGCCGTACGCTGTGCACGATTTTCTTCCCTTGTGTAATTAATTCATCATAGCCCAAAGGCAGGCCCCGTAGATTGTATGCAATGGGTTGCCCCTTCCCCGCGAAATCTTGAATCCCGCAGCCAGCTCCGGCTACTGCAATAGTGAGCAGATGGTCTTCGCTCAACTCTGAACCTCGAAGCGCGTTGTCCGACAGATAGTGCTTGGCGGCTAGTGTATAGATACATGTCTTGGTAAGAAAATAGCCTCCACCCGCCACGCTTTCTCCCAATTTCCACCCGTTTTGTTGCGCTTGTTGTACGTAACTGCGTAGCCGCTTGGTCGCTTTCGTCCGAACTAGGAATTTTCTAATGGGGCGGCCGAGCGCGAATTGCCACGAAAGTTCCCGTTCGGTTTCGGCCTTCTGCCAGCTATTGTCCACCGCGGTGCCGTCCGGCATATTGTGTATTTGTCCCAACAGACCAACTTGAGGATTTAGAGTTAGAAACTGGCGTGCTTCGTTTTCGGGTTCGTTCCCTATAATCAAGTTATCGTCGTCAATACGCAGCAAAAACCTGAACCGATGATTTTCCGCGAGCCACAAATAAAATCTCGAAAGTTTAATCCAGAAATCGCTCCAACCCAAAAAAGTGCCCCCGTTGTTCGTCTTTTTGGAGAAGACACGGTCGTACTTTGCGGCCAAAATTTCGCCATGACCTTTGGCTGAATCGTCGAAGATGGCGATCTTCGTGCTCGGCTCGCAATAGTAGAGGACGCTCTCGATGGTGTCGCACAGAAATTCGACGGATGTCTTGGGGCCGGCGGGCAATATCACGATGCAGCTATCATCTGGTTGGAGTGAATCGGGTTTCACGGAATGGATTCTAGGTTTGGCCGTATCCGTCAAGATACGCGCACGTGTTTCGGGTTGGCCAAGGCGGAAGGTTTGAAGTTAAAGCGAGAAAATATTTGGGAGGTGATTGGGGAGGGCACAGCTCCTCCCCTTCTTGCCCAAGTCTTGCCGGCGATGTAGCGCAGCCGGCATTGACGAGCAACGGGGGGAATTGTCATCGGAAAATGCGCCCTTCACGGGGGTGTGGCGGATCTCGTGCACGGGCGAAGTAACTGAAAGTTTCCTCGGCGTAGTCCCGCACGAGTGCGGCCGCCCCCGGCAGCTAAATCTCGTGGAGCTTGGCCACGACATGAAGAATCTTGGCGTGAGCCGCCCCCGATCCCTTCTGGCGTGGATCGACTTGAGCATCGCGGTCACGGACCGGTTTTTCGTCGAGGAGACCAGTGACGAGACGTTGTGGTAGAACTGCACCGCGCAGCGCTGATACGCCGCCTGCTGCAGCTGCCTCTCGTAGCTGCCGGCACAAGTGTCCACCCGATCGCGACAGTGCGCGAAGCGTTTTGCACCACAGAATCTATCGGTTCCGGTACTAATCAGCGCATTGAGCGTTTCCTCGACCGAATTGGGGATCACGGGACAAATCCTTATTTTGAATCGTATTGTTTTTTACGCGTCACTCCAAACACAGCTCGTGCGGCGGCCCTGGCAGATTGCCGGATTCGCCGTGGGTCGGGCAGACCGATGCGGAATGCTTGCCAAAAACAGCGTCGGGCCATTTTGGTTTTTCCCAAGAGAGAAAGGCTGTAAGCCATGTGATACCACGTTTCCGCGGCAAGCCACCGACTTAGGTCGGGATAGCATTTTAGCACCCGCTTATAGACCCGGAAGCGATGGATGTTGTACTCCCGGCGTTTGGTGATATTCGTACTCGTGCTGTGCACGCGATACTTGGCCAACGGCCGGTCGGAATAAAGAAACCGATGTTTTTTCGATAGCCGGATCCAGTACCACCAATCGTTGACCAGCTCGATCTGTTCGTCAAAGAACACGTCTTTTCCGGCACGCTCTTTATGCAGAATCGCACTCGGAACATTAATGAAGTTTCGCACGCACAGGACCTCGAACAACGAACCGGATGGTTGGAGGGGCAAGGGAAATAGGTCGGTGAATTTCTGGCCGGTAAGGTTGCTATTCTCATCGACGATCACGCTCTCACTGTAGGCGACCGCACACTCTGGATTTTGGCGGAGCATTTCCAGTTGGCTGGCGAGTTTTTCCTTTGCCCAGAGATCGTCCGCGTCACAGAACGCGATCCATTCCCCGGTCGCTGCCGAAATTGCGTCGTTCCGCGATCGAGACAGTCCGGAGTTTGCCGCGTGTTGGATCACTTTGACCCGGGGATCCTTTTGGGCAAAGAAACGCATCACTTCCACGGAGTTGTCGGTGGATCGATCATCCACTACAATCAATTCAAAATCCCGATGGGTCTGATTCAAAATACTTCCGATGGAATCGGCCAGAAAGCGCCCATGATTGTAACAGGGCATGATCACACTTACGGTCGTCACGGGTTTTGAATGAGGTGTTTTCAGCAGGGGCGGTTTCGACTTGGGCTTCTGCCTGGCCATCCTGATCGCCTGTGCTGAGCAGATGAATCGAAGATTTTCGAGGCCAATCGCGGCGGTTGTTTATTTCCGGCACCAGAAATCATGGCATGTTTTTAAGTACACGATTTGCCCGTGCAACTGCAAAACCCGAAACGGCAATACCAAATCATTCAATCGGGAGGGCACACGAAACGCAGGATCGGTGAGAACAGGAAGGAATGCAGATCCAAGCACTTGTTGGTCACGAAAAGTCGACCACCAATGGATTTCATTACCGATGAATTTTAAAGCACTAGACCAACTATGCACTTTCCGTCAGGGCCACGAGTTTGTGGGCAAACTCCAGCGCCGGGTCTCCCGGGATTCGCTGACGGATCGCGCGGGCAGCTGCTTGGCCGAAGCTTTGCAAATCTGCCTGACGGAGCCAAGCCCGCTCCATTGCTTCGTTGAGGTGGCGCACGGTCGGGGCTTGGGCGATGAAGCCCGTTAGACCGTCTTCAATCAACTCGGCGTTTCCGGCCACATCGGTGGTTATCACCGGACGTCCGCAGAACATCGCTTCCACAATCGTGAGCGGGAGGCCCTCATAGCGGGAAGGCAGCACCAAAGCGTGATGGGTTGACCAAAGGCGCTCGATATCGCTTTCGTGGCCGCAGAATCGCGCGCGATCCTTTAATCCGAGCCGTTCGGCCAGGCGGCGCAAACCCGACTCCTTCTCGCCCTTGCCATAAAACGAAACTTCGATCGGACGGGAGCGCCAAGGCTCAAGAGCCATGACTTGGAGAAGTAAATCCTGGCCTTTGGCACGAGGCTCAAGGCGGCCGACACATGCGAATCGGACTGGGTCAAAGCTGACCGGCCACGGCGGTGCGGCGTCCCGGCGAACTTTGCACGGATTGCGGATAACTTCGGCATTGGTGAGATCGACGGCCAACTGGATTTCCAGCAAGTGTCGGTTGGCTTGGGAAACAAAGTATGTGCGCCGGGCTTTCTGAAAAACGTTTATTAAGCGGGGGGCCGCGGTATCATCGGGCCAGAGGCTCTCGGAATTTGCATGGGTAATGATCGTGTAGGGTCTTCCGGAGTTGACGCACAGATCGATTAGCTGCGCGTCGTCGGCCGTGCTACCAGTGGAAATACAAATTAGGTCAGGCTGTTGCTTGCCCAACCAGCGTGAAAATTTCCGCAGGCCAATTCGGTGGCGGAGGGCACCGAGAATTTTTCGCACAAGTCGCGGTCCGCGTTGCGGAGGAAGGGAGAAACGGTGATTAAACCGTACTCCGGCATTGCGCAACGCTTCCAACTGCGGCGGTGGAGCTGCCCAACCACAAGTGCTCGCTGAGATTTGGTGTCCATTTCGCGCCAAAAACAACGCAGCTTCGCTCCACAGATCTTCTGATCCACCCCACGGCGCCAAGGTCATGGTGCTGACAAACACGATCTTTCGAGGCGGATTGTTCATTTTAGAAAAAGATTTTCGGATTTTAGCGCTGATGCTACCGAAAAGAGGAGAATAACCGGGAAAGCGGACTACGCCCGCATCGTCCCAAACAGATGGCCAGAAGAGGGATTTCTCGCTGATTACATTTCGGTGAACGCGAGCGATACTTTGTAGAATGCTCATCAACTGAACTGAGCTTTTTTGCGACGACGACCGCTGGTAAATGTGTGGCTCGCGTAGCAAATCGTATACTAATGAGGTTCGCGCGCATAAAGATATTGCTCACAACACTGCCCGTAGCGTATCTCTACTATAGAGACCTAATGGACGAAACGATTGTACCCGTAAAACTGGAGCCTTTGCCCTTTAAAGCAAAAGAAACGGTTTTCTACAGGCCAGAGCTTGATGCGCTGCGATTCTTCGCCTTTTTGGCGGTATTTATCTCCCATACGCTGCCGATTAATGCGACTTTTTATGCAGATAAAATACACCTGCCGCCTCTGATTGCTGCACTTGTTTCTGACTCAGTCCTTGCCGGTGCAGGTGGCGTTGTTCTCTTCTTTATGTTGAGTTCGTACCTCATAACAGTGCTCTTGCTTCGGGAACATAAGGAAACTGGAACGATACAGCTGATGTCTTTCTACAAAAGACGCGCATTGCGCATTTGGCCGCTGTATTTTTCATTCCTGCTGTTCTGTGTCCTAATCCTTCCGCGCTTTGGGCTGCCTCATTTACCCTCGCTACACTTGCTAGGTTTCACTACTTTCACCGAAAATTGGGTGGTAGTTTTTGATCGATTTCCCGGGCCTGTGTTTGAACCGCTTTGGTGCGCGGCGCCGCTGTGGAGCCTATCGGTGGAGGAGCAGTTCTATCTCGTCTGGCCGTTACTGATTCTTGCCGTGGGCGTGGGAAGAATTTGGATGGTTGCCGCGGTCTGCATTACATTGGCTGTGATATCGAGAGCTTTGATGCATGCCGCTGGTGCAGACGTCATTCGTATTTGGGAATCCACCTTCTCACATATCGATTCAATTGTGATCGGAGCCCTAATTGCCCACCATTTTCGGAATGGCCTCCCAGAGAGATCAAAAACTGAACGGGTAATTCTGCTGCTGGCTGGTTTGGCGTTTCCTATCATTAGTCGGGTCGGTATTCCGGAATACCTACGCTATCCGGCGGTCACACTTGGATGCGCCTTGATCTTGCTTGCGACGCTCGGTTGGAAAGTTGGGCCATCTTTGACGACCAATGCGCTTATATACCTAGGGAAAATATCATTTGGTTTGTACGTTTTCCATGTCGCATTCATTTCATTTTGGGATGCTATCTTGCCCAAAGTGGTCTTCGTTGCACCGATATCGTTCCTATGTTCTGTTGGAATGGCCGCGGCCAGCTACCGATGGCTGGAGATGCCTTTCCTAAGATTGAAAAAGAGATTTGCGGTCGTGGAATCCAGGAGCCTTTAGGACTCGCACTGACCTTGCCGGGGACGCTCTGTTAATTGTAAACAGTGCTCCGAATACCTCCTTGACTGGATCGTACGTCTCGTAGCTACGACGGCGAAGAGATCGGGCCGCGCTCGTTTCTGCGAGAGCTACGACGCAGACGATGCTTTCCACTGACTGGGAGGAGCGGACGGAGGTCGTCCTTGGTCGTCTTTGTGGGCAGACGCGTAAGCACTTCCTTCAAATAGTCGTGAGGATTATGGCGATAGCGCCGACAGGAGCGGAGTAATGAGTAGAGCACCGCGGCGCGGTCGCCGGTGTCGGGATGGCCGATGAACAGCCAGTTCTTTTTGCAATGGCAGAGGGCCGGATGGCGTTCTCCGATCGCGTTGGTGTCGAGTTTGGTGTGGCTGTACTGCAAATGCGCGGTGAGCGGATTCCAGTGACCGAGCAGATACGAGCACGCCTTTCCCAAGCCGGATTGCGGCAGGACACAGGCCTGCAGCGCGCGGACGAGCCATTTTTGTCAACGCACGGAGGCTGTCTTTGCCGCCGGCGGCAAGCAGACCCCGCCTGGCTCCCTCGGCAGTCGCCCGGCGGCCCGCTCCGTTTGAGCCCACGTGCAAAACGTCGAGTAGGTCAGGCCCTCCCGTCGCGCAAATGCCGTCTGCGTCAGCCCGCTTGAGCGGAATGCCGCCAACAACTCCGCTCGCCGCTCATTCGGTGTGAGCCTCCGACCGCGCACGCCGTGCTTCTCCCCGGTCTCGATCAACTCCGTCGTTGCAGTCGTAACACTCGTTTCCATCCCACTACTCTATCATCTTGTGTCCACCACGCCTACGAGGTCCCGCAATGACGCTTACTTTGATATTTATCTTGTAAAAATTCGGCCACGTAGGATCGGGAGCAAGATGGGCGACCAAGGGCGAGATGGCTTAGAATCTCCATGGAGATCGTGGCTAGCTTAACGCCTAATTGGAGAAGAGAATGGTTGAATTTCGGCCCCAACGCAGGTAAAAGATATCGAACTGCAATAACCCTTATCCCATGAAATTTAAGTCCCTGATTTCTTTAGTTTTGGTCTTCGCAGGTAGCATGTCGGCGAATACCTTTGATTATAGTTTCGTTTTCGGCGGCGAGTTCCACGCCGGGGGCGAGGTGCACGGAACATTTACGGGGGACATTAACGGGGTTTACGTGCAGAATCTTTCCGATATCACGCTCGATATTTGTGGATTGGATGTCGCCGGCCCAATTCATGCCTCCGCTTACAGTCACTTTGGTGGTGCCCCCACTATTTCCTTCGATTCCTCGCTGAACGATTTCCTGTTTTCTCCTGATTTCTATGGTGCAGTCGCCTTTTGGTTTGATCCGGGTTTTGCCGGCGGCAAAGGGGCTAAGGGAGCCGAACAGATCGGAATGAATTACGCGTCGTGCTGGGCATATGAAGGAATTTGGACTCTTACGGATACAACACTACCAGATGCTGGCGCCCATGTTGGTGTTTCCGTGCCTGAAGCTGGCTCAACTGTGGCGATGCTCATTGCCGGATGCTTGATTGTTGGTTTGGCTAAATCGCCGACGCGGCGGAAAGAACCTCTGTGAGCGTGATCTGATTGTTCGGTATATCAAAAATTCGTCGACTTGGGTCCCATGGTCAAATTTTGCGTGAGTTTCAATAATCCCGAGTGATTTGTGGACGGTTTTCCTGCGTGGAAAGGAATGTGGGATTCTACTCCTTGCCGTCCGTGCCGATCAAAATACGAACAGCAGCCCGGGCGGATTGCGGGATTCGGTGCAAATTAGGAAGACCGATGCAGAACGCTTTCCAGAAGCATCGCCGCGCTAGTTTTGTTTTCCGGAGGAGCGAGAGACTATAGGCCATGTGATACCATATTTCGGCAGCAAGCTGGAGTTGAGACCGGGATAATTTTTTAGCACTCGTTTGTAGACCCGGAACCGGTGCACATTATATTCCCAGCGTTTAGTGATATTCGTACTCGTGCTATGCACGCGATATTTGGCCAGCGGCTGATTGGAAAAAAGAAATGGATACTCTTTGGACAGGCGAATCCAGTACCACCAATCGTTGACCAGTTCGATCTGCTCGTCGAAATACACATTTTTACCCGCACGCTGTTTATGCAGGATTGCACTGGGAACATTAATGAAATTCCGGATACACAGCACTTCGAACAATGATCCTGAAGAACAGGCGGGAAGCGGAAAGAGATCGCTGAATTTTTCGCCAGTTAATTTTCCCTTCTCGTCAACGATCAGGCTCTCGCTGTAGGCGACGGCATACTGCGGATTCTGCTGAAGCATCTTGAGTTGACAGGCTAGTTTTTCCTCCGCCCAAAGATCGTCGGCATCACAAAACGCGATCCATTCGCCTGTCGCCGCGCGGATGGCATCGTTTCGCGAACGGGAAAGGCCGCTGTTTACCGCATGTTGAATTACCTTTACGCGCGAATCCTGTTTTGCGAAAGCGAGCATGACCTCCACCGAATTGTCAGTGGAGCAGTCGTCCACGACGATCAGTTCCAACTCCCGGTATGTTTGGTTTAAAATACTCCCGATGGAGTCAGCCAGAAAGCGTCCATGGTTGTAGCAGGGCATAATCACGCTGACGGTTGTCATTGGGTTGGGAGATCGAAAGTGCCGTAAACACCGGGCCGGTTTCAGGTTGAGAGTATCCCTCGCAAGGTCGAACCGGAGGCAGACAACCTCGGTGTCTTAAGGTGATCGCAGTCGTCAAGGAACGGAAATTATTCTTTGGACTACCTTTAGCGTGCAGCGAAGAACGCAATTTGCGTTGGCTTCTCCAAGGCTGGATTGGCTTCAATGCAGCGGCAGACTCTGCCCTGTCCAAAACGATTGTATTTCAACGTCCATTGCCACTCCACCGGTTAACCATGCCGTGATGTTACGAGCTTTCAAGCAGCGCTAGGAGCTTAAGAGCGAAATCCGAAGAAGGCTCAGGTGGGATTTGTTGGCGAACAGTGTGGGCGGCCGCCTGCCCAATACTCTGCCATTCGGACCGGCGTGCCCAAGCCCGCTCCATTGCTTCGTTGAGGTGGCGCACGGTCGGGGCTTGGGCGATGAAGCCCGTTAGACCGTCTTCAATCAACTCGGCGTTTCCGGCCACATCGGTGGTTATCACCGGACGTCCGCAG
>Ga0307508_10000931_pt1 | contig 34054 bp, 28 predicted proteins | sample 9_EM_MG_FD_203089 | JGI IMG/M metagenome (GOLD analysis project Ga0307508, IMG submission 203089) | Populus trichocarpa ectomycorrhiza microbial communities from riparian zone in the Pacific Northwest, United States - 9_EM | ecosystem: Host-associated > Plants > Roots > Unclassified | place...
TTGCCTCCGCGTACTCCTCGCGGTGCGCCAGGAGGAAGTCGCGCGCCTCGCGGAACGCCATCGTGCCCCGGTTTGCCGCCATCTGCCCGCTCCTTCGCCCCGGCCGGCCCTTCTCCCGCCAGCCTTAGTCGGGTCGCGGCCGGGCGCTACCCCCGTCCGGGGGTGACGCGAACCGGCAACCCGCGGTATGGCGGTCGCCGAGCTGCGCGTCCACCTACACGCTCGGGCGGATTCGTCACCCGCGCGACGGCGGAGGCGCTGCTCAGCGTGACGCGTCGTTCTCGTGGCGGCCCTGGCCCGGTTGCTGCACACCTACGTGGGGCGCGGAATGCCCTGATTGCGAGCGTATCGTGGCAAAGGCTCTCGGATAGTGGGCACTCGTCTCGGATCGTGGCTGACGGCCCACATGCTGGGCGATCCTTCCGCCATCCGGACCCCAAAACCCCATATTTCGGTCAGCCGTGGAGGGTGGAGCCCCAATCTTGTGGCGCAGATCCCGCCCAGCGACCCCAACTCCACAACCTCTGCGGCAGCCGCGACTTTGAAGACCCGCGCCCCCATCGAGGCTGGCACGCAACCCGGCGCAAACGGGTCGACCATGGGGTCGGGACGATTTTGGCTCCGCTAGCAGGGTGATCGCCGGCAGCGAGCGGCACATACGGCAGTCCTCCAGCGCGCCCCAACGCCGCCCACCAGCAACGACGCACACAACCCGTGCGTCGTCACGCCGAACGCCGTTCAACGTTCATGAGCGACACGGCCGTCGAGGCTGACGGCCTTTCGCGAGTCGAATGGCCGACCACAGTCCACGATCCGACAACGTTTGACGGCTGTGCCCGCATTGGCTGTGGGGCGCGCTGTGCTCACCCTGGAGATCGCCGCGACACTCTTGCATGCCGACGTGCATGTCGCGCCCGGTAATCACGCAGCAGCATAGCGTGGCTATTGCGCCGTTTCGTCGTTCGGCCGGCGTCTATGCGGAGGCGTCAGCTTCCAGCACAGAGTTGGTTGCAGGGGTGGGATTTGAACCCACGACCTCGGGCCTATGAAACCCGCGAGCACTCCGAGCTGCTCCACCCTGCGAGTGCGCCGCCAGGGGCTCGAACCCTGAACCCTCCGCTTAAGAGGCGGATGCTCTACCGATTGAGCTAACGGCGCTTGCCCTGCGTGCCCCCGGGGAGATTCGAACTCCCGACCTCCGGATTCGTAATCCGGCGCGCTGTCCACCTGCGCCACAGGGGCGTGATGTCGTCGGGTGGTGTCGAACCAACCGGCCTCCGCCTTATGAGGGCAGCGCTCTCCCGCTGAGCTACGACGACGTGGTGCTGTGATGCGTGGACCCGTGGAGGTTCGGGGAGGGGCGGGCGGTGTTGCGTTGGCCGGGTAGCGCAAGTAGTCCCGGCCAGCTAGCCCGGCGGTCGCCGCACCCGCCGCAGCCGGCCCGTACGGCCGCCGCCCCTCATCCCATTTCCGCGGAATCGAAATGCCTATTAAATTGTCGAACAATGGCGCGCACGGGCGGCAGGAATCGAACCTGCAACACACGGCTTTGGAGACCGTTGCTCTACCGGATTGAGCTACGCCCGTAGGTCGGCATGTCGCGGACTCGCCGCCGCCCGAACACGAAACAGCCGCCCGTCCCGGGTGGGAGGGCGGCGACGGAAACCGTCACGGCGTCAGCCGTTTTGCCAGCTCACTCCCAGGGAGCGCCACTTCAGGGGTCGTCGCGCACCCGCGGGCACGGCGACCGACCCGAACATCGCGCCGGGTGCAGCGAGGTCGACCGGTTTGGCGGCCTGCCACATCATCTCGGTCCCCTCTCCTGCGCTCTCTCCTGCGGACTGGTCAAACATTAGAACACCCCGCCGGCATCGGCAATCCCTTTATTGCGCCGTTTTCTGAGGCGGCCGAATTAGACGGCAGCCCGGTCACTCCCATCGAAGCCGGGGGTGGAGCGGCCGCGTTGTTGGTTAGGAGGCGCGGGAGCCGGCGCACGTGGGGTCGCGTGGGGTCGCGTGGGAGACGGCGCACGGGTCGTGGGGGACGGCGCACGGGTCGTGGGGGACGGCGCACAGGTCGTGGGGGACGGCGCACAGGTCGTGGGGGACGGCGCGCACGGTCGTGGGGGACGGCGCGCACGGATCGAGCGGATGAGGCAGATGGATCGCGCGGGGAGGGCATGTGGATTGCGCGGGGTGGGGCACGTGGATCGTGGACGGGCGTGCGGGTTGGTGAATCGCGGAACAGGGCGGGAACTCTTGGCCACGGACTCCTGTCGGGAGAGTGGCCGTTAGAGTGCCGCCGTGGCGTCGGGGCGGGCAGGTTCGTTGCGGGTAGTAGTCGACAGCGTGCGCTGGTGAGGGCTTCGGCCGTGCGGTGAGGTGCGTCCCCGGTGGCGCCCAGCGGCCTGCATGGCTGAGCTTGCGGTGGTCCGGCTGCGGCGCCCGGCGGCCGCCAGGGAGAATGCGGAGCGTGGGCGGTCACGGTGGATGGTGGACGCGGGTCGGGCGGGTAAGGGCTCGCCCGGCGATGGCGTGGGCGAGTAATGTCCACTTACTACATCTGATCTTGGGTGGATCAATATGGCTGACGGCGACAACGTCCTTCTGACCGCCAGCGCGAACCTGTGGCACGGCGCCGAGCCGGTCGGCGGGCTGCTCACGCTGAGCCAGTCGGGGCTGCGGTTCCGGGCGCACGCGTTCAGCCAGCAACCCGAGCCGTTGGACATACCGATGGGCGAGATCGTCGAGGTGCGCAAGACGCGGACGATGGGGATCATCCCCAACGGGCTGGCGGTAACGACCAACATGGGTCTGGAGATCCGCTTCGTGGTCGGCGACCGTGATCTCTTCATCGAGGAGATCACCAGGCTGACGCGCCGGCCGTGAGCCGCGGACGGCGCCCGTCACGTCGTGACGTTCAGCCAGCCGCCGTCGACGTAGTAGGTGGAGCCGACCGCATACCCGGCGCGCGGGGAGCAGAGGAAGACGAAGAAGTCGGCGATTTCCTCGGGCGTGGCGAAGCGACCGATCGGCGCGTTGTCGTCGGCGATCTTCTGCAGGTAGTCCTGCCATGACTGGTCGGTCCCGGCGGTCAACTGCTTGGCGGTCTTGACCCAGTCGCCGGTCATGACCAGGCCGGGATTGACCGCGTTCACCCGGATGTTGTCGCCGATGAGCTCGTTCGCCAGGCATTTCGAGAACATCACCAGCGCCGCCTTGGTCACGTTGTAGATCGGCTCATAGCCGAGCGGCTGGGTCGCACAGATCGAGGCGTTGTGCAGGATCACCCCGCCGCCGCGGGCCTTCATCCCGGGTGCGAGCGAGCGGGCCAGGCGCACGGCGGCCATCACGTGCAGCTCCCAATACGCCTGCCAGCGCTCGTCCGGCGCATCGAGGATCGTCTCGTCGCTGCCCGTGCCGGCGTTGTTGATCAGGATGTCGGCTCCGCCATACTCCGCCGTGACGGCCGCGGCCACCCGCTCCGCCTCGGCCGGGACGGCCAAGTCGGCAGCAACGGTCAGGACGCGTACGTCATCGGGGAATTGGGCCGCGGCGGCCCGCAGGCGCGTCTCGTCGCGTGCGCACAACGCGAGGTGCGCGCCCTCGGCCGCGAGGCCCTGGGCGACCGCCAGGCCGATGCCCGCGCTGCCGCCGGTGACCACCGCGACCTTGCCGGTGAGCTGCAGATCCATGCGTGACTCCGTGGGACGGGAAGGTAAAGCAACGCTACCGGGTCACGGGCCGGCGCGGCCCCTTCAACCGCGCAAGTCCGGCCGCCATCGGTGGGTGAGGGCCCGGCCCAGCCGCCTCCTCAGGCCCCGTCCCGGGTATGGGTGCGATGGAGCGCGTGGCGGATCACGGCGGCTGGATCGCCGAGATGGTAGACCCGTTCGCTGGGTTCGATGTTGTCGAGGAACTCCTGGTACCGCACGGCGTAGGCGAGATGCGCGAGCGGTTCGGCGATCCGCAGCGCCTCGGCCGGACGTGACCAGGGCGCTGCTGCGGCCCAAGCTGCGATCCAGGCGTCGGCCGCCGCGCGGCGCCGGTCCGCAGGCAGGAAGTCGATCGCGCGCAGCCCGTCGAGCACCGGGTTGCCCAGATGCGCGTCGGCGAAGTCGAGGACGACCGGTTGACCGTGGCCGCAGCGCCAGTTGCCGGGGTGGAAATCGCCGTGCACCAGGGTGTCGGGCAGGCCGCACTCGGCCAGCATCTCCCACCGCCACTGCAGGCCTTTCGCGGCGCGCAGTTCCTCGGGACTCAGTTCGGCGCCGACCGAGCCGTCGAGCAGGGCGCTGACGGCGGCGGTCAGGATCTCCGGGCGGCGGTCCGGGATGCCGGGCGGCGGGTGCTCGATGCGGGCCTGTGCGGTGGCCAGGCGACCCAAGGCGTCCGCCACGACCTGCGGGGAGGCGTCCCAACAGTCGGCGCCGGGCACATCGGCCAGCAGTAGGCGCCCCGGCGCGCTGGCCAGGACGGTCGGCGCCAGGTCCGGATCGACTGCGGCGAACGCGGCGATCGCGGCCGGCTCGGCGGCGGCGAACGCAGGGATGGCCTTGAGCCAGACCGGACCGTCCGCCGTCGGCAGGCGGAACAGGCCTGCCAGGTTCCAGGTCTTGCGCTGTGTGGGTCGCCCGGTGAGGTCGACGTGCTGCGATGCCCATTCGAAGAGTTCTCGGACGCCCGAGGCACGCGCCCACGGCAGCCGGAGCGGGTGATCGTCGTCGACGAAGTCGCAGGCGGTCAGGTTTCCCGGTGAGCTCAGCGCCTGCACGTGGTAGGTGACCTGGCCGTCGCGTGCCCCGTCGGATCCTTCGACGGTGAGCAGCCGCAGGACGACGACCGGCACGCCGAGCGTCTCCTCCAGGTGCGCTACGACGGGCTCGACCTCGGCCCACCACGGACTGTCGACATGGAACGGCCCGACCTTCCCGACGCACGCGCTCTCGTACGTCACCACTGCGGTCACCGTGCGTCCCATCCCGTCAGTGTGACCAGCCACCTCGAAAATCCCGACCGAATTCCGGCCGCTATCGATCGAGCAGGGCGCGCAGGCGTTCGGTGTCGCCGGCGGTCCAGCCGGGCGGCGGGGCCAGGGCGGCCCACCCGTCGACCGTTCCCGACTTGTAGACGTGGCCGTGCCCGGCCGGGGTCTTGTTCGCGAAAAGCAGGTCGACGGTGGTCTGCCAGAACGTGATGCCGGGGTACCAGTGCATGTCGGGGGTCACGTCGGGGCCGCGCCGGCCCTTGAGCCACTGCGGACGGTGCCAGAGCAGGCTGGGGCTCCACCAGACCACCGGGTCGGACGAGTTCTGCAGGTAGATCACCTTCGGCGGCAGCCCGGGCAGGTCGCGCAGTTCGGCCGCCTCGGCGGCGAAGGCCACCCGCAGGCCGGGGTACTCCGGGTCCCACACCGTCGAGCCCGACTCCCGCCCGATGGTGAGTCGTTGGTGGATCGGGTTGGCGAAGGTCGGGCCCTCCAGCAGGATCCCGTCCGCGCCGTCGACCATCCGCTGCGCGCTGCCGAAGGTCTTCTCCGTCCCGTACGTGCCGAGGCTCTCGCCGAAGATCAGCAGCTTGGGCCGGGAGCCGGGCGGCAGCGCCGCCCACCGGTCGTGCACCGCCGTGATCAGCGCCGCCGCGGCCTCGGTCACCTTGGACCGGTCGACCGCGAACGAGATCCAGCTCGGCAGGTACGAGTACTGCATCGACACGAGCGCGGTGTCGCCCGCGTACATGTACTCCAGCGAGCTCGTCACGTCGTTGTCGACCCAGCCGGTGCCGGTCGGGGTGAAAACCGCGACGACCGCCCGGCCGAAGCCGCCGGTGCGATCCATCTCGCGGACGACCAGCCCGGCCCTCGCGGCGGGCGTCTCCGCCGAGGCGAGGCCGGCGTAGAGGCGGATCGGCTCGGCCGCCGGCCGGCCGGCGAAGGCGGTCAGCTGGGCCCGGGTCGGCGCCTTCGCCACGAAGTTGCGGCCCTGCCGGCCCAGGGAGTCCCAGCCGACCAGTGAGCCGGGGCCGCCGGAGCGCAGCGCCGAGTCCGGTCGCTCGATCCCCCGGCCGGTGCCGCTGTCGGTGATCGCGGCGGACCGGTCGGCGGCGGTGTAGAGGCGATCGACGAGCAGGCTGTCGAACGCGCCGTAGCTGATCACGGTCACCACCACGAAGCCGGCGCAGAACGCCGCCGATTCGGGCACGAGGCGGCCGAAGGCGTGCGCGAGGCCGTGCGTGGCCAGCCGCAGGAACCGGGCGATCAGCAGCAGCACGCCGAAGGTGAGCAGGCTGATCCAGACCGTGCGGGCCAGGTCATACTCCTGCGGCGGCGCCATTGCAAGCCGTACCCGCAGCTCACGCTGCCACCGGGCGCCGAGCCAGAGAAAGGCCGGGACGAGCAGGGGTACGAGGGCGAAGAGGATCCGCCAGGCGATGCGTACGGTCCGGTCGTCCGGCCACCACGAGAGCCGGACCAGGGCGCCGATCGTCGTGCCGGCCGCGTAGCCGCTGATCGCCGTGATGCCGGCGACGACGCCCTGCAGGAACCAGGGGCGGGGCAGCAGCGAAGGCGTGTAGGAGAGGCAGTAGAAGGCAACCGCGAGGCCGAAGCCGGTGACGCTCAGGCCGCGGAGGACCACCCGTGGGCACGGCGTCCGGGCCGGCGGGGATGGGGTTTTCTCGATGCTGCGCCGCGGCGCCGGGATCCAGCCGCGCCGCGGCACGGGCGTGTCCGGTGGAGTCGCCGCCACCAGTCTGCGCATGTTCGCTCCCGCCCGGCTCATCGCGGTCCGCCGGTGCGCCGCGAGGTCGTGCGAAATCTGTGACCGTAGCGGTACGCGCGGTTACGTTGACTTGATGGCAGGATCTTCTGTTCGCTCCCGGGCCGCAACCATGTTCATGGCGTTTGTCCCGCTCTTGCCGACAAATTGGACTATCCGGTCGGCCTGATGCTCGGGAGGATGACCCGGCACACTGGAGGTCTCTGCCCCCTCACGAACGGCGGTGCCGGTGGTGTCCTCCAAGGTCTTCTCGCGGCGTGACCTCGAGTTCCTGCTGTACGAGTGGCTGGACGTGGAGGCGCTGACCAAGCGGGAACGCTTCGCCGAGCACTCCCGGGAGACCTTCGACGCGTTCCTGGAGGTGTCCGCGAGGATCGCCGAGCGCGACTTCGCGCCGCACAACCGCCGCGGCGACCTCGAGGAGCCGACCTTCGACGGCGCCCGGGTGCACGTCATCGGCGAGGTCGCGGCCGCGCTCAAGGCGTACAACGAATCCGGGCTGCTCTCCGCGGGGCTGGACGCCGAGCACGGCGGGCTACAGCTGCCGTACGTGGTGCACCGGGCCTGCTTCATGTGGCTGCAGGCGGCGAACATCGCGACGTCCTCGTACCCGATGCTGACCATGGGCAACGCGCACCTGCTGCTGGAGTACGGCACGGCCGAGCAGATCGACCGGTTCGTCCGGCCGATGCTCGAAGGCCGGTTCACCGGCACGATGTGCCTCTCCGAGCCGCAGGCCGGCTCCTCGCTGAGCGACGTGCTGACCCGTGCCGTCCCGGCCGGGGACCGGACCTACCGGGTCACGGGCAGCAAGATGTGGATCTCCGGCGGCGACCACGAGCTGAGCGAGACGATCGTGCACCTCGTGCTCGCCCGGGTCGAGGGCGCGCCCGCCGGGGTCAAGGGCCTGTCGCTGTTCATCGTCCCGAAGCACCACGTGGGGCCGGACGGCACCGTCGGCGATCGGAACGGCGTCGCGCTGGCCGGGCTCAACCACAAGATGGGCTACCGGGGCACGACCAACGCGGTGCTCTCCTTCGACGGCGCGACCGGCTACCTCGTCGGCGAGCAGGGGCGCGGCCTGGCGTACATGTTCCACATGATGAACGGGGCTCGGATCGGGGTCGGGGCCGGCGCGGTCGCGCTCGGCTACACCGGCTACCTGCACGCCCTCGACTACGCGAGGGAGCGTCTGCAGGGCCGCCCGCTCGCCGGCAAGGACCCGGCGGCCCCTCCGGCGCCGATCATCAAACATCCGGACGTACGCCGGATGCTGCTCGCCTCCAAGGCGTACGTCGAAGGGGGTCTCGCCCTGGTCCTGTACGCGGCGAAGATGCAGGACGAGCCGTCGGCCGAGAACGACCTGCTCCTCGACGTGCTGACGCCGATCGTCAAGGCCTGGCCCTCGCAGTGGTGCCGGCTCGCCAACGATCACGCCATCCAGATCCACGGCGGGTACGGCTACACGCGCGAGTACCCGGTCGAGCAGTTCTACCGGGACAACCGCCTCAACTCGATCCACGAGGGCACGGACGGGATCCAGGGCCTCGACCTGCTCGGCCGCAAGGTGGTCATGCGGGACGGCGCCGGGCTGCGCCTGCTCGCCGACCGCATCCTGGCCACGGCCCGCGACGCCCCCGAGGAGCTGGGCGCGCCGGTCGCCGCGGCCTGCGAGCGGCTCCTGCGCACGACGGCGACGCTGTGGGCGGGCGGCGACCCGAGCGTGGCACTGGCCAACTCGACCGCGTACCTCGACGCCGCCGGCCATCTGGTGATCGCCTGGATGTGGCTGTCCCAGGCCGTCGCCGCGCAGGGCAGGCAAGGCGATTTCTACGACGGCAAGCGGCTCGCGGCCCGGTACTTCATCGTGCACGAGCTGCCCCGGATCGGGCCGCTGCTCGACCTGCTGGACTCCCGGGACACCCTGATGGCCGACCTGGACGACGCCTGGCTGGGTTAGGTTCTTGGTCATGGCCGCATCGAGCAAGGCGCCCGCCACCGAGGTCGAGGTCGGCGGGCACGACGTGCGCGTCTCCAACCCCGACCGGATCTATTTCCCGGAGCTCGGCCTGACCAAGCTCGACCTGGTCGGCTACTACCTGTCCGTCGGTGAGGGCATCGTCCGGGCGCTGCGCGAGCGGCCCTGCATGCTGCACCGCTTCCCCGACGGCCTGGCGGGGGAGAAGGTCCACCAGAAACGGGTGCCGCACGGCGCGCCGCCGTGGCTCGAGACGGTCCGGGTGAAGTTCCCCCGCTACAACCGCCACGCCGACGAGCTCTGCGTGACCAAGCTGGCCGACGTCGTCTGGGCCGTGCAGATGTCCACGGTCGAGTTCCACCCGTGGAACTCCCGCCGCGCCGACACGGAGAAGCCCGACGAGTGGCGCATCGACCTCGACCCCATGCCCGACTGCCCGTTCGACCGGGTCCGCCGCGTCGCCGCGGTGGCCCACGAGGTCCTCGACGAGCTCGGCATCGCCGGTTTCCCGAAGACGTCGGGCGGCCGCGGCCTGCACGTGTACGTCCGCATCGAGCCGCGGTGGGGCTTCACCGACGTGCGCCGCGCCGCGCTGGCCTTCGCCCGCGAGGTGGAACGCCGCGCCCCGCACGACGTGACCACCACGTGGTGGCGCAAGGACCGCGACCCGTCGTCGCTGTTCGTCGACTACAACCAGAACGCTCGCGACCACACGATCGCCAGCGCCTACTCGGTGCGGGGGGTGCCGTCGGCCACAGTCTCCACCCCCGTGGAGTGGTCCGAGATCCCCGACGTCGCCCCGCTCGACCTCACGGTCAAGACCGTGCCGGCCCGCTTCGCCGCCCTGGGCGACCTGCACGCGACGATCGACGACCGGTCGTTCTCGCTGGACCGCCTCCTGGAGTGGGCCGGCCGCGACGAAAAGGCCGGCCTGACCGTCCCCGACCCGCCGGAGTAACGCCCGCCCCGGTCTGGCTGCGCTCGTCGAGAGAGAGGCGCTGAAGGCCTTGACCCTGACGCAGCGTCAACCCTCCATGCTGACGGGCATGAGCACTCCACCGAAAACCGATCGGGCCGTCCGTGCCGCGATACACGTGCGAGGCCTGGAGAAATCGTTCAAACAATTGACAGTGCTACGCGGTGTGGACATTGACGTGGCACGAGGAACCATCTTCGCCCTTCTCGGCTCGAACGGAGCGGGCAAGACCACCCTCGTGAAGATCCTGTCCACCCTGCTCAAGGCCGACGCCGGCAGCGCCGAGGTCAACGGTTTCGACGTCGCGTCGCAGGCCGCCGACGTCCGCGAGTCGATCAGCCTCACCGGTCAGTTCGCGGCGGTCGACGAGATCCTCACCGGGCGGGAGAACCTCATCCTGGTCGCCCGGCTGCGGCACCTCAAGAACGCCGGCACGGTCGCGGACCACCTGCTGCAACGCTTCTCGCTGACCGAGGCGGGCACCCGCCGGGTGGCGACGTACTCCGGGGGTATGCGCCGCCGGTTGGACATCGCGATGAGCCTGATGGGAGATCCGCCGGTCATCTTCCTCGACGAGCCGACGACCGGGCTGGACCCGGAGGCACGCCTCGAGGTCTGGCGGGCCGTCAAGGAACTCGCCGCGGGCGGCACGACCGTGCTGCTCACCACGCAGTACCTCGACGAGGCAGAGCACCTCGCCGACCGGATCGCGATCCTGCACGAGGGCCGGATCATCGTGAACGGCACCCTCGACGAGCTCAAGCGGCTTCTGCCCCCTGCCAAGGTCGAGTACGTCGAGAAGCAGCCCACCCTCGAGGACGTCTTCCTCACCCTGGTCGGCACCGCCACAAACGGAGAACAGCGATGAACAAGCACTTCCTCGGCGACACCGCCGTCCTGCTGGGCCGTTCACTGCGCCACATCGCGCGTAGCCCCGATACCATCATCACCACGGCGGTCACGCCGATCGCCATGCTCTTGCTGTTCGTCTACGTCCTCGGCGGCGCGATTCACGCGGGAACCGGCTCGTACGTGAACTACCTGCTGCCCGGCATCCTGATCATCACGATCGCCTCGGGCATCTCCTACACCGCCTACCGGCTCTTTCTGGACCTGCAGGGCGGCATCTTCGAGCGCTTCCAGTCCATGCCGATCGCCCGGGCCGCCGTGCTTTGGGCGCACGTCCTGACCTCGCTGGTCGCCAACCTGATCTCGCTCGTGGTGGTCGTCCTGGTCGCTCTGGTGATGGGCTTCCGGTCGGGGATGGGCGTGCTGGGATGGCTCGCGGTCGCCGGCATCTTGGCTCTGTTCACCCTGGCGCTGACCTGGCTCGCGGTGATTCCCGGTCTCACCGCGAGTTCCGTGGACGGCGCGAGCGCGTTCGCCTACCCACTGATCTTTCTGCCGTTCATCAGCTCGGCGTTCGTGCCCACCGCATCGATGCCCGGCCCGGTCCGCGCCTTCGCCGAGAACCAGCCGGTGACCTCCATCGTCAACACCCTCCGAGCGCTGTTCACCGAGCAGCCGGTCGGCTCCGGCATCTGGACCGCTCTCGCCTGGTGCGTCGGCCTCCTCGTCGTGGCCGTCACCGTCGCCGGCATCACCTACCGCCGCCGCATCACCTGAGCCAGGATCAGACCATGCTGACGATCGGGCAAATAGCCACGTACGCCGGCGTCACGGTGCGGGCCGTGCGGCACTACCACCAGATCGGGTTGCTGCCCGAGCCGGAGCGGGACGCCTCGGGCTACCGGAAGTACGGCGCGCCGGCCGTAGTGTCCCTCATCAAGATCCGTACGCTCGCCGACGCCGGCGTCCCGCTGGCGCAAGTTGCCCGGATGCTCGAGGCCGACGAGGCGGCCTTCGCCGAGGCGGTCGAGCGGATCGACATCCACCTGCGCGACGAGATCGACCGGCTGGAGACCAGCCGCAAGCAGGTCGCGCGGCTCGCCGCCGGTGACAGCCTGGTGCTCGCGCCGGAGGTGGTCGCCTATCTCGACCGGCTCCGGGAGATCGGGACGTCCGAGCGGATGATGGCGGGCGAGCGGGACGGCTGGATCCTGATCGCGGCCCGCTGGCCCGAGAAGGTCCTCGAGTGGATCCCGGACAAGCTCGCGCAGCTCGAGGACCCGCGGGTCGTTCGGCTCTATCAGGTGCTGTCGCAGCTCATGGAGACCGACGGAACCGACGACCCGCTCGCGCTGGAGGCCGTCGACCTCATGGTGGAGTTGGCGGAGCAGGCGGAGGCCGTCGGAGAGCTCGACTTCGCCGGCGAGATGGGGCGCGACGACACGTCGTTCGCACTGCTGGACGATCTCGCCGACTCATCCGACAAGCGGGCCGAGTGGCTGCGCGACCGAATGCGCGAACGCGGCTGGGACGGTTGGAACAGAATGCAGCGGCTATAGGAGCCGCCCGGCCGCAGGCCCTACGTTCTCGGACGGGCGGCGGTGTTTCAGCGGATCAGGTCGTGCCGGCGGTGGGTGATCTTCTCGACCAGGGCCGGCGGCATCAGGCGGCGCAGGGCGAAGACGAGCGGTGCATTGCTGCCGACGGCGTACCGGGATTTGGGGCGGGGCGCCTCGATCGCCGTGACGACGGTCGCGGCGACGCGGGCCGGGGCCATCCCCGCGCGTTCGTTGCGGTCGAGCGCGGCCAGCATCGTCTCGAAGTCGCGGCGGTGGGGCGAGTCCGGTGCGATGTAGGTGGTGCGGCGCTCGCTGATGCCGGTGTTGATCGAACCGGGCTCGACCGTGGTGAGCCAGACGCCGAACGGCGAGAACTCGTGGCGGGCGCCGTTGCTGAAGCCCTTCAACGCCGCCTTCGTCGCGACGTAGGAGGACCGGTAGGCGAGCGGGAACGACGCGAGCATCGAGCCCACCATGACCACCCGGCCGTAGCCGCGTTCCCGCATGCCGGGCAGGGCGAGCTGGGCCAGCCGGACCGGACCGAGGACGTTGAGCTGGAACAGCCGGCGCAGGGCGTCGCCGGGAAGCTCCTCGAAGGGGCCGCACTGGCTCTCGCCGGCGTTGTTGACGAGGATGTCGACGCCCGCGAGGGGGCCGGCCAGGGCCTCGATCGAGTCCTCGGAGGTGAGGTCCAGCGCGAGGTAGTCCACGCCGGCCAACCGGTCGCCCGGCGGTAGGGACTCGGGGCTGCGGCTGGTACCCAGGACGCGGTAACCCCGGGCGACCAGCGCGGCCGCCGTCGCTTTGCCGATGCCGGACGAGGCTCCAGTGATCAACGCGGTGCGGTCCATCGATGCACCTTACTCGGCGCGGCGTCGTAGCCGGTCAGGCCTCGCGCACGTCCAGGCCCAGGGCGAGGGCGATCGCGACGGACTGGTCGGCCGTGATGATGGCGTGCGCCAGTTGGGCGGTCGCCGGGTCGAGCGCGGACAGGTCGCTGCCGCGCAGGTCGCAGCGGGTGAAGTCGGCCTTGCGCAGGACTGCGCCGGAGAGGTCGACGTCGCGCAGGGTGGCGCCCTGGCAGTTGGCCTCGGTCAGGTCGGCCTCGCGCATCCGGACCTTGGTGAACGTGGCGCTGCTCAGGTCGGCGCCCCGCAGCGAAACGAACGACCAGTCGCCGCCGTCGACGGTGGTGATGTCGAAACCGCACCGCTCGAACGAGCTGCCGACCAGCTTGCAGCGGGTGAACGTGGCGTCGAAGAACGTGCAGTTGCTGAAGGCGCAGTTGAGAAACGCCACGTCGATCTGGGTCGAGCAGTTGAAGCGCACGCTGCGGAATTGGCAGTTGTCGAACTCGACGCCCTCCAACGTCTCCTCGACGAGGTCGACGTCGATGAACGTGGCTTCGCTGTGCCGCTGCACCGAGAAGTCGAACTCCGCCATGCGGATCACGCTAGCGTGCCGCACACGGCCCGGGTATTCATGGGGGCATGATGCGCGTCTACCGAGATTCCTACGGAATTCCGCACCTGCGCGCGGACTCCGTCGAGGAGCTCGCCTTTCTGCAGGGCAGGACCGCCGCGGCCGACCGCGGGCAGCAGATCGAGGTCGACCGGCGTCGATCCGAGGGCCTGCTGGCGGAGCTGATCGGGCCCGCGGAGCTGTCCTGGGACCGGTTCGCCCGGCGGGTCCGGCTCGACGACACGGCCCGGCGGTCCTATGCCGCGCTCGATCCCGAGACGAGGGACTGGCTCGCCGCGTACGCGAAGGGGGTGTCCGCTGGGGGTGTGGACTGGCGTCCGTGGTCGTCGCTCGGGGTCTTTCTGGTCCGGCACATTCTCTTCGCCACGTTTCCCGTGAAGATGTGGCGCTCGCACGTCGAGGCGACGCTGGGGCCGCAGGCGGTGTCCTGGTTCTCGATCGAGGGGCCGTCCGATTCGGGCAGCAACGCCTGGGCCGTTGCGCGCCAGGTCGCCGGCGACCCGCACCGGCTCATCGAATTGCCCGGCGTCTACCAGCAGGTGCGCCTCGCCTGCCCGGAATTCGACGTCGCCGGTCTGACCTTCCCCGGCGTTCCGGGCGTGCAGCATTTCGGCCACACCGGCGGCGTGGCCTGGGCCGTCACCAATGCGATGGCCGATTACCAGGACCTCTACCGCGAGGAGATCCGCCGGACCCCGGAGGGGGTCGAGGTCCGTGCGGCGACCGGCTGGGAACGGGCCGCGGCACACACCGAAACCATTCCGGTACGCGGCCAGGCCGCCGAAGTCGTCGAAATCATCGAGACCGCCCGCGGCCCGATCGTCGACGCGAACCTGAGCCTGCGCACGCCCACCCGGGTCGATTTCGACCTCGGTTTCGGCGCGTTCCTGCCGCTGCTGCGGGCGTCCACCGTGGACGATGTCGCCGACGCCTTCCGGCACTGGGTCGAGCCGGTCAACAGCATCCTGACCGCCGACACGTCCGGCCGGGTCCTGCAGCTGGCGGTCGGGAAGGTGCCGCTGCGCGACGATCGGGCGAAACTCGTCCCGGTCCCGGCCTGGGAACCGCGCTACGCCTGGCGGCCCGGCTACGCGGAGATGGCGCGGATCGAGGTCGCCGGCAGCGCCGTCAACGCCAACGACCGCCGCCCCGACACCCAGGCGCTCGGCGTCGACTTCGCGGCGCCGACCCGGGCGCGGCGCATCCGGGAACTGCTCGACTCCGGCACGCCGCCGGAGCGGATCCACATGGACACCCCGATGGCCGCGGACAGCGTCGCCGCCGGCCGGAGCGCGGCCTGGCGGTCGGCCGTCGCCCGGCGTCTGCACGACCATCCCGCGCTGGCCGCCCTGCGTACGCCCGCGGGGTTCGACCCGCTCTTCGCGGCCTGGCTCGACCCGTTCGCCCGGATCGGGATCGCCCTGGACAGCGTGCTGGCCGGCCTCGGCCTGGCGGCGTCCGACGTGGTGGCGCCGGAGGCGGTAGAGGCCGACGGCGCCTGGGGCGCGCGGCACGTGCTGGAGCCGATCATGATGCCGGGCCTGTCCGTCGAGGTGCCGCGCACCGAGCTCTCCGGCGACAGCCGGTCGGTGCTCGCCACCTCGAGCATCCCGGGCGTGAGCGACGCGTGCTGGCGCGGCCCGGTCGCCCGTTACGTCTGGGATCTCGCGGACCGGCAGCGCAGCAGGTGGATCGTGCCGTTCGGCGCCTCGGGCGACCCCGGCTCGCCGCACTTTATGGACCAGTTGCCGCTGTGGGCGGCCGGCGACCTGATCCCGCTGGTCACCGACTGGGACCGGCTGAGCCTGGAGAGCGAGGAGAAACCGGAGAGCTAGCTCTCCGGGCGGTAGGCGACCTGGGGGTCGAGCAGCGCCGCCCAGGCAGGCCGCCAGGACGTCGCCCGGCGGTCCATCTCTTCCTGGAGGTTTGTGCGCCACGGGCCGGAGACGCCGTCGTCGGACCACCAGGGCGGCCAGGAGTCGTACCGGCGCTCGATCTGGACCCCGGTCTCCGAGGTCTCCACCCGCAGGAAGAGCCACCGGCCGTGCAGCGGGTCCGACTCGGCGCGCCGGACGGCCCGGAGAAGCCCGGTGAGCTCCTGCAGAGGCGTGAATCGGTCCTCGCCGGGCGGGTCGGCCGGCGGGCGCTCGCCGGGCTGGGCGCTCACGCTGCTCGCGTCGGCGTACGCGAGCAGCGTGCACCGCCGGTCGCCGCCCGGCGCCCGTTCCCGCAGCCAGGTGACCAGCGCGTCCAGCTCGCCGGAGGCCGGCGGCGCGGGCCGGCGCAGCTCGGCCGCCTCGTGCATCGCCGACCAGACCAGCCGGTCGTGCTCGCCGTGGCTGAGCCGGCGGACCCGCCGGGTTGCGGGCGGCTCGCCGGCCGCGATCCGCGGCGGCCGGGTGCCGGCCGTGATGCCGCCTCGGCCGGCCGCGAAGAGCGCGGCCTTGAGGTCGAGGACGGGCTCGGTCAGCCGGCCGAGCAGCCGTTCGAACGCCGGGCCGGTCACTTCGCCGCGGACCGCGGCCGCTAGCAAGTGCTCGGCCGCGGTCCGGACCTGGTCGCGCTCGGCGGGCGTACGCAGGTCGTGCCGGCCCCATTCGGTGACGACGTCGCCGAGCTCGGCCAGCGTGTTCTCGTTGCTGAGCACGGCGCCGGCGATCTGCGCCAGGCCGTCGCCGACGCCGTCGCGGTAGCGCGCCCGCAGCCAGCGCCCCTCGGCGTGCCAGGCCACGAAGCCCAGCTGGTCGTTCTCGGCGAGCGGGGCGAGGTCGGTCCAGGGCAGCCAGGCCGGGCCGCCGGTGAGCAGGTCGATCGGCGGCTCGGCCCGGGCGGTCGAGCTGTGGTCGCGGTCGTAGCCGTAGAGGACGGCGCGCGCGCCGTCGAGCAGCGCCAGGCGGGCCCACCCGCCGTCGTGCTCGTGGTGGGCGCCCTGCTCGTCGACGAACCACAGGTCGGCGTAGCCGATGCCGGTCAGTGCGGCGGCGAGCGTGGCCCACCGGGACCAGAGCAGTCCGGGCGCGGGCAGGTCCACGTCGGTGAGCATCTGTCCACTGTGCCAAATCGGGTTCGCCCGGTGTCCACCCCCTTGCCCGGCCCGAATGTTTCGCCGGCGGTAGGGGCAGTTTCGACAGGAAGACTTCTCAGTCTGACTGGACAGTTTTAACTGAAGGATCTATCGTCGGATCATGAGTGAGATCCCGGCGTCCGCGGTACGAGCCGCGGGCGACATACGCGCGGTGCTCGGCCGCCTGCAACGCCGGCTGCGCGAGTTCGCCACCGCCGGCGACCTCACCCTGTCGCAGGCGTCCGTGCTCACCTGGCTGGAGAAAGGGGCGCCGCTCTCGGCCAGCGACCTGGCCGCCGCCGAGCGGGTCCGGCCGCAGTCGATGGCCGCCATCCTGGCCGGGATCGACCAGCTCGGGTTGATCAAACGCGAGCCCGACCCGGCCGACGGCCGCCGCCAGCTGATCTCGCTGACCGACTCCGGGCGCGAGCGCGTGGTCGGCCCCCGCCAGGCCCGCGTGGAGTGGCTCTCCCGGCGGCTCGCCGACGACTACACCGAGGCCGAGCGCCAGCTGATCATCGAGGCGCTCGCCCTGCTCGGCCGGATGGTCGACGAGTGAGCGACGTCGAGGTCCCGGCCCCCGGCTTCGACCGGCGGCTGATCGCGCCGATGGTGCTGGGCGCCATCCTCAACCCGGTCAACTCGTCGATGATCGCGGTGGCGCTGGTGCCGATCGGGCTCGCCTTCCACGCGCTGCCCGCCGAGACGGCCTGGCTGGTCTCCGCGCTCTACCTGGCGACCGCGACCGGGCAGCCGGTGGCCGGCCGCCTCGTCGACCGTTACGGCCCGCGCCGGCTCTACCTGGTCGGCACGGCCCTGGTCGGCGTCGCCGGCGTCCTCGGCCTCGTGGCGCCGTCCCTGGGCGTCCTGGTCGCCGCGCGGGTCCTGCTCGGCCTCGGCACCTGCGCCGGCTACCCGGCCGCGATGTACCTGATCCGTAGCGAGTCGCGGCGCACCGGCGTCGACAGCCCGGCCGGCGTGCTCACCACGCTCGCCGTCTCGGCGCAGACCATCGTCGTGATCGGCCCGACCCTCGGCGGCCTGCTGATCGGCGCGGGCGGCTGGCGCACCACCTTCGCCGTCAACATCCCGCTGGCCATCGCCTGCCTCGTGCTGGGCTGGCTGCGGCTGCCGAGCACGGAAACCCGGGAGGCCGGCGCGGGCGACGCCGGGTTCGACTACCTCGGGGTCGCGCTCTTCGCCGGCACCCTGACCGCGCTGATGGTCTACCTGATGGCGCCGACTCCGGAGCACCTCTGGCTGGCCGGCCTAGCCGTGCTGATCGGCGCCGGCTTCGCGGTCCGCGAGCTGCGCGTCGCCGATCCCTTCATCGACCTGCGGGTCTTCGGCGGCAACGCGCCGCTGATCGCCACGTACGCCCGCAGCCTGCTCGCGCAGACCTCGGCCTACGCGTTCCTCTACGGCTTCACCCAGTGGCTCGAGGCCGGCCGCGGCCTGAGCGCCTCGCACGCGGGCCTGGTCCTGCTGCCGATGTTCCTGGTCGGCATCGGCGTGTCGGCGCTGACCGGCCGCCGCCCCGGGCTGCGCGCCAAGCTGCTGGCCGGGGCCGGGTCGCAGATCGTCGCCGCCGCCCTGCTGCTGGTGCTCGACGGCACGAGCGCGCTGTGGATCCCGGTGGTCGTCGCGTTGATCTGCGGCCTGCCGCAGGGCCTCAACAACCTGGCCAACCAGAACGCGGTGTACTACCAGGCCGACCCGGCCCGGATGGGCGCCTCGGCGGGCCTGCTGCGCACCTTCACCTACCTGGGAGCGATGGTCGCCTCGGCGGCCTACGGCGGGTTCTTCCGGCACGGCGCGACCACCGCCGGCCTGCACGGGCTCGCCGTCTTCCTGATCGTCGTCGGGTCGCTGCTGCTGGCCCTGACGATGGCCGACCGGTCCCTGGCCCGGTTCGGCCCACGCGCCTCCCGCGGCCCCGCGGAGGCTTCCTCCACGCACCAACCGGTTTCCGACAGTCACGAAACAGGTCTGCCAGAAAGGCGTTCACGAATGACCCTCTCCACCCTCGACCCCAACACCGCGCTGGTCGTGATCGACCTGCAGGGCGGCATCCTCGCCGCCCCCAAGACGCCGATCCCGGTCGACGACGTCGTGGACCGCACCGTCGAGCTCGCGGAGACCTTCCGCGCGCACGGCCTGCCGGTGGTCCTGGTCCGGGTCACCGCGGCCGCCGACGGGGCCGACGCCACCCCGGGACGGATCGGGGCGCCCCGGCGCAGCGGCGCGCTGCCCGAGGACTTCGACGTGATCATCGAGCGGCTGCGCGGCGAGAACGACATCATCGTCACCAAGCGCACCTGGGGCGCGTTCTACGGCACCGACCTCGACCTGCACCTGCGCCGGCGGGGCGTCACCCAGGTGGTGCTCGCGGGCGTCGCCACCAGCATCGGCGTTGAGTCCACGGCGCGGGCCGCGCACGAGCACGGCTACCACGTCACGCTGGCCACCGACGCGATGACCGACATCAACGAGGAGGCGCACCGCAACAGCATCGAGCGGATCTTCCCGATGCTCGGCGAGAGCGGCGACACCGCCGAGATCGTCGAGCTGCTGGCGAAGACTCGCTGAGCAGGCCGGGCCGGGCCGCCTGGCTACTCGCGCGCCGCGGAGATCCAGTCCAGGGCGCGGCCCAACTCGGCCGCGGCGGCGCGGCGCTTCTCCGACTTCTCGGCCCGGGCCGCCGCGGCGCACGCCTCGAGCCGTCGGGTCAGGTCGGTGTAGAGGTACGGGTCGTCGATCGCCGCGGGTTCGGTCCGAGCTCGCCGGGCGACCTGCCGACGGGCCCACTGCAGCGCGGAGAAGGCCACCTGGGCGGCGACGGCGCCGGCCACGATCGCGACGGCCGTCGTGAGCGGCGCGGCCGGGCGGTCCGCCGACAGCAGGATGAGCACGGTCGTGCCGGCCCACGCGAGCAGGTTGATCAGTGTCGCGGTCCAGTCGCCGGTGGGCGGCGGGGAAGCGTACCGGTCGGCGGCCGTGCTCACCTCGTGGTGCGCCTGGCCGAGCCGCGCGAAGCCGATCCGGTCGGGCCGCTCGGTCGTCCAGTCCCGGGCCTGCGCGTCGAGCGAGGCCGTCCGCAGCCGGCGCGCCGCCCGGCGCAGCCGGTGCTCCATGTCGCCGTCGAAGACGTCGTCTCTCATCCCGGTTCCTTCGTCTGCTTGTCGACGTAGATCTCGAGGTAGTCGATGGCCTGGCAGAGCAGCAGGTCGGCCGCGGCGATCCGGCCGATGCGGGCGTCGTCGGCGGCCAGGCGGGCCAGGTAGGGCGAGCGCCAACGCCGGGAGTCGACCTGCCGCAGCGCGGTGGAGACCAGCCGGACCCGCGCCTGCAGAAGCGGTTCCAGCACGGCGGCGATCCCGTCCGCTGACAGGCCGCCGCTCGCGCTCGGCAGGGCGCGGACGACGGCCCTGGCCGGCTGGGCGGCGGGGGTCAGGCGGCGCCGGTTGAGCGCGTCGTCGAGCGCGACGACCGCCCCGCGCAGCGGCAGTTCCACGAGCACGGCGACGACCAGGGTCGTGACGATCACCCAGGCGGGGGAGAAGCCGAGCGCGTTCGCGGCCGCCGCGGTCGCCCACCCGGCGAGGAACAGCACGACGCCGGTGATGCCGGTCCGGGCCCAGCCGCCGAGCCTGCCGGCCGCCGCGACGAGCAGGTCGTCGACCGACCGCAGCCGTGGGCGAGCCGAGTTGAGCCAGTAGTGGTCGAGGTCGCCGACCGCGCCGTCCAGCTGGGACAGCCCGTCGGCCACCAGCGCCCGGACGGCGTTGAGGTCTCCGTACAACTGACGGCGCGACATGCACCCGAGCGTCTCACCGCACGGCAACCTTCAGCCAGGCCACGGCAGACTCGATCGTGTCGGCGGCGGGCGCCTCCGGCATCGGTGGGCGGTCGATCATCAGGACCGGGACGCCTACCGCGCGGGCGGCGGCGAGCTTGCCGGACGGGCCGCCGCTGTCCTTCGTGACCAGCACGTTCACCCCGTGCGCGCGGAGCAGCCGCAGCTCACCCTCAAGAGTGAACGGGCCGCGGTCCAGCACGATCTCGAGGCGCTTCGGGACCGGCGGCACGGGCGGCTCGACCGAGCGAGCCAGAAACCAGCACTCGTCGAGGGCGGCGAAGGCGGCGATGCCCTGCCGGCCGGTGGTCAGGAAGACCCGGTCGCCCAGGCGGGGGAGCCGGGCGGCGGCCACACCCAGATCCGGTACGCGATGCCAGTCGTCACCCGGCTCGGCGACCCAGCCGGGCCGCCGGAGCACGAGCAGCGGCACTCCGGTCGTGGCCGCGGCGGCGACCGCGTGGCCGGTCATCGTCGCGGCGAACGGGTGGGTCGCGTCGACCAGCGCGTCGACCCGCCGGTCCCGAAGGTAGGCGGCCAGCCCGTCGACCCCGCCGAACCCGCCGATGCGCAACTCGCCGGGCGGCAGCAGCGGCCGGCTGGTCCGCCCCGCCAGCGAACTGATCACCGACCACCCGTCGAGCGCGCCGGCCAGCAGCCGCCCCTCGGTCGTCCCGCCGAGGATCAGAACCCGGCGCGTCACGTCCGGCACCGGTCCGCCGAGTACAGGTGGCTGTCCGGGAACTGGTCCGCGGTCAGCGCGGCGCCGACGACGATCACCGCGGTGCGCTGGACACCCGCCTCGCGCACCTTCGCGGCGATGTCGAGCAGCGTGCCGCGGATGATCAGCTCGTCGGGGCGGCTGGCCCGGGCGACGACCGCCACCGGGCAGTCCGGACCGTAGCCGCCGATCAGCTCGCCGGCCACCGCCTCGATCCGCTGGACGGCCAGGTGCAGGACCATCGTCGACCGGCTCGCGGCCAGCGTCGCCAGGTCCTCGCCCGGCGGCATCGCGGTGGCCCGCTCGGCCGTGCGGGTCAGGATCACCGTCTGGGCGACGCCCGGCACGGTGAACTCCCGGCCCAGCGAGGCGGCCGCCGCGGCGAAGGCCGGCACCCCCGGGGTGACGTCGTACGGGACGACGGCGGCGTCGAGGCGGCGCATCTGCTCGGCGACCGCGCTGAACACGGACGGGTCGCCCGAGTGCAGGCGGGCCACGTCGTGGCCCGCGGCGTGCGCGGCGACCAGCTCGGCGATGATCTCGTCGAGGGTGAGCGCGGCGGTGTCCACGAGCCGGGCGCCGGGCGGGCACGCGGCGAGCAGCTCGGCGGGGACCAGGCTGCCCGCGTACAGGCACACGGGCGACGACTCGATCAGGCGCCGGCCGCGTACGGTGATCAGGTCCGCGGCGCCCGGGCCGGCGCCGATGAAATGGACCGTCACCGGGTCACCGACCAGATCGTCACCGGCATCATCGCTCTCCATCCCGTGAAACCACCGACCGGCGACGCCCGGTTCACGGCGACCCGGGTCAGCTCGCCGCCCAGCTTCGCGTACGCCGCCGCCAGCACCGCCTCCGACTCGAGGGTCACCGCGTTCGCGACCAGCCGGCCGCCCGGCCGCAGCGCCGCGAGGCAGGCGTCGAGCACGCCGTCGCGGGTCACGCCGCCACCGATGAAGATCGTGTCGGGCGCGGGCAGCCCGTCGAGCGCCTCGGGCGCGGTCCCCTGCACGACCCGCAGTCCCGGCACGCCGAGCGCCGCGGCGTTCGCCCGGATCGTCGCGACCCGTTCGGATGACGGCTCGACGGCGATCGCGCGACACGACGGGTGGCTGCGCATCCACTCGATGCCGATGCTGCCCGAGCCGGCGCCGACGTCCCAGAGCAGGGCGCCCGGCACGGGTTCGAGCACGGCCAGGGTCACGGCGCGGACCTCACGCTTGGTGAGTTGCCCGTCACCGCGGTACGCGGAGTCCGCCAGCCCCGGCACGACGGACGAGCGCGGCCCGTCGCCGCACTCGACGGCGATCACCGCGAGCGGATCGCCGGGCGGCGGCGACCACGACTCGGCCGCCGCGGCGTAGACCCGTTCGGCCGGGCCGCCGAGTTGCTCCAGGACGGTGACCGTGGCCGCGCCGTAGCCCGCCGCGACCAGCAGGGCGGCCACCTCGGCGGGGGTGCCGGCGTCCCGGGCCAGCACGAACAGGCGCCGGCCCGGATTCAGCGCGCGGCGCAGCGTCGCCACCTCGGCGGTCACCAGGCTGATCACCTCGGTGGTGGCGAGCGGCCAGCCCAGGCGGGCCGCGGCGAGCGAGACGGCGGACGGGTGCGGCAGGACGCGTACCCGGTCTCCGCCGAGCAGCCGCGCCAAGGTCGCGCCGATCCCGTGGAACATCGGGTCGCCGCTGGCCAGCACGCACACCGCCCGGCCGCGCTGTGCCTCGAACAGGCCGGGCAGGGCCGGGAGCAGCGGCGACGGCCAGGCGATCCGCTCGGCGGTCACCTCCGCGGGCAGTAGGTCGAGCTGCCGGGCGCTGCCGACGACCACCTCCGCCGCGAGCAGCGCGCCCGGCGGCGTACCGCCGGAGCCGGACCACCCGCCGGCGCCGACGCCGACGACCGTGACCACATCGTGGTTGTCCTCGCGCACGTCGTGACCGTATCCCGGCGGGCTGCGGCGGATTTTTCCGGATCGGGTTGAGCGATGCCGCTACGGGGTGCGTACAACAACCCGACGGCTCCCCGAGACCGGGTCGTCACGTCCACCGCAGGGGGTGGGGGACGCCGTAAGACGACCGCTGGAGGGGTGAGGGCGATGGCGCAACGACCGCCGGTCTTCCCGAGCTTCCAAGATCAGCGCGCGGTTCCGGACGAGGATGAGCAGTACTTCGCCGACCTGCGTGCCGCGCCCGACGACGACGACGATCCGTTCGCCGCGCCGCGCCGCGGCGAGGCCTGGGCGTCGCACCCGTCCGGAGACTGGGCGACCACCCGCCGGCCCCCGGCCCGTGAGAACGGGCCGAGCGGCGAGTTCGACGCGATCCGTCCCGCGTCGGAGTGGGTGGCGAAGCGTCCGGGCCCGTCGACCGGCGAGTGGGATGCCGTGCGCCCGTCGCCCGACCGGGTGGCGAAGCGCCCCGGCCCGTCGACCGGCGAGTTCGACGCGATCCGTCCCGCGCCGGAGCGGGTGTCGAAGCGTCCCGGCCCGTCGACCGGCGAGTTCGACGCGATCCGGCCGGGCCCGTCGACCGGCGAGTTCGACGCGATCCGTCCCGCGCCCGAGCGGGCGCCGAGCCGCGAGAACGGCCCGAGTGGGGAGTTCGACGCGATCCGGCCGTCGCCCCGGCGCATGGCCGGCCGTCAGGGCCCCCCGGCGGACGAGCGCGGCTCGACCCGGCTCCGGCCCGACGACCGGCGGGAGCCGGTCGACCCGTGGGCCGGGGACGAGGACGACCGGCTCTCCGACGGCTACGCCGTGCCGGAGATCGACGACCGGCAGGCGCCCGCCTGGCCACAGCAGAACGACCCGTACTGGGACGACGCCTACCGCCGCAGCGACATCCTCGTCGAGTCGCACACCGACCCGAGCGGCTGGAAGGCCACCGGCGCGGCCCAGCCGCCCATCCCGGACGACCGGCCCCCGGCCGAGTCCATCTCCGGGAACCGCCTGCTCACGGTCCTGCTCTTCTTCTCCGGGCTGGCCACCAGCATCTCGCTCTGGCTCTTCGACACCCAGGCCGGCGCGGTCCACGACACCGCCACGCTGATGCTCGCGGCCGGGCGCGTCACCGGCCTGACCGGCGGCTACCTGCTCTTCATCCAGTTGCTGATGATGAGCCGGGTCTCCTGGCTCGAGGACTGGGTCGGCGCCCGCGACCTGCTGCGCTGGCACCGGTGGCTCGGCACGTCGCTGGTGGTCGCGGTCCTCGCGCACATCGTCCTGATCGTCGACGGGTACGCGCTGACCGCGAAGGCCGGCCTGGTCTCGCAAACCTGGACGATCGTCACCACGTTCCCGGACATGCTCAAGGCGGTCATCGCCACCGGCATCCTGGTCGTGATCAGCCTGATGTCGATCCGGTTCGCCCGCTCGAAGATGAACTACGAGCTGTGGCACCTGTTCCACCTCACCGGCTACCTGGTCCTGCTGCTCGGCTACGGCCACCAGGTCGCGACCGGCGCCGACCTCAGCGGCCGGTTCGCCTCGGTGTTCTGGCCCGGGCTGACCGCGCTGGTGATCTCCGCGCTGGTCTGGGGCCGGCTGATCGAGCCGATCTGGCTCAACGCGCGGCACCGGTTCGAGGTCGCCGAGGTCGTCAGCGAGGGCGCCAACACGTTCTCGATCTACATCGACGGCAAGAAGCTCGAGAAGCTGCCCGCGCAGGCCGGTCAGTTCATGCGGTGGCGCTTCCTGACCCGCAACGGCTGGTGGCAGTCGCACCCGTTCTCGCTGTCGGCCGCGCCGAACAAGGAGTGGCTGCGGCTGACGGTCACGGCGGTCGGCGGGCACACCACGCGGCTCGCGAGCATGCGGCCCGGCACGCCGGTCTGGGCGGAGGGACCCTTCGGGACCTTCACGGCCCAGCGACGTACGCGTCGTCGCGCCCTGCTCATCGCCGGCGGCAGCGGCATCGCCCCGATCCGTGCCCTGCTAGAGGACATGCCGCCGGACACCATCGTGATCTACCGGGCGAGTCGCCCCGACGAGCTGGTGTTCCGCGGCGAGCTGGAGGAACTGGCCGAGCGCCGCGACGCCTGGGTCCGCTACATCGTCGGCTCCCGCAACGACCCCGGCCCGCGCCGGCTGTTCACCCCGAACGGCCTGCTCGGCCTCGTGCCCGACGTGAGTCGCCGGGACGTCTACCTCTGCGGGCCGCCCGGCCTCGTCGAGGCGGCCGTCGGCACCTTGCGGGAGCTGGACGTTCCCGACAGCCAGCTCCACCTCGACCCCTTCGAGTTCTGACCACCGGGAGTTTCCGCGATGCGACGTAGTACCGCAGCAGCCGTCGGCACCCTGACCGGGGCCGCCCTGATCATCGGGGTTCGACTGAGCGTGACGCCGACGGCCCCGGCCGCCGCCGCCGCATCGAATGTCGACCTGACGAACAGCACGCCCACCCCGACGACGTCGTCGAAGAAGTCGCCCGCCGCCGGCTCCAAGAACAAGGAAGCCTCCCCGGCGAAGACGTCGGCGGCGGCGAAGACCGGCCTCAAGGACGGCACCTTCAAGGGCAACGGCGCGACGAACCCGTACGGCACGGTTCAGGTGTCGATCAAGGTCGAGAGCGGGAAGATCACCGCGGTCTCGGCGACCTTCCCGCTCACCGGCAACAGCGCGACGATCAACCCGGTCGCGATCCCCAAGCTCAAGCAGGAGACCCTGACCTCGCAGAGCGCCAAGGTCGCGGCCGTCTCGGGCGCCACCTACACCAGCCAGTCGTACAACGAGTCGCTGCAGTCGGCGCTGGACGGTGCAAAGGCGTAGGGTCACGCTTCGTGCGTCACGTCGAACACGTCATGGGTACGGTGGTCAGCATCGAGCTGGCCGACGACCAGCCGGAGCCCGAACTCCGCGGCATGATCGACGACGTGTGCGCTTGGCTGCACGAGGTGGACGCCCGGTTCAGCACGTACAAGCCGGACAGCGAGGTCAACCGGCTGCAGCGCCGCGAGATCACGATCGCGGAGTGCTCGGCCGACATGCGCCACGTGCTCGACGCGTGCGCCGACCTCTGGCGCGACACCGACGGCTACTTCGACGCGTATGCGGCGGGTCCGCTCGACCCGTCCGGCTACGTCAAGGGGTGGTCCGTCGAGGTGGCCTCGGCGAGGCTGGCCGAGGCCGGATCGCTGCGGCACTACATCAACGCGGGCGGGGACATCCGGATGCGCGGGGGCAGCCCGGACGGCGAACCGTGGCGGGTCGGCATCCGGCACCCCTGGGAGGCGGACAAGCTCAGCTGGGTGCTGGCGGTCGCCGAGGGCGCGGTGGCCACGTCCGGCACCTACGAGCGGGGCGATCACGTCATCAACCCGCGTACCGGAAAGGCGGCCCGGGGGCTGCGGTCGGTGACCGTCGTCGGGCCTGACCTGGCGCTCGCCGACGCCTACGCGACCGCCGCGCTGGCCATGGGCGAGGGCGGGATCTCGTGGCTCGCCAAGCGCGCCGCCGACGGTTTCGAATCGGCGATCGTCACCGATGACGGCCGGGCATTCAGCTCCGCGAATCTCCCTGCCGCGATCTGATCTCTTTTCTGTTCCGGCCTCTTCCGGAATTGCAGACAACAAGCCGACTCTTTCTCGGATGATCCGCTGACCTGGGCTTACGCTCGCCCGCAGAGCGTCTCCGGCCGGCCGCCGTCGCTTTTCGCAACGGTCGATCCGCAATTTCGATCGTCCAATTTCGAGAGGAGCCACCATGCCCACCTATGGTGAGATCCGGCGTGCCCTGACCGAGTCCGAGGCCCGATGGCAGACCGATCCCGGCCCGGCCGACGAGGAACAGGTCGTCGCCCACCCGCTGGGCGTCCCGTCCGACGAGCACCTCACCCCGGCCCGCGAGGCCGAGCCGGTCGACCTCCGCGAGATCGTCGCGGACAACCCCACCGCCAACCCGTTCCTGGACGCCCGCCGGGCCGTGCTCGGCCTGCCCGCCCGCACCCGGGAGCACGCCGAGGCCGTCCTCGCCGCGGCCGTCGACCAGACCGGAGTCGCGGGCGCCGGGTTTGCGAGCGCGGTGGACTGGCGCAACCGCTTCGGCCTCAACTGGGTTACCGGAGTGCGCGACCAGGACCCGTGCGGCTCCTGCGTGGCCTTCGGCACCACCGCGGTGATCGAGAGCCGGGTGCGCATCGAGCACGCCGTCTGGACCGTACGCTCCGAGGGCGACCCGCACGACGGCCTCGGCCTGCACTGCGCCGACGGCTCGTGGCCCGACACCTACCTGAACTGGATCAAAACGAACGGCATCTGCGACCCGGCGTGCTGGCCCTACCGCACCGACAACCCCACATACCACCCGACGCCGGACCGCTCCGGCCGCGCCGTGAAGATCGACGGATACACCCAGCTCGGCTCCGTCTCCGACCAGAAGACCTGGCTGGACACGGTCGGACCGATCACCTGCTGCCTCGAGGTGTGGACCGACTTCGACGCATACCACTCGGGCGTCTTCCACCACACCACCGGCACGTTCCGCGGCCTGCACTGCATCGCGATCGTCGGCTACAGCGAGGCCGAACAGTGCTGGATCGCGAAGAACTCGTGGGGCGCCGGCTGGGGCGACAACGGCTACATCAAGATCGGCTACGGCGAGATCCAAATCGACGCGTACGCGAAGTACGGCGTGGTCGCCACCAACCCCGACCCCTGGACGAAGCGCCGCCTGCACAACGGAAACCTCTACGAGAGCGGAAACGGCGCCGGCCACCGCAACTTCGAAATGCTCGCCACGGCCGACGGCAGCCAGGTGCGCCACTGGTGGCGAGAAGGCAACAGCCCGTTCCCGTGGCACCAGGCCAGCGAGTTCGGCTTCGACGCCGCGGTCTGCCCCACCCTGACCGGCACCACCTACAACCGCAACTTCGAGTGCGTCTACCTGACCGGCGCCGGCCGCCTGCACCACTGGTGGCTCGACCAGAACACCGGAAAATGGAACGACGGCGGCATCTTCGGCCCGTCCAACGCGGCCGGCGTGCCCGGCTTCATCCAGGGCGACTACGGCGCGCCGGGCAACTTCGAGGTGGTCGTGCGCCTCGGCACCGGCCAACTCCAGCACTGGTGGCGCGACGGCGGAGGCTGGCACGCCGGCCCCACCTTCGGGTCGAACATCGCCTACAGCGGCGCGTCGCTGGTCCAGAGCAACTACGGAGCGCAGGGCAACTTCGAGTACGTGGCCACGCTCGGTAACGGCCAGATGCAGCACTGGTGGCGCGACAACGACCACGGACTGGCCTGGTACCAGGGCCCGGTCTTCGGCAGCGGCGTCACCAGCCCGCCCGTGATGATCCAGGGCCAGTTCGGCATGGCCACCGAATACGGCATCGGCAACTTCGAACTGTGCGTAGCGGCCGGCGGCCAGGTCCAGCACTGGTGGCGAGACAACAGCGGTTCCATGACCTGGTACCACAGCGCAACCTTCGGCCACGACGTGGCCGCGGTGACCGGCCTGGTCGAGGGAAGCTTCGGCTTCAACCTGGAGATCGTGGTCCTGCGCACAGACCGCCAGTTGCAGCACTATTGGCGCAACCCGGCAGGCTGGCACGAGGGCGTAGTAATAGGCCACGCCTGACCACTCCACCCGGTCGTTGCCGGCGGGGCCTCGTCTGGCCGCTGCATCTGGTCGTTGCCGGCGGGGCCTCGGCTAGCCGCTTCACCCGGCTGTTTGCCGGCGGGGCCTCGCCCGCCGGCACCATCCCACCCGCCCGTTGCCGTCTGGGCCCGCAAGGCCAGCCCGCGGCGGCAGCGCGCGGGCGTGGTCCAGGTGTCTGGCAGGTGCTCTGATAGGCATCGAGGTTTCGGACCTTTGGGAGGTTGCGCTGGTGGGTGAAAAACTGATGCCGGTGACGCTGCGGCCGGGCGAGCGGACCTCGGTCCGGCTGCCGGGACTGGGCACTGCCGGCTACGAGTGGACGCATCGAACGGACGGCGACGCCGGAGCCGTGGAGGTGTCGATCTCCACGGCCCCGGCCGAAGAGATAGCGGGTCGCCCGCCCGGCACGAGCATCGACGAACTAGCCACGATCCAGGCCCGCCGTCCGGGCCGGGCCACCGTGATCCTGGAACAACGCCGCTCGTGGGAGAACAAGCCAGACCCGCAGGATCGGCGCGTCATCGAGGTCACCGTGACGTGACCGGGCGATCCGACCGGGCCGCGCCCGCCGTCTCCGCTGCGCCGTCAGGGGACGCTCTGGCGGCCACTTCGTTCGGCTCCTTCTTGCCGCTGCTCCTCTCGACTGGGATCCCGTCTCCTCGACTGGGATCCCGTCTCCTCGACTGGGATCCCGTCTCCTCGACTGGGATCCCGTCTCCTCGTGTGTCAGGTCCGTCTCCTCGGCTGTCAGAAGTCGGCGACGATGTAGGGCATGCGGCGCGGGAAGAGCGTGGTCAGCGGCGCGATCGCCTCGGGACTCAACTCGCCCAGGCCGCGGGTGAAGACCTCGACCGGATCGAGCACGCCGTAGAGCAGGCCACTGAAGCCCGCCACGGTCAGCGTCGCGCACGGGGTCGTGCCCTTGGCCACGGCGAGACGGCCGCCGTCGCCGGTGAGCCGCCAGACGCCACCGACCAACTGGTCGTCGGGGATCTCGATCGTGACGTCGCCGGCGCCCACCGGCGTACCGCTCAGGGCCGTCATGTCCAGGACCCGGACCATCGGGCCGCCGCGTCGTGGGTAGTCGACGGTGCCCGCGGTGGTCACAGTCAGGTCGGCACCCCACAACTCGGGCACCTCGTCCGTGCTCACGGTCACCACGATCCGCGCGACCTGATCGACGTGGCGGGCGAGGAACTGCAACAGCAGCGCCCGCCCGAGCGGCCCGGTGGACAGCAGGTCGGAGGCGACAAGGTCACCGCCGTAACGATCGACGCGGTAGCGCACGACGCCGACCACCTCGCCCTCGACCCGGGCCACCGCCACCCAATAGTCGTCCTCCCGGAACTCGGCGGTACGGACCTCGTCGAACACCGCGAACCCGTGCCGCTCTAGGAGCAGGCGGCGGTTCAGCCCGTCCCACGCCTCGAAGCCCTCACCCATCGTCAGACGCTCCACCTCGCCCGGGAACTCGGCGCGCGCCAGATGGGAGAGCCCCTCGGGCGCGAACGAGGCCGTGCGGTGCCGCGGGGTGCCCACGTATCCGAAGCGCCCGTAGAAGCTCGGCCGGAACGGGTAGAGCGCGCTGACCGCACAGCCCTCGTCGAGCATCTGCCGCAGCAACCGGTCGAGCAGCGCACGAATCAGGCCCCGGCGCCGGGCGGACGGATGCGACGAAACGGATGCGATGCCGGCCATGTCCTGAACCAGGCCGCGCACGTTCTGCCGCATCCGGAAGGCGCCGACGGAGGCGAGCGCACGGCCCTCCTCCTCGGCGACGAGGCTCACCGCCGTCTCGTAGAACCGCATGCGGCCGCGGTAGGCCGCCTCGTCCTCGGCGGTCCACGGGGAGGGCATGAACGCGTACGCCTGAAGGGGGAACATCGTCGCCGTGCGCTCCGCGGCGGTGATCTGCCGAAAGTCCATGCCCACATCCAACCGTGTGAGGCGACGGCGTGCGCGGCAAGTTTTCTGGCTGTGGAAAACCGCGAAGGACCAGCTCACCGCCGGTGCCATGACGCGCCGGGGTACCCCGGTTTGGCAACGGCCGGTGGGACCCGCTAATGTTTCTTCCGTCGCCGGGCCGCGGAAACGCGCCGGAGAGACAAGCGGACGTAGCGCAGCTGGTAGCGCATCACCTTGCCAAGGTGAGGGTCGCGGGTTCGAATCCCGTCGTCCGCTCGGAGGGGCCGCCACAGGTTACGTGCGGGGCCAGCTCGGTGGAGTGGCCGAGAGGCGAGGCAACGGCCTGCAAAGCCGTGTACACGGGTTCAAATCCCGTCTCCACCTCGGCAGTAAGTCCGAGGGCGATTGGCGCAGCGGGAGCGCGCTTCCTTGACACGGAAGAGGTCACTGGTTCGATCCCAGTATCGCCCACCCGAAACGCGTACCGAAACGCGGCCTGCGACGGCGGTGAAACCGCTGGTCAGGTCGCGTTTTTTGGTGGTTCGCACGGGTGCTTGGTTTGCTGCGTCGGGGCGGTTGTCGACGACCATCCCGCCGCATGGTCCTTACGACGCGAGCTGCGCCGCCTTGACGAATCACCTTCCGACTCGCACGATCCGCCAGGCGGTAACCGTCACGTACCGTTGACATCGGCGGCAAGGTGTCGGGCCGGACTACCCGGCGGCGGGCGACAAGAGAGGTAGTTCCCGCCTCCAGCTATGAACTATGCTGCGCAGCCGCGACCAAGGTCGCGATCAAGGGCTCGGGGTCTACGCCCCGGTGCAGCAGCGTGTCCAGAGCGATGACCAGCACCTGCTCCTTCTCGACCGCGGACAACTGCGCCAGGTCTGCTCGGTCGAGGATGAACGTGGCAGCCACGTCCGTGTAGAAGGCAGCGACGCCGGCCGGGGTCGGGGCGAGACCGACGGCTGTGAGCAGGCGAGTTCGGCTGCGCGCCCGGGCCTGCTCGCCGGGGTCGGTGATCGGTACCGCGTCCACGATCGGGGTCACCGCGACAGTCCTCTCCCGGGCGCCGCTCAACGTCTCGCGCATTCCGGCGAGGCGGAGAATCGGGCCAAGGCTGGCGACGGGGTTGCTGGGGCCGATGACCACGAGGTCGGCCGACGTGATGTCCGCGAGGAGCCCGGTGGTGGGTTCGGCGAGCGCCGGTCCCCGCAGGTATGTCCGGGTGACCTGCGGGTTCGCGTGCTCGCGTACGAGAAACTGCTGGTAGTGCAGGTCTCGCCCGTCGGCCGTGACCACGCGGGTCGTGATCTCGGCGTCGGTCGCCGGAAGCACCCGGCAGCCGATCCCGAACGAGTGGGCCAGGTCCGAGGTGATCTCGCTGAGTCGGTCGCCCTCGCGCAGCCGCCCGGTCCGGTACAGGTGCACCGCCAGGTCCCGGTCGCCCAGGTTGAACCACTGCTGGCCGCCGATCTCGCCGAGCGCCTGCATGCAGCGCCAAGTCTCGTTCCGCACACCCCAGCCGCGTTCGGTGTCCTGACGTCCGGACAGCGCGTAGAGCACTGTGTCGACGTCGGGGCACACCCGCAGGCCGTGGATCCAGAGATCCTCGCCGGTGTTGACGGCGAGGGTCAGGTCGATCTCGCCGCCCAGGGCCAGAAGAGCCGTCCAGAGTCTGGACGCGCCGATGCCACCACCCAGACCAACGACCTTCAGACGGCTCACCACAGCGTCTTATCACGCGCTGGACGGCGCGTGGCCGTACCGACCTGTTCATTGACGAGGTGTTGAGAAGGGGTTGAACTCGCCACGATATCCGGGTCACACACTGGCCTGCGTGATGATGATCGTTCCGGCGCGGGGCGCGGACACGGTGGCCGGCGTCCTGACGTTTCAGGCCGCCAGTCGCCGGGACGCGCCCTTTCTCGTCTTCGAACGCGAACCCGGCGTTGTCGAAGTCACGAGTTGGGCCGAACAGGAAGCCCGCGCGCGGCAGGCGGCCGCCGCCTTGTCCCGCCTGGGAATCTCTGCCGGCACCCGGTTCGGCGTGCACCTGAGCAACTGCCCGGAGTTCTACGACATCTGGTTCGGCGCCGCCTATCTGGGCGCTGTCATCGTGCCGACCAATCCCCAGTCCACCGCGGCGGAACTGCGCTATCTGCTCGGCCACTCCGGCTGCCGGATCGTCCTGACCCGACCCGGCCTGGCGCCGACCGCACGCGAGGCGGGCGCCGCGACGGTCATCGACGTCGAGACCGACTGGACCGGCGGCGTACGGCCCTACCCGGGTCCGCCGACCGCCGCCCCTGGCGACGTGCTCGGCGTGCTCTACACCTCGGGGACCACCAGCCGGCCCAAGGGTGTACAAGTCACGCACGCGGCTTACCTCGCCGTCGGCGACGCTGTCGCCGACCACGTTCGCTTGCGCCCTGACGACCGGTTCCTCGTCGTCCTTCCGCTCTTTCATGGGAACGCGCAGTACTACTGTTCGATGTCGGCTCTCGTCACGGGCGCGTCCATCGCGTTGGCACCCAGGTTCAGCGCTAGCCGGTGGTCGGAACAGGCCGCCGCGCTGGGCGCCACTCTCGCCAGTCTCTTCGCCGCACCGATCCGGATGATCCTGGCCGGCGGCGCGCCCTCCCACAGCCATCGCCTCCGGGCGACTTTGTTCGCACAGAACGTTTCACCGGAGCAGGCGGCCGAGTTCGAGTGCCGTTTCGGAACGCCCCTGGTGCAGCTCTACGGAATGACGGAAACCGTCATCCCGCCGACCGTCAATCCGATGTACGGGCCGCGAAACGCACTCAGCATCGGCCGCCCTCTTCCCGGGTCCCGACTCCGGATAGTCGACGCGGACGGTGCCGACGTCCAGGCGGGCGAGCCTGGCCAGCTCCTTGTGGGTGGGGAACCCGGGCAGACGTTGATGATCGGCTACCTCGATGATCCGGAGGCGACGGCCGCCACGGTGATCGACGGCTGGCTGCACACCGGCGACGTGGTCCGCGCCGATCCCGACGGCCTCCTCTATTTCGTCGACCGTGAAAAGGACATGATCAAGCGGTCCGGGGAGAACGTCGCCTGCGGCGAGATCGAGCGCGTCGTCGACCAGGTCGAGGGCGTCCTGGAGTCGGCCGCCGTCGGCGTACCCGACGCGATGCTCGACGAGGCGATCCATGTCTACGTCGTCCAACGGCCGGGCGCGCACCTCGACCCCGACAGCGTGATCGCGCACTGTCGCGAGGAACTGGCCAGGTTCAAGGTCCCCGATGCCGTGCACATCGTCCAGCAACTTCCC
>Ga0307508_10000932_pt1 | contig 34051 bp, 42 predicted proteins | sample 9_EM_MG_FD_203089 | JGI IMG/M metagenome (GOLD analysis project Ga0307508, IMG submission 203089) | Populus trichocarpa ectomycorrhiza microbial communities from riparian zone in the Pacific Northwest, United States - 9_EM | ecosystem: Host-associated > Plants > Roots > Unclassified | place...
GGACAATAGGGGGTGGAGTGTGGAGATCACGACGACGCTGGCACGCGAACGGTGGGGCGGCCCCCCCCTCGCACGCCTGCTATTCCGGACGGGCCCGCTATCGATTGGAGCCGGACGCCGCGATGCTGTGCTGGGATCGTGTGGCGCGCAGTCGAGTCGAGCGGGGTAGATAGCCTGGCTGTGCAGGCGATCTTGTACCACGCAGCCGGCCATCGTCGTCCTGTCGTCGTTGCCGCGGCGTGGGTACGAGCGGGGTCGCGGCGGCCTCCTGACCGGAGCTGCCCCCCCTGCTCCGCCGGCGTCGCTGGGTGGCCCGCGAAAGCGAGCGAGTCAGCACTGCGCGGTCTGGCCCTTCCCGTCCCCCCCCCCCACCCCCGGCGAGGGGCTCGACGAGGGCGGAAACGAGCCTCGGGCAGCAGCGCGCGCAGGCTGTTGGTCCGGCGCCGCGCGGGGCGTCTACGCGCCGTGGATCGACTGGATCGGACGGACTCTGCACGGCGCGGCGCTGCTGCGGTGCTCCGTTCCGCAGCTTCGCCGGCTTGTTCCATCCCCCTCGACGGCCGTGCTAGCTGGGATGGACCTCGCGCGCCCTCCCACGCCGGAGCAGACACTCGCGTCGCCTCGCCGTGACGCTTCTCGGATCTCCGTCGGATTGGCTGGCGGGCCCCCCGGCTGCAGCGCCGGTAGTTGCGCGGCACATCGAGGGTTCCGGGTCCCGCGCCCTCCGGTGGACGCGAAGCAGGTCACGTCGCAGCGCGGAGGTCATGTGTGCGCCGCTGCGGCCAATCCGCGCGAGGGAACGCCCCTCTGCGCCGTGATTCGTCCGTCCGGGGGGGGCGCCGCGATAACGGCGGGGCAGGAGGTCTGCGCCGGCCGGCGACGACGACGACGGCGACGACGACGCTGTTGGTCTTTGACTCAGCGACGGAGACAGCCGCCAGTCCGGCCGGCCACCGCGTGCCTCGCACTGCGCCGGACGGCCCCCGTGCGTGGCGCGCTGCTCGCTGATCGCCGGATCCCCGGGCGATGCGCGCATCGCGTGCAGCGTGCGTGCAGCATGCGGAGTGGCCTGCGCGGCGGTCGTCCGGGCGCGGTGGCGTGGGGCATCGCCGCCGACGGGCCCGTCCGGCCAGGCGTGTCCGTCGCTCTGGAGGGCTGGACGGGCGCCCAGCAGCGCGTCCTGTGCACCTCCTGGACGTCTTTCGTCCGATCCGTCCCGTCAGGGGGCTGCCGCTAGCCGGCCCTCGACTGAAACATGCAACACGCCCGATTGCGGTCGCGCGCCGAGTGATGCGAGTGATCCGACGTGAAGGCCTCCCTCGCCGGCGTCCGCCCGCGCCCGTCTCGCTCGCGCGCGCACGATCGCCCCTTTCCACGGCGGCGGCGGAGGCGGGCGGCAGCGGTGGCAGTGCCGGCGCGGCCGGTGGCGTTCGCGTCCCTGCAAGAAAGCACCCGGCTGATTCGCCCGCCGCCCCGCCGCCGGCCAGCCAATCACGCGAACACGAGCAGCCGGCGTCGCCATCGCCCCGCCGCCTCCCCTGGGTCGTGCGTCCGCAGCGAAACAGGCGGCTGAGGCATTTCCGGACGCATCGCAGCCCTCCTCGCTGGCCCATCCGGCCGGACCGCCGGGGCACGGTCCCTCGGCCGTGCTGGTCGATCGTCACGTCCCCCACTCGCGACTCGCGATCGGAGATAGCCCTCCCCTCCGCATGCACGGCAGTAGCGTAGCCGCCGTCCTGCCCCTGGCCGGTGGGGCTGGGTGGGGTGGTGGCCGTCTGCCAGTCCACCATGCCGCAATCACTTGACCTGTCAGACACGGGCCGGGATGGCGAGGGTGGGGGGCGTCGCCTGCCTGCGTGATTGGTCGCTCCGAGCTAGCGCCCCGCTGGACGCGAGCGCTGGAGCGCGCGAGTGCATGCGGGCGCTGAGGGGGACGAGAGCAGTGCTGGATGCGGCTGGGGACCGTCGGCGTGGGCTGGGCTCGTTGCTGACTGTACGCCGGCCGCCAAGCCGGCCTGGACGGGCTGCGGAGGGCGATGCAACGGCGCGGTGTCTGAGAGACACGGTGGGCTCCGCGGGATCTGGGGCGGTGGCGAGTGGGCGCGCGGCGGCGAGAGTGCTCTCCCGCGCGAGCAATGCCCGTGACTGTGTTCAGAGCATTCACGGATCAGCCGGCTTCCGCCCCAAGACTGGCATCTGCGCTCGCCTCTGTGCGAGTGGGATTGCGCTCATCGGGTGTCGAAGGCGCAACGGCTCGAGAGGGGGCGGTGGAGTGTACTCATATTCGGCACATGTGGACACCATGGCGTGGCGCCTAGTTCCCTGCGCGCTGCGGACTGCTCCCCGGCGCAGAGGTGGCCAGCGGTGTAGAGAACGCTATCTACTTGTGTGCGCAAAGAGCAAGCCAGAGCCACGGTTGGAAGAACGTCGGGCGGCGGAATGAACACGGTCATGGATCGTCACTCGGAAAAACCCAACGACAGGTATATTTCCTGCGCGTTCCCGTCCGTCCTAAGGTGCTCGCGCAGCTCCCCGCTGCTCGAATTACGCCGGCTCTTCGGGCACGCTCGGCGAGGGTGGAGGCAAAGCGCTGGATTGTAGTGCGGACGCCGACCTGCTATACCTTGGAGTCGACGGCGTGCTGGAAAGTGGGGGCGATGTCGTCTTGGCTATGTGTCCGGCTCGGACTGTGGGGGTGCGCTCTCTGTCGACGGACGGCACTGCTCGGGCCGAGACTGCGGGTTGGTTTGAGTCGACGGTGACCATGTGCCTTGGTGTTCCTCGAACCGTAAGGGGCGTGATGCGTCGCGGAAGCCGCGAACCACGGGGTTCACCACCTACCACTGCTCGGCGTGGTCGCACGGAAGGACATTGCTCGGCGAGCTAGCAACACTCGGGTTTGTGGGGCCACTGGCTTCTCCGCTGCTAGTCTTCACTAACTCCTGCTCGCCATCCATCCTTCTCTCCCTCTTCCTCCCCTCAGTCCGTCCGTCACTCCTTCCGTGCTCCATCCTTCCGTTTCTCCTTCTCTCCTTCTTACATACCTCCCACCCTCCTTCCGCCCATCCCTCCATCCTGCTTCATTCTGTCTATCCTTCTCTCCTTCTCTATCCTTCCTTCACTCCTTCCGTGCTCTATCCTACCTTTCCTCTTTCTCTCCTTCTGCCCATCCCTCCATGCTGCTTCATTCTGTCCATCCTACTCTCCTTCCGACCACCATCCTCCCTTTACTCCTTCTCTCCTTCCTCCCATACCTGCATCCTCCTTCCCTCTATCCATCCTTCTCTCCTTCCGCACACCATCCTCCCTTTACTCCTTCTCTCCTTCCTCCCATACCTCCATCCTCCTTCCCTCTATCCATCCTTAACTCCTTCCGTACATCCATCCAACCCGGCAATCCCCCTTTCATCCTCCACTCCTTCCCTCATCATTCTTCCTCGTCAAGAGATTCTCGACCCCGCTCCTCACACGCCGTCTAGCAGCGGCACCTGCAGAAGAACTGCGACGCGTTTTCCAAGAACGCGGCCGGCGGACGAAGCGTCGATCTAAAGGTCGGCGTTTGCAGCCTAGCAGCAGGGATGCTACTGCTGGACGGTGCTCCTCTTTTCCTTGTTCAGATCTGGCCCAGAGAAGCGAAGAGGATATATGATCCTAGGTGCGGCGTAAGTTTTCCACCGCTCTTCCGCTCTCGATGTCTGCTGACTACGGATTACAGGCAGCAATGCACACCCTTCACCCCTGCAGGGTGTGTTCCCGGAGGTGTTTGTTCTCCCGTAGCGGCGAAAATTGATGATGGGCCCGGAGATGACTGTTCTCCGGCAGCCGGCGAGCGTGCCCGGAGACGCCTGTTCTCCCGTGGCCACCGCCGACAAGCCCCTTGTTGCTCAACAGGGCGCAAGGGGCGCGAGCCTGGGCAGCTGCCCGGATCGCCGCCGTCTCTGTCTCCAACCCTCTCCCACTCGAAGTAGAGCTGATGGACCAGCAGCTCTATGTTGGTGGCGAGATGGGACAGGAATATCTGGTGTATACCGAAATCCCTCAGGGCTCGCCAGCCGAGCAGGACCACCGGAAGCTACCTAGTCAATCGTAAGCAGAACCTTGGATTCGGGGCTGGCACTGGACAAAGAACTGGCCCATGCCCCAATGCTGGTGGTGCCGGTATCAGACTCAGACCCGGGACCACCGCTTCAAGGAGTGCCCCGAGTGGAAGCCGCAGCAGAAGATCCTGTGGGCAGAGGTGTTCAGGGAGACAGGGAGGTGGAAGAGTCGGTGGAAAGTCCGGGACCTCCCCGTCGATGGGAGGTGCAGCGGAGCTGTTTTGGTAACTTCCTCCTACTACGGAGGTGGAAAGACGGGTTCCGGTCGAGGACAATGCGGGAAGCGAGTGCCCGGAGTGGGAGCTACGGGAGCGCCGGGGGCGGGAAGTGGAGAGGGAGGCTGAGGCGGAGGAGTTGGGTGCCGAGGGGGAATTGGGTGCTGGGGAGGAGCTTCCGCTGTTCCTACCCATGCCCTCCTTCATGGCACCCACAGACGAGGACTAGGGGCGGGGCGTGCTTTCGTTTGTCAGCCTCTCCTGCTTTTTTCCTTTTCTTTTCTCGTTCGGTCTTTTCTTCTTTGTGGTTTCCTTGGTGCGCACCTCATCTTCTTGGGACAGGCCTGGACGGAGGACAAAGTGGGGCTTGCAACGTGCCGCCACCGCGCGGACAGCGGACAGGGAAAACGGATAAAATGTACGCTGCCATAGTCTAGATAGGCTGAATGCGAGTATGATTCAACAAAAACCTGAAGCGTCCAGCACGCCGCTGGCTTCACTGCCCAGCTGACGCCAGCATATACCTAGTCTCCCTTTCTGCAAACCATCGCGTTGAAGCTAGCTCCGTCCAGCGTGTCGTCGACTCCGCGGTCCGGCAAGGCTGCGTCCCCTCCACAGTCTAGCGCGTTGCCTCCACCGTCGCCGAGCGCGCCTGAAGAGCTAGTGCGATTCGAGTGCATCTCGCAGCCGGGCTCGCTGACCTCGATCGGCACGAGAACAGGCATCGGGCAGCTGCGCGAGCACCTCAGGACGGACGGGAACGCGCACGCCTAGAGGAAGCATTACCACGGAGGCAGGCCTGGATGGGTGCCCTGCGCACCGAGGTCAAGAATCACTGGCGCGAGCGCGAGCGCGAGAACGCTGACGGACATTCTTTGTCCACCGGTGGCTCTATTTGTTCCGTCGGCGCTGCTTTCCTCCACCACTGAAGCGCACCGGACGTCTAGATCTGACACGGCGTATGGTCATCAACCAGTCTGGCCCAGCAGACCGTTCCTAGCCGCACGCCGCGCTCCTCACCTCCTCTGCGCATCCCGCATACTTGGGCAATCAAATATTAAGGCTTGCCGAATGTGGCGTGTCGATCGCGTACGGCATTCCCGCTTCCAGCGTAGGAGGGGATGACTAATCATCTTGGGGACAATATCGCAGTGCGTTCATGCATATCGTCAAGGTTTTTTTGGCGCCGATTATATTCAGGAGGGATTGCTATCGCCAATCGAAGTATGTCAAGAGCAACCAGTCCCGGATGAGGACTCGTAGCAACTGCGGAGTGGAGTGGCTTGACGCCCCTTCTGCTCGGGTATCGCGCCTGCGGTACTTGGCTGTGAGCGGCTTACCGAATATCAGACACTCACCACGCAGTGCCTCAAAGATGGTGTACGTACCTGTGTAGGTTGTATGCGATGAATGAATAAACCAAAAAAAGCCCTCCTCTGCCAACGATCACTGGTACAACTCGCACCAGCATCGCCAAGACGCTATTCGTGTATTGTGCTGACTCCAACATCGCGAATTTTACTTTGACTTCATTTCTTCCCCGCTTAAAAATGTATTGCAGCTGCTACGAATGCGGTCACACAGTGCACCGCCTTCTTTCCATCAGCCTCGCAGCCTATGGAGGGAGGGCTCGGTCCGAGGTCGGGAACGGTAACAGTGACAACACGCGTGACGAAAGACCTCAAGGTCCCAATGGCTACGGTGGGTGGGAAAATTCATAAGCCCACGGAGGAGAACCGCGGGACGGAGAACCCAGTTCTAGAGATACAGCCGCTGCTGTCTCCTGCACCGACACCTCCGCGGCCAAAGCGGAGACGGACGGGGACTCAAGCTCCACACCAGCTGGCGAATCCGCAGATTGATACATTCCCCCACATCAACTCTCATGCGCTCGGGGGATGGAGCGTAGGGGCCCATCCTGCGCAACCCCAGCCGTCAATAGCTGGCACCGCCAACAGCCCACATTGCGGGAGGGGACGGCGGAAGGCGTGTCGAAGAGGGGTGTGAGGAAGCGCAAAGGGGAAGAGAGGGAGAAGAAGACGCAAAAGAGGTGAGCGTCCCGTCCTGGGCTGACAAAGCTTGAGGCATGCCGTGCGAGAGCAGCGCTGTGGGGGGAAGAACTGGCATGTAGGCCCACGTCGGTTTTTACTGCGCTACGGCTTTGGCTATTACAGCCCGGGCCTCGGGCAGAGGAAGTAGGACACCACATCGTGACAGCGTGTCGGCTTCCACGTTAGTATGGCCGTAGTGAGGTCTTAATATGTACATCTCCATGGTCTAGATAGATTGCATGCGATTAATGGATAAATAAATAAAAAAAAGCCTTCCACCAGCCAGACTGACATTGAGCAACTGGCACGAGTGGTACCCGCCGCAACCTGGTGCACTCCAGAAGCACTCCATACCTCACACACGCTGGCAAGTAGTTGTGATGGGATTCCAACGCATAGCAGTCCGACCCTCTGTGTGTGATACTGTGCTCGGCGGCAGGCTAGGATTCAAGGAATTAGGGTTACAATTCTCACCACAACGGTATGAACAAAAACCAAAACCACCTGTTTGAATAACTTCTTAGTTGCATAATTCACGTCCTCCTTTTCACCTACCATCTTCCCCTCGGACCACGAGAGCGTAAACCGCCAACGCCCTTCGCCACTCTAACTTCTCACCAAGCCCATCAAAATGTCCGACAACATCTCCTCCCGCGAGCTCCGCAAGCTGCTCGAGGTCGCAGGAAGGTCCCCGCCACAGTCTGGTAAGCCCGTCCACCTTCCAGTTGCGTCCCACCCTGCATCTTAGCTTTTCTTAACGCCGTTGGCAGACACGACCCGCCCTCAGGCGAACCCGTTCCTGCGCGACTACTACCTCAAGTTCGAGGCTCCACAGGACCGCGTGGTAGTCTCCTCGCCACCGCCGTCCGAGCCGCAGTCGGACGCCGAGATCCACGAGCCACAGCACCCCGAGGATGTGCGTTTTCGCCGCGGCATCCCCGAAGATTCCGACCGGCCCTACGGATACGAGGTCATGTTCGCTGAGCTAGACCAGCGCAATGAGGAGCTGCGTCTGCGCCAAACCCGGGGAGCCCAGCAGCTCCACGCTGAGGAGGCGTATCGCCAGTATATGCTGAACATCCTCAATTGCGATTACACCGAGAAGGAGTACGCTGAGCCCCGTCCGATGCTTGCACTTGCACGATTGTTGCTGAACTGACACTTGGCTAGGCCTACTGATCCTGGTGACGACGGAGATGGGATCTGCGAGGGCGAGGACAGTGAGATCATCTACGACGACGATGACTTATTCGAGGAGTACGACGAGGGCCTATTCGAGGAGGGCAATGACAGTGAGATCATCGAAGACGACGACGGCCAATTCGAGGAGGACGATGGCTCTATCGAGGCCTCCAACGACGTCGGCGACTCCAACGTCACTTGTCGCTCTGGTGATGGAAGTGGCCGCGAAGAAGGTGAGCTTGAAGAGGGTGAAATATGGGAAGGAGGTGAAGATGACGGCAACTACGTGGCTCCCAAGGGCGACGTCAACTCCGGCATCGCTCAGGGCAACGGTGACACCGAGACCCATGAGGAAGCCGGACTCGGCGACGAGGACAGCTACCACGGGGCCACCAACTACGACACCAACAACTCCAGCAGCGTTCATCACGGCGATGGCGGGGACGCCCCCTGCAGCGGGTCTTCCCGCTCCTCCTCCCCCACCTCGGACGCCAACCCCTCGAACAGCGCTCATAGCTACGGCGCCGCCTTCTACTCCTCCTCGTCCGCCGAACCCCGCACACCTGCTCCCGTGTCTGTGGCCAGCCGCCGCACCAGTCTGGTCCCGTCCAAGCACCCTGCCGACGGCGACGCCGAGTATTTCTCTCCGCGCACTGCGTCCGGCGGCGACCCGGACTCGCACAAGCGGTGGCGGCTGCACTCCGAGAACGAGACGAGCGCTGGACAAGGAAAGGGAAAGGGTAAAGGCAAGTACGTCAGGAAGCATAAGAGGGAGGTTGTCCGACAGGCCGACAAGCCCGCTGGCCCGGCCCCGGAGCACGGCAATGGCGACGAGGGTTCCGCTCTGAATAACTAAGAGTCGCGTGACTATATCTTTCGGCCTGTAGACTACTCTTTGCGGCAACGGTAGATGGAGAATACAGAAATTTAGCCTGCAAATTGTGTATGTGTGCATATTATATCTCATTATGTGGTAACTTCGACATTGTATCCCATGCAATGCTACGTATTCCAGATGCATCCCATCGAAAAATCCAAAAAAAAATCCCCGTACGCCTTGCAAATCAGACAGCCGCACCTTCCACCTCTTTCACGCCAGTCCCAGAGTAAAATCGCAAACTAAAACAAAGAAGAAAAAAGAAAAGACTCTATAATGCTGGTCAAAACGCCACGACAACAACCTCGCCGCGATACCTCTTCTTTAACGCTGGACTGGTGACCATCGCTGCAACGAGTACCTGTCTCTCGCTACCGGCGAGCATTCCGAACCCCAAGTTCCCGCGTATCACCTTCTTGAAATCCAGCACCTCCGTCGGCGGGGAAGCGCTGTAACCCGGCTGCAGCCCGAGGCCCTGCAGGCGACTGACGAAGACCTTCCCCCCTTCCGTCAGCAGCGCGAAGGCATTCTCCAGCACCGCCACGGCGCCACTACGCATCGCCGCCCGCGGCGCGAGGATGTTAAGCGTGCCCGGCCGCCGGTTGCTGGCGCTGCGCGCTTTGATAACCGCCGGCTGGCTAGACGCGCCCGTAGTCGCTAGGATGAAGCGCGTGGACGGGAAGAGCGTTGCGGATGTGACCCCTGCGATCCCGTGACCGAGGCCATCGTTGACTGGCACGTCCGTTCGGTACGAGGGTGTCGGCGACTCGCTGGACAGGTTCCATGTCAGCAGCACCCCCCGCCGCGTCGAGCCGGAAACCAGGTGGGTCCCGTCGGAGGAGAACGAGAGCGCGTGCGGGTTGCCGTGCGGTTGCGGAACGGAGCTGCCGAACTCGAGCGTGCGGATTGGGTACGCCACCAAGTGTCCGCGGTCGCTCGGGACCTCGTACAGGTGGATGCGCGCTTGCTTGTCCGGCAGGATCACCCCGAGCGCGACGAGCGGCCGGGTTGTGGACGAGCTCACGGCGACAGAAGCCAGGTGCAAAACTGGCTCGGGATGGTACGCAAAGTCTATGCTGCTCAACGCTACTGTAGTGGAGGAGAAATCGTAGAGCTGGAGCTGGACGCACAGTCAGCGCGAGTGGGCTTCTGTTGAGGGAAGGACTACCTGATTGCGCGAGATGGCTACGACGAACCGATCGTTCAGCGCCGCGGCCACGAACTCGCACTTCTTGGGCAGCAGGTCGACGTCCAGTTTCTGCGTCAGCGCCATATCCACGGCGCCGTTGGGCTTCTCGTCTAGCGTTACCGTGTAGACGTCGAGGTGGTCCCTGGACAGGAACGCAACGCTGCGACCGGAGCGCGACATCTGCGTGCACACGGGCGTCCCGCTCAGCTTGATCTTCGCCGGTTCGGTCCGCGTCATACTGTCGAGCGAGAACGGCCGCGGGCTTTGCTGCCACACGTACTCTTCGCTGCTGGCGGACGAGGTGGTCGGACTGAGTGGCGGCAGGTTGGGGGTTAGGAACGGGTGCGGCAGGATGTCGAGTCGGCGATTCGGCGGGACCACTGCGCCCGCGCCCGCGCTCCCGCCGAGAATCGAGATCGAGTCGGGCGATGGTTCAACATCGTGACTTACCGTCGGCGGCGTCAGTGGTGCCCCTCGTTGCGCCTGCTGCTGCTCGTGGTCGTCCTTGGCGCGTCGGATCTGCTGGAGATCCAGCTTCGCGAGGGAATTATCGATCAGCCGCTTCCGCTCAAGAATGCACTCAACGTGCGCCGCCCACTCGTCATGCCGCCTCTCGCGCTCCATCCGCGACTCCCCCTCCACCTCCGTCATCCGCAGGTGCATCATCAGTGTGTCGGCCGTGTTCGCGGCCGGGATCGGCGCCAGGATCGAGAACAGGATTTCGTACGCCTTGAACTTGATCTCGCCGAACTTCGATTTCTGGCACGCCCAGACGAGCAGCCTGGTCAGTTCGCAGATCTGCGCGCTCTGACTCGAGCCGCCGCCAGCCATGTACCGCTCCACCAGCCGCCCAATCAGATAGAGCAGGCCGTAGGTCATGTGCACGGACGTGTTGGTCGCTTCGGTGCTCGGGAACAGCGCCGAAATCTTGCGCTTGGTGCTGCCCTGCGCGTTCAGATTGTTGATGCCGTCGCGCAGCTTGTTGCGCAGGATCGCGATCATATCGCAACAGGCCTGCCGGAACTGAGGGCTGGATCCCGCGCTCTGGTATAGAGACCACGAGATGATCACCATGGTCTGCATCGCTGGGTTAGCCGGTGAGCCACGGACAACGGGTCTTTGGGGCGGCGGTGATGCGTACCACGTGATGGAAGCGATCGAACTCGGTGTGCCAGCTGGTGCCTCTGCGGTTGAGCGGCTCGATCGCCTGCTTGAGGAGTTTGACCGCTTCGGGTCCGTTGTACTGGTAGGCCATCCCGGCGGCAAAGAAGATGTTCATGATGCTGCTCGCCCACTTGGTGGCGGTGCTGTCGTCGCTGGGCAGGTCGGCGAGCAGGTTCTGGGCGTAGCGTGCCATGAACTCGCAGTCGCCCATGTCCGCAGCACTGCCTCCGCCCTTGCTCAGGTCGTCCTGGAGCACGCGCAGGTTGTCCCACAGCTTGGTCGCCGTCGCCGCCGTCAGCACGGGGCCACGGCCAGGCGTCTGCGATTTGAGCAGCTGCAGTAGTGACAACATCGAGACCAACGCGCGCAGCTGGATTTCGCGTTCCATGAAGCAGTCTGGCGCAATCTGGTGCTTGACTTGCGGCGTCGATAGCGCGAGCGCGCACCGTAGTGCGGCCGACGCGATTAGCAGGCAGTTCTGCGCCCTGCCCTCGCCGCGCAGCGCCTGTGGGATCCCCGAGAGCTGGTACACGATCTGGAGGTCGCCAATCTGCATTAGCTGCCAGTTGCGCCGGTAGGTGTAGTCGCCGTCCTCGATCTTGCGCGTCATGCGGCCGACGACGGCGTTGATGTCGGGGTGCAGCCACAGCAGCGGCCACAGCTCGTCGACGGAGGAGGCAAACCGGTTGACCTGGCGCAGCGACGACTGCCAGTAGTCGGCCTGATCGAAGTGGAGCGGCGTCGTCGGCACGCACAGCTGCCCGGTGGCGGACGTACCTGTATTCGGCGACAGAGATAAGTATCGGCTGGCAGGATCAGGCCGGCCGCGGGGCCAGTCCGGACCCGCAGGAACCGGACCACGGCGCGCAGCGGGCAGGCAGCACGCGGATGGGAAGTCCGACGTACCGCTCTGGTTGCTCGTGTTGCTGTCGACTCGGCGACGCTTCTTCGACAGGGCATCTGCTGCGGGATCGCCGTCGTACGCGACCTGCATACTCGAGTGGGGTTGCTGAGAGGTGCGGGGTTCGTCGGCGGGTGCGGGGGATGATGATATCGCGACGGCAGTTCGTCACGCGTTCTCGGACAGACAGAGCCGCAGGTAATTCTGGCGGCAAGCGGAGATGGAGAGCCAAGGAGACTCCGCCGACCTCGAGGACTCTGTTCTAACGGTGCGGACGGGATGTTCCTGGAAGGGCGAGTCGGCAGGGCGCGAAAGTAGATGCGAAGCGGAGCAGCGCAATGGTTTTCGGTATTGATATTGGTTCGTGGTGGTGGTGGTGATGGTGGTGGTGGTGAGGTAACTCTCGGTATTGCTGTTGTGGTTGGACCGGTAAGTACCGACAGCACGGATGGTCAGGCAGGTCGGGATAGGACAGGATACATGGACGGGAAATCGATCGTTAGGGAGGGAAACCGATGCTCCTAAGAGGAGCAGACGCGACAGTTTATTAAGCAAGGCAGACTGGTGGAAGAGGCTCCTCTGCGGGTTGTGGCGCAGCAGTGGGGGAAGGTGACCAGAGATGAGCGCGCACCAGCGGACAATTATGAGACGGCAAGTGCCGGCAGAATGAGTGGATGGAGCAGGAAGCGCAGCAGCGAGGGAGTGGGAGATACTCTATGTACATACACGGAATGCGAGAAGCTTCAGCAGCAATCTCGGCGAGCGCGAGATCGTAAATGGCAGCCTGCCGACAGGGGAGGTATTGTGGGGAGGGATATCCTGCAGAATCGACATGGATGATGTCGATATCATATTATACGGTAGGCGGGGACGTACCCCGTCTTACGCGCAGCACGCGCAGACATCTGCACGGGAGCCGGGCAACGGAACAGGCCCAGGCCGTTGAATACGCACCGGCCGGGAGTGTCTGGAAACGGGCGGGAACGCGGCGCTTCCCCTCTCTGCAGCCGCATGGCTCTCTTGCACATCGTCGTCTCGTGCGGCTACGCACGCGAGGAATGTGGCCTCGCGATGGATGCGCGCGCTAGTTCTGTCGCGGCCGGCCCCAACCACCAGTCGACCGTCACGCCACGAACGAAGCCGATCTGCACATTCCGCAGTACTATAGGTACATGGGGCGGACAGCACAGGGCGGCACCGATGCTACCCAGCTGAAACTGACGTAACTACAGACGAAACTCGGGGCGTGCGGTGGCGCTGACCTTGCGTCCTCAGGAGTCGGCGATCGAACATCACGCTGGCCTTGGTGGTTGTGAAAGATAAGCGTTGAGGCTATCTACTGCCGCTCCGTCAGTTATCGCGGAGTGACTCGCGCCCCCGGCAGCCGCACTCGAGCTCATTGGGCCGTTGCGAGCAACACGGGCGGCCGCCCGCCCGCCCGATCTAGATATCCTGCAGGCTGCTGCTCCTTGTTTCGCCTCCAATACAGAATTCTGCAGGAATGCACAGCACTCTAGGAGCATGCGTACGGCTGACCTGCAGAACGGCCAGCCCCAGATTCCGCTGCAGGAACTGAACCAACGTAAGCGGACCGACTTGTCCCGAGCCTGGCAGGAGCACTGCAGCCACCACTGCCTGCGCACGCCAGAGCGCGCATGGCAGGGATATCCGCTGGGGCTGTGCGGTGTGGTGCAGTCGGGAACCATGGTGTCGCCGTGCTCGGCACCCTCTTCGCTTCTCATCACTTCCTTCCTTCCTTCTCCAACTCCCCGACACCCCGCAGTCCTGCGCCTTCATATCTACCTGCGTATCCTCAGCGCTCTCCTACAACTCGTCTTCCCCACTTCCGTCTGCGCTCTCGAACCCCGGAACCCAACAAAATCCACGAAATCCACCCTGCTGCCCCTCCTCCTCCGCCGCCGCGGAGCACAGAAAGGAGCGGAGTAATGAGTCGCAATCCAATGAACAACATGCATCTCAACATTCCGTCCCACGGAACGTGGTCGTCGCCGGCTCCCGAGCTGGACGCCGGAGGGGACCGCCACGGCTCCTTGTACAGTGGCAAGAGCGACGACGTCGAGAGGGAGCCGCGGCCGCGCGTGCCCCCCGGCGCTTGGGTCTCGGCACGCACTACGATCTGCGGCCGCTCCTCGTGCGGAGACACATTCTGGTGGGTTGTCCGGCCTTCCATCGTCCCCCGTTCGTTCGGCCTGTGCTGTGGCTGACCACTGCAGATGATCTCGCTCTCGGGGACCATCGGCATGGGCATCCTGATCGGCTCGGGCCAGATCCTACGCCTCTGCGGGTCCGCCGGCGCACTGCTGTCGTACCTCTTCACCGGCTTCATCCTGCACTGCGTTGTGTCCTCGCTCGGCGAGATGGTATCGCTGATCCCCGAGTCCGGCGCGCTGGTAAACTTCCCAACGCGCTTTGTCGACGGCGCGCTTGGCTGGACCGTCGGCGCCGCCTACTGGTTCTGTTACGCGATGGGCGTCACGACCCTGGTCACCAGCACCGCCATCCTCACCACCGCGTTTAAGTCCGACATCTCCCAGGGCTGGATCATCACCGGCGTCCTCGCCATCGTCATCGCCATCAACGTCTTCGGCATCCGCGTCTTCGGCGAGGTCGAGTACGTCATCGGCTTCCTCAAGGTCGTCCTCCTCGTCGGCTTGATCATCCTGATGCTGTTCATCAACCGTGGTGCTGGCCCCAACGGGAAAGTCCATGGCGTCGACTGTGAGTGCTGTCGAACCCCCAGCGCCCGCGCGCGGCTAACGCTTGTTAGACTGGAAGGCTAAGTACCGCTTCTCGCCGAACTTTGGCGGTAAGCAAGAACTTGATGGCGACCTTGGGAGATTCCTCTCCGTCTGGAAGGGCATGACTCTGGCCGCGTTCAGCTTCATCGGCATGGAGATCGTCGCCGTCACCGCTAGCGAGGTGAGTCGCTCCCCCTTCCTCTTCGCCGACGAACGAGTGGCTGATCGGTTGCACGGAAGGCCAAGTACCCGCGCGATGACCTTCCCCGCGCCACCAAGCGCATATTCTGGCTCACCTTCAGCCTGTACCTGGCCGCCGTCTTCTTCGTCTCGCTGGTCGTTCCGTACACGGACAAGGGCCTCTCGAACCTGTTCGATCCGCGCAGCGAGACCGGCGAGCTCTCGCCGTTCGTGATCGCTATTAGGAACGCAGGCATCGATTTCCTGCCTGGCTTCGTCAGTGCCGCGCTGGTATTCGCCAACATGAGCACGGCGAACACGTCGCTCTTCGTCGCCAGTCGGACGCTGTACGGCATCGCCGTCAAGCTCGACCACCACAACCACCCGCTGCTGTCTGTGTTCCGCCACACGACGAAGGCCGGCGTCCCAGTCGCCGCCATCTTCGCCAGCTGCATCTTCGCGCCGCTAGCGTACCTCCAGTGCGGCGGCGGCAACGCCCAAGAGCTGCTTGGTGTCTTCTCGCAGATCGAGACCCTTGCCTGTCTCATCGTCTGGCTGTGCCAGTGTCTCGCCTTCATCCGGTTTTACAACGGGTTCGCCTCCACGTATGGCTACGCCCGTTTCCTCGCAATCATGCTAACCCCGACTGCAGACTCCAGACCGGGTCAGCGCCCTACGACCGCGCCTCCGATGACTACCCTTACGCCTCCCCCGCACAGCCGGCGGCAGCGTACCTCGGCGCGATCGGCTGCGCGCTACTGATAGTGTTCAACGGCTTTGACATTTTCATCTTCAAGCCGTTCAAGCAGGCCGACTTCCTCGCCGCCTACCTCGCCCTCTTTGTCTTCCTCCTGATATACGCAGCCACAAAGCTATTTGTCGTGCGTGACCCCATGGTCAGCTGCGCCGAGATGAGCTTCGAAATTCAGAGGGAGGACTTTGACCGCCGAAGAGTCCCGAAGAAGCGCGGCCAGCTAAGGGAGTTTCTTACCTGGGTCTTCCGGTAGCTGGGGGTTTTGATGTTGATTCTCCTAAGGTTTCATTTTCACAATATGGCATTGTAGCATGGGGTTTGGTGTTTTTTCTTCTTTGGTTTATATTTGCGAGTTTGATCGAGGTGGCAACGTCAGAACAGCCAGCTCACCGGTGCAATACTCTTTGTCTCAGAGCTCTTTCTTACTCGGAACACAATGTGCAATAGACTATTGTCTGTATGTACATGTATCTGCCATTCAAAAAGATTTATCCAGTAGAAAAAATCTAGTTGGCCAGCGTGCAGTCAGAAGCTTCTCCTGCGGCGCACGACAACGCTTGGTTGCGTATATACACGCATATGCATTGAGTGCGGCTGGCGCAAACCGCCGAGCGTTAGGGGTCTGCGCCGTGCGCCGGGAGTTAGTAGTAGTGGCTGCTGGTACGGTCACATCGGATGCTGGGGTCGCGGGAAAAACGAGATTGGGGACATCTACGTGTATGTAAAAGTTTCTGCCCTGACATCATCCGGCCGTAGAGCCGTGTTGGCGCTCTTGGTTGCGGTGCGCGAGTCTGCCATCGTTGTGTGCACAGAGCTGTGCCGTAAGGACCTTTGCACTATTTAACTTCCCGATGCCTATTCCGTAGGAAACACCATTAATCAACAAGATCTTGCTAGTTTTGGGGTTGGAGTAGTTGCGCAGCCGCAAGATCATATCTCTCCTACAGGATAGATACAGACAACAACGGTGGGCTGGGGGAATGTACGCAAGTAGTCAACGTCGATTGAGGGATCGCGAGGATGAAGTGTTGGTCGGCATCTCACTCGTTGAGTGATGAATGGCGTTGCTGTTGGTGCTCGAGCGGTGCGTTAATGGCTGTCGCCACATCGTGGCCTAACTGGCAAGCGCGACAACTCGGGGCCCACTCTAACTCACCATGCAGGCAACTACCTTCCTCTCAAGAAGAGGACAGCGGCCAGATTTCTTCTTTAGGGTTTTCCTTGGTGCTGGAGAACTTTGCGCCGAAGGCAAGGGAAACATCGAGCTTGGGGAGCCTTTCTTGAATGGCTCGGATTATTGGTGATGTTGGTCAAGCTGATGATGTCTTGTGGCAAGAGAAACCCGTTTGACGAGAGAAAGGAAATTCCGCACGGCTTTTCTCACGAGAGTGCACTGTTTCTAGAGAGATTATCCCAGAGAGCGTGCTGTGACTATACTTAATTCAAAATGTATTTAGAGAAGGCGGCTCGCCCGAGGTGAAGGACTGGACAATATCGACTGCCAGAGTACCGGACCCGGATATCGAGCGAACCCCCTTAAGATTACTCAGTTCGGAATCTGCTGTGAATCTACTGATAAGTTCAAGACTTTATTTTTTCTTCTTTTTCTCTTTTCCTTTTCCGTTTGTTCAGACGCAGATCTTGGGAAAAGCATGACGATTATTCGGTATTACCCGACTCCGACGTTGACCAATCTCACAGCACGTCAACGCCTTGCCCACCCGGCAGCACGCTTGATTGCTCATTTCTGCCGATCGCCTGACGGCCCCCTAGTTGGATTGCTTGTTGAACCGCATGTCGGATGGCATGTCGCGTAGGTCGTCGGATAGCACGTTGGATTGGCTGCCGGATCACTCGCTGGGTGGGCACGTCGGGTCGCGACGGCTTGCGCGACGGCTGCTCGGCTGATCGCTCGTCGGATAGCTCGCTAGGTCGCTCGCCAGGTCGCTCATTTCTTTCGCCCGTCGACGGCTAGCCACGTCTCGCTCGCCGGATTTCTTGTCGTATCGCTCGTTTCTTCAACTCGTCGCAGGCTTTCCCGACGCTTGCTTGCCGGGTCGCTCGTCGAATGACTCGCCGGATTGCTTGTTAGATCGCTCGTTTCTTATGGTGGGTAACAGCTCGCGCGTCTGAACAATCGCCGGATCCCTCGCTATATCGCACGTTTCTTACACAGTCAGTCTTGCCCGACGGCTCCCTCGTTGCATCGCTCATTACTTGTCGGATGGCTTGTAGTATGGCTCACTTCTTCCGCTTATCGACGGCCTGGGCGAATTCTCGCCCGTCGGATCGCTTTCCGGACCGTGCATTTCTTTCTATCATCGTTGGCTTTTCCGCCGCCCGGCTAGCTGGAGCGCTCCATACTTTCACACGCCCACCGCGCGGCTCGGAGATCGCACATTCTTTAGCCTGCTCATCGGCTCGGTTGCTTCTTGTTGCTGTTTGGATGAGAGAGCCCGGGTATGCTGCTGTCGCGGCGACATTTCTTTGGTAGATATCAGTAACCCGGTATGAAAAAGGAACTCGGGTCATTTTAAAATTTTGTTATGCGAGCAGGACATACATAATCTCCCAAAAGGTGAAATTTCAGCAGTTGCAGCACAATCAGAATGACCTTGCATGATGAGAAAACGGAGTGATAAATCGTGATGCGTAAGCGACAATAAACTGAGTGATTTTTGGTAATGATTTAGAGTACATATTGTAGTTAAACAATATAGTTGAAGGATATCTGTCTTGCTGGTGACATTGCACGCTGAAAATACTAAAACCAAGTCACTCATGCTGCTGGTTTACATCGTATGAAGGTTCACAATATGGAGGGATGAAGACGGATGATGAAGTTGATGAAGAGGTGGAGATGATATATCTTGGATTTGCTGAGTATTTGTATCGATAATCCTCTAGCAGGAGAGAAGGACTCTCAAAAGAAAGAAAGAAAGCAAACCACAAAACAGTCCCGCTCGCCCCCTATAACGCTAAACCGGGCCACTCCGGATGATGATATCCGCTGTATATTGCTTAAGGGAAATAACAGGGGATACATCCCACTGTATATTGCTTAAAGGGAAATAGCACCGGAATGGATCGGAGCGGGGCATTCTAGCCCATACCGATAAGATAATTGGCCACTCGGGAACGGCCTCAGGGGGAGCACCATTCTCCATAATGATGATTCAGCGAGGAAGGAGCAGGAGTATATAAGTAGCTAGATATCCACTCTCTAAATCGACAACTCACTTCTCTTCTTTATCTTTCCTGCCTCCTCTCGTTGCGGTCATCGTAACACCCCCTCACCCCTACCTCCTCACATGTTGATAACCAATCAACAAAACTTAGCTCTACAATGCAACGATATTGTGGGACTGAAATGCCAAGAGCATGAATTTGGTTGACGAAGACGCCAAGAGTGCAGTGGAATTAGTCATACCCAGAAGTGCTCCAGGCATATTGTTACACCCTAAATATTACAGGTCGGACATTCGGATACGGACAGGGCAGAAAGGTATCGGAAACTCGTTACACGGTCTTAGGACAGCATACCGAGACCGGGCAACCGACACGGTTGGGGCTCGGCTCGGGTCAACCGACTCTGCAGCACCAGGAGGTCCCTGGGCCAAGTACCGGTGCAGACCGGGAAAGCGCAAGCGCTGCTGCGGAGGAAGACAACCTTGGTGGTCATCATAAGGACAAGGAATCGGAAGGAAACGGGAACGCAAGGAGTTGCGAGTTTAGGTCGCAGAATAGGAGCAGGGTTGTTTCCAGAGGAACAACTTCACCATGAGTCGGAAATCGCTGTATCGTCGCCGACAGCTCAAAGGCCTGAGGCGATACAGCTGCACCCCGTTGTCGGGAGACACGAGGGATCATGCTACCACTTGCATCCTTGTCACTGACACCCGATTATGGCGATGATTTCTGGGCTCTGCCAGCGCTCGACAGCGTGAGTGTATCCCCACTTATCCAAGATGCTTATAACGATTATGAGGCAGGGCACACACCGCACCAGGGTGAGGACGTCGAGTTGAACGAATACTGGAGCGGAGGCTTGACTGCAAGCCGATCCTGTAGCGCTGGGTAGCCCCCGGACAAAGTACCGGCTCGTGATTCGGGAAAGTGCAAAAGCCGCTACTGGACCACACCTCAGGAACAGTTCGAGAGTCTGTTGGGAGCGATCTGGGACGGAGCTATACCTTGGTGCCCGTTGCGGCCGAGAAGGATCAGCTGGTACGGTTGAGGGCTCATTGCTGCCGGCTCCCGTCAAGTAACGAAACCAAACCCGCACGCAACCCAATCGCATCACCCAATCACGACGAGAGGACTTAAGGAGAGGCACCTGCTCTGGCCACTCTCGGGAAGATATGGGAAAAGCACTACTGTCTGACCCAATCAAGAGTTAGCCTCTTTACACTGATGAAATCTAGTGCCAAGGCGAAGAGTTTTCACGTCGTGGCACGGCGTAATTTCACCGCAGCATGTGACCTCGGTGAGCCGAATACTTATACGACTCCTCGCCGCGGGCGAAGGAGGAGGAACATGATCAATCGGAATCATCAATCAATCATCAATGGGCCACCTACCGGTCACCCAGACATCGAGTCAACGCCCTTCCCCCAACGAGCGATCCGAGGAGGGAGTCGTCGCCATGGAACCACGAGTGATCCTTTAATGGGTGTGGCTCTCTGACTCCAGATAGCGAACCAGGACTATGGGCGAGGGCGTGAGGGCATGGACAGATAAGGACAAGACGTGGGGAAAACGGGCAAGGCAAGGACGTGGACTGGGCAAAGGCAGGGATGTGGCGTTGAGGCGGAACAATTGCTAGTAGTCAAGGCCGACTATGGCTGACGATAACAAGTTGTTGCGTGAAGAAGAAACATGCAAGACAGACAACAGCGCACTCTTATATACAATGAGCGTGGTCCTCCACATCCAGATCCTTCTTCACGCCATGCAACCAGAACCAGCAGAACCTTTCCTCACCGCGCACCTAGAACCTTTCCTCGCCACGCAACCAGAACCTTTCCTCGCCGCGCAACCAGAACCTTTCCGTGCCGCGCAACCAGAACCTTTTCTCGCCGCGCATCTAGAACCCCAAAACCCAAAACCTTCTCGCGCCGTGCAATCCAGAACCCGAACCTTCCTTACGCCGCGCCATCCGGAACGTTCCAGACTCTAGTCGTTTGGGATAGGTGGTGATGGCGGCGGCGTGCCATTACAGATCTGTCGAGCGAGTTGTCGCCACGGGGCCGCAAACGATCTACTGAGCAAGCCGACAGACAGCCCCAGCACGCACCTTACGTCCAACCGAGCCATCCGTCTAAGCGCTACAAGCGGGATGACAGTTAATCGGGAAGGAGACGGGAGGATACGCAAGGGGCTCGAGAGTCTAGGCGGGAGATAAAAAGCGGAGTTAACAAGGCTTACGACTGCCATCGGTCGTGAGGGTTAACTGCGGGAGATAAGGGATACCGGCAACTGGTGGGAAACGGAGTGAAGTTGGGCCGCGTCATCTACGAGATGATAAGGCCACGTCATCTAACGGGATGGACGAGAAAAGACTTCGCGATCCATTGGGCCGCATGAGGTACTTAACCCCCGAAAGGGTTAGGCGAGTTATGCGGTGCTAAACAGAACCTTATTTCCTTATCGTCAGACCGACCAGGATGAGTATCTTCAGGCTCCGGCCCGCACCCAGGAGGGTCTGGTGTGTGAGTGTATTCCTTACCTTATCTTACCTGTGAGGCAGTTGTCGAGCGAGCCATTTGGTAGACACCGAACCGGACCGATACTATACGTACGAGCCGCCGGGCAAGCAGCCGGGCCCGTCTTGAACCGAAACGATATACGCAAGCCGTCTGGCACGCCGATGGGCATGCGTCGCACCATCCGCCAAATCGACGATACACCTAAGCGGCGAGTCAGATGACAGTTGATCGGGAAGGAGACAGAAGGATACGTGAGGAGCTCAAGAGTCTAGGCGGGAGATGAGGAACGGGGTTTAGCTTATGGCTGAGACCAGCTGTAAGAGTTTAACTCTGGAGCATGAGGGGTTGAGTGACACAAACAAACAGAAAGACCAATTCTTAGTGGGTTGAAGCTTCCGAGCAAAACACTAAGGGGGCTAGACGGAGTGGGTTGAGCTTCCGAGCGAAACACTCTGTGACACCTGTTTTGGCTGCCGCTTGCGCAGTGCCATCAAAACAAAGGACCAAACCTAAGTGGGCTGAAGCTTCCGAGCGAAACACTTGGGGGGCTAGGCGGAGTGGGTTGTGCTTCCGAGCGAAACACTATGAGACACCCTGTTCGGCTGCAGCTTATGCAGTGCCAACGAAACCTCATCTCCCCTTATCGTCAGACCGACCAGGATGAGTAGCTTCGGGCTCCGGCCCACACATAGGAGGGTCTGGTGTGTGAGCGTATTCCCTTCCTTATCTTACCCGTGAAGCAGTTGTTGCGCGAGCCGCCGGGCAAGACACCGGGGCCCATCTCAACCGAACCATCCGCCGAAGCGCCGTGAGCTAGCTGTCGGGCAAGACGCCAGGCCTGTCTCGAATTGAATCCTCCGCCAAAGCGTCACGAGCGAGCCGTTGGGCAAGACGCCAGGCCTGCCTCGAACCATCTGCCAAAGCGATACACCAGCGAGCCGTCTGGCAAGCCGCCGGGCCCGTCTTGAACCGCATGCGCCGCCGCGCGAGCCGCCCCACATACCAAGCCGTCCACTGAGCGATCCGTTGAGCAAGCCGTTGCCATGGAGCCGCGTACGATCCGGTGCTCAAGCCACAGCCAGCGGGCGCCGCCGATACCGAACTGAACCCCTTAGATTATTCACTGTGAATCCCTTAACGGTGGGCGATTTTGGAAGGCCTGTCATATGGGGTTTTATTCTTGTATAATAATTGAACGCCAGCGAAAACTGTGTGCGCCCCATCTCCTTCGTGACTATCGAGAAACCTGACTAGTGCGATATTACCTTCACTCCGACGTTGACCGGATGTCCCAATGTCACACTATAATCTAGGGTTCCAAGTCACCTTTCTCGAGAATTTCGACCTTCGGACGACGTCGACTGTTAGCCACACACTCTCCCTCCAGTCGACCGCGAGACAGTCAGACACGCGAAGAGGAAGAGAATCCTGCTCAACGCCAACGGCGAGCAAGGAATTTTGGGTGGCCAGGGGTCGAGTTGAAGCTCGACGGGACCTGGCAATGCGCCAAAAGGGCAAGGAAGGAAAGACTACTTACCGGCTGTTGCGCTGAGCAGATGTGGTCAAGCTGAAAGGCTGGGGAGAGAAACACCTCCAGCCAGCCTATGAGGTGTAACTGGGAGGTCGGGCCAAGAAAGTAGCATTGGGAGTCGGTCCAAGCAGTGGTCGACGAGGTCCGTAGGAACCGTGGGAACCACCTCACCAACGGCTCCGATGGTGTCCACCGCACTGGATGCATGGCACCGAAGGACCAGCAAAGTCCGCCAGAGACCCAGTCCATGATGGCTACTGGGCAGGCAAACGACATGGGGTTTTTCGTTTTGGGCCTCAACAGGCCTCGAGTGCCGCTGAGCTCGTTTTCTGTTTTTTACCGAAACCGGACGAAAATCCCAAAATCCAGTCCTTTTGGCTCCCGACGGCCGCTGGCTTGCCGGGGAACCAGCACTCGTTCTCACTTGAGGCCAGTGAGGTCGTTCCGGATACGTTAGAATACACGTTCCTGGCACCTATCCAGCTGTTCCGAGCTGCGGAAGTTTGGCATTCGCTGCGTTCGACGTGCGGAAGTTCGCACTGGGAGCTATTCCTCGACATCGCCCTCACCGACCCATTGTGAGGCAGCTCCTCGATGGAGCGTAACGCCAATCACACGTCATCCGGGCATATACATGGCTGTCGACGAACCCACAGAACACCATACGCCGAGCAAACCTCGGGTAATGGGAACTCAACCAACGCCAGGCTCACTGACTACAGTATAGCAACCCGCTGGTATAGATGATACATAATACATCGATATGCATCTCGACGGTCCAGTAGCCGGAATGGCAAACTTGACGCTTATTCAAGACGTTCGGAGAACCGCCCTGGAAAGGGGGGGGTAAGGATCACCCGATCACGGCGATCCGGGATGCATTCCATGTTGCGGCAGCTGTGGTCAGCATTGACCCCAAAGGCTCTGTACTCACGATATCAGCAGCACGGCTGGAATGCCGGGTACCGGAAGGCCGTGGAAAGATGCCGTACCGTGCTGAAGTGCTGGAACCGGTGGACAGGGAGAATGCCATTCCATGCCGGGCACCGGAATGGGTTGACCAAAAGGTCAGGGAGACTGCCATTCCGTACCGAAGTGCCGGAACGGGTTGACCAAAAGGTCAGGGAGACAACCGTTCCGTACCGAAGTGCCGGAACGGGTTGACTGAAAAGTCAGGGAGGACACCGTCCCGAGCCGAGCACCGGGACGTATGAGCCGAAAGGCTGGGAATTTGAGGATGGAAATGCGATGCCTTCACCAGAAGGTGGGCACCGGGCACCAGACTCAGGACATTAAGAGTCCCCCGGAATATGGACGGCATCGACAGCAATACGATGTCATGACCAATACGATCTGACGAACATGCTATTCGACAGCTACCGGCTGAAGGAATGGTTACAGAGTTATTTCCCACTGGGTTTTTCTTGATAACCAGAGCGGTAGGCTGGGAGGCTACGTTCTAAGATCACCTTACAGAACCGTCACGTGTTTCGTCGATTTGAAACGCCAACGGGCTACCGGGTCACGACGATTTGAGAGACTTTTTCCCACGAGGTTTTTCAGTCTCAATGATCGAGCAGTAGCAGAGTATAGTATCCTGATACGCCAACGGACTATGGACTCACCAATTTGAGAGACTTTTTCCCACACGGCTTCTATATCTACAATCGAGCAATAGTACGGGGCTGAAGGACTACACACAACACCATCCTATAGCTTCAGGACGAAGCTTAGGAAGGGGGTGATAGTGTTACACCCTAAATATTACGGGTCGGACATTCGGATACGGACAGGGCAGGAAGGTATGGGAAACTCGTCACACGGTCTTAGGATGGCATACTGAGACCGGGCAACCAATGCTGGCGGGGCTCGGCTCGGGTCAACCGACTCTGCGGCACCAGGAGGTCCCTAGGCCAATTACCGGCACAGACCGGGAAAGCGCAAGCGCTGCCGCAGAGGAAGACAACCTTGGTGGTCATCATAAGGACAAGCAATCGGAAGGAAACAGGAATGTAAGGAGTTGCGAGCCTAGGTCGCGGAATAGGAGCGGGGTTGTTTCCAGAGGAACAACACCACGAGTCGGGAATCGCTGTATCGTCGAAGACGGCTCGAAGGTCCGTGGCGATACAGCTGCATCCCGTGGTCGGGAGACATGAGGGATCATGCTACCATCCGCATCCTTGTCACTGACACCCGATTATGGCGATGAACTCAGGGCTCTGCCAGTGTCAAGATCCTGCCTTGACTACTCCGTGCTGCTCGACAGGTAACGTAGGCTCGGTTCTTCGGGGTAAGCTCGTAATCATACTTCCGGCGTACTCACGCACCGCTCGTAGTCACACTTCCGGCGTACTCACGCGCCGCTCGTAGTCACACTTCCGGCATACTCACGCGCCGCTCGTAGTCACACTTTCGGCGTACTCAGGCGCCGCTCGTAGTCACACTTCCGGTGCACTCATGCGCCGCTCGTCGACTCGCGGTATCCGTCACGCCCGGCATGGTCTTGTCGCAGTCCTCTCACACGCCTTGCGTGGGCTCGTTGTTCTTGCGGTATCCGTCACGCCTGGCGTGGTCTTGTTGCGGTCTTCTCACACACCTTGCGTGGGCTCGTTGTTCTTGTGGTATCCGTCATGCCGGGCATGGTCTCGTTGTTGTTATCGGGGTGCTGGTCGCAGCGCCGGTTCAGGGGTAGAGAGAGGTAGGTCTGTGGAGAGTGATAATAGATTGCGTGGAGAAGAATCTCCAGACTAGCTACCGCGCCCTTCCTTTATACTTTTCCTTCCCTCTGTGGAATCACAGCTTGCCCGCAAGACTGACACAGTTCCTCCGTCTAACATCATGACTCGATCGCTGCGCCCAAGGAAAGCACATGATCGCACTCGGCCACCACGCGGCCAACACCCTACTCGCTGCAACAGGAGAAAGGACGCGCAAGCAGTAACGGTAAAGGAAAGGAAGACTGATGTACAACTTAATCAAGGGAAAACAATACTCGTAACGAACATGGGAGAAGGACGCGCAAGCTCAATCAATGGGAGACAACAAACGTAGCGGAAAGGAGAAAAGACGCGCAAGTAACATAACGGAGACGAAGGAGAGAGGTCTAGATGGGCCAGCGGTCAGGGATATCAATACCGGAGTGATATGGCGGAGATCGGTCGAGGTGCCTAAGTACGGAGGATGACCGCCGCTGTGGCAGCGGAAACGAGGACGAGCCACAGGGTGACAAGGGTGAGAGTAGCACCGGTGCTGGCGCCAAGGAGCCTGTCGTGCCAGGTTCATGACAGTACGTCCCCTGTCCAGACCGAAGCTCCGGCAAGGTCATGTCGGGTCGTCAGGGTCTGGCGGCGGATGGGGGTGCGGTAGATGCGGACGGGCCGGCTAGCCTGCTGCCGGGCTTGGAGTTGTTCGTTCATTCGCTGTTGTTCGGTGATGATGGCTCCCAAGGTGTTTGTCATCTGCTGGAGTTGCTGTTGGTCCGTATAGTGGAACTCGTTCATCCGCTGGGCGAGCGTCCGGTGTACGACGTGATTGCGGAGGGCGTCCCGGGTGGTTGTTTGATGTATCATGGTGACGATTTCCCCCAGAAGGGCGAGTTGCTCGTTCTGTAGTGCCACAGTCATGGCCACAGGGTTTATGTTTTCCTGATCTTCCTGTGGTGGCGTGATGTCCGCCAAGGTTTCACGTGGGGCTGCAGCGCTGCAGCGGAGGTGGTGGTTTTCCATGTTCACGAGGAACCGGCATTTGGCGCAGACCCGCTTTCCTCGGTGCCAGTCCACGTATGCTTTGACGGGGTTGAGCCGTCGTTCGCGGGTTACTTCGAGTAGTTCGTTTGGATGTGGGAGCGGGCAGTCGTAGTTTGTCGCTCGGCGGCGGCGGCTTCGATGCGGATAGTAGTTGTTGTCCTTGCTCTGGCGGTGGGTGTTGCAGTAGTCATCGTCGCAGGCCGTCCAGTGCAGGGATGCGTGGTCGTTGGTACGGGGCTGTGCTGCGGCGGACAGAGGGGGCGAAGGTGTGGCTGGAGGGGTGCCCCATCCTTCGGTCGTGGTGGCGGCAATACCCCAGTCATTGTTGGGTTCATTGGTGGGTAGTTCGGTTTGTTCGTTATCGGTGGAGGTTGTGATGGGAAACTCAGAGGTGCGGCTGCGGCCAGCGAAGGTCCAGCCTTCGTTGGTGTCGACAGTGGTGGTGGTGGACATATCGGGTTTTTAGAGTTGGGGTGCAGGTTTCTCAGGGTATACCTCGTGGAACTGGCGAACGAGGTGGGGTGAGTTCTCAAAGTTGCGGGCGGGATACCAGGTACGATCGGGGTCGTGGAAACCGGTCCACTTGACTCGATACTCGATCTGGTTTCTATGGCGTTGGGAGTCGAGGATTTTCTCTACTTCCCACTCTTGCTGTTCTTGGATGATCACAGGTGGTGGCGGTGTTTGTTGGTGTCCCGGGATGGGTTCGGTGCTGGCTGTGGGTTCGAGGAGGCTGATGTGGAAAACTGGGTGGATCCTGACAGTGGCCGGTAGGTCCAGTTTTTATGCCCTTGAGCCTACCTTCTCCAGGATGGTGTACTGGCCTATCTGCTTGTGGTCCAGTTTGTTCGATGGTTGGGTTGTCTGGATGTGTTTCCGTTGTAGTCAGACCCTGTCGCCTGGGTTCAGTACCGGGTCCGGATGTCGTGCTTTGTTGGGTTGCTCTGCTTGAGACATTTGGGCTTCCTTGATCTCTGCTCGAAGTTCTTCATGCAACCTTCTTAATGCCGCGACATATTCCGACACTTCCGGGGTCTCATCGTTCCAGGTGCTGAGGTCTGGCAGGAAACGAGGGTGATATCCATAGTTGGTAAAGAAGGGCGTTATTTTTGTGGTTCCGGTTTGTGTGTTGTTGTAGCAGAATTCAGCAATTGGCAACAACCTTTCCCAGTCTTCCTGTTGGTAGTTGCAGTATGTCCGGAGATACTGCTCGAGGCTGGCATTGGCTCTTTCCATTTGTCCGTCCGTTTGTGGGTGGAAGGCTGTGCTGAGGTTGCATGATATCCCGAGTGCTGCTGTTACTTGTCTCCAGAAGTCTGAGGTAAACAGGGACCCTCTGTTTGATACAATACTGCTTGGCAGTCTGTGGGGTCTTATTACCTGTCGGAGGAAGTGGTCTGCCAGGTCTTCGGGGTTCATGGTATCCTGTCAGGCGACGAAATGTCCCATCTTTGTGAGGCGGTCGATTATTACCCATAATGTGTCTTTTCCGTTGCTCATAGGCAGCGCGGTGATAAAGTCCATTGATATCGTGTCCCATGGCCGGTGTGGGAGTTCGAGTGGCTTTAGCAATCCAAATGGCGTATGTCGGATTGGCTTGATACGATGGCAGGTGTCACAGTGGTCGACTTATCTGTGGATGTACTTTCGTTGCCCTGGCCAGTAGAAGCTTTGGCTAACTAGTACCAGGGGTCTTGCTCGGCCCGGGTGTCCCGCGGCTTGCGCATCATGGTGGTCTCTTAATATGCGTAGTCGCAGGGTGTTGTCGTCCGGGATCCATATGAGGCGGTCATACATTAGCAACCCGCTGTTTTCCTCGCATAACCCTAGCATGATCTTTCCGTCGCGGGTGGTCCCGCTCGTCTTTTTCCTCCGGATTTCTTGGATCTCTTTATCTGCGGCGCTTAGTGTCCGGATTTCATTCAGGCGTTCCTTGTCTATCTCGAGGTTGATGGTTTCGGTTGTATTGGCCTGGAGTGCTTCGAACGCTTCTTCGGGTAACAGGATTCGGCCCTGGTTCTGCCAATGCTTCATATCCGCTTCCCAGGGAGAGTCTCCTGACTCTCTAGAGAGGATGTCTGGCTTGCCGGCCAATTTCCTGGGTCGATACTTGATCACGAAGTCATAGTTAGCTAATCGCTCACCCCACTGGGCTTGTCACAAATTGAGGTCTTTTTTTGTTTTCCAGTATTGGAGGTTTTTGTGGTCGGTGAGGATCGTGATCTTTGGTCCCGTTGTTTTACAATAGGTATCCTATTTTCGTAGTGTGTCGACTATCGCCAGTAACTCCTTATCGTGGATGTCGTAATTGCGCTCCGGGTCTTTGAGTTTCCTTCAGTAGTATGCTACAGGGTGCAGGATTCCCTTTTCGTCGGGTTGTGAGCAGATTGCTCCTATGGCGTAGTCGGAGGTGTCTGTTTCGATGGTGACGTGTTGTTCCGGATCGAAGTGTTGTAGTATAGGTTCCATGATCATTGCTTTCTTGAGCGTCTCAAATGCCTCTTGTTGTTTCTCACTCCATTCCCATCCTTTTTCCTTCCTTGTGAGGGAGAATAGGGGTGTCGTGATTTTGCTGTAGTCTCTGATAAAGCGCTGGTAAAAGTTGGCAAAGCCGAGGAAGCTCTGGATTCCTTTGACGTTTGTTGGTTCCTTCCATTCTTTGATGGTCCGGATTTTTTCTTCGTCCATTCGCAGTCCCTGCGGTGATATGACGTATCCCAAGTATTCTATTTCCGTTGTATGGAATTCGCATTTGGATGCGTTCAGTGTGAGCCCAGTTTTCTCAACTCGTTTCAAGATTGTCCGGACGTGTCTCCGGTGATCTTTCAGATTTTGCGAGAAGATGAGGATATCGTCCAGATATGCCACACAGAAGATATTAAGGTATTCGCTCAAAATCTCGTTCATCCATTGTTGGAACGACGCCGGTGCATTGGTCAACCAGAAAGGCATGACACAGTACTCTTATAGTCCGTACCGGGTTCGGAAGGCTGTTTTCCATTCGTCTCCTGCTGCGATTTGGAGGTTGTAGTAGGTGTCTCGGATATCTAGTTTGGTGTAGATGGTGGCATTGGATAGTTGATCCAGGGACTCTCCGATTAATGGCAATGGTGTTCGGTCTTTAATTGTGATCTCATTCAGTTGTCGATAATCCACACATAGGCATAGTCCCCCGTCCTTCTTCTTGACAAAGTGTATTGGCGCCCCAGCCAGAGAGGTAGATGCCGGGATCCATCCCCGTTTCTCATTGACTTCTAGGTATTCCTTGAGAGCCTTAATTTTTTCTTCGTTCAGGGGTCGCAGGGGCTCGTATGGGGGCGTCTTTCCTTCCTCCAGTGGAATGTTGTGGTCGTGAGCGCGGTGGGGCAGAGGTGTCGTCGGTTCTTTTTCGGTGAATACTTCGAGGAACTCATGATATTCCGGCGGAATTGGGTTTTTGCTGGTCTTGGAGGTTTCCTTGATTTTGCTGATGGTTTGGCATACTTCCCATGGGTCCGTTTCGCCAATCTCCCAATTTTCTGGTGTTTTCCTGTAGTATTGCTCCGTGGCCTTTTGTTCCGGGACCGTGTTCGCTCTTGGTGAGCTAGGTAAGCATTTTTCGGCGCAGTGGTCCGAGTGGAATTTCACAGTATGATTCTTCCACCCTATCACCGGATCATGGAGCTTGAGCCATGGGAGTCCTAGGATGATTGGCGCATTTCTGATTGTGATGCAGTGTAGCTGGATGTCTTCCTCGTGATGATTAATTCTGAGGTGGACTTGGACGTCGTGGGTTACTGGCCCGCCGGTGACCTCGCTCCCATGCACAGTCAGGACCTGTCTTGGTGTCGCTTTTTGCTGTATTGGGATTCCACTTGCTTCGGCGTAAACCTTGTCGACAAAGTTCTCGGATGCCCCGCTGGCCACTAGGGCGGTGATGTTGTGTTCTTTTCCGTCGGTTCCTATGATTCATACTTTGATCATGATCTTCTCTTCGCGGTCGTATCTGGTTGTTTGTATTCTGTAGGGTGGGTCTGGTTCTGCAACGGGTTTCTCCCTTGGGTGGCTGTTGCCTAGGCCTATTCCCGAGGGCTGTCATTTCCTGCCGGTTCAGGTTCTTTCCGTACTTCATTGTTTATGGTGTCTTCTTCGTACGTGGCTTCTGCTGCCCGGTATGGCCTTCTCCATAGGGCTCGTGCTTTCTTGAGCTGGGGGCATTCCTTTGCAAAGTGCCCCTTTTTCCGCAATTGTAGCATTCGTCCGTTTGTGGTCGTCAGGGGAACCGGGTCGGCGTTCTTGGTACGAACTTGAACCGTCGGGTAGCATCTAGGTCCATTGGGTCCCCCAGGGCGCTGACGGGTTCTTTCGTGTGGACATGGAAGTGCGCTTCTGGACTAGCCGCAGGGCGCCGACTAATGACTCCAAGGTTGCATAGGTTGCTGTCTGTTTTGATGGCCGCGGTGGCGTAGTCTACCAGGATGTTGGCTGGTACTTCGCTCATGACCAGGTGCCTTTTTACTTCTGGGTGTAATCCATCTCGAAATCGCACGATTCATACATTGTCCACGTACGGGAGATCTGGTTTGATTCGTTGGAATTCTGCCCAGTAGGTTGCTGCCATCTGGTATCCCTGCTGGATTTTCTGGAATTTTTCGAAGGCTATTTCCTTGGCATCCACCTGGCCGAAGGCGTTCTTCATGTTAGTTTTCAGTTCTTCCCATGTTAGGTTGATTCCTCCCTCCTGGTTCAGGAAGGTTTCCACCCAGTTCCATGCCACCCCCCGGAGTAGGGAGGATGCGTATCCCATTATTTTCTCATCGTCGTCGAATCGATTTCCCTCAGTTCTAAACTTCAGCTCGCCCTGGGCCAGGAACGTTTTGAATTTTGCTTTTTCTCCTTCGAACAGTTCAGGGTCCCCGAGCTTTGGGTAACTGGTCTGCGGCGGTCTGTCGTCTGCCGCTAGGAGGGCCTGCAACATTTCCATTGTCAACAAGTGGGGTCCTTCCGTCATTCTTCTGGTCTGTTCTGGTGACTCGGGGGTCTGTGGCCTGGATCTTTGCTCTGGGGTTACTGGACTCGGTGCTCGCTGGTCGTCAGGGACGTCCCTAAATTTGCTCAGGTTCAGGGGGTCCGGGGACTCCACCGTGTCTTTTTTGTTGCTACGTCAGGTGTTGATAGGGAGACGCAATCTAGTGTCAAGATCCTGCCTTGACTACTCCGTACTGCTCGACAGGTAACGTAGGCTCGGTTCTTCGGGGCAAGCTCGTGATCATACTTCCATCGTACTCATGCGCCGCTTGTAGTCACACTTCCTGCGTACTCACGCACCGCTCATAGTCACACTTCCGGCGTACTCACGCGCTGCTCGCAGTCACACTTTCGGCGTACTCACGCGCCGCCTGTAGTTACACTTTCGACGTACTCATGCGCCGCTCGTAGTCACACTTCTGGCGTACTCACGCGCCGCTCGTAGTCACACTTCCGGTGTACTCACACGCCCTTCGTACTCACACTTCCGGCGTACTCACGTGCCGCTCGTCGTCTCGCGGTATCCGTCACGCCCGGCGTGGTCTCGTCGCGGTCCTCTCACATGTCTTGCGTGGGCTTGTTGTTCTCGTGGTATCCGTCATGCCTGGCGTGTTCTCGTCACAGTCGTCTCACATGCCTTGCATGGGCTCATTGTTCTTCCGGTATCCGTCACGCCGGGTATGGTCTCGTTCTTCTTATCGGGGTGGTGGTCGCAGCGCCGCTTCACGGGTAGAGACAGGTAGGTCTGTGAAGAGAGATAATATTCGATTTCAATCTATCGCGCTTTAACACTACAGGTTTTGTGCACTCCTCCTTGCCGTACCGCCCCTGTGGGGTTTCCATCTTTCCCGACCGCCGAAGAAGTATACACACCAAGGAAAGGAACAAACAGGACAGGAATCAAGGATCGCAATGTATGACACAGAATAGGAAAACCCAGGAAACGCTCTGACAGTACAAAGGAAACCCATCGCCTCTGTCCTTCCTCCCATTCGTCGTGTCGGTCGTGATATCGTTTATGGTTCGAAAGCGCCGAAGTCCGGCTTGGGGGAGTCCGCGTCGCTAACGTCGGTGCAGTCTGGTGTGTTGTGGTTTCCGTCGAACCGGATAAGTGCGGAGTGGCCCAGGCCTGTTGTTCGTAGGAAGTGGCGCAGCGGGTTTGTGTTTTCGGGTGCGGTGATGAATTCCAGGGACTGTATGTCTCGTGTGGTGGCTTTGCGGAGAAGTACCCGCTGTGGCGTCAGCAGCGGACAGTCTCATAGTAGGTGGTGGGAGGAGGTAAGGTCCGTGCCACAGGGGCATGGGTCTGCTGTGATGTTGGGGGGTGGGTCGGAGGGTGATCGGTTGCAGAAGACTCTCCATATTGCTCGTGTATCGGCCCAGTTCGCTCCGTGGAGGTGGCTGGGAAACTTGAATGAGGGCTTTGAGAGTGGTAGTTCTGTTTTCCACCGACGGAGGAGCTCTGCTTGTGCTTGAGCCAGTAGCCATGTCTTGGTGGTGAGTGAGAAGCGGCAGTGGATGGCTGAGGTGGCTCCCCATTTGGCGAGTGTGTCGGCTCGCTCGTTCCCCCTGATGTTGTAGTGGGAGGGGCACCAGGTGGTAGAGATCTCCCAGCCCAGTAGACTTAGGTCGCTAATCACTTTCAGGGCTCGGCGGGCATATTCGTGGTTGTGTTTGTTGAATTGTAGTGTTACGAGTGCCGCCCGGTTGTCCACGCAGATAATTGCTGTGGCTCGTGGTGCGGTAGTAGTGAGGAGGGATGTGACTGCTTTTTGGATTGTGTGGAGTTCGGCATCGTACACCTCGGCCCGGTTGCCTAGGTGGCAGCTGCCTTCCCCCAGCTGGTAGAGTTGTTGGTCACCGCAGTGGAAGGTTGCCCAACCACACCTGACAGACCCATTCTCGAGTTTGGAGCCGTCAGTGTAGATGACGACGGTGTGGTTTGGTAGCGTGTGGAGCCATTCTTCATGGAGCTGTTGGGGTGTTGTTGTTTTATCTGGGTTTGGGGAGGGGAGCACATTGGTTCCATCTGCTGTCGAGGTGGTAGTGCGGTTCTCCAGTTTGCCTTGTACTAGGTGCTTGCTGAGTGCATAGAGGCGGTGGAGTCCTGGGAGGTTGGGGTGGGTTTCTGATAGGGCTTGTGGGGGGCCCAGAGCGTGGTGTTGGGGGAGGAAGTGAAGTCGAATGGCGTATCGCAGGGATAAGTAGTCCAGGTACGCCTCCATTGGCGGGAGTTGTGATAGTGTGATGAGGTTCATCGTTCTGGTATTGAGGGGGAGTCCTGTAATCCATCGGGCGACTGAGTTGTAGGTGGTGCGTAAGGTTGCAGTGATCATCGGGGTGCCTGTCCACCATGCTGGTGATGCCCAGAACATTGTGGGGAGGATTGCCGTCATTGCCAGGTGGTGGGCGACATGCGCAGGGATGCCCCATGAGCGGTGTCGCAGGAAGTTCAGGCTGCCGAGGGCCCGGTTGCCCTTGGGCGCTGCCATGGTGGCATGGTGTAGGAAGCTGAGTGATTCATCGATATGCACTCCTAGGTACTTGATTTGTCGTGAGGCCGCAATGGTGTTGTTGTTGATTCTGAGGGGGGGGTGTGTGCTAAGGCTCCTGTTCTTATCTTTGCTGGTGAGAGGGAGGCAGTAGAGCAGTTCGGTCTTGGGTGGTGCGAAGGTTAGTCCAAGGTGGAC
>Ga0307508_10000933_pt1 | contig 34031 bp, 53 predicted proteins | sample 9_EM_MG_FD_203089 | JGI IMG/M metagenome (GOLD analysis project Ga0307508, IMG submission 203089) | Populus trichocarpa ectomycorrhiza microbial communities from riparian zone in the Pacific Northwest, United States - 9_EM | ecosystem: Host-associated > Plants > Roots > Unclassified | place...
TTGTTCATCGACCGCATGCTAGATATTACATATATCATTTATCTAGATCTTTTTTGGGAGTACACCTAGCTGATCCAACAATGCTGTGGACAACGCTAAAATGTCGACGCGGCTGAGACATGGCTGGTGTGGCTGAGCGCGGCAGAAGATGACCCGTATTTATCGTCGTCCGGAGAGGTTCTGTATATAGATAAACAGAGTAAGATAGGTGCACATCATGACACCATCAGCGGCAACGACGATGGAGCGGGCGGATACATACGCGGTGGCGGTGGTTTGGACGAACGGCCAATCCTGGGTGGGCATCAAATCCAAACCCACATGACATGGGCTAGTTGCAACCAGGAGGGCTATGTACGACTACGACGCAGATTGGCGGCCGCTCTCGCCAGGGCGCTGGAGACCGCTTCGAGAAGACAGACGACTCCGGAACGGGCCACCGGATGCACACAGGCAGCGGCCAAGACGGATGGCCTCTGGGGAGCCCGGCCAGAGGTATGTACGCGCTCCAGGCGAGAAAGCACATCGCAGCGCTAAAAGAAGGGCCAGGCCGATCATCGTCATCATCATCATCATCGTCATCGTCATCATCGAGATCCGGTGGTGCCCAACACACGAGGGGAGTCCCAGGGAACGAGAGGGCCGACGAACAAGGCCAAGCTCGCGACGGAGGAGCCAGACGCCTGCCGGGGGGGGTCGAATGGCTAAGCTCACTACACGGACCGACCCGGAGGGGGGACAGAAGATCCTGTGGGCGGAAGTGCTGAAGGAAAGCGGGGGGGGGAGGGGGAGAAGGAAACACCGGCTCACGGTCCGGGACCTCCTTCAAGGGCCCGACAAAAGATGCAGCCAGGCGGTGCTCGACTTTTTTCCTCTCTACTACGGATGTGGGAAGGCTGGCCCCCGGCTGAGGAAGACGTGGACAGGGAGCGAGGAGAGGAGAGGAGGAGGAGGATGGACATGGTACCGCTGTTCCTACCCACATCCTCCTTCGTGGCGTCCGAAGACGAGGACTAAGTAGTGACATAGGGGGGCGGGTTGCCTTTTCTTTTTGTTTCTTCCTTTTGTCTCTTTCCTCGGTTTGGCCTCTTTCCCGGTGCGGTTTTCTTTGGTGTGTATGATCGATATAGATACACCTTATATCCTTTGGACAGGCCTGGGCGGGAGGGCAATAGGGGAGCTCGCAGCTCGCAACGTGCCGCCCTGCGCGGACAGCGGACGGGAAACCTGGACAAAAATGTACGCCACCATAGTCTAAGATGGGCTAAATGCGAGTATGTATGATTAAACCAGAAAAATAAAAAACCATCAACGGCAAACCCCCCCCCCCAGATAGCTGCAGCGAGCTAGAGCGACAAGTACTTGTGTGTATGTAAGTAGTTATATGTAAGAGAAGGATTCCCGAGGGGGGGACTCGGCGCCAAGATATGGAGCGCTTTCCGCATAAGCATTGTTGCATCAGCGAGTAATCGGATGTGACCTATAAATCGTTTGGACCTTTGCGGAAACCCCCCCGTTTTTTTTTTTGCGGAGGTGCAAGTCGAGTGAGAGTTTGTGGGAGACAGATCTTGTGGCCGAGTCATCTCCACGTCGTCCCCACCGACCCCGCTCGACGGATGTAACTCTACACGATAGACGGCTATCTATCTACTTAGATATATAGCTGGGCGGGTCCGTCCATTGCACCGTTCCGGAGTTGGGTGGTGCATACATAGTAGTGCCGGACGGGCGGCAACAGCGGAATCATAAGTACTTTGTACATGCCGCGGCAGCGACATCCATGCCAACCACCGTGTGTTCCCCCCCTCCCCGCACCGTCGCTGGGTATGTACATAGCCTGCCATCCACAGAACCACCCATGGGGAGCGGCGAAAAATGGTGGGCGTTCCCTGACGATCCGCCCCCCTCGATCTGCACTACCATGCCTACCCAACGGGATTTTGTGTGTTGCATCACCTCTGCATCACTATTCTCTGCCCCACGGCCAGGGCAGGCAGAAAGAAGTAACGAGCAGAGCAAAACCGATCGCCATCTCATATAGTTGAGTACCGGAGACAAGATATAGCTACAGCAAAATTATTTTTTCCATGTTGGATGGACCAAGACCTATCGAAGAAAAGCAAATGCTGAACACCTTGAACCCCCCGGGAAACACACGACGGAAAAGAAACAATATGAAACACGACTTTTTTTGCCAAACCGCTGAAATTCGAAACGAACGAAATGGATGGGAAGTGAAAGGAAAGCAGATCTAGAGCGAGCCACCGCAGTTTATGGACGCAAGGCAGCGCCTTCTAGCACGGGAGGAGTCGGATGTAACAGCGGAAGCAAAGTGTTATGGGCAATAATGTACAGAGGTCTAGCGGTCCGAGAGACGGGCTGGCAGTAGTAGGGTCGGTCCAAACCGAGGTAACATATCGGGCGGGTGTTGGCCCCGAATCGCTAAAATCAAAAGGGCGGGGGATGGTTATGGGTGTCGTCTGCTGCCACTACGCCTCTTTATGGCCCTCCTTCATCTCTCTGAAGGCTTTCGCGCTCATCTCCAGCACGGCCTCGAAGCCCATGCGACCTTTGTGCGCGTTCTGGCCGAATCGCTCGACGCTCCATTCCTCGACGGCGTTGCAGATCCTCGAGAAGGCTCCGTACGCAGTGATGGACGCATCCTGCTTGAACACCGTCTTGCTGTCGGGGTGATCCGGGTGGGGTGCGTACAACACCGTCTCCTGCACGGACATGATGTTCGATCCGGTCAGGTTCACCGAACGAAGCACCACCGTTTTCGTGCGCGGATCGACTTCCGAGACCTCACGGACGTACGAGACTTCGGCGCCGGTGAGCTTCATCAGCCATCGCGGTGCGTTCTGCTTGCATGTGATGAGCCGTTCCGAATGGAGCTAGCGGGGCGGAATGTCAGTTTATGCTTTCGTGTTTATGCGACGGCGACGGCGAAGACGAGGAATGAGGATTGCGATGACGACGAGGAGCGTGGGAGGGGAGGTTGATAGCGCCGGGGGAGACTCACGATGCCCGTGCTAGGGTCGACACTCCGGTTCAAGGTGTCGACGGCTATCACATGCGTGCTCTGGGTGTTCCAAGCACAGTATTTCCGCCAGTTTGCGATTGAGACGTTCGCCCAGGAGTAGTCGAAAGTGCAAGTGTTCTCGAAAACCCTCATTGCGGCGGGTGTTGGTTGTGGTGGTGTGTGGATTGAGGCTATTGGTTGCGGGCGAAGTTGTGGGAGAATATTTGGTGGGCGGGAACGGTGTTCGAGTTGATAATGGGGCGTGTAGTTGGGAATGGTCGTGTGAGGTTGAAAGAAGAGGAGGGAGAGGAAGCGGCGGTGGATGCTGACTACTTCTAGCAGGTTCTGAACAGGAAGTAAGTTTTATCGAGAAGATTTGAGTGTGAGCGGCAGGGGTAGATAGTTTTTTTTTTTTTTTTTTCTTTCCGGATGGCGTATGTATTATTTCTGGGCTGGGAGAGATGTGTGGCGACTAGATACATACTTACTTACTGACAGCTCCCGGGCGATAACCCGTACCCGAGCAGCCAATCAACGGCGCGGCCGTCACGGGAAGAGTGAAAGGAGGCCTGGGGCAATGGAGACACCTCCGCGCGACAGGAAATCCTGCAGGGCGGAGAAGCGGGGCAAAGGCGGGTGCGTGGGGGGAGAACACTGACATGTGCTCCGATCGATCACGCACTTCCACATAGGTATGTAGATAACTACATAACTTGCCAAGGCGAATCGTGGAGAAATATGCCCTGAAAGAGGAGAGAGCTCGAGGATCGCGGAGCATTGTGGGTCCAAATCTAAGCAAGGCGAAAAACGGCTCTTCAGCAGATGCGCTGAACCGCGAGAAGATGGTTATCTGGAGCACCCCGCAACCAACCGAAAGGCATCTGCAGCGAGGAAGGAACCGCCGGGAAGAGAGATGGTCAGGATAGTTACATAAGCAATTCTCGACGGCCACGATATATACGATGAATTGGCAATCATGGACTCGCTCGCACACACCGAAATCCAACACGATTCAATTCGAGCTCTGGGGGGCGCGTGCTTGGCTCCGCGCTCTAGCCCCCCCCTTGGCCCCGATAGGTATGCAGCTGCGTGCCTATATATATATATATCTGCAGCTCTTGCTGCAGCCCCTCCTTTCCTCGAGAGCATCCACCGCCATCATCGCGGCCTCCCACCACTCGCGCTCGCACGATCCTCCTCCCACTTTCAGTCGGCGAATCGGGCAGTACTCTACATCCCGAAGTGCTTCTGGAATTCGCCGCCCGTGAAGGCCGTCTTAGCCATCGCCGCAGAATCTCCATGCTCTTAGGCCTCCGTCCACGTCATGCTTTCCGCGACGGAGATGTCGTTCCCTTTTATGCGTGGCCTGCGGTCTGCCTCCCACCTGTGCCATCTCGCGTGCATAGGATTCATCCTCTCGGACCATGGAGGTATCGGAGGACTTTCCCAATCTACACGTCTACCAATGTCCATTGCCCGCGCGGGAATTAGTCGTGTGCTCTGTCCCCTCCATATCTGGAGGGCTCGAATCGGACATCGGCGCCAGAAGCTCCACCCATAACTTGCGGATTCCGGATGGACAAAGCAGTGTGCCGAGTGGCTGGCTGGGCTCGTCCACTGATAGCTGGAGTGCTCTAATGTCGAGCTATGTCGCAAGGTAGTACTTGTGGGCACGATAGGATAATTGCGCCTCATCGTTCTGAGGCGTGGCGAGCTCAGATTCGCCAAGAATGCACGAGTGAGCTTTTGTGATTCTCGTACCCCTCCGCGCGTAACTATTCCCGTGATCTGGCAGTACAGATTCGCCGTCGTGTCTACTTGGTTATGGACTTCAGAGTCTAGATACCTGGCGATGAAAGGTCGCGATATGTAGTCTGATGGATGGAGCCAGACAGAAATACCAAAATATGTCCAAGCTTCAACATCCTCTGCCAGAACCTTGACACGAAGGAAGACAATCACGAAAAATTGGGCACCTATGCACATACAAGTCGGATAGCCGCGAGCTGTCAGCGAAATTCTAAGTAGCGCTTACCCAACTTCCGTGCCCCGCCTCTCATCCCCATCCCACTATTCGACAAACGCCACGCACTGCACGCCACCGATAGTTACAACCCGAAACAAGCCCGCCTCCCACCGCATAGATGCTCGTTGGTTCCCCCGTCCCCTCTTCACGTACCCTCTTCACGTACCCTCGCCTGACGCAGCAATGTCCCAGGCGACGCCCACAGCTCTTCCTTGCGACGTCGACATGTCCCGTTTCCTTCCTCCCATAAACCGCACCATGCGCGTCCTCGACCGGTCGTTCTTCCACAAGTCGATCCCAACGTCGGCAGCACGCGTGCACAACCCCCGCGACATCTCGCGCGTGCAGAAGGAGTGCGCTTCCGACCTACTGCGCTTGAAAAGAGTGGCGCCCGTCCAGGAGGATCCGGAGGTAAAAGGACGGAAGCTGATCTTGCTGTGGCCCGAGGTGCGGTACGATGGTATGGAATTTCTTGGAGAGGCGAAGAGGGCTTCTTTTTTTTTTTGGGAGGGGGAAGGTCTAATGGAGGGGGGGGTATGGGACAGATCCGTCGACTGGAAGTGAAGCACTGCGGAGACTAGTAGGCAGTAATGTGATGGAGCTCGTGCCGTTCACACTGAATATGGACTACTCCCACTGGAACTACGAAGAGATCATCGCGGCAGTGCTGCCGGACGACATGGTCGACGACGCCCCCGGCTCGTTCTCGCAAGCGGGCCACCTGGCGCACCTGAACCTCCGTCCCGCATACCTTCCCTACAAGTCCCTGATCGCGCAAGTGATCCTCGACAAGAATACGCAGATCCGCACCGTCGTCAACAAGCTCGACGATGTGGGCGCACACTCCGTCTTTCGCACGTTTCCCATGGAGGTCCTCGCGGGACCCGCGGACACGGTGGTGGAGGTCAAGGAGTCGAACTGCACCTTTGTCTTCGACTTCGCCAAGGTGTACTGGAACACGCGCCTGAGCCACGAACACGAGCGGGTCGTTGCAAGGTTCAAGCCGGGAGAGGCGGTCTGCGACGTGATGGCAGGCGTGGGCCCGTTCGCCGTCCCGGCAGGGAAGAAGGGCGTCTTCGTCTGGGCCAACGACCTGAACCCGGCCTCGCACGAGGCGCTCGAGGCGAATATCAAGCGGAACAAAGTCGGCGCGCTCGTGCGCGCGCACAACGCCGACGGCCGGGAGTTCGTCCGCTCGGCGATACGAGATCTCTACGCCGCGCACTCCAGCCCCGAAACGAACCCGGCGACCGTCCCCGGCCACCCAGTGAAGTACAGCCGTACCAAAGCGGCCGCCGGGATCCCGCAGGTGACCAAGCCCGAAGACCGGAAGATCCCCGTGCCGGCCACGTTCGCGCACTTCGTCATGAACCTGCCCGCGAGCGCGGTCGAGTTCCTGGATGCGTTCAGAGGTGCATATAGCGGCCTGGAACACATCTTTGAGAGCGAGGGCGTCGAGCTGCCTTTGATCCACGTGCATACCTTCCACCGCGAGACCCAGGAGCGCGGGCCGGAGTTTGCGCGCGAAGATCTGCTGGAGGCCATCGCGAACTATCTCGGCTCCGAGGTGGAGGGCGGGGGCCTCGAGCTGTTCCATGTGCGCAGGGTCGCGCCGAGCAAGTCGATGTACTGCGCCAGCTTCCGGCTACCCGCTGAGGCGGCGTTTGCGGAGCCGCCCCGGGAGGCGAAGAGGCCGAAGCTGGATCATCAGGCGGGTTCTCCGACGGGCGAATGAGTTCTCTCCGGTAGCCGCATACCATACGAGTTGGAAAAGCGTCCCCTGTACAGTGGCCTTCGTTCACGAGGAAGCAATAGAAGCGGGATGGAGGCGGCGTTTGGCAAATCAGTGGTACGAGTGAGATTGGGTGTAATATCTACAGCACGGCCATCCGTGTTCGTTCAGAGCTGGGGCCGTCGAGCCGGAGCTTCGCCGCTGGAGAGTGGTGCTCGATCCTTGGAGATACGTAAGTGACATCTGTTGCAGCCCCCGCCCGCTGGCGCGAGACTGAAGCGGGAACATCCGCTCGTTTCGCGGCGAAGCCGAGCCAATCGCCCCCCCCCCCCCTCTCCCCCCCGCGACCACTATATCGCATACAACACATACTGTGCCTGAGGTCTCTCAAAGCTCCCGTAAATAGTCGGCGATTACGCGAAGCCCGGGAATAGACCCGAGATGGGCTGGGGCTGAGCTGGGGGGTTGTGTCCGATTGGGGGGTCGGGCCACTCTTTCGAAATTCAAAAGATGCCGTCCCCCCCCCCCTCTCGGGCGAGTTGCGTGCTTCCCAGTGTGCCAGGCTCTCCGGTTCCCCCCGGCGACCGGGGACGGCTTCCGTTTGAAGGGCTCGAATCTCGGTGACTTGTGGAGGAATAGATAGATACTCTAGACACGCACCGGTGTGCATAATATGTACGGTTGGGGTGGCGTGCATGCATGTGTTGCCGTTGTATGTATGTGTGTACCCACCTGTGTGCATGATCGCCGTCGACAACCCAGTCCGGCCCGGCTCGAGACCCATACTTCAACGTGTGTACATCCGCACAACGTATCTACCTAATGTATCCAGGTGGCAGAGGAAGTGCAAGTCCCTCCCGCAGAACCACAACCGGTTACCCGCGATAAGCGCCCACCCCGCTAGCACCAGAGCCCCTGTCCATAACCGGCAACTTCCAGCCTGCGACGAGTCGCCGACTCAAGTCTCAGCGTTCAAGATAGATACTACATACATATATATGATGTTCCCACTCCATACATACAGCCTGGGCAGCCTGCTTACATGCGATACATATAGCACCCCCCCCTTTTTCCAATTCCTCCTTAACACCCACAATCCGTCCTCACCGGAAGAAGAAAAAAAAGAAAGAAAAACGTGTCTATAAAATCCCCGTCGCTCCGTCCGGATCTTCGACGATCACACACCGTCCCCTTTTTCCCAGCAGCGGAAGAAAAAAAAAAGAAGCAGCAACAACAAACCAACAAGAAAAAGAAAAGAAAAAAAAACACCGATGTCCGACCTCCACGCGGTATCGACGGACGCGACGTTCCAGCCCGAACCGGGCCACGAGCAAGAACACAAACACAACTCCAGCGTAGATAACCCCCCCCCCCTTGGCTTGGCTTGGAAGCTCGACTGACACGGACGATGTCCCCCCCCCTCAGGTGACACCGCTTTTCCTGGACGACATATCGCCGGTAGCCGCGAGCACGCGTCCGAGCGAGTGCGGGGGCGACTCCGAGAAGCGGCGGCTCGCCGACGGCGGCCCCAAGCGGGACTATCGCGGCTGGGCCGACCGCGGCAAGGATGCGCTCATCGAGCGGCTGTGGCGGCGGAAGCGGGGTTCGTCGTAGAGGGGGGAGGGGGAGGGAGGAAGGGGGAGGAAGAGGAGGGGGAGGGAGGAAGAGGGAGGAAGAGGGGAGGGAGGAAGGGGGGGGAGGGGGGAGGGCACAGGCTGGCACTGGCACTGGGACCGGGACTGGGACTGGGAAACATAGAGTGGTGGGAGGGGGATTCCTTTTTTTTTATCCACGTAATTCTTGATTCGTTTCTTTTCCAGTGGCGTCCAGTGCCCCCCCGTGAGTGAGCAAGCAAGCAAGCAAGTAAGGCCTGCCTAGACGGTGGAGCGGAGCGGAGTAGTGTGGCGCAGTTCGCCATACCATGCCGTGTCCATGACTGCAGTGGTCTGCCTGCCCACCCGCCACGCTACACATGTATGTATGTGCGTACGTGTGGGGGCGGATGTGCAAGTGCGGCGCTGCTCCGCGATATACGCAGCGTAGCTGATGGTCAGCGTGCAGATAGCTACTTGCCTATGTATGTACTGCAGATGCGGTATCTGCACGGTATATCACTCGCGTTTGCACAGGTACCCGCCGGATCATACGCCTGCCGTCGAGAGGCGACGCGCTTCCGACCAGGGCGGACAAGAGCACGGCAAGGCGGCACTTCCAACTCAAGTCCGGGCACGCGGTCACCCCAAGCGGTTTGGCAACCGCTTCCAGTGACCACTGATGATGGTGTGATCTTGCAGGGGAACGTGGTATTCGGCAGACAGGGGAACACTTGTTCAGCAAGTGTGGCCAGTAGGAGGGTGCTCAGCGGGCACTGTGGCACGGATTGCTGTCAGGGACGGGCCGAAGGCGGAGATCGCCAGTTGTTCGCGGATGAGCGGTGCTTGGAGGCGGCACTGACCTCCCTGAGGTCGACGGATGCCGGAAGGTTGGAAGCGAAAAGAAGAGAGAGGCAGCGGGAGAGCGCCGTCTTTTCCTTTGTTTCGTGTCAAAGGGGGGGGAGGGGGGTCGATTTCGCAACCGACCGCGGCTCGGATGGAGTCGTAAGGAGAATCAGACATTCGCCAGAGCACACCAGTGACTTTAGTACCCCGATCCCGCACGCACACAAGCTCCGGCCGTCGCGCATCCATCGGTCGAGAAGAGCTCCTGGAGTATGTGTGTAAGTAAGTGTGTATGTATGCATGCAGTTAAAAGCTCTCCTCAGCAGGAAAAAGAAAAGGGGGGGGGGGAAGAGAAAAAGAAAAGAAAGCACAGGGCATCGATCCTTCCTTCCCTCCCGAGATCGCTGCGGCGAGAAGCATGAGAACACACTCACGTGTCGGCAAACGAACGGGTAAGAAAAGAAAAAAAAGAAAGGAAACCCCCCCCCCAGAAAATTCCTCCTGCTGCGATTGGACTGGATCGGATCGGATCGTATTGGACCGGATTGTCTCTGGACTCCCGGTCCACTCGGCTTGGAGGACCGCTGCAAAAGAAAGATTTTTTTTTAATTATCGTTTTTGATGTCCGGAAGAGGGCGAGTCGATGCGGAGAGCGGGCTGGATTCATCCCACGCTCCAGACCAGCAGTGCAGAGACGGACAGACAGAACAGCGAGAAGGGGGGGGAACCAGTTGGACGGGTGGATGGGGGTTATCCCCGCGGGGAGTAGGGAAGATCGAGCCCCCCCGGGACCCCGATCCAGACCCCGATCCAGACCGCGCCGAAAGAAGGCAGCCTCCCTCGGGCTCGGGCCGGAGTTGGCCGAGATGAGTGGGGTGGGTAGATGTGCAGGGTGTTCCCTTTCGATTCTCCCGGTACGGGGCGTCATACTGCATCTGCAGAGCAACGCAGCAGTGCTGTCCGTTGGAAGTGGGAGCGGTGGTTCCGCCGCGCCGAGCTCGTTTCCTCGCTTCGTTGGTTCCGGGGGTCGTCCCCGGCGGACGTGTGCGCGCATTGCTTTGTCCCAGGCTCCACCGAGCTGCAAACAAATATGGTTCTGGGAGGCACACTGCGCAGGCCCTGGTCTGCCGGCCAGTCGGCCACGCCGCTCGCCGGTGCCGGCCTCCCCCCCACCGACTGAACATTGCAGTCCGTGCTCCGGTCGTGGTGCGTGGATATGGCTGGAGCGCACACGCTTGGATCGGCGGCGGGAAGACGGCGTGGTTCTCAGAACGCCATGGGGGCGCACTGGGGAGCACGGATGCGCAGATGCTGCGGGCATACATCCGTCCGAGCCTGTGGGCGTTTGTCCGGCAAAAAAGCTCCGTGAGCTCTGCGCTCGCAGCACACATTCTGCAAAAGGTGTGGGCTGGCTGTGCGTGTGGTGGTGGTCGCACGCAGACACGCACGGTCCCAGGGACTGGGACCGCGCACCACCCGCAGGCAAGAGCCGGCGCTGGCATGCTGGCCGGCCATTGGTCGACTCGACGGAGAGACTCCTCGCGCAGACGCCGGCCGCGCAGACAAAGCGGCTCGGCTCCGCGCATGGCCCAGGACGTGCAGTGCAACCGCAGAAGCCCCAGCCCTCTCGAAAACAAATGGGAGGCCAGAGGAGCGGCCCGCGCCCGACTCGGTGTCATGCGAGCCTGTCGGGTCAGCCCCACTCGCGGCAACAACGGCGGCATGATGCGCTCCGACATATGCATGTATGCGTGCACCCCGTATCTGGACAGGCACCGTGTGCACCGCATCGTATGCATGCACGGCCGCTGCGCTCCAGCGCGGCGAGCCAGCATCATCGGTTTCCCCTCTGCCAAGTGAAGTGTGTGTAGTCTATGGCGGTTGGCTGCACTGGAGCAAATCACGGGTATCCGGACAGGCTGGTTGCGTGCTGCCGCCATTAGCGTGCCCAGACAAGGCGAGGCTGTGGTGCGACTGTTGTGTTCCAAACCCCGTTGTTGGAAATCCCGGCGGGCGCGGCTTCTCCACGATCGCTGCTCCTCCCGTCTCCTCCTTTCTTCGGCACGGTGGGCAAGACGTCGAAGCATCCGTACTGCCGGCGCAGAATGCCTCGGACGCCTACCGGCATGAGACATCACTCGCATACGGCTGCCAAGTTTTATCCCTGCCGCTTTAGCGTGTCCGGATGTCCGTGATGGAACGTCTGTATGTGTGCAGAGTAGATAAGGAGCGCGTATGTAGATATGTACATATGTACCGTAATCGCTGGTCGCAGGCGACCGCCAGAAATCGCAGTAACGTCGACTTCCGAATCGGTCATTCTGAGACACGAGAAAAAAGGGCTGTACATATGTACTAGGTAGACTAGTAGATATTCGTCAGCCTGAGACATCGCCCTCGTTTGTCCGCCCAGTTTCAGACAGACAGAAGGCCGGCGCGTGATGTGCACATTGCACATGGTTGCGAAAAGAGGCGGTGATGTTATGTATGTATCTAGTTACATACATAATACACACCGCCACACGGGAAGCGCCTGGCAGGATTCACCCAGAGCCATGGGTTCGCGTACCGGTGTATATGTTGCTATATGGGGCCGAAAGTCCCAGGAACCAGGTAACGCGGTCCGGGCAAGGACCAGACTTTCTTAATAGTCGACTCATATGACGATGGCAAGTTTGACTGCGCGACGGGGACAGAGAGTGGTACATACATAGTGGAGGCTGTTGGGGAGATCGCGGAGGTTGAGAAGGGAGGAGATTGGTACGTAATGGTGGCGGAGGGTGACATCGGTGCGGGTGGGATCGTCCCTGGTGGGGGGGGGGGGATGGGGTGCACTATCTAGGGAACTTCGCAGGGACATCACTTTTGTCCCCCATAGTACGAAACGTTCATAATCACTCACTCGGCGTGCTACGTTGGGGATAGCGCGGTCTAAATCAGGACTAGTTAGTGCTTACGCGCGCCTAGGTACCATGCACACCAGGTCCGTCACAACCATCCGGTGGGGGCAATCCCGCGCGCGTCTTGCGTCTGGGGAAGTGACGGTGGCAGGGGCTTCGCAGGCAGCCCCCAGCTAGCAGCCCCAGCTAGCACTCCCACGCGCGCGCGTATCCCTGTCAGCCGTCAGCCATTTTCCTCCGAGACAAGAGCACTCTGGAGCGATTGCCGCGCTGTCGGAGCCTTCGCTCGTGCATACATATAACATGTAAAGAGGGGGGCCAACAACTAGCTAGCTATACATATACAAGTATAGTGCCGTGCACCGTGAGCCAAGCCAGATAAGTGCAGAACAACCGAGGTCACAGATCTTCCACGGACGCTAGACCATGGCGTTGGGATCTGTGAGGGCTGGGGAGGCTGGCTCCGGTGGTATGTAAGCAGCCCCTCCGCGGCCAAACGTGTAGACTGCATATAGTCAGCCGGATTCTGCATATGTGCTGTTTGCCGGTCGTGATTGAGAACGCGACGGGGTGCGGAGCTTGGCGAGAGGTTTGCTGCCAATGACGGGAAGGCCCTCCTGGGGAACCCCACGCCACCTCGAGCGAAATTCTTCGGCAGATCGGAGCCACCGCCCACCGCCCAACTGCCCCCCACCGCTATCGTGCGGCCGGTGACACGAATGGGAAACCCGCATCGTGGTGGCGGCGCATTCGAATTCGACGCCCTCCGTTTGCTGCGGAGGAACCTTCCCTCCGTTGGCTGCAGTAACGGAAATGTTAGCGAGATGCGGTAGGTAGGAGTAGGCCAAGAGGAATCATGGATATGCTCCAGAGTATCTGGATACACACTCAGGCAGGGGGGCGCGAACAAAAAGCACAGGACGTGCGGGTTGCGGTTAGCTAGGGGTTGACCGGCAGCAGCGAGATCCACCACGCTAGCTCGTATGTATGTATGCAGTATGTGGGTAGATAGGTAGATATCCTCGGAGCAGAGGCACGGCGGTGACGCTCGATCGGAGTCGAGGCGCTTGGCCAAGCGCCCAAGCAGCAGGTCTATCCGAAGCTAAAGTCGGCCAGGCATTCCAGAGTGTCCAGGAGTCCGGAAACCACTCGGCGCCAAATCCGGCAAGTCCGTATGTACGCACCGTACGTTGTTGCGGTGAAGCGGAGCAGAGTGGTGTTCCCGGCACATCGTGACATGGTGCGCCCAGTGCCTGGCGAGTGATGGCTGCCAGTCGGCGATCACAGTGTGCCCATGCGCCCACGATTGCAAGTGCCGAGTAAGAAATATGGACCGCGCCAAGTGAGGAGTGAGGAGTGAGGAATGGGGAGTGGGGAGTGGGGAGTGGGGAGTGGAAAGTGGGGAGTGGGAAGTGGAAAGTGGAAAGTGTGTACGTGCTCCGTCCACTCTGGCCGATAGTGCCCACGCAGGCGGTCAGGCAGGTAAGCTGGCTGTATGTACACACGCACGCAGACGCTCGGGCAGCACGTACGTACCAAGCAAGTAGGCACATAGCCAGGCATGTGGGGATGTATTTTGCGTGCGGCCGGTTCGGTGACGGACAGCTCGACGACGTCGCCGCCGCCGCCGCCGCCGCCGATGATGATATCTAGCCACTTGAAACCGATCGCCGCCTGCAGCATGCAGTGCTCTGGTGCTCTGGAACACGGGCCACAGGACGGACGTTGCATGCGTCCGTGGGCGCGTGTGTGGATGTACGCTGCTGTGCGGTGGAGTGCAGAATGGGGTGGCGAGATGTGAGCGCAGCGGAGTGGAGCGGGCGGCGTGGAGCGGTGTTTCTCTGCTGAGAGGATGCGGCATGGATGTGACGCCATCCGGGTCTCCTCTTTTCCGTGTGCGCATCTACCGGTACCGTGGATCCCTTGGTCCACTGCGGCGACGGCGGAGGAGTGCCATGAGCCCACGTATGCATGCGTGCAAGTTTGTATGCCGCTGCGTGTGTGTGTAGTATCTCTTGCCATCTGGACGGCCTCCTGTCCCACCGGGTCCAGCGGCGGCCCGTGTTGGCGGCCGGTGGCTGTGTGGTGGGTGGGAGGATGTGTGTATGTAGTTTGCTCTACGATGCGGGCGGCGGGTGGTGAATGTCCATCCCTGGCCGGGGGTCACGACGGTGACATACATAGGTAAGTAAGTACATACTTGCTGGTTTCTTTTTCCTTCTTTTTTCTTTGGCAGAGCAGAATGCTCCGTCTGCTAACACTACCCCCTGCTCTATTCTACATCCAATCGACACTACACCTGGAGGGTGGGCATATCGACTATGTACTCCGCACCCCTTCTTTCTCGATCGAGCTTCTTTGTGCTTATCCGTCCCTGGGAAAAAGAAAAGAAGAAAAAGAAAAAGCCCGGCTTGACGAACATACGTCGGTGCGTGGGTGTGGCGACGGCAATCAGCTCTGCCGATGTTGCTGGTGTCTTTCTGCGCATCGTGCCGAAGGTCTGAGCTGTTCTCATCGGGTCTCCTCGGAGCCTCCGGACTTCATCCCGCCGCCGTCCTTCGTCTCGTGTTCCTGCTTCTGCCAATTATGGCCGATTTGTCCGGCGCAAGTTGTGGGGGTGGGGGGGGGGGCGGCGGTGGCGATATGATTGTTGTTGTCCGCGCTGGTGGGTATATGGTGTTGGCTGTTTGCCGGGGAGCATGGCCACCATGACCAACGGCTCGACTTTGACTTCCTTGACGTGACTCTGCAGTAGTCGACGGCCACAGCTAGGCCGGTAGGTGGATAGTGTAGGCAGCAACCTCACGCCTACGTAGACGTTTCCCCGGCATCCCTACACTATACGCACGTTACGTACATGAGTGAATTGACATACATCTCCACTGTCCAATGTCAGCAGCGTTGCGGCGGTCAGCAGACCCGCAACCGGGTCTAGTTAGTTGCGATTCGGGAAGGGGTGGAGAAGGGCGGAGAACAAAGCATCCACCTCGCAGCTCTGTTGGGGGGGAGGTGGAGGACACACGACCCGGAGCAGGCGGCGGCGATGATGGTGACTGCGACGGTTGTGGAGGTGACGATGATGTTGATGTTGATGGTGGAGGTGGAGGTGGTGGTGGTGGTGGCATGCGGGCATTTTGGGAGTGTAGAGAGACGAGGATTGTCGACTGTAAGACAAGACAAGGAAGCCACCTTGGAGTAAAGTAGATACACAGAGTCCTTGCCGTCGTATGTAGCTGCTGCGTGTAGCTTCTCCTTGTACAGAATAGATACAAGGTACATTGACTCCAAGTGGGTGAGATGGATTGTCAATGTGGCTAGCGTAGCCGCTTTCTCTTCCCCGTGCGCTGGGTTACGTTTGCAGTTAGCCAACAGACGAAGCGACAGGGACGGGACTATGGAAACATTATAAAATACTGCACTTTATCGTTCACCACCTGCATCCTCCATAATTCTCACCACAATACGTCACCGCAACGCGAGTCCCACGACCAAGCTCCGCAGCGTGGACGAAGGAGCAGTGAAGCGGTGAAGCAGTGAAGCAGTGAAGCAGTGAAGCAGTGAAGCAGTGAAGAAGCGAAGAAGTGAAGAGGTGAAGAGGTGAAGAAGTGAAGAAGTGAAGAAGTGAAGAAGTGAAGAAGTGAAGACGTGAAGAAGTGAAGAAGTGAAGACAAGGAGAAGACGAAGAGCAGACGCTGAAGCGGAAAAAGAAGAGGGAGATCGAAGACGAGGATACAGAAGACCAAAGACAAGAGAAGCGGATACGAGAAAGCGAGGAGAAAAAAGAAAAAAGAGAGAAAGACACCGAGTTTAGGACCTCGCATTGCCTCCGACGTTCCGTCTGCCTGTCTGCCTGTCTGCCTGTCCGTTTGCCTGCCGCATTGACATACCAAGTATCCACTATTCCCCATTCTTGGGGCTGGGACTCCCCCACTCGCTTTACCGTCACTTCGCCCTCAATTCAGTCGCTGTTCGGACTCCCGTCGTTGACGTACGGCTTCCTCTGTTCTATATCGATCGAGAATCGGACACCAGGCGACCGGTCACTCGAGGACATACATACTCGTACATACACCTATATCCTCCTCCTCCTCCTCCTCCTCCTCCCCGTCGTCGTCATTGTCCTCAATCCTCCTCGTCCTCGTCCTCAATCCTCCTCCTCCTCGTCCTCAATCATCCTCCTCGTCCTCGTCCTCGTCCTCAATTGTCCTCCCCTCCTGCTGCTGCTGCCCACGCACACTTCTCGACTTCGCGGTACATTCGCACGCTCACAATCGCACGCACCGACAGGGAACCAGAGCCGACTCGGAGTTTTTTTGGAGATTTCTCGACTCTCACTCATATCGATATCAATCGCATCAATCCCATCGAGCGCCGGCTGGCCACCATCACAATCATGTATTCGATATCGAATCCCGGTCAGCACCAGCAACACCCGCAGCAACTTCATCAGCAACATCATCATCATCACCAACAACAACACCCACACCCGCACCAGCAACAACAGCTACCCCCGCCGCCATCGCAACAACAGGGCCCACCACAACCACCGTCCCTTAGCCGTGCTCCCTCCTCTTCCTCGCTCGCGCAGCCTCCTCCCCCTCCACCACCACCAGGCGCTAGCAACAACGGAATGGTTATGCAAAACATTCCCGCTCCCCCAAATATCACTTGCCGTGCAGATGGCCGAATCTGGAGTTTGGAGGTGAAGCAGCAGCCCATCCGGGCGCGCATGTGTGGTTTTGGCGACAAGGTACGTAAGGACCCGTGGGACGAAGGCATCTCCGCATGCTGTTTTGTCAGGCTTGCAATCATACACAGCCTCTTCCTCGGAAAGAAAGAAAGAAAGAAAGGAAGGAGCCCCGCGAACCTTTGTGCTGACGGATATCCGCAGGACCGTCGACCAATTACTCCCCCGCCATGCGTCAGACTGGTGGTGAAGGACGAGGCGACAGGGAAGGAAGTTGACATCAAGTGAGTCCCCTCCTCCCCCACTTCATCTCGAAAACCTGGCTTTCCCGCTTCCTCTACGGAAGTGGTTTGCAGCCGTGGTTAGATGCAATCGCCCTCCCGTTGGGAACCTTTTCTCTGTTGTCGTAAGAGGCTTCATTGCTGACATGGTATCCGTGCGGCTAGTGAGGTCGAAACATCACACTACGTCCTCACGGTCGATCTCTGGTCGGCCGATGGCACCAGAGAAGTAAATCTCGTCCGGCACTCTGCCACCTCTCCCTCTATCTCCGCCGCGACTTCCTCCTCCTACCCTCCGCCCCCTCCAACCCCCCCACCCCATCCACATCCACAAGCTCATCACCCACACCACTCGCAGCAGCAGCAACACCCTGGCTATGCGCACTCGTCGATGCACACCCAGATCTCGTACCCAGGGTACCCCCCTCCGCCGCCGACCCCGCCATCACAGCTCTCACAGCAAAATTACTACCAGCCGCCGCCACCGCCCCAGCAGCAGCAGCAACCACAGCACTCCGGGGGTCCCGGCTACTACTCAAGCATACATGGCAGTCTTCCTGCGTCTGCACAGCAGCAGCAGACTCCACCGATGCAGCAGCCCCAACAGACTCCATCGGGCATGTTCACGCGCAACCTTATCGGTAGCCTCACCGCTAGCGCCTTCAAGTTGACAGATCCGGATAACAAGATCGGCGTCTGGTTCATCCTGCAGGATCTTTCGGTGCGGACGGAGGGTTCATTTAGGTGCGCCGCTGAGAGACGACTGCCCTTTACCGTCCAATCATTTTTAACCCTGTGTTCTTTTCTAGACTGAAGATGAACTTTGTCAACGTTGGACGAGGCGACGGAAAGCTCAACACCGGTGTTGCACCCGTGCTCGCTACCGCCTACTCTGACGTGTTCCAAGTCTACAGCGCAAAGAAGTTCCCCGGCGTGATCGAGAGTACTGGATTGAGCAAGTGCTTTGCCATGCAGGGTAAGCCCACCTCCCCCGCACATTTTCCCACTGGAGCAAGAGCTGACAGATGATTTACAGGCATCAAGATCCCAATCCGACGCGACAAAGGAGACGGTCCAGAGATGTGACTTCACAGACCGAGGGGGTATTCTGGGACGTGTTTATTGTACGAGCGAATGGAATCTTTGGGCTTCTACCGTTTTTTTTTTGGTTTTTTTTTTGGGGGGGGGGGTTGGATCCATGTATTTCGGATGTGCTAGGGATATACGGGGTTTTGATACCCTTTCTTTGTATTGTCTGGCATATACCAAGGCTTCAGGGATTATTCGGCCGTGGTTTTCCTTGTGCGGCTCGGGGGTGCCGGGGGGCATGGAGGCCGTGATCTGGATCTTTGCACAGAATGGCCTGTGTGGCGAGGGCGGCCGCCATGGCGCGAAGCTTGTGAGCGATTCCTTAGAAATTAGAGCCTCCTTCAAGGAACGTCCCGCCAAGGCGCTCGCAAACCCACCCACCTTGCCGCACAGACTAGACATCCAACCCCATGTGCGTTTATGCAACTGTCCTGAGAGATGGTGGCACAGTGGCCTGCCCTTTGTGCAAAACTAGTCTTTGTTAGTGCTGGTGCGATAGTTGTGTTTTTATCGTTGGACAAGGGAAGATCCACGATAGATCTGGATATAAGATGTCGCCGTGTGATGTAATCCATTGTAGTTAGTGACTACGGAGAGGGGAGGTTCTATCGTACATATGTTTTTTTTTGACGGACGAAATCGAAAGTTTCAGGTATGATGATGGGAGTCAGGAATGGAACTCTATTCCGTTCGGACCGCAACCAGAGCACATAATTGCTCCATGTTATCGAAATCACAAGCATCGCAAGATTACACACACACACAAAAAAAAAAAGCGGACCAGGACGATATGATGCACCTGGGAGGGGGGCGGGGGGCTCAAACCAACGGCTTGGCCTTCTTCTTGATGCCCAATGCGGCTCCTAGATCCCGCTTCCTTTTGAGTGTTTTCTTGAAGCTCGGAATCTCGGGCACCACTGGAACCGCAGCGGAAGCCGAGCTCGAAGCCGTCGCGACTTGCGACGTCTCCTCTTCCGCTCCCTCCACTATCCTCCTCACAAACGTATCGTCTTCGGTTCTGAACGCCTTCCGCGCCGCCTCCTGGTCCTCCCTCTCCTGCCGCTCCCTCTCCAACGTGGCGGGATCCTTGACCACCGTCAGCTTATCCATAACCTCGCCCTCGTCGACCCTCTCATTCCTCGCGTTCCGGGTCCTAATCTCGTCCAGGGCATCCGCGATCTGCATCTCTCTCTTCGAGTCCAGCGTTTTGGTCTCGAGCTTCTCCATGGCGCTCTCGTTCTCCTCCTCTTCGAGTCTGTTGAGCCGCTCCTCCTCGGTCTCCTCGGCGTCCTTCGCGCTTCGCCACGGCTCGAAGTTGCGGATCGCGCCCTTCTCGCACGTGTAGTCCATGTTCTTGGGATCGGTCTTGAACGTGATCTCGCTGCTGCACCGCGTGCAGCGTATGTAGAACCGGAATATGCTGATGGTGTAGTACTTATCGCCGCTGTTCTCCTTGCGCGCGTTGAACTTGCGCCCCTTGTAGATGAACTCGCCGCACGTCAGGCACTTCATCGAGAACGGCGCCATCAGCCGCACCGTCTGCTGCTTAGGACCGACCGGCTTCGGCCCTTTGGTGCGCGTGATCTTCGAGGGATCGAAGTCCGGCGGGAACTAGAGATCGCAAGGTCAGCGCGGGGGCAGCCGTGGGGACACAGGGGACATACGTATTTCTGGAGAACTTTACGTTCGGACATGGTGGCGGCGGCGGCGGTGGAGGCAGTAAAGCGAGACCGTTGCGGGGTGGTACGTTTATGTGGACGGTAGGTTTAGTGGTCGTGTAGACGGCGGGAGGGCGAGCGTGTGTGTGGCCTTAATGTTGAAGTAATGTCGCGCTCCAGAATAGATCAGCCGCATGTTACAGTAAAACTACCCGGTTAGTCACAATGGGCGTTAACTTTACAAGTAGGTAAGAAGTAGGTAGTTTGTTACACAAAAATATCATTGTCGCTCACTCGCCACTTCTCTCACTCTCACTCACTCACTCATTCTCGCTCTCTATCCTCTACTACATACACCACAAACAACACACAACAGAATGTCTTCTACACGCTCGTCGCGCCGGAGTGGCCTCTCAAGTACTGGCCGTCCAGGGACTAGCGCTCTAGGCGGCACTCGCTCAACGACTTCCCGTTCCCGAGGGTCAAGGGCTAATGCCTCAACAGTTGGCGGTGGCTCGAGGATAATCTGCGCTATATCGGAGTCTCGGGGGATGTCTGCGACTGTGGGGTTGTGCATCATCAATCTGTACACCGGCGAATGCCATCTGAGCGAGATATGCGATTCCCAGACATACGCTCACACGATCAGTAAGATCTTCCTGAATGACGTGACCGATGTAATGAACCCCCCCCCCCCCCGCCCCCTTTTTTTCCAGTCTGATCCGATCCACGGAGAACCCTAACAGTGACCCCCCCCCCCCGCGCAGATCATCCTTTCCGAAACAGCCTTTAAGCCTCATAAGAGCACACTGGCAGGGCTAATAGAATCCTGCGTGGCGAACTGTTCAATAATAACAAGCCCCCGTAGGTGCTTCAGTGAGCGGGCGGGCCACGAGCAGATTGAGCAGCTGGTGTGCGCGGACGATTTGCCCACGCTCACGGTTTCGCTCACTGGAAAGTACTATGCGGTGTCCGCTGCAGCGGCAGCGCTGAGATATGTCACCGCCAACCATATGAGATTCGCACCGCATACTGTGCGGATCAAGTATTGGGGTCGTGAAGGTTTGTTGATGGCAACACCCCTTTGGATGGGTGGATGGATGAGCGGATTCGGATGGATGATTGATTGGTTGGTTAGGATCCATGTTGCTTGATTTCAACACGGTCCGCTGCTTGGAGCTGGTCCAGAATCTGCAGAACGAAAAGTCGACCGACAATCTGTTTGGACTGCTGAACAAGACCAAAACAGCCATGGGAGCACGGGCTCTCAGGGCCAACATATTGCAGCCGTTGACTCAGCCCAAATGGATCAACCCTAGACTAGATGTTGTTGAGGAGTTTACGAAGCAAGAGGACATGTACTTCCAGGCCAGCGAAGCTCTCAAGAATATCCCTGATATGGATAGGCTTTGTTTAGCGGTATGGATGCGCCCAGTGGTTAGTATGAGGAGGGTTCATCACTGGCTGACGTCGGTTTTCGGTTATAGCTGACCTCCGATCCCGTTCAACCGTCACAAAAACATACCGAACAGGCTCTGAACAATGTTATCTTGTTCAAGAAGGCAGCCAAACTCATCGGGCCCTTGTACGAAGCTTTGGCACCAGCAAGCTCAAAATTGCTGGTGGAAATCAAATCTGTGAGTGCGCGGTGGGGGATTTCATGGTGGGAAACTAATGTGCTTCTCTGTAGACAATCGCTCCTGAGAAGATTGACCCTGTTTTGGCTACGATCAATGGTGTTATCAACGAGGAAGCCAATTACAGTAAAGGCCCCTTGGAGCTGCGGAACCAGCGCTGTTTTGCGATCAGGGTATGTCGAGAAACTCACAAATCCGAATTACAGTTGATGTCCTGACACGGTATCCACAGGCAGGGGTGAGTGGAATGCTAGATGTCGCCAGAGACGCATACGATCAGTGCAGCAAGGCGATCTATTCTCACCGCCAGGAGCTCTGTACCGAGTTCGGCATTGATTTAGAGATCAGGTATGAGTACGTACGTGGATTCTACTTTCGTCTTCCGAATACGGAACGTCTCCCGCCTGTATTCGTCAACGTTGTCAAGAAGAAAAAATACTTGGAGTTTGGGACTATCGAGCTGTGCAAACGCAATAAGAAGGTGAGCACCACTCCCCCTTCGGGAGATCGATCCTATCAAGAGGAGCCATGGCCTTCGTTGCAAAATCAGGCTCCTAGGGGAATGGCTTGTATTCCTGCAATTGACAGTATGAGTGTAGGTCAATGATGCGCTTCGTGAGGTGATGCAGATTAGTATGCTAGCGATTCTCCCCAACATGTCCTTTAGATTGGCTATTGATATCCTGCAGGTGATCGGACTGTCAACCAGCTTATCCTGAACATCCGGAAGCAGATCCAGAACTTGATCAAGGTCGGCGAAGCAATCGGATTGTTGGACATGGTAAGACCGGGCACTTCTCCGGAGGCAAATCCACGGAATGGGTGAAATCTGACAGCGACGATCATCTGGATAGCTCTGCTCGTTCGCACACATTTGCACGCTGCTAGACTACGGTAATCACCCCCCGCACTTCATAACCGGAAACTTTGGCAAGTGTATCTCGAATATGCTGTGGGGCATACCTACCGCACGTCTAGTGTTACTGACTCCTTCTAGTTCGACCAGTTTTCACGGAAACCATAGCGATGAAGGGTCTACGACATCCAATCAGGGAAATGATACACAAGGACAGGTTTGTCCCAAATGATGTGTATGCGAGCCAGCAATCGAGGTGAGCAAGCTCCGAGGACGGCCCCGATGTGGTGAATATGTCGAGGCGGAGGTGGATGTGTGTCTTGCTGACGTTGTGCGGCAGGTTTCAGATCGTCACTGGTACTTCCCAAGCTCTGCATCCCGCCCGAGGAACTTGCAGACTGCTAATCATCGGGTGCAATGGCTTTGAAGGGTGCAACATGTCGGGAAAAGTAAACACCGCACTCCCGTGGATTGTTGTAGCCAATGAAGGTGTGGAGCCGGAGCTAACGGCAGATACAGTCTACCTACCTCCGTTCAGTGGCTCTGGCTGTGGTTATGGCTCAAATCGGCTCGTTGTAAAAACCCATTCTTCCTCCGAAGACGTATGTACATGCTCACAACGGCTCAGTGTCCCCGCTGCACACGCCTGGCTACCCCCGACATTGCAGCTCTTCGCGCGCATCTCAATGGACGACTCAATCGCAGCCAGTGTCTCCACATTCGCAGGTGAGATGCGAGAGGCCGCCCATATACTCGACAACGCGGAAGCAGGCAGCTTGGTCATAATCGACGAGTTAGGCCGCGGCACGAGCCCGAGAGATGGAATGGCCATCGCACTCGCCATATGTGAATCGTTGGTGGAGACTAGAGCGTATGTCTGGTTTGCCACGCACTTCAAGGAATTGGCCGAGATACTGTCTGAGCGGGCAGGCGTGATGAATCTGCATATGAAGGTCGAGGTAAACTACCACCTGGGCCGCTCTTTCGTCTCGTAGCTGAGCTTGACAACCGCAGTGCCAATCGGAATACTCAATGACAATGCTCTACAAGCTTGCCAACGGCCGAGTGAAAGACGAAAACTACGGTCTGACCCTTGCGCGCTTCGCACAGCTGCCGCAATCGGTCGTGAGCCGTGCAAAAATTGTGTCGGAAGCGCTTGTGAACCAGAGGGAGCTGGCAAAGCAGAACTCAAAAAAATACAACATGGTCCGAAGCGGAAGGGTTATACTAAGGTTCACCGAGCATCTTAAGGAAGCACGCGATGGAAGGATGGAGAATACAGCGTTGAAGAGATGGCTTATCACTCTACGCACACCATTCGTGGCTAGACTGGAGGCGTTGGGTATTGGAGACGAGGGTGTGGAGGATGAGAGCCGGACCGAGAGAGGCGATACGATGTCCACCGCTACCGCTACTGCTACGGATAGTAATGAGGGAAACGGAGACTGGGACGAAGAACTGGAATGGATGGGTTTCGTCGAGGAGATCGAGATCGAGTAAGAAAGGGTGCTGGGTCAGGATGACGCTCGAAACGGCGAGAGTGTGGGAGGCATACTTGCGACGGATATTCTTAGTTGTCAACTTTACTTGCTTACTTGCTTGTCTGTTTGTCTACACGGACGGAAATGGCGTTCGGTGTTTGAGGAGGACATTGCTTGGAGGGGCGAAATATGCTTGCTTGATTTCTTGCTTAGTTGCTTCATTCGCTCGTGTGCTTGCTTTGAGATTTTCCCATATAAGTATATACCTAGGTATGTATATTTTTTTACAAAAGTACGTGTTTTTTTTTTTTTTCCAATGGCTTCTATCTCCCTCCCAGCACCAAAATATCCAACGTGGACCCCTCTAGCCACGATGGACCCCACACAAAATTGCACCGTGTACTTAGCTTAGTAGTTGGAGCAGGGTCTCTTACTCTCGAGGACCACATTTAAGACACTTTCCAATGTGTTATGGACCAAATATCTTGGAACCTGCGAATGCCGCACACATAGGAGGACCGCGGCTTCCCCACCATTGATATGGTGGTCGGATTTTGCCATAAGGAGATGCGCAAACATTTTCTAGGGCATCAGAAAGCCACCCAACAGGCGGCAGCCCCCAACGTTTCACTCCGTGGGTTCACGCTTTACTGCTCCGTGAATCGCTGAATAGGACCGGACGATACAAGTACAGGCAGTAGCACCAAGAGTCACGTCACCCGGATACACGATGGTTAGTTTTTTTCCCCGTGGATTTGACGGCATCTACCTGCTCCTGCATCCGTTGCCAGGACACGGGCGTACCAGGTGGCCATGCGGTCGCAACCATCCATGATAAGGCGGGAGCTCCAATCGACCGCATACATGCCTAAGACGCTTTCTGATTGAAACCTACAAACCCGACATGGCGCCGCTCGATTTCGAGTGCCCTAAAAGGTTGACCAACTGGATCCGGGCTCGCTGCACCATGCGGAAGATAGCGGGAAAAACCGAATTTGTCCTTGACCCTCAGAATAGGCCTACCAAAAAAAAAACGAGTACAGAAGGGTGACATGCGGAGGTAAGGCTGCAATCTAAGCAATGATGGGCTTAGCCTGCCGGAGTTCCCCGCTATGCTGTAGCATCTGAACAGGTGTAGGAATGTAGGCAGCCGCACAGATACATACATAGGAATAAAATTTATTTTGTTGTGAAGACCTACCCTACTTCAAACTACATACTTACCCAAGTATGAAACTCTGTGTGGGTTCATCGTGGATAGGGGTCCACGCTGGATATTTCGGGGGGTCCATGGAGGATAAAAGCCTTTTTTTTTATTTTAACTACGTAGCTGGCTTTCGCTGAATCTTGGGATGTTTATTGCAGCTATTGGATTGGTATTGCAGTGCGTGCGGATGTGAGGTTGAGTGAATGATCATAGTCTCTCACTCGTTGGCTCTGTGCCGGCAGTTATTATTAGACCTCTGCTGGTATCTAGCAGTCAGACAGTCCCGGAACGAATTTGGACTTGCTTTAAGGGATACATGAGGACGAAATGCTACCAGGGCTGGATTCGGGGTTTTGTCCTTGTCCAGAGGCTGATGTTAATTTGCCCTCACTCTTTATCGCCATGATCTATATAGGTCACACGCGATTAATGAATAAAGGAAAAAAATCTGACAGCTAGATAGTAGTCACGGTATATCTGGGTTGCGAACAAGAGGTGCGTCATTAAGAAACATGAGTGACTACCTCGGATCGAGAAAGCCGGGCTCAGTAAAGGAAAGCAAGTAGACGGTAGAGCAAGGCAATTACATACCTGCTGTCAAGTGAAGGTTGCATTTCACATTTGGTTCATCATAAAGTACACCAAGCACCCTCACTCTTGTCAGGAACAACTTCTATTAACTATTCGTTCCCTTATGCCCCCCCCTCGAATTACCATACTACCGCCCCAAACCTAGTGCCTGGTTCTAGGCCTGGGCTTGCTCCTCACAATGCTATCAACACGCAACAACATCTCCGCCGCTTCGCTCGCCGACGAGACCACAGCGCGCTTCAGCTTGAAGGACTCCACGATACCGAGATCCCTCATATCCGCGATGCGGCCACCAGGTGTGTACAGGTCGAGTCCGGAGGAACTCATGCCAGCGTGGTGGGCGGCACGCAGCTTCGCGACGAGGTCGCTCGAGTCGAATCCGGCGTTGTCGGCAAGGATGGTGGGGAGTTGGCGGAGGGCGCGGCCGAAAGCCTCCACGGCAAGGGCTTTCTTGCCCGCCGTGTTTTGTGCCGCGTTCTCGACGGCTTTGGACATGAGCATTTCTGAGCAGCCACCGCCGAGGACGGTGCGGGTTTCCACGACGGTCTGGGAGAGAACTGAGAGGGCATCGTGGAGGGAGCGGTCAGCTTCGTCGAGGAGCTGTTCGGTAGCGCCGCGGATGACAATCGTGCAAGCTTCGCCGGCGGCGACACCGGAGAACTTGATCAGTGTGTCCTCGCCAATGATGACTTCCTCGATCAGATCACACTGGCCGAGTTTGACGGTTTCGGGGTGGTCAAATGTAGAGGCAATTTCTCCACCGGTGACGAGCGCGAGGCGCTCGATCCCGTCGAAGTCAGCATGTTCGATTGAAACGATGCCGGCGTCGGCGAAGAGTTGCTCGGGCCAGTTGTAGATGAGTTGCCGGTTAACGAAGCAATTGATGCCGTGGGACTTGATCTTTTCCACCTTGGCCTTCATCTTCTCGCGTTCCGCCTTCTCGAGTTCAGCAAGCTTGCCCGTTGAGTCGACTTTTACCCGTGCTCCGAAGATCTTGATCTTGTCCGTATCCATTGCTAGTCCAAGGTCAATATCGCCTTTGAAACAAGTGAACAGGGGGGCACAAACCAGTGTTTGCCACCAGAATCTTCGCCTTCTCCAATCTCTTCGGCTGGTTAAGCCCAATCCGCTTATCCAGGATGAATCCCTCATCCAGGTACGAATCAACCAACCTGCCTCCGGCCTTCTTGATAATCTGTATATTGTTGAGGTTGGTGCTTCCCTTGAGCCTAAGCACGGCGTCAACCGCGAGCTCCGCAAAGTGATCCTTATCCTGACTCAAGACCTTCGAGCTTAATGTGGTCTTCGCGATATTGATCAAATCCTTCCTGAACTTCTCGGCGTCGGTACCGTTATCAACGGCGGCTTTCTTGAGGGCCTCGAGAGAAGCGATGGAAGCGATACGGTATCCGTCAATGATGATTTGCGGATGGATCTTCTGGTCGACAAGTCTTTCCGCCTCGCGCAGCAACTCGGCGGCGAGAACGGTTACCGATGTCGTGCCGTCGCCGACCTCGTCGTCTTGTACCTTCGAAATGTTGACCAGTACTTTCGCCGCCGCGTTGTCGAGGGCTATCGATTTGAGGATAGTTGCGCCATCGTTGGTCACCATGATGTCGCCTGTTGAACTGTTTCGCCGCCACCGTCCCATCGTATCAGCAAATGGAACCTATCCCATCCCTCTTCGCAGCAAACAAGCACAGTGATAGCATACGCAGACTGCAGAATCTTGTCCATTCCCTTGGGCCCTAATGTTGTCTTGACGAGATCTCCCACTGCAATAGCTCCCACAAACGCCGACAATCCTAACAACTTCCCATTAGCTCCCCTCCCCCATTCCCGCTATTGGGCCGATGGAGCAACATACTCGCATTTTCTCCGCGCTCCTCCTGCACATCGTCGCCAAAGATCTGTGTTGGGTTCGACTGAAGCAGTAAATGCCAGTATTAGGTATTGCTCCCATTTCGGCCAGGGTCTCCAGAGGTTATGGGACTTGCCATGATGGTATATTAGATGTATGGGGGTTGAATTTTGGTGATGGTGGGGTTCCGCCGTATTGCTTTGCTGAACTTCGTTGGCTGCAAGTTGAAGTTGTTAGCGCCGATATGCCAGCTAGGGTAAAGGGCTTGGATGCCGAGTGCTCGGAAATGAACTTTGGATCGAGCCCTACCCCGCAGATGAAGATTACCAGACTCAATTCTCTTCTTTACGGATCTATCCCAGCCACTATTATCACTGCAACCGAGTTTTCCGGAATCTAACAAAAGGGAAGAGAAAAAAGAAAGAAAACGCCGCGCTCAAACATTCGCCACACTCAAACGCCAATGCTTCAACGCTCGCTCTACATAATGTAACACCCAATACCATACATAGCCCTCTCCACGTCTTTCTTAACTCTATACCAGTCCTCTCGGCGAGTAGCATACTCATAGACTTCTTCTACCCTAAAAATTCCGCCAAACCTCTGTGGGTCTGCAATGACGGTGGCCATCTGCTTTGCATGCTCGGGGTCAATCAGATAGATTTGTGCGAGTTCCCGAAGCGCCGTGAAGTACGGGATCAGCGGTCGGAGCTTGAGCCCTTCGATGTAGCTGTTGTATAGATTGACGTCCCTGATTCGTCAGCGGGGAGAGTGGAAAAGAAGGGGGAAGGAAACCGCACGAAATCAACTTAATTGCACCATCTACCGAGATCCGCTGTCGTTTGATGTGCTTACAGACGGCAGCAAATAACCTGAGGCCCACTTCTTGGTTAAACACGTCGAGAACATTCTTGTCAGTGCTTCCGGTCAGCAGTTTTGTGTGGGTCTCCACGATCTTCACGATCCTGACCGCCGTCGGACTAGGCCCAATGTCCATAGTTTGTCGCTTCTCTGCCGCCCCGACTTCCCCCAGTGCCCCGGGATTAAAGTCGGTCACTTGCTGTGTGGTAGCAAAGATGTGCTCCAACTCGTCAATCAGCACATCGATACCGACGTTGAGACCGGCTGCAACACGCTCGTCTAACATTTGCTCAAATCGTTTCTTTTCTTTCGCAGCAGGATTGAGAAAGTCGTTCCGGTCTGTCAGTCGTGCAGCCACTAGCTCTTGCTCGTAGAAAACATCAATCATCTGCTGAATCAGATCGCCAATATTGACAAGCTCGAGAAAGGTCACTAGCGGCGCAACACCGTTTGAGGTGTGGGCTACTTCGCGAGGATTATATTTCCCTAGATGTTCAACGGCCTTGTCGAAACCAGATTTGACATGTCGAGGGCCAAGAACTTGGAGGAGCGCAACGAAAATTGCCTCGCACTGCTCACGACTGAAGAATAATTAGTTGCATGCAATGGAATATCGGTGAGGAGTCCTACGCTTCCTCTCCAGTCTGGCCTCCGATTTTGGCAAACACTGCAGCCCGTTCCAAACTCTCCTTCGCCATATGCACAAGCTTTAATGCCACGTCGAGACTGAACAAACCACTGATTCCCTGCAGCTTCGTATTCATGATGGCCGCTTTCGCAGCCAATTCAGAGGTAGGCGCTACCATTACAGTGGGTGCAGGCGAAGCTCTGCCGCTGAGTCCGCTCGCAACAGACAATGTTCTATTCTTATTGGTGAAGTAGTCCTCCGATGAATTGCTCATTACCGATGACCTATTATTGTTCGCATTCCAGTCTTGATCCGTGGCGTAAGGAGTGTCCGATATCGATTTCGAGTCGATAGTACTAATGGCACTTATCGGCCTGACATTGGCGAACGCCGAGGGTATGACCGAAACAGGCGCAAGAATAACTTTTTTGAACGTAGTCAAAAAATCCCGTTTTTCGGCCTCCCGATTGACATTACTCATGAAAAACGACTCGGTGGCTTCGTCTTGTTCCCGAATGATTTTTCCCCACGTGTCCACCTCCTCGCTGAATCTCTTCTTGCAGAAGTCGAGTTCCTCCTGGAGATAGAGATCCACGTGGGCATCAAAGACCCGCATCAGAACGTTCAGCACCTCCTTCGCAGAGCCGTCGGCAGAAACCTTGCACAAGGCGGGTTGCAGAGAAACCCCAAAGTCCAGGCTCTGCTTGAGCAAGCCTGTCACGGCCTTGAGGTAGTTCTCCCCATCGCGTTCGTGCGCCTCGTCAAGTACCGGCGTAACATATTCCGAAATGACATCTTCCGCAACACGTTCGACGAAGGGCAGCATGACGTTGACCTCTCTGGGAAAAACCCTTACAATAGTGCTCGCCTGCTTCTTCAGAACTTCCGCAAGCTTCTGCCAAAATACCTTTGCCGGTTCCAAGGAGAATGCCCCTTCCGTTGGATCACTACGCGTCGTATTAGCAAAGTACTTCCTTTGGTCACAAAAGAGACTTACTCGAAGCAATCCATCGGGTTACCGAGCTCTTCTTTGTTATAAAGCACCGGATGCTTCTGCACAAAAAGCTGAACGCATGCCTGCCCGCCATTCAGCAGGATGAGAACATTGGCATATCTCTTCATGCGGCCGTCAATATCCTCGGTATCAAAGCCTCCCTCAAATTCCCTCAGTGCCGCATTCTCGAAAATTTCCATCATAGCCTTCAGTCTGCCCGATCGTTCGGTCCAACCTACCGCAGTATCGCACTCCGCAAACCTCCTCAGTTGCGCAAGCATTTGCGCTTGCTCCTCGGGATCCCGATACATCTGGAAGACGACCGGATCGGCATGAGTGCTAGCCATGACCAGATCCAGATACAGCGGCCCCAAAGCTCCATAAATTCTCCCAAACTCGTGCCGTGCAAACCCGCGAATACTGCGCACGCTCTTCAGGACTGTCAACAAGCTTCCCTTGTCTATGAGCGCTGGCCGCGAGATCTCCGTCGCGGATACGGAAAGACTCATCACGTCGAGACCAGCCGTGGCGGCCGCCGTCGCCGCCGGAGCAGCTGCCGCTGCCGCTGCTTTTGCCTTCTCGGACTCTTCCACAGCATCAAAAACAGTAATTCCTTTTCCAGCGGCTGCCGCCGCTCTCGACTCAACGAATTTTTTCTCCTCCTCCGCCCTCTTCGCCGCGTCCGCAGCCCGTTTTCTCCGCATAGCATCCTCGAACCGTTTCCGGGCCTCAGTTTCGTTCCATACTTCCATCAGCTGCAGCTTTGTCACCCAGCGGGTATCGTCATAGACCATGTCGCGCAGACGGTGCGACACGCGCGCGAACGACAAAAGGTCTCGCACAGGGAGGTAGTCTAGGATCGTTGCGATGATTTCTATTATACACGAAAGAATATTTGAGCTTCATATCTTTGTTTTCATTATGCGCTTGCGCGAGGATTACGGCTTGGTCTGGAAGAGAGAGGAGGTGATGGTACCGGCTGGCAGGGCGGAACGTGTCATGTTCATCCCCGGGAGGGGAGTAGCGGAACGGCGCATCGGCGGCGGGCGAAGGGATTGGCGCTGTTGTTTTGGAGGCATGATGTTCAATAAGATGGAAGGTCGATCCAACGGAGGTGATAACAATATACACCAGCGGGAACGAATAAATGGCTGGAACAGAATGCGGGGATATGCTGAGGTGGAGGGAAGGTGAGAACGAGCTCCTGGGGTCCAGGATTCACCGTACGTACTTTGTGTTACCCTAACTAACAGATCAGGATCACCTTCCGCGCCAAATTAACCACTGACTACCAACTACAGCCGTTATGGCTCCCGCGACTGCCTCCACCGCCGCGCCCTCGGCGACTCTCCTTTCTCCAGCCGAACTTTCATACCTCTATACATCGCTCTCTTTAAGTCCACCAATCCGTCCCGACGCCCGCAAGCCCACGCAATTCCGCTCGCTCACGGCGGAGCTCGATATTCTTCCCTCCACACATGGCAGCAGTCGTCTCATCTGGCCTGATGGTGGCGAATGTATCGTCGGTATCAAAGCGGAAGTTGAGAAAACACCGGTTCCCCCGCTCTCCTCGGAGAACACCTTATCAATAGCGAAGGTAGATCAACGGTCGTGGATTGAAGCATCCGTTGAGGTCTCCGGTGCAAGAGATGATGATCCGCTGGTTGTGCTCCTGGTGAACAGTGTGGCCGATCTGCTAGGACAGAAACTTGCAGGACGGCTCGAGATCGGAGACAGGTGGCACTGGAAGCTGTACATCGACGTCCGCCGCCCCTACTCTACCTACCAGTGAAGAAACTATGTACTGATTGAAGGTAGATCCTACTGCTGACACCGCCGGTTTCGCATCCAGCTACACTCCTCTCCCTTGCGGTTCACCTAGCGCTCCGAGTTACGAACCTGCCGCGGTTGGTGTCGGCGACGGATGAGGACCCGCTTTTCGACGACGATTGGGACGCTGCATTACCATTGTACCCTGCCGGTGCGGCGGCGATGGGAGACGTGCCGGCGATAACCCTGTTGGTTGCGGCGGTAGGCGATAATGTGTTCTTCGATCCTACTAGGGAGGAGTTTGCGGTGTCGGATTGTGTATTGACCGTTTCGGTGGACTACGATGGAAGGATTGTCGGCCTACGGACATTAGAGAGCGGCACGGTCGGAGAAGGAGGCGTCAAGAGGAAGGTGGTCAAGAGAATCGTGGAGCAGTGCGGTCCTGTAGGCAAAGAGTTGTTTGAGAGCCTGGAAGCTATAATCCAGAGTGGTTTCTAGAACAAAATTCAAAAAGATTGAGACCAGTGAGGAAGGACATCTTGGACCGCCGCACTCACGCATCGCAAGGGTACTCGCAATCGGTGAATGATATACGCACCGTATTATACAAACAGAAAGACGTACGCAAATGAAATGCTAACCATTACCAAAGAAACGCAAATAATATCCCAAGTTCTAACTACCATCATAACCTCATCACTTTACTGTTGCTTCTTGGCCCCTGGTCCCATCTCCTTAGCAAAGGATCCGTAAGAAACACCGATGCTACTGACTGCCGACACACCCACATACAGGATTGCCAGCATCAGAAAGAAGACGATGTACCCCGTGAAGATAGCAGGCGTAAAGAACTGATATCGGTGAAACAATCCCCCTTTGACGAGCGTCGCGTTCCTGGCTTCAGTCTCAAACTCGACCGAGCGCAGCTCTAAGTTTGCCGCGTGCTCCTGCGGCGTTGAGAACTTCACCGGCGCGGCAGCAGTAGTCTCCCCTATTGGCGAGCTCACGAAGATAACAGTGTACTTCTTCGTCGGCAACATATCCATGACCGAATGTAAGAACGCATCGTTCTGCTCCACCGCTTTTGCGCGGGCTGCACCACTAGCGGGGAGTCGATCGAAATCGACGCGGACGACCTTGGGCTTTACTCCGTCGAAGGTTTTAAACATAGCAGCTGACACGTATGGATTAGCTTTCGGAGCGGAGCAGTTGAAACTAAGAAGAACGGTGGTAGTACTTTTCGCATCAATGTCCTCAACCAGCGCATCACATGCTGTTACAGCCACATACTGCAGCTTCTCGATAACCGCAAACATATCTTTCTGCTTGTCTGCGTAGGTATTCTCGACGACCCAGCGCCTGGACTTATCGACGCCATCGAAGAGGTCTTTCAAGTGCACTCCCGTGTTCTTATCAGTAGTGATGTCCTCCACGTGGATGCCGGGTTGCGAGACGAGGACGTAAGCGTCTGCCTTGCAGGCGCGGATTACATCGCTGGCAGCAGTGAAGAATGACGAAGTAGAGAGAATGCTGCGTGAGCGTAGTGATTCAGGGACACTGTTAGGCTATATTGTTAGCGACTGGCGAGCTGGGGGATACCAGAGAGGAAAGGACATACGTGGACACGGAGGAAATCAGGAAATAGGGGGACGTATCGGAGAAAGCTGAGACGTGCGAGGGAAGCGTGAAGGCAAGCGCCCCCAGGATGAGTGAGAGTAGCCGTGGCTGCATCATTGGAGTTCTTTGGTTGCGAGAGATGTCGAGGACTGAGAGCTTACTGACGGGTTGGCGTTGGTAGTGACCTGCGCCAAGACGCGCGTGGCTCTGTTGTATGTATGTTATCTCACTCGGATAAAGTCGCACAGTTAAGCTCTCCATAACCACGAGACAAACGTGAGGATCCGTCCCTAAACTCCTTATACCTGGGACGTCTATAAACTCGCCGTTTCCTTGGGATAGAATATAAACCTCCCAGACGTGGGCTGTCATGAAAATGCCCGGGGCTCTGTATTTGTCCTCAACCTACACCTGTCCGATCAAGCACTGGGTCATCTGCTCTCATCGAGTTGGTGTCCTTGGAAAAGTAAGGCTGCGAAGCAGTTTTATGCTTTTCGGGCCCTTCAGAGAGTGTAAATCCCTTTCTCTTTCCTCAATCCTCGCTCTCTGCATGATTGAAACTGATCACATACGAGTAATGAATACATAAACAAAGTTCATAACCACGAGATTGCTGCACAAAGCCCATTGCAGAGACTGGAGTTGGGAGTCGGGGGGGGGGGGGGGGGGGGGGGGGGGGGTGGTTGGAATAAATG
>Ga0307508_10000934_pt1 | contig 34006 bp, 37 predicted proteins | sample 9_EM_MG_FD_203089 | JGI IMG/M metagenome (GOLD analysis project Ga0307508, IMG submission 203089) | Populus trichocarpa ectomycorrhiza microbial communities from riparian zone in the Pacific Northwest, United States - 9_EM | ecosystem: Host-associated > Plants > Roots > Unclassified | place...
ATAGTAGAAAACTTAATTGGTTTTGTGTCGCTGGTTGTTGATTGCGATCGGGGTCACGAAATTAGTGTGGTAGCGACCGACGACCAAATTTTCTATTTGGACTTTTGTAACTAACAACCGCCGTCCTTTCGAACCGGCGCATAGGTCTCATCAAAGTCAACGCCTTTCACCTGCTCGTACCCTTTGACGACGAGTCTGGCCTTGAATCTGAGCGTTCCGTCTGGATGATGCTTCGTCTTATAAACCCATTTGCAGCTAATTGGCTTGCTTTCGGTATGCTTGACGAGTGTAAATGCATTATTCTCCATAAGAGATGCATATTCTTCTTGCATGGCTGACTTCCAATGCCTGTATAGAGGGCTGTTAAGCGCCTCACCATATGACCTTGGATCGGAGTCGGGCGGATTTGCCGCCAACGCAGTATATATGCTCCGTCAGACGACGACTCCTCGTAACACGTCTTTCTTGATTGGTACGTTGACCGGTGCGTAAATCTGTAGTACGACTTGAACTTGATGGTTCTTGACCAGCGCGTAAATCTGGTTGCTCGCCTGAACGCGGCACCAAGCGTGCACGACGCGTTCGATTAGTTTGGCCGTCACTCTGGCGCGGGTTTCGCACACGGAGGAAATACGAATGAAACATCACCGGACTGGAGGCCCGTACATAATATCGCCATGACCCAATAGGGTCGCGTGGGATCAATGGATCATCATCAGCACCATCATCAACATCACCGGACTGGAGTGCCCCCTCGACAGGAAAGGCACGGCGGGAGAGCATAGGCCGTGGACGCTGACTTGATACAAGGGGAAGAGGCCGAGCCGGGGGGAGGCAGAGCATCCTCGGCCGCGGCTCACCATATTCGGATGAGCCACGACTCGACAGTGGTGCCGCAGGATATTCTGTCGTCAAAGCCCACATGGGTTACAATTGGGGGGCCTGCGGTGCGGAGTGTGCTGCACTTGCCGGGGCGCTGGAAACTGCTGCGAGGCGACAGATGATCCCAGAGAGGGTCACGATCTTTTCGGACGCCCAGGCCGCCATCAGGCACATCACGACATTGCGGAAAGCTAGACTGGACATCACTATTGAGATCCAGCGGCGTCCCGACCAATCGGGTTTGCCTGGAAACGGGAAAGCTGATGGATGGGCCAAGCTCGCGGCGGGGGAGTCTGGCGCTCGTGGGGTGGAATGGATGCGGTTTTCCGATCGGTATGTATGGCACACGACAGATGCCCCCCTACCCATGTCCCTTGCACACCTCAAACGATAACAACATCACTGGACTGTTTTACATATCGCGCGATTAATGAAAAGCAAATAAATACAAAAATAAATAAAAATCTACCATCGCCGGCCCCACAACGAGCCGCTTGCGGACAGGGGCCGGAAAAATGCGTAACTATACTTATTGCACAATTAATGATTAAACAAAGAAAAAACATCGCCAGCCCGGACTATCTACAGTAGTAAATTAAAATAAAAACAAAACAACAAATATGTATCACCAGAATATGTACCTAGATGTTGCTCGCACATAACTAAGCAGGTGGTTACGTAAACTTGCATATGTACGCTCCACAAGCAGTCAATGCCTCGTCCTGGGACAAACAGGCATCACCGTTGAAGCCCGGACCGAGAGTCCATGCAATGCAAAAACGATCCCCGAGCGCACCCGGATCAGCGGGCATACATATGTACACTCCTGCCCGCAGTGAGGATGGAGCCTGGGAGGAGAGAGGTGGAGGGTGGCAGCACACGACAACGGGCGTGCGACTATGGTAGGGTAAGAGCAGTCTTTCCAGCGAACTAACTAGTTACGGCGATATCTAGCCATCCGGCCAATCCCGAGATAACTTTGTCCCCATCGCCCATTCACGCCTTCTCCGGCAACTACATAGCACCCGTCCGAAGCATGTGCCGAGCATCATGCGATTGCCGCTGCTCCGACAGCGGCGTCCATCTCCGGGATGTTCTCTCGTCGTGGCAGTGCGCGATATAGTGGGGGGGGGCTAGACGCGCTTCCACGTGCGAGCATCATATATCTAAGGTCAAACCTCGGCTACCTCAGCCGCGTACAGCCGCAGCCATGATCCTCCCTCGCGCGGTAGCCCGCCGTCCATCAGCACGACACCGCGCCATGTCGACGACCGTTCTCGCGCCCAGTGCCCCGCGGCCGTCAGCCTCGCTGCTGCTGCTCTCGCCCTCGCAGCGCCTGCTCATCCTGCAGCGGCCGGCGCACCACGCGTTCGGCTCGGCCTACGTGTTTCCGGGCGGCGTGATGGCGGCGGCCGACGGCCGGAGCGCGCGTCTGTGCGCGATACGCGAGACGTTCGAGGAGACGGGCGTGCTGCTGACGACGCGCGCGCCACCGCCGCGGGCGTGTCCGGCGAGCGCGCAGCGCGCTGTGCATGCCGGCAGCCTCGACTTCGCCGGCTGGGTGGCGGCCTGGGGCGGCGAGTTCCCGGCGGAGATGCTCGACGCCACCACGTGGATCACGCCGCCGGCCATGGCGAAGCGCTACGAGAGCCGCATGTTCCTCGCCCGTCTGCCCGCGTGGATCGACGAGTGCGCCGCCGTTGCCGGCGACGGCGGCGTCGAGGCCGTCGGCGCCCCCCGCTGGATCGCCCCCCGCGACGCCCTCGCCGCCGCCCGCGCCGGCGATCTCGCCTTCTTCCCCCCGCAGCTGTATCTGCTCAGCGAGATCGCGCGCGTGCTCGCGCGCGGCCGTGGCTGGGAGGGCCTGCGGGAGTGGGCCGAGTGGAAGGGCGCCTACTACTGCGAGCCGGTCGCCGAGGCCGTGCTGCGGAACGGCAACCACGCCATAGGACTCGGGCCACGTGGGGACCGCGACGTCGTCGTCATGCTCGAGCCCGGGAAGAAGGGGACGGAGCCGAGGGCCGTCGGCGTCGTCGCGCGGAAGGAGATGGAGGAGTTACTGGCGAGGGAGAAGCTGGAGGAGGAGCAGAGGCTGGAGAAATTGTAGGCGGCTGTGCAGGGTCACGGTGGAGTCGGGCGGGAAAGCTACACTTATTTTCGCGCACTATCATGTACAAAAACTCATCTCATCCCGCTCGATGATGCCCAAGCACTATACGCAGAAAGCCAACGAGTGAGAGCCCTGCCCCCCGCCGTCTCTTTTAGTAGACCCTAACCCAGCCCAGCACAACCCGCACTCCGGAACGAACAGGGGGGAAACGCATCTAAGCATACAGCTTCTTGCTGAACTCGTGTAGACCATGGACATTACCCTCGGCCTGTGCGGAGACGGTGCGCATCTCGAAGCGGACGTCGCCGTCGCGGACGCCCTTCTGGAGCGCGGCAATGCTGGTGACGCCGATGTCCTGGAGTGAGTGCTGAAGGCCCGCCTGGAGGTACGGGACGAACTTCGTGACGGAGCCGCGGTCGAGAACGGAGCCGGACACGCCCTGGGCGACTCGGACCTTGTCGCCCTCCGAGAAGTAGCGGCCGGTGGCGGCGTTGTCTGCAATCTTCTGGCTGTCCATGGCGTCGATCGAGCCCATCCCGCGGTATGCCTTGACCATCTTGCCCTCGGCGGAGAGGAAGTACTTTCCGGGGGACTCGGTGGTGCCGGCCAGCAGACCGCCCATCATCACCGTCGAGGCGCCGAGCGCGATCGCCTTGACGATGTGGCCCACGTTCTGGACGCCGCCATCGGCCATGCAGGGCACGCCGAAGCGGTTGGCAAACTCGCAGATCGAGTACACGGCGGTGGCCTGCGGACGGCCGACGGCCATGACTTCCTGGGTGATGCAGGCCGAGCCCGAGCCCATTCCGATGCGCAGACCGTCGGCGCCGGCGGCGATCAGGTTGGCGGCTTGCTCGCGCGTGACGACGTTTCCGGCGATCACGTCGATGTCCGGGAAGCTCGCCTTGACCCACTTGAGCATGGCGAGCTGGTAGACCGAATTGCCCTGCGACGAGTCCATGATGACAATATCGAGGCCGGCGTCCACCAGCTTGCGGAGGCGCTCCTTGTCGTCCTCGCGGGTGCCGATGGCTGCCGCGCAGAGAAGTTGCTTGCTGTCGGAAACCTTGGAGGCGAGCGGGAAGTGCAGGTTCTTCATCAGGTCCGAGCGCGAGAGCAGGGCGGTCAGGTTGTTATTTCTGTCGACGATCGGGAGCTTGCCTTTCTTGGACGAACGGAGGATCTGGTTCGCCTCAGCCAGGGTGATGCCCTCCGGTGCCGTGATCAGATCCGTAGTCATGACCTCGGCCAAGGGCGTGGTGTCGTCACGGTGGAACTGAATATCGCGCATCGTGACGATTCCGACCAACTTGGACTTCAGGTTGCCATCCTCTGGGCGGCGCTCGCGTCAGCGGACCGTCGCCAACACCAGCGGGGCAGTGCAGGGGGGAGCGAGGAAGGAAAGCGAGCTCAGTTCCGTCTTGAAACATAGAAAATTGATCCACATTGGTAATTGAGATTGGAAAAAACTGGTATAATCATCGCTCCAGGAGGCGCAAAATCACAGCAGGAAGCGTCGACTTACCCGTCACGGGGATGCCAGCGAACCCATGCTCCTGCTTGACCTTGCGAACGTCGCCGACGGTGTTGGTGGGACTCATGACGACGGGGTCGAGGATGAAGCCGTTCTCGTAGCGCTTGACCTTGCGCACCATTTCGGCCTGCTCGTCGGCGGAGCAGTTGTGGTGGATGACGCCGACGCCCCCGAGCAGCGCCATGAAGATGGCCATGTCGGTCTCGGTGACGGTGTCCATGGGCGACGACACCAGCGGCAACTTGAGCGAGATGCGCTTGGTGATCTTGGAGTCGAGCGTCACCTCGTGCGAACCGAATCCGATGTAGCCCGGCAGGATCAGAAAGTCGTTGTAGCTGCAACCAGAGTGAGTCAGCGGGAGACGGAAACGCACAGGATCGGAGGACCAACGTCAAGCCGCCCCGCTTGTCGTTGTCCAGGAGAGACTTGGCATCCAAGCCGTCCCTCTTGTATTCGCTCTTCAGGTACCCGACGGCCAACTCGAAGTCGAAGACAGTGGGAGCGGAGGACATGGTGGTAGCAGCCGTAGTTGTCGCGGAATTGGAGAGAGCGAGTGTGGAACGAAAACGAAAGCGTGGTTCTTTCTGCTCGACTCGGAAAAGTGTGTCCTGCTTTCTGCTGTCTTCGTTTTGTGGGAATGGGTTGTTTTCCAGAGACAAGGGAAACGGGTATTGACCGGTCCAAGTAAAGGGGAGAAGAAGGAGGGAGCGTGCGATGGCATTTTATGTAGCGGAGGGGGGAAGGAGGCAAAAATATCGCGCTATATTCTGATACTCAGGGTGTTACCTACACGAAAATTTCAAACGGCTGGTTAGTGGGGGGCTTGGCGGTGGGGTAGTTGCTCTCGAGCTAGTGCGAAAGAGGCATCGTCATTTTGCGACCGAACAGGACTGGCGTGGGCCGATGCTCTTATCTCAGCATCTTAAATTATCATAGATCGCATCCATCTTTGAGATGAGCTCAATACTTTTTCGTTTGTGTCTTCGCTTTCACGATCAGGGACGCCGTGCCAACGTGGTGGGACGGGCCACACCAATAGCCAAGCCACACGGTTGTTTCGAGGCTGTCGTGGTTCTCGTCTGCTCCCACGCTCAGCTACACCGCGGTAGTTACCTGCCGCTCACCAGCCACAGCGCCACATCTCGGTGCCACAGCGACGACGGGACCACAACAAACAGCGATTCCTTGATTCTGTTTTTTAGTTTATTTTTTTAGTTTATTTTTTTTAGTTTATTCGTTGATTCCTTGATTCGTAGCCCTGCAGACTTCCACGCTTCGACCAACCATAGCGCATGAAGCTTGCATGTACCTACGATAGATAGTAGACTACGGCTCTGCATTCATATGTATGATACATATGAGTCCTCGTGAGGGTTTGTTGTTGTTTTGATGTGGGAAAGAACCGCGACGAAAGAAGACCGCCCGACCTTCTCCTTCTCGCCCATCCTCACCTTCCCCTTCTTCTCCGCCCCGCTCTAGCAACGGGGCTGCCGCAACCACCAACGATCCATTTCGTCACCACGCATCTCCGCTCTCCTCTGCCCTATCTACGCACCCTTGGGCTGCTCTCTCTTCCTTTCCCTCGACACAACGGTCTTCCTTCTTCGTCGCCTCTTTGGATTTCCCCATCATCGCGCCTACCTTCGGAGCAGAATCCCACATCAGATCAATCGGGGCCGTCGGTCGCTTTTCGCGTTCGTCCCGCCGCCACTCGCTTATTGCCGCCCACACGATAGATCCCGCACGAAACTATCGCCATACCGAGATAGCACACCGGAGATACAGCACAGAGAGAAAGAACGAGAGAGAACCGAGAAAAGAGCCTATTCACTGTTTATGACCCCTCAGACCCCTCATATCGATCGCATCCTCATCGGAATATCGTCGGAACCATCAAACACAGCCCTCTCCGTCGTCATTCCTTGCGTGCGGTCGCGCTCATCATCTCGTTCTGCTGCAGAATCTGCCAAGTTCTTCCTCTGCCACCCCCGCACCGAGCGTTCACTCTACATTGTCGTCTGGGAGTGTGACGGTAGGCAGCTACTCAACCCATTCCGAACCTGCCTCCGATCCCGCCGCTTCCAGTATCGTCCTGATCCCACCCGGTCGATGCCATGTCCATCTACCCGCCATCCTCGCCTCACACTCGTCAAGCTTCGACCACTTCGACTTCCTCGCTCGGTGGTCTGTCGACGTACTCGTTCCCGTCCACGCGCTCGGCCACCCCCTCGTCCGCCTCGTCCCTGTCTTCGCGCTTCGGAAAGTTGGAGAGTCGCTCGGGCAACCTGACTGCAGGCCTTCCGCACGCAGCATCGCTCGGGGGCCCGACGCCGATGCTTTCCACCTACACGACGAACCTACCCAAAAGCAGCAGCGGCGGTGGTAGCACAACCAATGTCAACGACAAGCCCTCGCGCCAGCCAACTCCGCTCACTCCCCCGCGGAATTCCTCCCCCCTCGCGCGTCTGCCGAGCCACAACCGCGGCGCCAGCGCCCCGAACTTCCCCGCCAATCCGAACGTGTCGCCGTCCGCTGCCCCGCGTCCGACCCCTTCGCCGTACAATTCCGCCCATCGCAACTCGGTGATCGCCGGGACTTCGTCGCTGAAGAAGGATGAACTCACGCATCTGCGGAACAGCAGTGTGTCCCATTTCCGAACGTTGTCGCGATTGACGAACGAAGGGAACGCCGAGGAGTTCGGCATTGTGGCTGGTGCCAGCGAGGATGTCGCCGGTATGCATGGCCGGAAGCGGCTGCAGCGCGCACAGACGGATAACATGACGAGCTGGGAGAGGATGACGTGGATGGATAAACGGAGACAGTACATCCAGGCATACGAATACCTTTGTCATATCGGAGAAGCAAAAGAGTAGCAGGACCCCCGGAAAAGGAAAGGCTGGAGAAACTTGGTTTAGGGTGGTGCTGACTTCCCGATTTCGTGCAGATGGATGGAAGATTGCATCGGTGAGCCCATTCCGCCCATCGTGGAACTGGAGGAGGCATTACGGAATGGCGTTGCGCTCGCAAAATTGACGCGAATGTTCGCGCCGGAACTTGTACCACGAATATTCGAGCATCCGAAATTGCAATTCAGGCATTCGGACAACATCGATCGGTTTTTCCGGTTCTTGCGGAAAGTTGAGCTGCCAGATGTACATGCAATCCCCCCCCCGGTAGATCATACTCTGTCGAGATGAGCTGTGCTGATTTCGATGCTAGATCTTCTTTTTTGAGACTACCGACCTCTACAACAAGAAGAACATCCCCAAAGTAATCTACTGCATTCACGCCCTCTCGTTCCTCCTCTTCCGGCTCGGTCTCGCGAGCCACGCGGTCGGTAACCTGGTCGGCAAACTCGAATTTACCGAGACGGAAATCCAGAACACACAAAAAGGCCTCGACACGGCCGGCGTAAGCTTACCGGCCTTCCGTGGTGTCAACAAACATTTCGAGGTCGAACCCGAGCCCGAACCGGAGGAGACCGAAGAGGAGCGGATAGTCAGGGAGCTCCGCGAAGCACGGCACGACATCTTCGAGCTGCAATGCATGTGCCGGGGCGCGGTGGTTCGGTTGCGGTTGGGCGATATGATGGATCGGCTGTGGGATGCCGAAGAAGAGATTTTGGATCTACAGGCGAGAATTAGGGGCATGTTTTGTCGGCTATCCTTTCAGTACCGAGCGGATATGGCGAGATGGGCGACGAATGTTCAGGCCATGTCGCGAGGGTACCTGGCGCGTCGGCGTCATGTTCAGCGACTCCGATATTGCGACAAGAATCAGAAGATCTTTGCCCGGTTGCAGGCCAGGATCAGGGCTAACAAGGTTCGCGACCAGGTGCAGGAGCAGAGGAAGCAGCTAGGGAAACAGCGCAAGAATGTTGCTGTGGTGCAGTCGGCAATTCGTGGTTTCCTTGTCAGGCAGCGGCTTGGCGATCAGATGGCGGATGCTCTCGAAAATGAGGATCACGTGGTCGGGCTCCAAGCTCGTGCCCAAGGCGCTCTTGCGAGACGGAGGCTCGCGGAGCTCATGCGGGAAATACGGGGTCAGGAGGAAGTCATGACTCGATTCCAAGGTGCCGTCCGCGGAATGTTGGTTCGCAGTCGGATCTATCAGGATTCGACGGCATTGGAAGAAGCACAGGAGGAGTTTGCGGATCTGTCGGCCGCTGCGAGGGGAATGCTGGTGCGGCGACAGGTGGAACGGACGAAGGAGGCCCTAACGAGCGAGACGGAGGCAATTACGTCGCAACAGGCTGCCGCCCGTGGGGTACTGCTGCGCCGGGAGATGGCACGGACGAAGGATGCACTCGCGCAACAGGAGGGAGCGATCACGTCCCTTCAGGCTGCAGCCCGGGGTATGCTGGTCAGAGGCAGTATGTATAGAGACCAACAGGAGTTGCAGACGGCCGCGGAGGACGAGAATAACACGCTCCCGCTCCTCCAGGCGATGGTCCGAGGATATCTCCTTCGGCAGACATTCAACGCGCTGATGCGGGCTTTGGAAGCGGACACCCCACTGTGGATTCAGCTGCAGGCTGCGTCGCGCGGTACGATCGTCCGATGGGATTACAGGTGGAAACTGCTCTGTCTGGCCGAGGTCGAGGACGACATCGTTGATATCCAAGCGTGTGCCCAAGGCTTTCTCATCCGGGCGGCCTATCAGCGAACGCTGCGGCAACTTGAGGCTACCGTCGGCGGTGTTACTGCGCTCCAGGCTCGCTGTCGGGGGGCGCTGGTGCGATGGGAGGTCCTAGACGTCAACACCGCCCTCGAAGACGAAGAGGAAAGCATCATCGATCTCCAAGCACGTGCTCGTGGTTTCTTGCACAGGCTCCGGCGGGAAGACTTCTTGGCGGAGTTGGACAGCCACGTCGCGGACATCGTCGACATGCAGGCTGCAGCTCGCGGTGTCCTTGCTCGGTGGAGACTCGACGATATCGTGATGGCTGTCCAGGACCAGGAAGCAGCCATCCTCGAACTGCAATGCGCGGCACGTGGGACCATAGAGCGGATCAGGTACCAGGCGAGGCTCAAGCACTACCGCGACAACATGGACAAGGTTATCAAGTTGCAGAGCTTCGTTCGGGCGAAGCAGCAAGGCGAAGCCTATAAATCACTGATGGGCGGGAAGAATCCTCCGGTCGGAACCGTCAAGAACTTTGTTCACCTTCTGAATGACAGTGACTTTGATTTCGACGAGGAGATTGAGTTCGAAAGTCTGCGCAAGAAGGTGGTGCAGCATGTCCGAGCGAACGAGTTGGCGGAGGCGTACGTCGACCAGCTCGACGTCAAGATCGCGTTGCTGGTAAAGAACAAGATCACTCTGGATGAGGTCATCAAGCACCAGAAACGCTTCACCGGACATGTTGGCAACCTTCTCAGTAACACGGATATCGCGAGCTCTGATCCGTTCGACCTCAAAGCGCTCAACAACAATTCGAGGAAGCGGCTGGAGAAGTATCAACAAATGTTCTACGCGCTGCAGACTCAGCCGCAGTACCTGTCGAGGTTGTTCAGGCGGATAAGGGAGCAGAACACCGCAGACAAGGAACTCAAGAAGATCGAGACTCTGGTCATGGGTATCTTTGGATACTCGCAGAAGCGGCGAGAGGAGTTTTACCTACTCAAGCTCATCGCACGCAGCGTCAAGGACGAGATCGACAAGTGCGAGCGACCTGAGGACTTTTTGCGAGCCAACTTCTTCTGGATCAAGCTGGTGGGAAGTTACATCCGCTCGCCGAGAGATCGCAAGTTCCTGCACGAGCTTCTGGGGCCGCTCGTCCGGGAGGAATTCATTGAAAACGATGAACTCGATCTCGAGAGCGACCCACTGCAGATCTACCGGGCCTCGATCAACAATGAGGAGCTGCGGACGGGAATGAGGAGCCAACGCAATCCGGACGTCGGACGTGCCCAGGCGATCAAAGACCCCGAGACCAGGGAGACGTTTATTGCACATCTCGAAGCTCTTCGGACTTTGTCGGAGGATTTCATGAACGTCCTTGACAACAATGTCGAACGCATGCCGTACGGTATCCGGTACATCGCGCGCAAGGCTATCGAGGCACTGCTGGAGCGCTTCCCGGAGGAGAACGAGGAAGTGATCGTTCAGGTCGTCGAGCACTTCGTCTTCCAGAAGTACTTCAACCCCGCCATCATCGGACCTGACGCCTTCGGCATCGTCAACAAGACGCTGACGCCCATTCAAAAGAAGAATCTCGGAGCGCTTTCCAAGCTGCTGAATCAAGTTACTTCGGGCCGCCTGTTCGCCAACGAGAACATGTTCTTGCAGCCGCTCAACGAGTACGTCTCGATCGCGATCGGCCAGTTCAAAGAAGTCTTCAAAGCAATCATCGATGTCCCCGCAGTCGAGACCAGGTTCGAGATGGACGAGTTCGAGGACTTGACCAGCAAGCAGAAGCCGACGTTGTACATGAAGATGTCGGACATATTCGCCATCCACCGCTTGGTCGCGCAGGAGATCGATGCCATCGCCGAGGCACGGGAGGACCCGTTGCGCGAGATCATCAATGAACTCGGTAGTGTGCAGACGTCAGAGAGCGAGTTGAAGACGGTCGGCAACACCGAGATCAGCCTGCAATTGGATCCTAGCTTCCACGTTGTCGACGATCCCGAGTCGGAGATCAAGGCGCTGTTCGTCGAGACTAAGCGGTGCATTCTCTACATCATCCGCGTTCAGACCGGTACGAACCTGATGGAGATCTTGATCAAGCCGATTACCGCCGAGGACGAGGGGAGATGGGACAATCTGATCGCGGAGGAACTGGCGAATTCTGGCGGAAAGAAGAGGGGTGCTTATGCGGATCATACTATACTGACCGATATCAACTCGTGGGTTATCTCTGCCCATCCTGAGCCCAACGGTTTACTGACGTATTTGTTTGTAGGATGTCATATGCGGAACTGAAGAGCACCGCGTTGGAAAATATTGTCCGCCTCGAACGCTTCAACAGGATCACCCGCAAGAACCAGTACCAAGACATCCTCAACCAGATCGCGATTGATATCCGGACGAAACACCGACGTCGTGTCCAGCGGTCCCGCGAGATGGAGGGGGTCAACCAGACGCTCTCCCACCTGCAAGAAAAGGCTGTCTATCTTGACCAGCAACTCAAGAGCTACAACGACTACATCGAGCAAGCCATGGTCACACTTCAGACGAAGAAGGGCAAGAAGAGGACGATCCTGCCGTTCACGCGACAGTACTTCCACATGCGCGAGCTCGAGCGCTCCGGCAGGGTTCCCAGGTTCGGCAGCTACGTGTATTCCGCGCGCGCCCTCGCCGACAAGGGGGTGCTCGTCAAACTCGAAGGCTACCCCGAGAAGCGATGGGACAAGATCAACTTCACCATCTCGAGCGACGAGATTGGCTGCTTCTTCATCGAGGCTAGTAACGGCAGCATGATGATTCCTGGAGCCTCGGCCGCGGTGCTGCTAGACGATCTGCTGCAGAGACAATTCCATAATAACCAGTTCATGATGCTGTGCGAAGGCATGATTAAGTTAAATGTCAACTTGTTCCTGCATTTGTTGTTCCGGAAGTTCTACCGAGACGAGTAGCGTTGCCATCCACGCATCTCTTATGGGAGTTTCGTTTTTTTTTCTTTCTGTCTCCTCTTTTCCCGTTTTGTTTCGTTTCATTTGAGCGGGTTTGGGAGGTTTGGGTGGAGGTGTATCTTGTTTTTTCTTTCCCTGTTTGTGTGACGGCTGATGGCTGATGGCTGATGGCTGATGGACGGTGGATGATGATGGAAGAAGAGTGAACGAAACCAACTACTTTTTGCTGGGCAGGGCAGAGGGGCGTGTGAGGCGAAATTCATGTTTTTCACTAGCTTTGTTTTGTTTTTTTTTTGTCCTTTTTTCGCTTGTACATGCTACGCTCTTGTTTTCTATTCCACACACACACATGCCATGCTTTGTACGGATTGCTGTTTATGCTTGCATGCCTTTGTTTTCTCGCTGTTTTTTTGGGTGATGCTGGGGGAAATTCTGGTTCTGGGAGATGGAGGATGGTGGATGAAGGGGATGAGTGGATCGGCGGCTGTTTGTAAGGTTCGTGCATTTTCACAATGAATCTCGGTGGATCCTATTATCGCAAGCGCGAATGCCTGGTGGAGGGAACCTGGTGTGATCCGGGGCTGTCTCCTACTTCTCTGACAGGTCGGCGTCTGATCGCCTGGTGGATGAGATAAGCGACTAGTGAAGCTGCGGATCATGTGCTACATACCCGTAACCAGAGAGAAGGTCATTTGGCACGTGACCCGGTCCGCTCGAGTTCTCAACTTTGGGCTCGAGGCAGGCAAGGAACATACACAAAAAAAAAACACAGCGGGCCATTCCCACCCTATCTCCCGGCTGCTGGTGTCAGCCCATCCACATCCACAGTCTCCAGCAAGTACCCCGTCCCCGCTCGTCGGTGGGTGACTGAGTGGGCCACGGGTGATTCACTGTGGGTGGTACCTATTCGTTGATGAGCGTGACTGCCGAGCGACATTTCCTGCGGGTAGGTAAGTTCATACATTCCTAAGCACCCTCTAGAGGCCGCGGGGAAATACTGCCGGCCAGTGCCCCCGTCCATACTCCCCTCAGGGCGGGAAGACTGATGGCAGCTGACGATGCGGACCAAGTACGACTCATCAGCTAGGTGAGCTGGTTCCCATGGCCCTCGTGCAGACAGCACTCTCCAAGCACGTTGACGACTCCGTTGCCCCCGCTTGGCGGGCTCGCTGCTATTGGGTTGGGAGACCGTGGGGAGGTTTTACTCGCGGGAGTGGAGTCTCCGGCTGGCTGAACGTCGGATGCGAAACTATCACGGGGTGTCAAGGGGAAAAGATACATATGTGTTCTATTTTTACAGCCGCCGCTTTCTGGGAGCTACGTTGCCGCCACCAAACTGCACATACACCACCCCCGCCCACCCAATGTCGCCGATGGCGAACTTGATGGAGAGGTAGAAACAACAATGGATTGCGTGTTCTTCCGGAAGCCCCGAGCCGCGAGCCACATGTATACTCATCTATCTCGTCCAACTCCGGGAGCGGAGGAAAAAGGAGCTGAGGAGAGACGGGTGGAGGCCGAGGAGCTGGGTGCCGAGGGAGAGGAGCAACCCATGTTTCCTCCACGCTCTCGTTCATGGCGTCTGTGGAAGAGGGGTCACGGCTTCCTTTGCTCTGTCTTTGCCTTTCTTTTGTGATTTCTTTGGTGCGCATCACATCTTCTTTGGACAGGCCCGGGCGGAGGGCAAAGGGGAGCTTGCAACGTGCCGCCTTCGCGCGGACTGCGGACGGGAAACCCGGACAGTCTCTATCTCGACATGATCTAGCTAGGCCACATGCGTGGAATGAATGACCGGAGAAATAGAGACGGTCCCGTCCATGGCCCTCGGGCAATCCGTCAGCCCCGACTCGAGTGTACCACCCTCTCATCCAGACACCAGGAAGTACCAACGCTCCTGCTTTTGCCACTTCGCTTCGCCAACCGTTCCCCCGATGGGGAGACTGAATGTTGCCCGAAAAGGCTGCAAGGTCGTTCGAGGTGGGACTTCGTGAACCTCGGGCTGGTTGGTTGCGGCTTTTGGCAATTCTTACCTCACTCATTGCGGGCGATCAATCTTACCTCGGATGTCACGTGAGTCCGTCAGGATGCGTTTCGGAGTCCGGTAGGGAAGCATAGCGGCGTGAAGCGGCGAGTGTGGGTTTTTTTGTTTATTCATTACTCGCATGCGACCTCTATAGATCATGGCGAGGGTTGTATGTACTGTACAGTCCATTTCCCCGCCCGCCGTCGACCGCACAAGTCGGCTCGTGGATGGCTGCCCTTTGCCCTCCCCCTCGTCCTCCACCCCCACTGCCCGGTCAGGCAGTGCCCCGTCTTCAGCTGGTAGAACCGCGAGGCGAGCCTCTTGGTGCTACCTGCCACCACCCCGTCCGGCTTCTGGGTGACTGGCATCTTATACTTCTTCCAGGAAGTCCCGACTCCTGCCTCCCGCCTATTTCCTTGCCTCCGCCCACTCCTCCCCGGAGACCCCCCGCTTGAGATTCGCGTGCGACCTCGGTAGCGGCATCTGTCGCGCGCCGCTCCGTCTGCTGTCCGGAGCCATTCCACCCCCCTGATGTCTGGCTCCTCCGCCGCCACCTTTGCCCATTCATCAGCCTTCTCATCGCCCGTGACGCCCTTGTGGGCTGGGCACCACTGGATCTCAATGGCGACCGCCGGGTTAGCTCTCCAGATCGCCGCGATCCACCTCCTCGCCTCAATCGCATGCACCTGGCCGGAGGTTGCGGCGAGTGTGGTGCGGTGGCGAGGAACTAGTTGCATACTAACTCGCCACGCGTGGCACGGCGTGGTTCACTGCTTGGAGACGTGACCACGCGTTCACGGCAACGCACGTTGACTGCGGCGGTCGTGTGGGGTCGTGTAGTTGCCACCTAACGCGTCCTGGAGATTTGCGACCCCCATTGAGTCGGAGGACCGGAATGGATCACCACGAGATGTGCCCACGACTACTGCTGGCGACGCCTCCTGAAGCAACGCTCGAATCATTGCTGGCGCGTGCTTTTTTTTTGTTTATTCATACTCGCATGCGACCTGTATAGATCATGGCGGCGTTCATTTTTAACCTTGGCGCGTGCGGAACGGTGCCATGTGCACATCTATATACCGATTCATTACGTTTGCAACCTTGTAACTAAGTACTAGCTTACTGACTAGATATCTGCTGGCTACCCCTCCCCGTCTGCGGCAAGACGGCCGAATCTCACGGACAGGTGAAGTGAAAAACGCAACCATTCCGGAAACCTCGAGACGCTCATAAGCACTTCCAACCCGTCCACAACACCGCGCTAACTTTCGGGGTTGGAAGGTTCGGCCTGTATTGAAGGTAGCGTTGCATTAGATCATCGGGTCGAGAAGGGCGGGTGGAGGGGGATGAGTACTGGTGATCGCGACGTCGCAAGAACGGCCTCAACACGCGCCACTCCCTCCGCACTCTCAACTCAGACTGTCGTCCACGTTGAGGAATTTCTAGCGACTACCCAGAGCTCGCTGGTGCCACTGGAGCGCCTTCTCGTACCTCTTGCATCTCAAACACCTCTGCCATCGCCTGGACAGTGTTGACGTGGTCTTTGCCGATGCCTTTCTCTTCGCTGTCAAGAACGTGTTGATACCATTCGAGCGCCTTTTCGTGCTCCCCTCGGGGTTTGAGAAGGCGAGCCATACAATAACGGGTGAGGTGGGTGTCGGTGTGGTCTTTGCGAGGACTTTCTCGCACCCACCGAGAGCTTGCTGATACCACTCGAACACCTTATCGCACTCGCCTCGTTCCCCGGACGCGGTGCCCATTCCAAAGATGGCCTCCACCGCGCTACGGTGGCCCCCGCCGAGAGTCCCCAGTTTACCCGCGAGAGCCCGCTCGTATGACTGGAATGCCTTCTGGTGATCCCTCCTGACAAATGCGCTGCCAATACAGTTGATGGTTTTGAGATAGGAGGGGTGGACATTCCCGTGCGTCTTGTCCTAGCCGTCCAGAACTCGTCGATGCCACTCGAGCGCCTTATCATCCGCCCCCATACTCTCGAGCGACAGTACATTGTGAGCGGCGTTGAGAGTGTCTGGGTGGTCGTTGCCTATGGCCTTCTCTAGGCCCTGAAGTGCGCGCTGGAACCACCAGCGACTTGGCACCCCACTGCAAGTGATGGACAATGACGCCCATTGGCGAATGATCTCTACCGATTTCTGATAATAGCCTCACTGTAATTCGATCCGCCCCAGCGTGTGAAGTACTAGTTAGATACTCTCCGGGCATGGGGTGCCATCGTTGGGATAGTTTTTAGCGATAAGTTGAGAGCATGGTCAATATGGTTCGATATTCGCCTTTGCCACGCCAACGTGCTCGCGGGCCCACTGATGAACCAGCGGCAGTGAGGTGGTATCGATGATCCTCTAGAAGAGAGAGAAGGTCTCTGACAGAAAGGAAGCAAAACAACAAAAACAGTCCCGCTCCCCCCCCCCCACCCCTGCTCGCCGAGCCCCTTCCCCTGTCTCCTCACGTGTTGATGACCAATCAACGCAACTAAGCTCCACAACGCTGAAAAGAACAGGCCCTAAGTGACATAACTGACTTAGCGAGATATGTATCAGGTATGGTATCCATGTAGTGTAGGACAGAGCATAAAATCATGTCCACCTCCATTACAGCGTATAAGCGCGAGTAAGCACCAAGTCTCATTGGAGATGCACTAAGCCAGATGCAGTGAAACGAGTGAGTGATAATGAATGCTTTCTATGGACGAGGACTAGGGGGCGGGCTGCGCTTCATATGTCTCTATCTTTTGTCTCTCGCTCGCTCGGCCCCCTTTCCTTTCTAACTTCCTTGGTGCGTATCACATCTCCTTGGGACACGCCCGGAGGGCAAAGGGGAGCTTGCAACGTGCCGCCACCGCGCGGACAGCAGACAGGAAACGGACTGTTCATAATCGCGCCATGATCTAGATAGATCGCATGCGAGTAATGGTTAAACGAAAAAAAATACCTAATACCTCGGCACCAGGAGACGATAGGACCTTGGCGGGCACAGTCAAGGTCTTCTGGCAGTGGGACAAACAGTGAATTGCGCAACTCGTGAGGGCGTGCATTCGGCTTGGCCACCACCCGGGACTATGGAAGCCAACGGAAGGGGTGGTCATTCCCAAGCAGGGGAAGCCAGACAACCCCAAGGCCCGAACCTACCGCGTAATCTCCCTCCTAGACGTCAGCAGCAAGCTAGTCGAGCGCACGGCCGCCCACTTGATTGCGGACCATGTGGAGCGGAGAAGGAAAGGGGCTTCCACGGTGGATAGTTTGGGTGCTGGAAGAGGCGGACATGCATCGATGCGGCAGTGTTCCCCATAGTCCAGTCCGTCCGTCCGTCCTGAGCCTCGGACTGGACTGGACTGAATCTTGGCAGTCCGTCCGCGGGCGGTGTGTGGACGAACTGGTTAAAAAAATCGTAAGCCGGACGGACTGCGGTCGACTGCAGTCGACTGCAGTCCGATGCCAAGAAATCTAAAAAATCTCCCTTTTTGACTCGTACACACTGGTGCAACCTCTGAGAAACCGCCGTCGTCTCTCAGTTCAGGGATCGCACCGGTCTGGCCGGGTGCCAGCAAACGGGTGAGAACTCATGACGCTGTAGCAGCTTGTTGGCTTGTGCTGGGAACGATCTGCCACCATCACAAAAAGTGATAGAATACCGTGCACATCCATTAGAGCTCCGGTAAGAGAACAGGAACAAGATTATCTTAGAATCCCGTTGATCGGAGAAGTGATGGAGGAGCTGTAAGAAATCTTGTTGGCACTAGTTGTACTGCGAGTGGGTTTCCGGGTTTGCGCCGCAGCGTGGTCTAAGTAGGAACAGCAGCCAACAAGAAGCATACTCTTACAGCACTGACAATGTAGCTAATCAGGCCATAACAAGTTGCGATGACAAACAAATATGTGTCACCTACGGGAAGGCTATGTGACCCGAAGGTTTCAACTGGCAAAAGTGTAAGGAAGTGCACATCACGGACTGCAGTCGACTGCAGTCCGCACCCAGTCCACGAAATCCATGGACTGGACGGACTACTTTTCCGCAGTCCTTATGAACCGCACCCAGCAGGCGTGAGGGGGAAAGAAGGTGGCTGGGGCCCTGTTTATGGATGTCAAGTCAGCGTTCAACAATGTGAGCAGGGCGCACTCGGGAAGGCGTATTATGGCATGGAGGCGCTTGAGACCTAGACGGATCTCATCAGGTGGACTGGCAGCTTCATGTCGGGCCGCCAGGTGAAGCTGGTTCTCGGCGGAGAGGTGGGGGATCCGGATCCGCCGGTAGACACCGGCATTCCCCAAGGATCCCTGGTGGCACCAGTCCTCTTCACCACGTACCTGTCACGCATCTTTGAGGAGGTGGAAAGGGCAATTCCAGGTATCAGAGAGTTATCCTTTTTGTAGACGACACTAGATGGTGGGCGGACGCGTCACGGAAAGGATGAGGATGCGGTGGCGGCCAAACTCTCGGAGGCGGCAGCGGCATCCATTGAACGGGCAGCAAACAACGGAGTGGCCTTTGGCCATGGGAAAACGAAAGCGGCAATCTTTCGCAGAAAGAAGACCCCCCCCCCACACAGCGGCGGTCAAGGACCAAGGTTGGCGCCAACACCGTCCCATTCAACAAGGAGGCGGCGGGGTGGTTTGGGGTCTGGCTAGACTCACAGCTCACGCTCAAGGACCACCATGCCATTCGGCGGAAAGAACTGGAAGAACGCGATGGCACGCCTTCGCCGGCCAACTGTAGGAAATTCATGACGGCCTGCATTCAGTCGGTCGCCATGTTCGGATCGGAGCTGTGGTGGAAGGGCAACCAGACCCAAGGCACCATAGGCCAGGAAAATGAGCTACAGCTTCAAGCCAAGAGGTGCGCGCGACCACGGGCCGCTTCCGGACAACCAGTCTAGGAGCTTTGTCGATGGAGGCAGGTCTCAGACCAGCGGCGGCCCAGCTGGTGAACAGGCAGCGAAGATTCGGGCTGCGGCTGCTCAGCCTACCGTAGGGCGACCAGGCTAGGGAGATTGTCGGCGCCTCGACAGCGATCGGGCGGAGGCTCACGAATGCCCTCGCATACGCAGGCAGGACGGAGCGCACAGCACTGCTGGACGACGGCGCTGCCGGATATGTGGTGGTATGGAGGAACGGTCCATTCGGTGCTGATCTGGTAATCTCTCACCATCAACCGCGACCTGCTTAGGTTGGCGGTTTTTTGCACCAGGGCGGAGCCGTTGTTGCGGGGCACTCACGGGCGCTCGTTTTTCGTGGGGAAAGGTGGACTCTGGTGCCGGCTAGCGTTCGTCCTCCACTTGCGTTCCCTTTTTTCTGTCGTTTAGTTCCTTTTCTTTCTTTTGAATGATCGCCGACAGTTGGGTAGAGAATACAAGAACTCTTTCCTACCACTTCCCTCTAGTTCTCTTTCTCTTTTACCCCGGTTTTCTTCGGTGAGTGCTACATCTCGTCCTGCTCCATTGCGTGCCGGAGAGGAGGGCAGCCTTCACCTTTCTTCCTTTTTTATCGTTCCTCTTCTTCTTTCTTCCGGTCTTCTTGGCCTGGGAGCAACTAGTGAAGGACCCTCTTTCCCCCCTCGTAAAATCACCTTTATGGGCTGTAGTTATTGAAATATCGGGAGATTCGGAGATCCATTGGGTCATACCGTCGAATCCCCAAGAGCGACACTCGGAGAGCAACCACCCATCTTGGATGAAGTGCCTCCGAATGGAAGCCCGTTCCACGCGGAGGTCTCTGGTGGCCGGCAAAACTGGGCAGGCGTAGGATTGTTCGGGTCCATCAGAGTGAGCTCACAATAGATCTACCTCCGTTTGTTGTGACATACGTCCTACCGTCAGGCCACCACCCTGGCGCACCTCAAGCGAGAGATCTCCGAGAAAGAGTGGGCGGAAGTCCGGCTATGGGCTGGAGGCCGGGCCTACAGAAAGAAGTACAAGATGCCGAGCAGGCAGACTCCGGACAGAACGGTTCCGGGTAATTTTAAGAGCCTCGCCTCGAGGTTCTACCAATTGAAGACAGGTCACTGCCTCACCGGGCAGCACCTGAACTGGACGAAGAGCCGACCCACCGCTCAATGCTGGTGGCGCTCATGCCGGACACACACGTGGGATCACCTCTTCAAGGTGTGCCCTGCGTGGAAGGCCCGGCGGAAGATCCCTGCGGGCAGAGGTGTGGGAGGAAAGCGGGAGGGGGAAGAGCCGGTTCAAGATCCGGGACCTCTTTCTCGATGGGAGGTGCGGCCAGACGGTACTGGACTTCCTCTCCATCACGGATGTCGGAAGGCCGGTGCCGGCTCAGGAAGACGCAGAGAGTGAGGCATCAGAATGGGAGCTCCGGGAGTGCGGGAGCAGGATTTCTTTTTTGTTTAATCATACTCGCATTCAACCTATCTAGACCGTGGCGGCGTACATTTCGTCTGGTTCCAGTCTGCTGTCCGCGCGATGGCGGCACGTTGCAGGCTCCCCTTTGCCCTCGCCCAGGCCTGTCCCAATAATTAGAATGTGCACCGAGGGAGTACGTGAAAAGACAATTGAAATCGTGACCGAAAGGAGAGAGCAAAAATAAGGCGCACCCGTCCCCACTCCTCTTCGTCACGGACGGTGGCTCGGATTCGATCCGCAAGCCGTATGCGCACTCCACACTAACAATATTGGTGTGATTTCGGCCGTTGTCCGCACGATAAGTAAGTATCTGTCGGAGTCGAGTACTTCGGCGAGTTGGCACCCGGCTACAAACTATGCCAATCGTTTCTCCAAGTCTTCCAACTTCTGCTCCTCCAGAAAGAACAGGTTGTGGCAGTAACGGAGGTCCATGTTGAGGTCTCGAGCCGACATCGCACGACACAAAAGTTCCGCTGGAGATTCTGGTGGCTATCGTCATCATCACCGCCTACGCGCAGGCCTGCGTATGCTAGGTTTTTGTTTGTTTAATCATACTCGCATTTAGCCAAGTTAGACTATGGCGACGTACATTTTGTCCGTCCGCAGTCCGCGCATGACGGCACGCTGCAAGCTTCCCTCGTAGTGCTAGGTTGGACAGCCAGAGCTTGAGGCTTGGTGAGGCGTCGCTGGGGGGAACTGATAAAACCGCCCATCACAGCCATTGCCACCACAGATCTGGGAATACTTCAACAACCACCACTCCAATCGAGAATCAGACAAAAGAGGTGATTCTCTAAGGTGTTATCTATCATCTATGAGTGGCATTAGAACCTTAATTCGTTTTGCATCGCTGGCTGTAATTCTATATATCTTGCCTGTACTATAGGTATGTAGCGAGGGAGCAATATGTGCTTAATTCGTTGTAGATATGCGGCATAATTCGCTGAGTTAAGTGACTCGGAGGGATTAGCGTAGATTCGAGTTTCTCGGTAGAAGCGAGACGGCCGGGTAACACACCGCTAACCCCACCATGTGAAGCATTTTTTTTTTTCACGGCATCCACAACGGCTTACCACCCCATTACAGCCATGGTAGAGCTCACAAGGTATCGCCCCCTTACCGTAGAGCTATTGTGGACCGCACAGAGGGCTCAGAAAGGGCTGGGAAGAACCACCGATCAGCACCCTCGGACTGTGAGTGCGGCACGGGAATACAACACTCAGAGTCATCAGGAGTAGCGAAAAACCTCCAGAAGGCTGATGTAGACAATAGAGCGCAGTGGTATTTATCATAGAAGTTACTACTAACTCTGCATTGAAGTTGAACGCTTATGGTTGGCCATTCAACTTACCTACATTTGGCCATGCCCTGAGGTCAAGAAGTCGGACATCGTCGAGGTCCTGACGCCTCTAGGATCTTATAAGTTCAAGTCTGGACTGGAGTAGCTGAATCACAGATACTGTTGTACCGCTGCAAGCTTGTATTGATGACTGAGATGCATGTAATAAAGCAAAACGACGGCGTCCCTTTTCTACCTACTGGTAGGCCTACCCAGTGGTTTCTATTGAAAAAAAGTCTACATTGTTAGAAGATAGGTCAAAGAAGTCCCTAACGCCATCATAGACCAGCTTTTGGTATTACATATGTATGTAGCTACGACGTGGTCGCCATCCCCATACGTATCCCATGGACGCTGGCACTACAACCCAAACCGTAATTTCAACCACACACAACTCCATCAATTTCTATTCGATTGACATAAAAAGCGGCTATTAATGAAGCTGGAAGTGCGCTCACCATCGTCATGCTTTCATTGGTAGGCAATGACAAGAACTCAAAATAATTGAAAGCAACAATCGGAAAACTTCAAACCTTCCCTTCAACAAGCTTGCTCGTCAGTATGTAGAATCACGTACGTTATTGGTGTAGAAGAGGACTAAATATTGGCTGTATGAAGTACTACTACAGCTGTTTTCATGGCTTGGATGACTTCACAACCTCAATATGTCTCTTCCTTTTCACTTGTGAGCTTATGTTTATTCCAGCTGGCTGCTCCGGACAATACTCGACTCACCGCTGCTTCTGCCAGCCTGGTGTATAGCTGTCGTTTCTTTTGTCGTGCCTGCCCTACCGCCAGTCGGCTTCCAGGTAATCGAGGGGTTGTCTTTGCCCAACATCTTGAGGCTACCTATTCAAGGGGGGGGGGGCGGGGGCCGGTCGAAGCGGGGCGACGAGACAGTAACAGCAGAGCTGGTTACCTATTCACTCACTTATTCTTCGCGAATTATCAAAAATGTCTACGTACTAATGGATCTAATGTGGCTTCGATCCTATACTTGTGTATCTTCTCTAACACGAAGTTTTGAACAGACTGGCATTCCACTGCAGGGGGCAACAAATACCGACAGCACTAGCCTGCGAACCACGTAACGATCGTCTGCACAGTTTAACTTCAGCCAACTCCGAACTCATATACAGCCCCTAATCGACCTTTGGACGCAGTTTTATATAAGTAGAAGCAGATTTGTGGTTTCTACTCTTCCTTGAACGGATTCTGTACCGTACCCAAACCGCACCCCCGCCCCCACCATCCACGAACCCGAGTGCACCTGCACAGGCAATCCGAGCCGCAGACGAAATCCACACATCACCTAACAACCCCCCCTTAGTGATTACACCTCTTCTTTAGTTGTTTGGGTGATACTTTACATCATCAGCTGTGGTGGGGCAAAAATAAGGTAAAGTTACCCGGCCGTCTCGCTTCTACCTGATAACTCGCTTCTACGTGGTTTTTAGCGCGGTGGAAAAGTTCCACCGCGAGTTTTCCAGTGGTGGACAACAGCCAATCATCTCTATCCTAGGCGACCACCTGAAAAGTTCCACCGCACATTAATTACCCCAAATCACATCCTGGATATTGTTCAAAAAGCCTAGTTAGACCCATCTTTTCTGGTCCCCTCTCGGTGACACGCATAGGCGCTGTGTAACTATGTACATACATATGTATGGGAAGCTCGTGTACGAAAGGACGAACCCATCCGGGAGGGTGAAATTAACTCGTGCAGGTTTTACTTCACCGATTGCGACGGGTAGTCAGCCCAATAGAGCCGTCTCGACGGATACGGATACTGGGCCATGGGCGTCGGCGTATGTATGTCGCTAGATATGTACAAGTGAGAGCGTGGGGTTCCTTGCAACAAGGTTGCGAACAAGTTCTCTCTCAGTACAATCGTTTGATCGCAGGATCTCGACCTCCAGAATCTGCAGTTCCTCGGATGCGGAGGGAGGGTGGTGTGATTCTGGGACAAGATACGGGGGCTGAATGGAAGATCGCCGGCAATGAGTGCTTACGCAAGTACCACACCACTTCTGCAAGCTGGTCATTCGTCACCGCGGTAAAGCAATTGAGGAGAGCAAGGCCAGCTACTCATGTGTTGTGCTGTCTGTTGAAAGGATACCGATTAGCGGTGAGGATACAGATCAACGATAGGAGTTCGATCAGGTTTGAGCGCGCTCTGAATGCTGTATGATTGATGTTGTGAGAGATGAGTAGACACGGGCGAATAATGGGTATTGGACGGTCGAGCAGCTCTCAACTCCGTTGTATTATTTTTTGTGTGTGTGTAACACGAGGAAAAGGAAAGAACCCGCACAACAAAAGATCCTCCTCTTGCACTTCCCCGCTCTTGCGTCTCATGCAATCATGTCCTCAACAAATTGTAAGGCACAAGCGCCAAATCCAAATCTACACCGATACGAACTCCAGTAACGAGAAGTATTCCCCACAACTGTACTGACTCCTGTCTTGGGTGTCTTCAAGTCGCTCACGGAGCCGGTCCGACTTACCCTCCTTTTTCGGAAACCATCCCTCGGCCAAACCACTCCTGCGCTCGCACTTAGACGAAGGAATAGACACCACTCACTGAAAGTCGGAGAACCCTGGGAAGAGGAGTAGCAAGCTCCTGCGGTGGGTCAGCACTTTCTCACTCCGTGCCCGCTTCCCCCCTCTGACTGACTATTAACGCAAATTCTAGGTATTTTTGAGGACGAGCGGGGAAACTATTGACGCCTACCTGCCATACAATCTGCCAGTCAGCGCCTCTGTTGAACCTGGAACCGTACAACAACCACCCCTCGACTCGGTCAAACAGCCTGCCATGGAGATTGCTGGCCTAACGCTAGGGCTAACGAGCCTATCGCTGCAACAGCTTAAAAAGATTGCAAAGAATGACGTCATCCCACCCCCCCGGCGAAAATTCCCCTGGAGGAAACTGAGAGGTGATGGCTCGAATGCCATCGCCGCCCCCGGTCAAAAATGTCCACGGAGGAAACCGAGAGACGGTGACATCTCTCGTTCAATGAAGAAACTGGAAGTCGACGAAGAGAGCAGTGCTGCGGAGAGCGACGGCTCCTTGGACAATGGAAATAGCGAGGATAATGATAGCGACAATGAAGATCCCCTCAAAGATGTCTTATGGCCCGTCAGCCCAGTGGAAATATACATGTTCTACACGAAATTTGAGTTTCTGGTAAAGGACAACAGTGAATGTGGGGTGAGTAGGATTGAGCATTTCCTGCACAGTCATACAAATGTGCAAGATTCGCGGAATAACCGGAGGCTAACAACATCTAGGGTATTCCCCTGTTAAGCTACACAGAGAAAGAACTACAGAGGACATTTGGGGGGGCCCTAGCGGAGAGCATCGGATTGGAGCCTAGCAGCACCAGGAAGGGTATTTTCCCGTTCAGTGAACTACAAAGGATGGTTATGGAAGCCCTGCCGATGAGCAGCGAGTCGGAGGCTAGCAGAATTAAGGAGGGCCACCTGTTCAGCCTTGCCGAGAAAGAACTCCACAGGATATTCATGGAAGCTCTAGCAGTGGACGAGAACTTGGAGGCTATCAGTGTTCTGGAGTGTATTCACCAGTTCAAGTCTATAGAGAAAGAAGTACGGAGGGTACTCATGGAAGCCCTAGCGGAGAACTTCAACGAGCCGGACGAGCGGTACATAAGAAACTCCGCCGGGGTCTCCGATTGCACTCATGGCCCCGAGTGTTTCTGTTATTTCGTCTCCTCCACGGACGCCGGTATCGACGAGATTGGACCTGGTTCTAACGACGTCCTCAAAAGGGTCCAACAAGTACTCATCACTGCAATCCGGGTATCGACGAGCCTCCTACAATACCCCCTTAGCAAGGATACACGAAAGATGCTGAAGATCATATTGTCGGACGACCCGTTCGATCTAGAGGCGGGGCTCAACTTCGGTGAGGGAGAGGGGACACGCTCACAGTGGCTCGGATGGGAATCGGAGTTCCGAAACATTGGAAAACCTAGGAAGATAAATTTACAGCCCGACGCAAGATACCTACCAACCATAGACACACCGCTTCGACTGGGCACAGCCTTCCTTCTCCGGTTGATCGAATTGCTTGGGAGGCGCGTGCTCGTCATCGGTGCGGTTCTCAAAGGGATCGGCGCCCAGTTCATCAAGAAGGAGCCACTCATTTACCTGCACCTCGGGGGTCTTCTTGGGGGACATGCGCCTCCCACCAAACAACTCGCAGCGGCTACAGAGGCCCCCAGCTACCCGATCAGAGTGATCAATGTGCAGACCCTCCGTTTCGAGGAGGATCGGAGTCTGTTCCGGGGCTCATATGCTGTTCTCTCTCATTCCTGGGGGCAACTTGAGGTCACTTTCGCTACGGTAAACGAAGTGTTCAACGAGATGCGCCAGACGAGGTTGAAAAACATCACGAAACAGCTCAATGACCAGCAAAAATCGGATAGCCGGGACGGAGACAAGATTTTGGCCTTACAGGAATATCGAAAGCAGATTGAGGAAGAACTCGCAGACAACGTTCAGCGGGGATTGAGTCCTCAGCCAAAAGTCAACAATGCGAAGTTAAAAGGCCAACGAAAGCTAATGGGAGCGATCAGAAAGACGAAAGAGGCAGGGTTCGACTACCTTTGGGCGGACTCGTGCTGCATCAACAAGGCCGACAACACCGAGCTCGTCGAGTCACTCTCCTGCATGGGGGGATGGTACCAGAATGCGGCCGTTTGCCTGGTCTACCTCAGCGACTTTAGGCAAGGAGAGGTTCCGTCGAAACTCCGCCTCGAACAGAGGCCTAGATGGTCGACCCGTGGGTGGACATTGCAGGAAATCGTGATGAGCCGCCGTGCAATCTACTACAACAAGTTCTGGAAGGAAATAGCGGACACCGAATCGCTCGATCGCAGTACTGAGAATGCGAACTACAGCGACAAGGAGGACAGAGAAAAGGACGACGACAGCGAAGCAGACTGGCAAGAAAACGTTGAGGACCACGACAACAACGCCAAGGCCAAGGGCGAATGGGGCTTCAGCGGGGACGAAGGGAACCTCAGCAAAGATAAGACGGAGGAGTTGGAAGAGAACAAACCTTGGAATGCTCTAGCATACCTATCTAACGTTCGACCCAGTAGCTTGCTCTGTTGCGGAAAAAAGCCAGATGTCCCCGCTTCGCTCATCTTGAGGCTTGCATCCCAACGTGAGACAGGGTATATTCTCTTCCCCAAACCATTTCTTTTTGACAATCATTCTGACCTCCCTGTAGAAGGCCCGAGGATCAGGCCTACTCCTTGATGGGAATGTTGGGAGTTCGGATAAGAGCCGATTACGGAGAAGGCCGTGCGAGGGCGATGTTGAGGCTCTTAGAAGGTGTAATCCGGACCACCAGAGATGTATCGATTTTCAACTGGAAAGGAAGACACAATGGAGCCACCGGAACCGGATGTTCGATGTTCCCCGATGACTACCGTGCCTTCCGATACACCAGGGACTTGAAGCCGGCAATATGTACGAGCCCCATCTCGGTGAGCCACGTCGGCGTGCACGGTCGGTTCGACATTTGCGCAATAGACAAATTCGTGGTCGAAGGCAGCAACTCCAAAGCGTTTGAGAAACTCAATGAATACGCAGAAAAGCGCTCTGTCAATCTCGAAACCGACAGCACGCGATGTTTCTTCGAATTCTCCATCCTGTTCCCCGTCAAGGTCGACATGAAAATCTTCTGTGAGTTGAAGTCTCTATTCACTCTCCTCAAAGACCGGGAAACCACCTCCGCCCCCGCCCGAACGAAGTGGGTACTCGCAAGGTTCGCGGGTGTTCAGGAGTCAAATTGGTTCCTATGCGAGATACAGGTCGATAGCTACCACTCGAGTCACGAAATGTACGTGGATCTCCTCAACGCAACTACGGAGGGAAATTTGGCGATGCGACACAGCAGGGCCCGATATCTGCAGTACCTGGAGACCTCCGGCTACCGTGGGAAGCGTCTGCCGTCGTCTTCAGTCAAAATAGACACCTCGACGGAATTCCAGAGAGTGATGATGTGGGTCGAGTGAGAAGTTCTTCTACCGCACACTTCCCCACTTAGTTACATCGTTGACATAGGATCTCCGCGCCATTGTCGACGTACCATTCCTGTCGCGCCTAGGAGGATTTATTTCTCTTGCTTTGGTTTTTGTTCTCTTTTGTTTGCGCTTTTGCTTTCACTTTTGCCCTATGCCGCACGAAAAGATGGTGTATAGTATTGGGGGGGGGGGGGGGGGGTGGGAAGTACTTATGTACGTACATACAGTAGCTAAAAACGGTGAGTTTTCAGTCTAGCAGCAATATTAGATTAGTGCTGTATCGTACTAGTACATAGCAACACCGTGGCAACGGGAGCAACGCTGTGTTGCAAGAAGGCTAGATTGGGATTAGCGCAGTGTAGTTAACGGCTGGGCGTTCTGTACTTGGTTCTTTATTCGTTCTTTCTTTCTTTCTCTAATATATGCTAGAAATTGAGAGCCGTTTTCTTGAATGATCTATCTCGACCCGCCTCGCCACAATCTCGACTCGATGGGCTGTCAAGCTCTAACGTCTCCTCACCCCGCCGTGAACCCTCTCTCACTCTCTGATTCGTGCAGATCTGGTGATTTCTCAACAGAAAGAACCCGCTCGCCTCCGAATCTATCAAGGCAATCACGATCGCTCGAATTTGGCTCGCGATATATCAGTCGCTTGACACAGCTCCACAAACATGTATTCTTGCCCTCGATAACGACGTTCATTTTTTTTTCTCGCTATACATATTCCCCCCAAACTCGGCCACCCCTTCAGAAAAACCACCTCTCGCTGCCACTTAGAAGAAAATACAGGAAATTCCTGCACTGCCGCGTTGCATTCCACCGTGTTAATATGTATCCGAGGGCTACCCTCCCCCTTCTGAGATGCTCACACCAGCACTCGGCCCGCTCCGCCCTCGAGACGCCTCGCTCACGGGCGCTGTTGGGCGCTGGCCAGTTTGCACGTTCGCCTTCCCCTTGCGCTCATCGTCCTTCTCCTTCCACCTTTTCTTCTCATCCTTCACCAGATCGTCTAGACACCTACGAGGGTCCCAAGATTTTCCGATATTCTGTTCGGCCAAGCTCAGCCATAGTTTCCAGGCGCTCGTCTCCGGTGCGGCCTGCATAGCGTTCACCCACCCAATGCGACCGGAGATGTCGATCGCCTTCCACAGTGCATCAGTGTAATTGTCTTCCTGATATGCCTCGTGATGAACGACCTCGTAGCGCGAGAAATCCCAGTACCGCTGGTCGGAAAGCAGGGCCGCGACCTGGTAGCAGCCGTTGAGCAGGATGTAGGACCCGCCGAGCGCCGCCTGCATCGTCCTCGTGCAGTTGCCCATCAGCAGGACGCCGAGCATCAGCAGGAATGTGGCTATGCCCGCGAGCACGTTGAACATCTTCTCGCCGAGCCAGTACTCGCACTCCTCGGTGCTTGTGAACAACTCGCGCGCCACTCCTTCCTCGCACCGGATGATCACGAACGCGCCGTGGCGCGTGCGCAGCACAAGATCTCCGGCGGGCACGTCGCCCTGCGCCTTCCGCGAGATCATGCACGGCCGCCAGAACGACGACAGACCCGTGATCGATGAAGTCAGCGAGATCGTGACGATCGATATTACAGCTATGCCGTCGCCGAGTAGTATCGCCAATAAGAGTAGGCCCATTGTTAGGACGCACGAGCCCACGGCGAGAAGCGCCAGCGGCGAGAAGCGCTGCGGTCGGATGATATTTTCTGATTTGCGGAAGCCAGCCCCCCAGGAGTTTAGGATCGTGGTTCGCCGGCGAAGTCGAAATCGCGCGAACAGTCTCTTCGCGCGAGCCTCCGTTCGCGCATCGCTTTCGATGTCGGCTTGCGGTGGCGCGTTCGAGAGCGGGCTCGTCGGTGTCTGCGGCTCTGAAGTCTCCGCCCCGCCGCTGCTTGGGGCTGTGCGGTACCGAATGGTCACGTGGCGCACAGTAAACTTGGGGAGCGAGATGCTGTAGATCCGGCTGGCGAAGTGGTTAACTTCATCGTGCACCACGCCGGAATGTATGCCCGCGATGTTCGCTCGCTCCGGCTTCAGCCGGTAGGGGCGTGTGCTGATCAACAGTGATTGCGGCGCGGGCACGATGCGCGGGAGCATGCACAGCCTGCTCGCAGTCATCGGCAGAGAGTGTCGTGACATCGCCGACTCGCCCAGCACCGCCAGCAGCGAGACGATATCAAGGCGCCAGCCATCGCGGTCTTTGGGGTTCCAGAACATGCGTGCGTTGAGACTCGAAACCGGCGTGCGAGAGGCCGAAGGTGGGGAATAGAATAGCGCGGAGAGATGTGGCCGACCCGGAGTGCTTGGAACCGTATTGCCCGGGAGTGAGCATTTCGGCTGATGCGATCCTGATATACTCTGCTGCTGATAGTGGCCTAGTTACTGCTGGCATGCTTGGGCGGTGGAGAATGCCATCCACAAAGCTGCTGTTGACTGGTTGTCTCGCATGTTAGAAAGCCTATTGTTATATTGAGAAGCTAGCGGCAAGACATTTCTAGAGTAAAAGCACATCGGAGGTTCTTTCCCAGTGGGGATTTCGAGTGGTCAGTGTGAGTACTGCATATCTATCTATACAAAGGCGGTACATAGATACCGCGGAAGGAGGTTGGGAGGGGGAAAGACTGGTTCAAAATCCGGAACCTCCTCGCCGATGCAAGGCGTTGCTGGCGGGTCTTGGACTTTCTCTCCACCACAGATGTAGGGAGGCGAATCCCGCCGCGGCTGAGGAAGACGGGCAGAGCGAGGCGTAAGAGTGGGAACTGCGGGAGCGGAAAAAGAAAAGAGGAGAGCAGACAAGAGGCTGAGGAACTGGGTAATACCGGGGACGAGGAGCAACCGCTCTTCCTTTCCGCGCCCTCCGTCATGGCCTCTGCGGGGAGTGAGATTGGGGGGGGGAGGGGGGCGGCTTTCCTTTGTTTTTTATGTTTTTCTTTTGTCTTTCTTTTGTAAGTTCCTTGATTCGCGTCGCATCTTCTTGGAACTCTGGCCCCGCCTTCGTGCAGACTGCGGAGTGCACATCGCCATGATCTCCATAGGTCGCATGCGATAAATGACTAAACAAAACAAGAGGGGCGGAGATACCGTTTACACCGTCACTACAACTCGAACAACCAACCGCACGCACAAATGTCCTCCTCCTCCTCCATGATTCCATGTAGGTAAATACCTAGAGTATGTACATATAGAGAGGTGCTTTTCCGACTGGAGAAACCTGTCGATGAGTTCTGTTTATGTTATTTTCCGCAGGAAAAATTGGCGTAAAACTACAGGGGTTGGGTCCAGCTTCCCTGGCCTGAGTGATCAGAACTCCTAGATACCCCATCGCGCAAGCAGAGCGACTGCTATGCAGCAATCCTACTCACACAGTCCGCTGTCGGGGAACCATCCCTTCCGCCATTGCGCAGCCAGAGAAGAGTCCGCGACGCGCCGACACCTCAGCAAGCCTCAGATAAGAGAAATGTAAATACAAGAGCTCGGTCTTTCTCGGCTAGATTTTTAATCGTGATGTGCGATAGTGACGAAGCGGTCCTCAGAGCTAATATCGACGGCCCCACTCCCATCCTCGACAGGGATTTGAAGTTGAATCCACCAGTTAGATGGTTTGTTTACAGCTTGGCATTAACTACAGTCGAAGCTCTATAAGCATACTCTATATAGGAATAGTCATTCCGGTTTTGCACGAGAAATAAGAATATTTAGCCTATAGGAATATCCTTAGGCTGGGATTATTTTGTATTGGTTCATGGAGTGCTAGCGTTAGCGTGAAAAATTTGCGCGATCAAAACACCCATACGTGCAACGCACACTCTGTACGACAATCCCCACCATCCACCCTTCTCATTTCCACTGAAATCCTATCGGCCGAGACGTTCTTCAATCAAACCTGCAGTTCTAGCGACGACAGAACTGGAGCGATGGCGAAAGAAAGGAAATATGTGAATAATCAGCAGTTTACGAAAAACATCACTGTGTAAGACCGAAGCAAACCTATGTCGATAACATCTGCTGAGATACTCGGATCGACCTTCTCAGACAGTAGTGCTGCACCTCCACGGCAGTGAGCTGGCTGTGGCGATCACTCTAGCTCTTGCCTGAAGAAGTGAACTGGTTGAGTTATCAGAGGATATGTAGGGGTATCTAGTTGGCAGAGCAAGTAGAGGGAGGTTTTGTTCTCGAATATGGGTTTGGCACCACCAGAACTAGCGACGAAATGGCAGTTGCAATGGTGGTTGAGTTCGAGGAGTTACACCGGGGCTCTAGTATGTAGACATGAGTTATCACTCCATGCCAAGCCCATTCTACCTGAGAATAAGCGCGCATGAGAATACCAAGTCTAGAGCTGTATACGCAAGCGAAGATTTAGTGCTCAGCTTATTAGGCTCTGTGCTTCCGCCTGGCTTACTTATGCGTTGATAATTTCGTGAAGAGCCTAGAGTTGAGTGGCATTCTAACAGTAATGTGACAACCCAAGCAATCCGGATCAACAGAACCTCGAACTAGGCAGTACCTCAGCTAGGCGAGGAGCCTACCAACCGCTTAGTGCTGGTAGTGCTCGTGCAGGACGCAAACGCGGGATCACCTATTCATGGTCTGCACCGAGTGGAAGGCCCAACAGAAGATCCTGTGGCAGAGGTTTGGGAGGGAGGCGCACGGAGTGGGGCGTCGGAGTAGGAACCCCGGGACGAAGGAAAGGGAAAGAGGAACGGCGGCAGGGGGCTGAGGAGCCGGGCGGCGGCGGTGAAGAATTATTGTTCCTCCCCACGCGTCCGTTCATAGCCTCTGCGGGAGAGGAGTAGTGGGGTTTCGGACATGGGTCACCGTGCTACTTTTCTTTTGTCCTCTCCTTTGCCATCTTTGCTATTTCTTTGGTACCCCTAATCATTCTTTGGATAGGCCTGGGCGGAGGGTAAAGGGGCTTGCAACGTGCCGCCCTGCGGACGGGAAACGGACTTGTACTTCACCATAATCTGTCTGGGAAGCAAGCGAGTAATGAACAACAAAAAAAGGAGTCGAGAGCTGAGCATAATATGCGCAGACTGAAATCCGTTTGTATTTTTGCCTAGATATAAATGGGGGGATCATTGGCCAGTCGCAACCTCATGTATCACCCTCACCTTATGTCTACCGCGAAAGGCGGGGCCGTGATGAGATGCCCTAAAACTCGTTCCGCCGCTTGCGTCACTTCGTAAATAGACACCTCGGAGGAATTCGATTGAAGCCACTCGGGTGGAATTCGCGGCAAATGGCGTGTCGCGGTCGACATCAAGTCAAGCCGGGCGCCAGAAGCCCTAAACTTCTGAATACCCAGCTCCAGGCATATAAAAACCGGGCTACCTAACTCTAGATACAAAATTGAGTCACTGCGGCGAGTCGTTGGGTAATCGTACAGCCCCATGCCCTGGGGTGGCATTTGTCACCCATGCAAGGGGCGCTAACGTGTCGCTTCGTGCGGCCGACCCCCGCCGATATCTGGACGACCTTGTCCTACGGGAGTCTCGCAAGATTCAACATCGACAGACTTTAGTCTTGTCCGGGGAGGGTTTTCCCACGGAGAAGGTGCCAACTGTGCCGGCCTCTACATACACGGAACAGACGATGAAACTGCTGGGCCTGGGTTGGGAAGGTGGAAAGGTTTGAGTAAGTATCTACCTTCCCAGCAGGAGTAACACTTAGAGAGCAGAGAGTGCATACATAGTCGAACACATAAGTGGGCGCTAGTGCACTAGCGTGCTCTTGCGCGAGTGATATTTAGGTACATAACAATAAAAATAATGTGTACGTCTGCTCAGCCCACCCACCAAATAGAAAAATTGAGAAGACTGCACATGGAAATTTTGGAGTCGGTAGAGGCACAACCCACTTCCATAATTCTTGACCCACCACAAATCATCAATCACCATGCCCCATCAACCTAGTACCGTATTATCTCGGATAAGAGTCCTCTTTTTGAAAGTGGTTAGCGCCCCTCTTGGCAGACTTGGCGCGTCCGCAGCGCTCTTGGCGCTTAGTCAACATCAAAATCACTAGCGCAAAAAACCTCGTGATGTTGTCTTGTACATACATACGGCCTCAGGCCTCGTCTCTCCTCACACCGTCATCCCCAG
>Ga0307508_10000935_pt1 | contig 34002 bp, 28 predicted proteins | sample 9_EM_MG_FD_203089 | JGI IMG/M metagenome (GOLD analysis project Ga0307508, IMG submission 203089) | Populus trichocarpa ectomycorrhiza microbial communities from riparian zone in the Pacific Northwest, United States - 9_EM | ecosystem: Host-associated > Plants > Roots > Unclassified | place...
CAGATTGACTTCGCATACAAAGTCATTCTGGCGCGACCAAAGCCCTTCCCAGCGGCCTGCGGATGGATGCCCAACAATCCGGCTGCCCAGCTGGGCAGCCCCACCACAAACACGGCCTACTAACCCAACTGCGCCGCCACCTTCCCCCCGTGTGTCTGCTGCTCCCCGCTACTCTCGCTCGACGGCGAGCAACGTAGCGGAGCCACGACAACGCAGCCGAGGCGCGCGAAGCTAGCGGCGGCGGCGGCGACGTTTGCGCGGGCGGCGTTCTTCGGTCGGCGCGAGCGCTGCGTTGTCCGACGGACCTTCGGGAGCGTCGAACGCGCCTTCGGCCGCGTCGCCCAGCGCGTTGCGGTAGATATCCAGCACTTCCATGGCCACCGGATAAAGCGGTGTGCGCGAGAAGCGACCGCCGCGACCGGATTCGAGGCGCGGCATGAGCGCGACGATGCGCCGGATCGACTCCGCAATGCGGCGCGGCACGTTCAAGCGATCGACCACGCCCTCCAAGAACTCGTGTGCCATCTCGACGCGGTCGCGTGCGCCGTCGCACGCTTCACGCAGCGGTTCGGCCAAGAGCACCGTCCACAACACCACGTCGTCGAGCGGCCCATTTTCGATGGTACGGCGATCGATCTCTTGCAAGAGCTGCCAGACGCGGTCGTCGTCTTCTTCGCGATCGGCCAAGAAGGTCGAAAGCTCGGGCAAGAGCACGTCCATCACGCCGGTTTCCCAGCACAAGAACAGCGCGCGGTGCGCGGCGCCCTCGCGCATCAAGCGCAAGATTTCCTCGAAAAGCCGCGGCTTGGCGGCGCGCGCCAGCGCTTTGCGCGCCTCGACGATGGCGTCGTACGTCTCGGGCGTAATGCCGAGGTCGAGCTTGGCGCTGAATTTGATGGCGCGCAGAATGCGCACCGGATCTTCGAGGAAGCGCACGAGCGGCTTGCCGATGGTGTGTACCGCGCGCCGCTCGATGTCGGGCATGCCGCCGACCCAGTCGAGTACTTCGTTGCGCTCGAGATCGTAAAACAGCGCATTGATGGTGAAGTCGCGGCGCCGGGCGTCTTGGTGCGCCTCGCCGAACACGTTGTCGTTTCTGATCAGCAAATCTTCGGCGCCGCGGTCTTCGTCGGCCTCGGGCGCGCGCCGAAACGTCGCCGTCTCGATCACTTTGCCGCCGCCGAACAGCACGTGGACCAGGCGAAAGCGGCGACCGATCACGCGCGAGTTGCGGAATAGACGCCGCACGTCGTCGGGCCTGGCGCTGGTGCAGACGTCGAAGTCTTTGGGGCGTCGCGCAAGCAGCAGATCACGCACGCAGCCACCGACCAGGTACGCCTCGTAACCCGCGCGCACCAAGCGCCGCACGACCTTGGCGGCGTCGGCATCGATGCGCGCCTCGTCGAGCTGAATCGAATACACCCGCGGCCGCGGGCGGTTGTCGTCGGGCGGCGGGGCGCCGGGCGCCGACGACTCCTCTTCGGCCATGTCCTCTACCTGGTAGCGGATCTCCTCGAGCTCGCGATCGTCGGCGTCGGCAGGCTGTCCTAGGGGCAAGAGCCCGCCGTCGTCATCGTCGCCAGCGCGTGGCTTGGCTCTGGCCTTCTCTGAACTTCCCAAAACCATTTCGCTGTTACTCGGCCGAAGCCACCCGCCGTATACCAAAAACCTTGGCCCCGAGCAGGCCTGGCCGGTTTAAAGCGGGTTTACCGCGTACCGGCACGGGAGCGGGAGCCGCGCGAGCTGCTTTCGTTCTGATTCGCACCCCGCCCCGCGGCCGCCCCGGGCCGGACTCCGGACAGCCGGGATAGGGCGGTGCACACCAGCGGATCGTCGCACGGGCCGGGCGGCGCGCTCGCCCGAGGCCAAGCGGGGCCGGCGGAGACTCTGGGATCGCGAACGTCCGGACCATCGAAGGTGATGGGCTGGCGCGTGATCTGGGATTCGCGCTCGAGCGCGGGCGCGAGCGGCAAGAGCAGCTCCGGGCTCAAGCCAATCTGCTGGAGCGGGTGCCCGTTGGGCATCACGAATTGCAGTGTCGTCATGCGCAACACGCCCGAGCTGACGACGTCGTCGAAATACTCCTGCACGCAGCCCTTGCCGAAAGTGTGCGAGCCGATCAGCGTGCCGCGCCCGTACGCCTGGATGGCGCCGGCGAGCATCTCGGCGGCACTCGCGGTGTCGCCGTCGACCAGCGCCGCGACCGGACCCAAGTAGGGATGCTCCGGTGTCTGAGCCTCGAGCACCTCGGTCACGGTGCCGCGGTGAATCAGCGGAAATAGCCTGGCGCCCGGCAAGAGCAAGCCGAGCGCCGCGACGGCGGCGTCGAGCGAGCCGCCGCCGTTGCCGCGCAGGTCGAGCAGCACCGCGCTCGTGCCGGGCGTCTCTTTGCTGAGCACGTCGGCCAAGTCTTGACCGAGCGAATCGCTGACGTCGGCGATGACGATGCGCAAGACCACCTGATCGTCGCGACCGTAGCGAATGCGCTCGACGTCGAGCTCCTGATTTTCGTCTGCCGGCTCGTCCGCAACGCGCAGTGACAGAAGCTTGGGCTCGCCCTGGCGCAGCACGCGCAGGTCGAAGCCACCGTGACTGGCGTCGCTGCGAGCCGCCTGCTCGATCTGATCGATGCTGGCGCCGGCCAGCGTCAAACCGTTGATCGACAGCAGCAGATCGTCGAGCTGGAGCGGCGCGATGGGGTCGTTGGTGACGCGAGCGCCGAGCGGCGTGCGGGTCACGTCGCCCCACAACGGCGAGCCGTCATCGAGCGTGTCGTCGCCGGCGTACAGCGCCCATTCTTCGTCGAGCGGAGCAAAGTCGCCGTGCGGGTCGACGAGCGGTACGTAGGCGCGCAGCGCCGCCAGCGTCGCGATGTCTCGCAAGGTCTCTGGAGCAGTCGGAAAGAAACGCGCCCGCGCTTGCTCGACCAGGGACGATTCGTCTGGAAACCGCTCGAGAAACGCCCCCAGTCGTGTGCCGAGCTCACGCGCGAGCTCGGCCGCAGGTCGCGTCACCGGATCGTCTTCGAAGATTGGTTCAGCGGCGAGCCGGAACAACTCCAGATCGGCGACGGGCTTGCGTGCGCGCGCTTGGTCGAAGGCTCGATCGTAGATGCCGAGCAGGTTCTGTTGCCAAGGCTCCCAGGCGCGCGCGACGCGCTCCGCCCCGGCGCAGCCAGGTACTTGATCGTGCAGGCTTGCCAGCATCGGTTGAGCAGCAGCCAGCAGCTCGCTCTGAACCGGGCTATCGGGCGCCGCCGACCACAAGCCGTGCGGGTCGAGCATGCCGCCCCAAAGCTCGGCGAGCTCCGCGGGCATAGGCGCGATCGGCGGAGCTGCCAGCTCGCTCTGCAAGAAGGCCGTCACCTTTTGGGCTTGCTCGCACGAAATGCTGGTGGGCGCGCCGCTCGGTAGCAGCATGGCGCGCGGCGCAGGTTCGCCCGCCAGCGCCGGGGGCGTCTCCGCCGAGGCGACTTCAGTCGGCGTTGGCGTCGGCGTCGCCACGGCTACGGGCCCGCGGCGCAGCTCGAAAATGCCCAGCGCAAGCGGAATCACGCAAAGACCGAGCCAGGCTGCCGGGCGCAGGAGCTTTCGCGGGCCAGCGCTTCGAGGGTCCACGCCAAGTGGTGTGCCCGAGGGCCGCGCGGGGCGCAAGCGTAGCGGCGAGCCCGGTCGTCGTGGCGAGGCCACGGCCTCGCCTTCGAGTATGTTACGCGCCGTGTCCTTCGATGTGCTGGTCGTGCTGGGTTGCCGCGTGCACGGCGAGCAGCTTTCGCACGCCGCGCTGCGGCGCGTCGAGCGCGCCGCCCAGGCCTACCGCGAGCAAGGTGCCGGCCTGATCATCGCCAGCGGCGGCAAGACTTGGAATAGCCTCCAAGAGTGCAAGGTTTTTGCACGAGGTCTCGTTGCGCGCGGAGTGGCGCCCGAGCACGTGCTGGAAGAGACCGAGTCGCTGACGACGCGTGGCAACGCGCGTGGCGTGGCGGCGCTGCTGCGCGGTCGAGAGCTGCGGCGCTTGGGCCTCGTGACCTGCGACTGGCACATGCGGCGAGCGCTGCGCCTGTTCGAGCGCGCCGGCCTGAGCGCGATCCCGGTGCCCGCCTCTTCGCCGAAGCGCGGCGCGGGTACCGCCTTGGTCCGCTCGCTTCGGGAGCGCGCAAGTCTCGCGCTCGATCTGCTGCTCGGCCCTTTGCTACTCTTGCTGCTGCTCTCGAGCTGCAGCCGGCTGGGCGAGGGAACGCCCGGCAAGACCGAGCGCGCAGCGGCGCCAAGCGCGCGCACTTCAGCCCAGAAACTGTCGAGTCTGCTGCAAGCCGAGTTGCGCCGTGATCCGGGCGGCATTGCCGACGATGACCTGATCGCTGAAGACGCGGCGCGGCGAGCGGCGGCCGTGCGGAGCCTGGCGAGAATCGCGGACGCGCGTTCCTTCGAGCCGCTCGAGCGCGCGCTGCTCGACGAGAATCTAGAGGTGCTGAGCTGGGCCGCTTTCGGTATCGGGCAGCTGTGTCGCGGGCACGAGTCCGACGCCGTGCGACACCTGGCGCTGCGCGCCGCCAGCCTGGCCACTACCGCCGTGAGCCGTGAGCGCGACCAGGCGCTCGGCGCCGTGGCGCTCGCCCTCGGGCGCTGCGCTAGCGACGAAGCCGAAAGAACGCTGCGCGCCTGGCTCAAGCTAAGCGCCCCTTTGACCGAGTCTGCAACGCTCGGGCTCGGGCAAATTGCTCGCCGGCGCAAAAACCTCGACGAGGCGACGGTCGCTTCGCTGCTCGACCTAGCCGCGCAAAACCCAAGCTCGTCCGCGCTGTACGCGATCGAAGGCCTGCCTGGGCTCGGGCCCGCGGCGCGCCAACGCTTGCTGGAGGTGGCCAGCAACGCCTTGGAGCAACCAGGCCCCGGGCGCCCGTTCGCGATTCGAGCGCTCGCCAAAGCCGGACCTGATGCCGGGCGCGCCTTGCGCCGGCTGCTCGAAGCCGAAACGACCAGCGACGCAGAACGCGCCGACGCGGCTCGCTCCTTGGCCACGCTCGGCGCGGGCGGGCAGGCCGACTTGGCGGCGGCGCTCAAAACGCGCGCGCGGGGACTCATCGACGACAAGGCGTGGCTTACTAGCCAGCACGGCGCGCTGCTCACGTTGCTCGAGGGGCTGGAGCCGAAAAGCGCGGATCCTGGCCTGCTCGCGGAGCTGGCGCAGCTGCCGCTGCAAAGCGAGCCGGCGCCGGTCGCGCGGCGCAAAATCATGCTGCGTTGTCGGGCGGCCTCGCTGCTAGCGAACCGTGCCGCCGAGAGCCCGCTCCTCTCCGCCTGCGACCCCGCTCCGCCCGCCGAGCGCCGTGAGGGCTCGCTGGCGCTGCTCAAGGTGCTCGGGCGCGGCTCGCTCGCGAAAGGTCGCGCCACTCGCTTCACGGAGCTGGCGCACTCGGCCGATCGCGTGGTGCGCGAAGCTGCGCTCGAGCTGCTACTGACCCACGACGAAGCGCCGAACATGCCCGAGCTGCTCGCCAGCGCGCTCTCCGCCAAAGAAGCGGGCGTGCGCGCCACGGCCGCCAAGGTACTCGCGCAGTATCCAGCGCGCGCTCAGGTCGCGAGCGAGGCGAAAGGCGAGGCCGCCTCTGAGGCCAAGGCTGCGCCTCCCACCGACCCGCGCGTCGTGCAGGCGCTGACCAAACAACTTTCCGAAGTCGGCACGAGCACCAACATCGAAGTCTCCGCGTCGCTGCTCGACGCCGCGGTCGCGCTGGAGCTGCTCGGCGCCAAACCAGCGCTTGAACGCGCCTGCGCCTCGACCAACCCGACGTTGCGCGAGCACGCGGCGCGCGGCTTTGCCGGCCTGGGCGAGCCACAACAGCGCTGCCCGAGCGTGGCGGGCAGCGCTAGCTTTGCTGGGACGCTCGCCGACTATCGCGTCGACTTCGACACCGACGTTGGCCCGCTCAGCCTCAGCTTGAGCGGTGGCGGGAGCCCATTCGCGACGTCGCGCTTCGTCGAGCTGGCTCGGTCGGGCTTCTTCGACGGCATGCTCGTGCACCGCGTCGTGCCCGGTTTCGTCGTGCAATTCGGCGACCCGGACGGCGACGGTTTCGGCGGTCCCGATTTGCCGCCGTTGCGCTGTCAACTGACGGACGACGATTTCGCGCCGAACAGCGTGGGCGTGGCGCTGGCCGGACGCGACACGGGCCTCAGCCAGTTCTTCGTCACCCTGCGCCGAGCCCCGCAGCTAGACGGCGAATATTCACTGATTGGCAACGCCGAGCCAGGCTGGGACAAGCTGGTGGCCGGCGATCGCATCCTCAAAGTGAGCGTGCTCGAAGCGACCCGAAAGTAGAGATATAGTCCGCCGATGCTTCTGGTCGTGGATCTCGGCAACACCAACGTAGTGCTCGGCCTCTACGAAGGCGAAACATTGGTGCAGACCTTCCGCGTCGCCACCGTGCGTTCTCGCACCGAAGACGAATACGCGGTACTGCTCCAACAGCTGCTCTCGCTGCGGCAACTTTCGTCGAAGAGCGTCACGGCGTCGATCATCGCCAGCGTGGTGCCGCAGCTCACCGACGTGATGGTGTCGGCCATTCGCCAAGCCATCGGGCGCGAGCCGTTGATCGTCGGCCCCGGCATCAAGACTGGCATTTCCGTGCTGTACGACAATCCGCAAGACGTGGGCGCCGACCGCATCGTCGACGCGGTAGCCGCCTACGCACGCTTCCAATCTGGGGTGATCGTCGTCGACTTCGGTACGGCCACGACCTTCAACTGCGTGTCGCCGAAGGGCGAATATTTGGGCGGGGTGATCGTACCCGGCGTCAAGGTCAGCCTCGAGGGCTTGATTCAGAGCGCCGCGAAGTTGCGCCCCGTCGAGCTCACGGCACCGCCGCACGTGCTCGGTCGCAACACCACGCACGCCATTCAGTCCGGCGCCATCCATGGCTACGCGGCCATGGTCGACGGTGTGGTCGAGCGGTTGCTCGCCGAGCTCGGCTATCCGTGCCGGGTGATCGCCACCGGCGGGCTCGCCTCCTTGATTGGCCAGCACGCCAAGCGCATCGAAGAGCTCGATCCCAACCTGACCCTCGAGGGGCTGCGCATTCTGTACGAGCGAAACAGCAAAGCTTACGCCAAGTGAAGCGGCGCGCGCTCCTCACTGCGCTTCTCGTCTCGTCGTGTCGCGGGGGTTCGGTCTCGAGTCGCGGGGGCTCGGTCTCGAGTCGCGGGGCTCCAGCCCCGCTCCAAACGCCTCAAGCGCGGCGGCTCGTGTCGCTCACGCCGGCCATCACTGAGACCGTGCTCGCGCTCGGCGGCGCGGCGCAGCTGGTCGGTGTCAGCGACTACTGCATCTTGCCTGAAGGGCTGAAGTTGCCGCGCCTCGGCAGCTCGCTCACGCCGAGCTTCGAAGCCATTGCCGGTCTGCGCCCTGCGTTGATTTTGTGCGACGACAGCGCTGGCGCCAAACGACGCGAGCTGTCGGCCATCGCGCCCTGCCAGGTCTTGCCTTGGCTCACGCTGTCCGAGGTCGTCAAGAGCACCCGCGACATCGGACAGGTCCTCGGCAAAGAAGCGGCTGGCAACGCGCTGGCCGAGAGCTTGAACGGCCGCCTGTCACGCCGGCCGCCGCCGGGGGCGCCGCGCACGCTCTTGCTCTTGTCGTACGATCCCGACCGCCCCGCCGACATCTGGTTCATTCGGCGAAACTCGCTGCACGGCGCCGCGCTCGCTGCGGCCGGCGCCGAAAACGCCGTCGCCCACGACGTGGCTGGCCTGCCGCGTCTCAGCGTAGAAGAGCTGATCAAGCTCGATCCCGATGACGTGCTGATCATTCCGCCACCGGGCTCGACGCTCGAGCTGCGCCAGCGCCTGGTTGCGGCCTTCAACGCGCTGGCGCCGCTGCGCGCCGTAAAGGCGGGCAAGGTCGGCGTCGTGACCGGTGCCTCGCAATCCGTCGGCCCCAGCATCCTGGGCCTGGTCGACGCGCTCGCGGCCATGCTGCAGAAAATGGCCGGTCCGCGCCCCGTTTCGGGCTTTGTGGAATGAAGTGATAAAAGCCCTGGGCGTGAAGCTAAGGCTGGAAGACGTCAGCGTGGTGCGCAAAGGTCGCGCGCTGCTCGATCACCTCAGCGTCACGCTCGAGTCTGGCCAGCTGCTGTCGCTCGTCGGGCCGAACGGCGCCGGCAAGACCACGCTGCTGCGAGCGGCGCTCGGCTTGCTCCGGGCGACGAGTGGCTCGATCTGGCTGGGCGACGCCAACGTGCGACAGCTTGCGCCCAAACAGCGCGCCGCACGCGTCGCCTGGCTGCCTCAACACAGCAGCGCCGCCGAAGAGCTGTCCGCGCTCGACTTGGTGATGGCGGCGCGTTTTCGCTTCGACGAAGCCTTCGCCCAAACCGAGCACGAAGCGCGACAGGCCTTGCAGCGCGTCGGCGCGGGCGACGTCGCCGAACGCGCGCTCGGGACGCTGTCGGGCGGTGAACGTCAGCGCGTCGCGCTCGCGGGCCTGCTCGCCCAAGCAGCGCCCATCCTGCTCGTCGACGAGCCCGCCAATCACCTCGACCCGGCCCAGCAAATCGACATCTACCGGCTGCTGGGCGAGCTGTGGCGCGAAGGTGCGAGCATCGCCCTGGTCACGCACGACGTGAATTTGCTGCGACATCTGGGCAACGCCGCCCAAGTGCGCGTGGCCGGCGTCGCACAAGGCAAGCTGCGCTTCGAATGCTCGCTCACGGCGCCGGAGCTGCCCGAGAGACTCGGCGCGCTGTTCGGCGTCACCATGCACGAGCTCACGCTGGGCGGACAGCGAGTGCTTTTGCCGGAACGCAACTCATGAAGGGACGAGTCGGCATCTTCGTCGGCGTTTCGCTGCTCTTGGCCGTGCTTTCGCTGTGGATGGGCCCTAGCTTCGTCGGCGAGACACGCGACTTCGTGTTGTTCGAACTGCGCTTGCCGCGGCTGCTGGTGGGCGCCTTGGTTGGCGCGACGCTCTCGATCTCCGGCGCCGCGTTTCAAGCGGTGTTCAACAACGCCTTGGCGACGCCCAGCACCGTCGGCACCACCGCTGGCGCGACGCTGGGCGCGCTCTTGGCGTTGGCCTTCGACGTCGGCGGCGGCGTGCTCGGCGTCTCGCTGCTAACGGCTGCTGCGTTCGGGGGCGCGCTCGTGACGACGCTGCTCGTCTCCGGCCTGGCGGCTTCGGGTCGCCTGTCGAAAAACGACGTGCTGCTGGCGGGCATCGCGGTCACGCTCGCGGCCAGCGCCCTGGCCAGCGGCGTGCAGTTCGCCTCCGACGCGCGGGCGCTGGTGGCGGCTGCTCAGTGGTCGCTCGGGCAGTTGCCGCAGGTCGGCTACCGCGGCGTGTTCTTGATCGGGCCGTTCGCGGCCGTCACGCTCGTGGGACTGCTGGCGCTGGGCAGACCACTACAAAACCTGGCGCTCGGTGAAGACTTGGCGCAGGCCCAAGGCGTCAATGTGAGCCGGCTGCGCTTTCTGGTGTTGCTCGTGGCTTCGCTCGGCGTCGCGGCGTGCGTGGCCTGGTGCGGGCCGATCGCGTTCGTGGGCTTGATTGTGCCGCAGATCGTGAGGTTACTCATCGGGCCCAAGCTGCGCACGCTGCTGCCACTTTCTTTCATCGGTGGAGCGGCGTTTTTGGTGATGTGCGACGGCATCGCACGTGTAGCCTTACGGGGGCGTGAGCTGCCGGTCGGGGTGGTCACGGCGGCTCTCGGCGCGCCAACCTTGGTTTTCTTGGTATCGCGCGCTAGGCGGGGGTAGAAGGCTGAGCACGCCGCCATGCGTTTCGCGCTGATCACGGACGTGCACCTGGGCCCGCCGGCGAGCCACAAAGGCAAGCTGCGCAAGCTCACCCACCTATCGGAAGAGCTGATCGCGGCCTTCGTGCGTCGCATGCGCAACGAGCTGAACCCCGATCTGATCATCAACTTGGGCGACGTGCTCGAAGACGAGTCCCCGGAGCGAGACCACGAGCGCTACCGGCTCTTCGTGTCCATGCTGCGCGAGATCGGCAAGCCGGTTCTGCACGTGGCCGGCAACCACGACACCATCAACCTGACCCCCGAACAGCTGTGCGCGCTCTGGGGCACCTCGAGCGAGCCGACGTATTCGCGAGACATCGGCGGCCTGCACTTTGCCATCTTACGCACCATCGAGCATCCCGGAAAGCTCGTCGAGTTACCTGAGGACCAAATCCGTTGGCTCGAGGCCGACCTGGCAAGCAGCAACTCGCCGAGCATCGTGCTCATGCACCACCCGGCCAGTGAGATGCGGCTCGAAGGCAATCGCTGGTTCGAAAAGAACCCTCATCTGTGCCGGGTCGTGGAGCGCCGTGCGCTGCGCAAGGTGATCGAACAGAGCGGCAAAGTGCTGGCAGTTTTCAACGGCCATTGTCATTGGAACCACCTGGACATCATCGCGGGCATTCCGTACATCACGCTGCAAAGCTTGATCGAGAACCTGGATGACGACGCGCCCGGCCGCGCAGCAGCCGCCTACGCCGTGTGCGATCTCGACGAGCGACGCCTGGTGGTCACCGTCTACGGAGCCGAGCAGGCTCGCTATCAGGTCGAGCGCGGCTGAGCGCTCACGGCGTAGCGCTCCAGCTGCCGTGGAGCTGCGTGCAGGCATCTTCGGTAACGGCTGATTGGTCCGCGTCGTAGCCGCAAGTTTCTACGCCACCGGCGAGAGCACAGCAGCCGACTAGCTTTTCGGCGGGGCAAGTGTCGACGCTCTGACCTCCGCTGGCGGCGCATTGCCCGTCGAAGACCGCGCGCTGACTCGCCGGCACCGCGTACGCCGTGCACAAGTGCCTATCGGCGATGTAACAAGAGGTCGTCACGCTAGCGCCGTTGCCGATCGAGGTCGCGCCGGCGCTGGAGGTCGTGCCACCGCTACCCGTCGGGTCGCCGCCCGCGCCGCGGCTGCCGCCACCCGTATCGCATTCGGGGAGGCAGCTAGAAATGGCGCAGGTGCTGATGTCGGCGGTCGCGTTTTGGCAGGCCGACGATGCAGAGCTTGCACTGCAGTTGGCGCTGCAGAACGCGTTGTACTGGGAGCTGCAATGCTGCTCGACGCACGCCCGGCACGCGGCCGAACCTAACTGCGAAGCCGCACTACAATTCGCGCCGGAGCTCGAGCCCGCGCTGGAGCTCGAGCCCGCGGCGCTCGACCCCGAGCCCGACGAACCCCCGCCGCACGCCCAAAACATCGAGCCTGCCGCGACCAGGAGCAGCCAATTGAGGGAAGCCAGCATCTGTGATTAGTAAACAACCTCGCGTAAGCGCGTTCAATCGCCCAAGTGGGTATGAAGGTTGCCGAGCTTCGTTTAGAGCGACTCCGCCCAATGCGCGAGGCCGGAGGGGCTGGGCGGCGAACCAGGCCCTGCAAGAAAAGCATTGGGTGCGGCCCACGACAGCTGGCCCGCTGACCTCAGGCCGCCGACGAGGGACGGTGCAACCGCGAGGCCCGCCGGCCCCGCCGCTGACCGGATGACGCTGCGCGCCAGCGAAATTCGTGTGATCGCATGGCGTGCGCGCGGACACTAACGCTCGGTTGGTGCGCGAAGGCGCGCCGAGCCAATTGACTGCGGAGCTGGCCACTCTCAAGTCCGAAACGCCACGCGCGCCTTTTTTGCAACCGGGCCGCTAAGCTTGGAAATCTCCGTCTTTCCGCGCAGGTCGGGAATGCCGGTTTACATTCGGGATCGCAATCGCCCCGATGATGTGATTGTGTCCCGGTCAAATCCAACAGGGAAGAGAAGACTGATGCAATCGTCGATTTCTGCCGCAGCACCTGCGACCGCCGACGGCCACGATGACGCCAACAAGCGCCGCCTATTCGTCATTTGCGTGTGCGCTCTGGTCACGACCAGCATGAGCTTCATCTTGCGCGGCGGCATCGCGCAGGACCTACAAACCACGTACTTCGACGCCATCGACAAGGCTCACGCGGCCGGCATGGTGGGCTCGGCGCTGGGCGCGGTGTTCCTCACCTTCGCCGCCACGCTGGCTTTCGGCAGCCCGCTGATCGACGCGGTCGGCATGCGCAACGTGCTGCTCATCTGCGCGGGCTCGTTCATTTCGGGCACGACGCTGGTGATCACGGCCGACAAAATCTCGTCCGGGTCCGGCGTTTACACCATCGTTTGGATCGGCATGCTGCTCGCCGGCATCGGCTGGGGTTGCTCGGAAGCGGTCATCAACCCGCTCACCACCACGCTGTATCCCAAAGAGAAGACGCACAAGCTCAACGTGCTGCACGCCTGGTGGCCCGGCGGCATCATCATCGGCGGCGTGCTGGGCGAAATCGTGCGCATGTCGGACATGGGCTGGCGCCTCAAGTTCGCGTTCATCATGGCGCCGGCCCTGCTGCTGTTGGTCTTGCTGGCGGGCGCCAAGTTTCCGAAGACCGAGCGCGCCGCCGCCGGCGTTCCAGCCAAGGAAATGCTCACGGCCATTATCCGCCCGGGCTTTCTGGTCTGGTTCATCGCCATGTTCCTCACCTCTGCTTCCGAGCTCGTGCCAGGACAGTGGGTCGATTTCACGTTGACCCGCACGCTGCACATGCAGGGCATCTGGCTGCTGATCTACGTGGCCGGCATGATGTTCGTGATGCGGCATTTCGCCGGCACGATGGTGCACAAGCTGTCGTCGGTTGGGCTGCTCTGGGTCTCCTCGCTACTAGCGGCGATCGGCCTGATGTTGCTCAGCATCGCAAACTCTCCGGTCATGGGCTTTTTGGCCGCCACGATTTGGGGCACCGGCGTTTGCTACATGTGGCCAACCATGCTCGCCGCCGCCTCCGAGCGTTACCCGCGCGGCGGTGCTTTCGCGATGGGCATGATCGGCACGGCCGGGTCGCTGTCGATCTTGTTCTTCTTGCCGCTGATCGGCAGCCGCTTCGACGAAACGGCGACCCGCGTGGCCGGTGGCGTCGAGAAATACAAGGCTTTGGCCGAGGGTAGCCCAGCCATGGAAGCCGCCAAGACGATTGCCGCGGCAGAGTCGTTCCGCTTCGTAGCGGCATTGCCGGCCTTGCTGCTGCTGGTGTTCGGCGCCGTCTGGCTGCGCGATCGTTCGACGGGCGGTTTCAAGCCGGAGAAGCTGTAGCCTTCGCCGCCTGAGCGAAGCCCGCAAACCGGCGGACGGCCCCTCAAGCTGTCCGCCTTTTTTCTATCCAGGCCGGGGCGACGTGCGCTGGGTGGCCTGCTCGGTGGCAGAAAAATGCCGTCCGTTGGGAGATAGCCCGCGTGGGTCTCGGCCTCGGCTTCGTGCTAGCTCTTTGGCTCCGATGACGCCGTCGCCTTTTGCCGAAATTCCGCTGGCTGCCGCTGATCCAATCTTGGGCCTGACCGAGACGTTTCAAAGCGACAAGAACCCCAAGAAGGTGAACCTCGGCGTCGGCGTGTATCAAGACGGCTCGGGCAAAGTGCCGGTGCTGTCGGTGGTGCGCGACGCCGAGAAATTATGGTTCGAGAAAGAAGACTCGAAAGCCTATCTGCCGATCGACGGGGTGCCGGCTTACCGCAAAGCAGTGCAAGAGCTGCTGCTCGGTCGCGATGCAGAGCCGGCGCTGGCGGAGCGAACCATCACCGCTCAAGCGCTCGGCGGCACCGGCGCGCTCAAGCTCGGGGCTGACTTCTTGCGTCGCTTTCTGCCTGGCTCCGACGTCTACATCAGCGCACCTAGCTGGGAGAACCACCGCGCGCTGTTCGAGAGCGCTGGCTTCGCGGTCAAGGAATACACTTACTATTCCGCGGAGCGACACGGGCTCGACTTTGCGGGTATGCGCGCGTCGCTCTCCAGCATGCCGGCGAAGAGCATCGTGCTCTTACACGCCTGCTGTCACAACCCGACCGGGGTCGATCTCGGTCCGGCCGAGTGGGACGAGGTGGTGGGCATCGTGCGTGAGCGAGGGCTCGTGCCGTTCGTCGACTTTGCCTACCAGGGCTTCGGCGACGGTATCGAAGCCGACGCAGCGGCCGTGCGCGCGTTCACCGGCGCAGGCCTGCCTTGCGTCATTTCGAGCTCGTTTTCCAAGTCGTTCTCGCTGTACCGCGAGCGTGTCGGAGCCATCAGCTTCGTCACCAGCGACGCCGACGAGGCCAAGCGCGTGACCTCGCAGATCAAGCGCACCATCCGCACGAACTATTCGAGCCCGAGCTCACACGGCGGCCAGGTCGTGGCGCTGGTACTCGGCAGCCCCGAGCTCCGCCAGAAGTGGGAAGCCGAGCTTACCGAAATGCGTACGCGCATCCAAAAGATGCGCACGCTGTTCGTTCAGCGCCTGAAGGCCCGCGGCATCGCACGCGATTTTTCGTTCATCGAGCAGCAGCGCGGCATGTTCTCGTACTCCGGGCTCGAGCTCGACAAGGTGCGCCGACTGCGCTCAGAATTCGGCATCTACATCGTCGACAGCGGCCGCATCTGCCTCGCCGCCATGAACGAAAACAACCTCGACTACATCACCGACTCCATCGCCCAAGTGCTGTAGCGCCCACGCGCTCGCCTCGGTGCCTGCCGACGAGCCTGCAAACACCGCAACAGTTTGTTGGCCAACGAAGTTGTCCCCGCGCCGGCACGAACGCTGCGCGGCGTCGCCTCGTGGCTTGGACTCGGGGCGAACGCCCTTCACGGGCTCAAATGCGTGTCCGAAATCGGACAGCGTTGGCGCAGCGTCTCGGCCTCGCGAAATCCTTGAACAATCTCTGTCCGATTTCGGACACGCATTTTGAGCCCGTGATCCAGTCCGAGCCCGTGATCCAGTCCGAGCCCGTGATCCAGTCCGAGCCCGTGATCCAGTCCGAGCCCGTGATCCAGTCCGAGCCAATCCTGCTCCGGCGCGGGCAGCCGAAGCCAGGCCGCACAGTGTTCGTGCCGACCCGAGAACGGCTTCGGTGGCCCCACACTCAGGCCGGCGTGCGCACGTCGGCTGAAACGCGGGTGGTGCCGTCGATCGTGACGGCGCCGGTTGCGGCGTCGATGTTGACGGCAAAGTGCGTGAGGTCGGCTTTGGCCGGGCCGCCCAGCACGTGGCCATTCACGTCGTACGTGGCGCCGTGACAACCGCAGGCCAAGCCGCCGCCACTCACGAAGCCTTGTGTTGCCATGTTGCAACCGTCGTGGGTGCAGGTCAGCGTGAGAGCGTAGAAGCCGCGCTCGTCGTGACCCAAAGCTACGGCCAAGCTACCGACCGATTCGAGTGAACCGACCGGGTAGCTGCTGGCAAGCCCCGCATCCACTTTGCCGATTGCCGCCGGTTCCGGAACTGCACTGGAACAGGAAAGGAGCGGCACTCCAGCCACGCCGCCGCCGACCACTTTCAGAAATCCGCGCCGATTGGCGCACCAATGTTGGCTCATCGAGTACGGGTGCCGGTTAGCCCGCCAAACCAGGCAGGCTGTAACCTTACGTTACCGTGCCCCTGGCTGCAGCGCCCGCGCGCTGCAAGATCCGTTCAGAAGCTCTACTTGGGCGGCGAGCGCAGGGTGCAGCGAGCGTTGATGCAGCGATCTGTGGGGTTGCAGCAGTCTTCAGTCTTGACGCACGCTTCGTCGGTCTGCGAGTTGCCGCGGGTGGCGTCGGGGCAGGTGTTCGTAGGCGGCGGCGGCACGCAGGCGAGCATCGGTGCACCGTCGGCACCCGTGGACGTTTGGCGACAGAAGCCGCCGCAGCAGTCTGAACCCGATTCGCACGCGCCGCCGTCCGGCTGGCAGGGCGCCATGGCCGCGAACGCGCGCATGTTGCCGCCCTCGAGCTCTTGGCCGGGCAAGTAGAAGGCCGGGTGGCTCGGATCCGGCTCGCCCATGTGATCGACGTCAATGGCGGCGATCCACAGCTTTTTGCGCAGGCTGGGCTTGGCGTCGCTGCCCCACGGATCCTTGGGATCTTCGAGCATGCCGGCGGGCGCGATGGTGTTGCCGTAGGCGCGGCGGCTGTCGAAGATGACCCAATAGTAGCCGCCGACCGCGACGGGCAAGACGTTGGGCTCGTAGTTCATGCGGCCTTCGACGGTTTCGCCGTAGGGCAAGGTGAGCGTGCCCTTGGCGTCGCGGCCGTTCAGAGCTTCGAGCTTCTTGACGGTCTTGTCCGCGGTCTCGACCAGGCGAATTTCTGCATATTGCGGCTTGCTCTGCACGTCGCCGCCCGTAAACTCGTAGGAGTCGAACGAGTCGCCAGCGTGGTAAACGACCGCGCTGTTGTCGGGCAAGAGCGTCGGCCAAGCCATGGCTTCGTTCGGGTTCTGCACCAGAATGGTCGGCGCCGAAAACGCGTTGGTCGCGTTGTCGAAGTCCATGATCGAGAGCACGCGATTGTCGAGCATGTCGCCGTTCAAGAAGGCGACCTTGGTGCCGTCCGGCGCGAACGACGGCGTTTGCACGTACTTGATGACCGTGCCGCCCGCGCTGATGCTGGGCACGATCGGCATGCCTGTTTTGGTGTCGAGCAACTGTGAAGCGTAGCCGGCAGTCGAGTAGACGCCGCGCATGATCTTAGTCGGCCAGACGCCGGCAGGCAGACCATTGCTGAGCGCTTTGCTGCCGTCAGGCGTGAGGCCGGCGAAAGGGAACAGAATGCCGTTGTCGATGGTGGCGCGCGGAGTGACCGTGCCGTCCGGCGCGACGTCGTAGGAAATGCTCTGCTTCGGCTGGTATTCGCGCCCGGCCGGGGCCAGCTGATCGGGCAGCGGGTTGGCGCTGGGCGGAAGCAAGTAGCCGTATCCGGCGGCGAGCACCGAGCCTTTGGAGCTCACGGCGTGACACACGCGACAGCCGCGCGTCACGACCTCCGCGTTGCCGCCGGCCTTGATGCGTAAGATGCCGCCCTTGTCGGCGTCCGAATTGCCCATCGTCAGCGGCGAGCTATACGTGTTGTAGTAGATGATGCCCTTCATGCTCGCTTGGGCAATGCGGTACGTCTGCGTCGCGGGGCCGCTGACCTGTGCGCCCGAGAGCTTGCTGACCGTGAGCGACACATCGTCGGTGGCGCCGGCCGTGAGGGTCATGCCCTTCCACACCGGCTCGGGCAACTTGACCTGAACGCGCGTCAGCGCCGAGCTGAACTGCTGGTACTTGAAGTGCGGCAGCGTGATGGTGGTGTAGGTGCTCGTGGCGGCGGCGCCGGCGAACTGGAGCAGCGGGGAGGCCAGGCCGCGCGGGAACACCGTGCCGTCGTACGGGTAGAGAAACTTGAAGGCGGCGTCGGCGCTGCCGCCGGCGATCAGCGCGGCTTGATCCGCGGCCGAGATCTTGCCGTCGTTGGTCGTGATGTCGACGTCGACCGTCAGCGCTACGGAGAGCGAGCTGTTGCCGACAGTGGCCGTGATGGTGACGACCCCGCCGACGTAACCGCCCGCGTGGAAGGTTCCGTCGCCGCTGATCGAGCCAATCTTGGTGTCGTCGATCGACCAACTGATACCGTCGGCGAGTTGGGTGCCGTCGTCGGAAAATAACTGCAGGTGGACGTCTTTGGACTCACCCCCGACGGTGATGTTGGCACCGGCATCCGACTTGATTTTGCCGCTGTAGGCGGTACCGCCCGTGTTGCCGCCGGTCCCGCCCGTCGTCGGCAGGCTGAGCGAACCGCCGCCTAGGCTGGGACCCGCGCCCGTGCTCGACGTGGCGCCTTGCCCTTGGGCGCCGTTGCCATTGACCCCACTCGTGGTGCCGCCGCTGCTCGCCTGACAGGCGACAGCCAAAAGCAGCATGGACGCTGGCAATAAGCCCGAACGGATCGAGACGTCGAGAATCGCGCGCATTGAGCAGGCCTCCACGCAGCGGCACGCAAGCGCGTACACGCGCATGCACGATGCAACTGCGACTCACCCAAAGGTAACATCCATCGACTTGTCAGCAAGCCGAAACGTGGTCAAAAGCCGATCTTTACTGAAGCGGTGTTCATCAAAAACCCCGGTAAATCACGGCGTTTGACCACGATTTGGTTTGACCGACTCAGCACGAGACCCCATAACGAATGGGCTAACTCATGCGCGTTTACTGCGCAAAATTACTGAGTTTGCTCCTCCTCACACGCACGCAAAGTCGCGCACGTGATGCAGTCCCATCACTTCACACCACAGCACTCCCGCTCGCAACCAAGCGAGCTTCAGGCGCGACGTTCGCCGTTACGGCGCGGCGGCCGCGGGCGCAACGGACACGCGGCTCTCCAGCAGCTCTTCGCGGAAGCGCGCGCCGACGTGGCGCACCGGCTCGGTCTCGCCAGCGCGTTGCGCGCGCATGCAGTCTGCCGCGGTGCTCAAGATTTCTCGAACGTCGAAGCCGATGTGCTCGATGCCCTGATCGGCGCCGTACGGCCTGGGCCAGTTGCAGTGCGCCAGCACGTAAACGTCGCGTCCGGGCGTGACGCCAGCCAACTTCAAGCCTTCGAGCACCGGCTCCACCAAGTTGTCGTCGGTGACGAACAGCGCGTCGGGGCGATCGGCGCGATCGAAGAGCAGCTGAGTGACGTGCTCGCAGCCGACCGGACCCACGTGCAGCGGCAACAGGGCTTGCCGCGAAAGGCCGCGCGCCAGCAGGCGTTGCTGGGCAGCCGCCAAGTTGGGCGCATGCGGCGACAGCACCGCAATCCGCTCACCGTGCTCGATCAGCCGTTCGGCGGCGCGGTCGATCAAACCGGCGAAGTCGAGCTGAAGCAAGCCGGAGTGTGGCAGAGCCGCCCAGATGGCAGCGCGCGGCAGCCCCGGCTCCTGCAGCACCGGCAGCAGGAACATGGTGCTCGAGCTCATCAAGAACAAGCCTGCGGCCGAGCCCTGCTCGATGACCTCGCACAGCTTTTGGTAGGCCGGGTTGTTCTCTCGGCCGTCGACGCCGACCAGGGCGGTGACCTCACCGGCCAGGCCGGTCTCTTGCTTTTCGATCAGCTCGAGAAAGGTCGCCAGAAAGTTGGTCCACTCGAAAGAGCCGGGCTGCTCGCTCGTGACCCACAGGTAGCGGTTGTGGTGCGGCAACTGGTCCGCCACGAACAGGCTGCGCTCGCCGTGCGAGGTGACCAGGCCTTCATCGCGCAGCGCGGCGACGACGCGTGCCACGGTCGGCCGCGTCACGCCGAACTGTTCCATCAGTGCGTCGTAGGTGGGCAGGCGCGAGCCGGGCGCTCGCGTTCCGGAGACGATTTCGTCTCGCAGCACTTTGATGATTTGTTCGGCCTTGCGGGAAGGCATGGTGCGCTAACCAAAAGTAAGCAGACACGGCCGCCGTGTCGGCCTACGCGTAGTTATAGCGCGAAACGGCGGGGCCATGGCTAATCCGCTACGCCACCCCGGTGACCTTGCGGTCCCGGCCCTGCCACGCTTTGCCGCCACGCCGAATGCGCGGCCTTTTGTGCTCAGGCCCGATTGGAACGGCCAAATTCAGCGGCGCGAGGTGATCGACGTCAACCTCGGCCACACCCCTGAAAATTTCGTGTCGGCCGCCTACGCGCAGATTGCTGGCCAGGTCGCGCCCGGTGCCTTGGTCAAGCGCTGGGCGCGCGAGCTGCGCCAAAACCCGCGCCTGCGCCGCGTCGATCTGGTGCGCTTGCTGGCCAAAGAGAGCGACCGCACGTGCGAGCTCAGCTACGGCGACCCGTGGCAGGCCCACCCGGAGCTCGACGGCGCGCCCACGCGCGGCACCGAGCGCCAGGTCGGCGCCGTGTTCATGTTCTTCTTCAACTGCCCGGGCGGCGCGAACTGCACGGTCGATTGGGCAAACAGCCACGCGCTCGGGATGGATCGGCCGCACCAGTTGTACGGCTTCGAGCGCGGGCAGAGCGGCTTCTACCTGCCGAGCGAAGCCGGCTTCTGGCGACGTGAGCTGTGCGACGCCAAATGGGCGGGCTTGGATTTTCTGCTGCTCAACACGTACGGCCCCGACATTCAGCACGACAAGCTAGCCCCGTTGTCGCAGGCGCTGCGCTCGCTGAGCCAGCCCGTGAAAATCGGCTTCTGCGACGACACCTGGACTTGGGGGCAGCCGAGCTTTGGGCCATTTTGGCAAAAACGTCCTGATTTGTCGGACCCGGAAGCCGCCGCGCGCACCATCTACGAGGCCAAGTGGCGGCCGTTCTTCAGGCAGCTGGAGCGGCCGCACTGGTACCGCTTCAAAGGCAAGCCGTTCGTCTATTTCCAGAACGCCGGCACGCTCGAGCCGCGCGCCAAGTCTTCGGAGCTGCTGGCCCAGCTGAAGCGCCTGTTCGAAGCCGAGTTCGGCGAGTCGCCGTTTCTGTGCGTCGACAGCGCATACTTCGAAGATCCGCGGCTCGAGACCTTGGCCGACGCGCGCTTCAAGTGGTTCACCTTCGATCTGCCCGAGAAGCGTAGCCGCTCGACGCTGAACGGCCACGTCATCGATCACGCCATGGTGCGCTGGGACTCGGTCGGGCGCGATCGTCCGGGGCAGCTGCCGACCTCGAGCGACTTGCTCGTGAAGGGCTCCGAGCTGCTCGAGCAGGTGCTGCACGAATCCAGCGACGCCGAGCTGCTCGTGCTCGCCACTTGGAACGATCTGGGCGCAGGCACCGGCATCAACCGCAATTACGACTACTGGGTTGGGGGATCATGGCTTTCTCCCGAACATTTCATGCGAAAAATCCGCGTTTCCCAAAGCACGGTACCTGCAAAGAGTCCTCGGAGAATCAATGTCATTGGTTGAAACGGAGCTTCGTTACTACGCGCCCCTCGGCAACGCCTCCGCGTTGTCGCGCATCGAACGCGGCATCGTCCTGAACGTCGGCGAGGAGCGCTTCCGCGTCGAGGTGATTCGGGCCGACGTCTTGAAGCTGACCATCTCGCAAGCCGGGCATTTCGACGAGCAGCCGACCTTTGCCGTCAGCGGCGCCGCCAGCGAAGTCGTCAAGTTCGAGCTGGACGACAGCGCCGACAGCATCACGCTGCGTACTTCTGCCATGCGCTTGGTCATCACCAAGCGCGCCTTCGGCCTCGCGGCCTACCGCACCGACGGCAGCGTGATCTTCGAAGACGAGAAAGACGACACCGGGCAGAGCCGCGGCTTCTTGCAGCTCAACGACTGCTTCTTGGTCAGCCGCAGCATGGGCTTGCACGACCCCGTCTATGGCCTGGGGCAAAAGACCGGCTCCAGCAACCGCCGTGGCAGAAAGCTCGTGCTGTGGAACACGGACATCTTGGCGCCGGAGGTGCTGAAGCAGCAGCGCGTGTTCGAGGCGGACGTCAGCCTGCTGGGCAAAGATCCCAAATTCGACCCGTATTACACCTCGATTCCGTTCTTCTACCACGCGCGTTTGAGCGGCGATGGTGACGCCAAGGTCGCCGCATTCTTCGTCGACAACAGCTACAAGGCGAGCTTCGACTTCAGCGAAAAGAATCGCTACCGCTACCAGTTCTGCGGCGGGCAATACACGGAGTACGTCTTCGCAGGGCCGGAGATGCCGGCCATTTTGGAGGCCTACACCTCGCTCACCGGTCGCATGCAGCCGCCGCCGCTGTGGTCGCTCGGGCATCACCAATGCCGCTGGAAAGACTACACGCAAGACGAGCTGATCGGCATCGGTCGCGAGTACCGACAACGCAACCTGCCCTGCGATTCCCTGTGGCTCGACATCGGCTACATGGATGGCTACCGCGTCTACACCTGGAACAAGGAGCGCTTCGCTGACGTGCCGCAGATGATGAAGGCCACCGAAGCGGACGGCTTCAAGGTCATCACCATCGTCGATCCGGGCGTCAAATTCGATCCGGGCTATTCGGTGTTCGAAGACGGTCGCGCCAAAGGCGTGTTCTGCAAGACCGAGCAGGGCAAGCTCTATGTCGGGCAAGTCTGGCCGGGTCGCACGGTTTTTCCGGATTTTACGCTAGAAAAGACGCGCAGCTTCTGGGCCGACCTGACCGCGAAGCACCTGGCCCAAGGCATCTCTGGCATTTGGAACGACATGAACGAGCCCGCTACGGGCGAGGTCGAGCCGTTCAGCATGCGCTTCGATCGCGACGGACAAAACTACTCGCACGAACGCTTTCACAATCAGTACGGCCTGCTGATGGCCATGTCGACGGTCGAAGGCTTCAAGCGCTTCGATCCGAGCGCGCGTCCGTTCATCTTGAGCCGCGCGGGGTTCGCCGGCATTCAGCGCGTGGCGGCGCAGTGGCTGGGCGACAACTACTCGGATTGGGAGCACCTGCACATGAGCCTGCCGATGGCGACCGGCCTCGGCATCTCAGGGCAACCCTTCATCGGCGCCGACATTCCTGGCTTCGCCGGTACGCCTAACCCAGAGATGGCCGTGCGTTGGTTCCAGTACGGCACCTTGACACCGTTTTCCCGCTGCCACGCCATCATGGGCGAACCCGACCAGTATCCGTGGTCGTTCGGCGCGTCCGTCGAGCGCATCGTGCGCGAGTCGCTGGAGCTTCGTTACAAGCTCTTGCCCTACTTGTACGCGAAATTCTGGGATGCGCACGAAACCGGCGCACCGATTCAACGGCCGCTTTTGTTCGATTTTCAGCACGACGCCGCGGCGCGCGAAACCGACGACCAGTACCTGCTCGGTGACGCGCTGCTGGTGGCCCCGGTGATGAAACCCGGGCAAACGGCGCGCAGCGTGTACCTGCCGAAAGGCACTTGGTACGACTGGCACACCGGAGCGACGCACGCCGGAGAGAGTTACGTCACCGCAGACGCACCCCTCGAACGCATCCCGCTCTTCGCGCGCGGCGGCTCGATCATCGCCACGCACGCCAAGGGTTTGAAGTCGACGGCGGAGCATCAAACGGCCGAGCTCGAGCTGCACCTCTTCGTGCCCGGCGAAGACGGAGAATACCGCTCGTCTTTGCACGAAGACGACGGCAAGACCAAAGCGCACGAAAAAGGCGCCTTCTTGCGCACCAGCTTCAGCCTGACGCGTAAGGGTAGCGAGCTACGCCTGCGGGCATCGGTAACCGGGCAGGGTTATCCAGAGCATCAGCGCCAGAGCTTTACGCTGATTGTTCACGGCTCAGCGCAAGAAGTCGAAGTCAACGGACACAAACTGCAGCTTGCTCGAGGCACCGTGAAGTTCAGCAACCGCGGCGAAGCCTTCGAAGCCCAACTCAAGCTCGCCAACTGACGAATTTTCCCGCGGCACAAGCGCCGCTCGCCTGGAGACGCACCATGCAAAGCCGCAACACCCCCCCACTCGTGACTCTGCTGCTCCTAACGGCCGCTGCCTGCGCGTACCAAAACGCCGGCGCCGGGGTGAGCGACGACGGCAAGCCCATGGCCGACGTGGGCGGAACGGCGAGCGGCGGCACGTCGTCGAAAGCGGGCAGCACGTCGGTCCTGCCGGTGAGCGGCACGTCGTCGACGGTCGGCTCGGCCGGCAAGACCTCGAGCTCCGGCGGTAGCGGCACCGAGCTCCCGCCAGCCGGCAGGGGCGGCAGCGGTGGCAGCGCCGGCAAGGGTGGCAGCGGCGGCAAGGGCGGCAGCGGTGGCAAGGCGGGCGCGGGCGGCGGAGTTGGCGGCGAAGATACGGGTCCCGTGAACATGCCGATCGCTGGCTTGTCGGTGACGTTCATGGCCGCCAGCACCAGCGACCCGAACGACTTCATGGGCGGCGAGCTCGACGTCAACAACGACACAGCGCAACCGCTCTCGCTCGCCGACCTGAAGATTCGCTACTACTTTAGCAACGAGATCACGGCCGTCATGCCCAGCGTGATGATGAACTGGGCGCAGTTTGGTCCGAAGAGCAATCTCGGCGGCGCCACCTGCACGGGTACCATCAACAAGGCCGACACTCCGGCCATGGGCGCCGACTCCTACGTCGAGCTGAAGTGCAGCGGCGCGTCCAGCAGCGAGCTCACCGCCGGCACGTTGCTGAAGATTTCGTGGAAGGCCGGCGCACAAGGCATGGGCAAATTCGTGCAGTCGAACGATTGGTCGTTTACCGATCCGACGAAAATCGTGATTCTCAACGGCAGCACCATCGTCTGGGGCGTAATGCCGGGCTGAGCGAGCGCGAACCGCGCATTGCGTCGAGGCCGCCGCGGCCCCATGTTCGAGGGCGTGGAAACGCCCGCCCTGCAGGCGCCCGAAGTCGTTCAGCGGCTGATCGCCCAGCGCCACGAATTCTTGGCCTTCCTCGAGCGACGGCTAGCCAGCCGAGCGTTGGCCGAGGACATCTTGCAAGAGGCGTTCGCGCGCAGCCTGACCAAGCTTGCCGAGCTGGAGCGTGAAGAATCAGCTACTGCCTGGTTCTATCGCGTGCTGCGCAACGCCGTCACAGACTACCGACGGCGCGCCGCAGCAAACGCGCGCAAGCTCGAAAGACTGGCGTACGAGCTGGCGGAGCCGGTCGCACCCGAGCTGTCAGTCGCCGTCTGTCAGTGCGTGAGCGGTTTGGCCAAGGCGCTCAAGCCCGAGTACGAGGCCGCGCTGCGCGCCGTCGAGGTCGAGGGCGTGGCAGTCAAAGACTTCGCGGCCGCCGTCGGCATCACCCCGAGCAACGCAGCCGTGCGCGTGTTTCGTGCGCGGCAAGCCTTGCGTTTGCAGCTCAAGCGCTGCTGCGGCAGCTGCGCCGACGACAATTGTTGCGACTGCACGTGTCACGCGCCGGCCCCGAGCGCTCAATCTTCGAGTCGATAGACGCGCAGCGTGTCCAAAAATTCCGGGTCGTCGAGCGCCACCGGCGCCAGATATTGGCCGGCGGGTGAGCGCTGCCAGGTGTCGTGGCTGCCGCGCGCGGCAAACCGATAGCGGTAGAAGACCGCGCGAATGAAATGCGGCGGCCGGTTCGGAAACGGGTTGTGCGCGAACAGCGCCAGCACCCGCGCGTCGCCTCGCAATAGCTTGTTCGTGAGCGACAGAAACCAGCGTCGGTTGTAGTCCGGAGAGAGTGGCACGAACCAAAGCTGCCAATCGAGCCGGTAGTGGTAGGGCGTGATCAAACACGGGCGGCGCTCGATCGGGCCCGGCTTGCAAGGTAGCTCGTATTCTTGCCAGCGCGTGGCCTGGTCCAGGCTGCTGGCGCTCGTGCCCTCGATGATCACCTCGTAGCGCTCGCGGCTCACGCTGCCGAAAGCGCCGTAGGTGTTCACGAGGTTGAAGGGCTCGAACGAAGCGTTCATGGCCTGCCGTGGCGAAAGTAGATTGACGACGGGGTTGAGGCTGAGCGCGGCGACCGCGACGGCGAGCCCGATACTCACGTTACGACGCCACTTCGACAGACTGGCGTCAGCCAGCCGAGGCAGGCGCTCGTGCCAACGCGCTCGCCAACCGTTGGGCAAGAGCCGCGCGATGTGCCCGTCGTCGAAGCACGCGAAGGCGATGACCAGCGTGAGCCAATTCAAGAACGACAGATTGCCGCTGGCGATCAAGATCGACTGAAAGACGACGATCAACGCGCCCGCCACGGCGCGAAGCGGGCGGGGCCCGAAGACGCCGAACGGCGCTACCACCTCGACCAAATGATTGAACAGCGTGCCGAGCTTGTGGAACCAGAGCGGCGCCGCATGCAAATAGGGACTGAGCGGCCCTGGATTGGGCTGCGTCTCGTAATGGTAAGCGAGACACGTCAAATCGGTCCAGCAGGCGTCGCCACGCAGCTTGATCAGGCCGGCCCCGAACATGATGCGAAATGCCAGCCAGCGAAACAGCACGATCACGACCAGCGGCGGCGGCGAGCGCGGCTCGAGCTCGCGTGGGCGCCAGGCCGGCGCCAAGAAGATCGCCAAGAAGCCCGTTTCGCACAAGAGCGAGTCCCAGCCGTAGCCGTAAAAGATCTGCCCCACGTGCGTGAACGACAGGTAAAGCGCCCACAGCACGCCGAGCAGCGGCGCGTTGCCGAAGCCCGCCAGCACCAGCAGCGCACCGAGCAAACCCAGCCAAGCACAGCTCGCGAGCCAAGCATCGCTCGCCGAAATCCAGAACAGGCTCGGCAGGTCCCAAAATCCCGCAGCCCGTGAGCCGAGCTCTGCGGCAACCAGGTCCACGAAACGCGCCGCCGGCAAGATGCCGTGCTCGCCGATCAGCGCGAGACCCTGGCGCACCAAAATCAAGTACGCGACCGCGTAGATCAGCCCAATACCGCGCAAGAGTGCGGCCCTGGTCAGCCAGTACGAGTAGGAAGTGCGAAACGGGAGCACGGGCGGGAACCGAAATGATGTTATGCAGAGCTAGGCATGCAGGCCAAGGCCGGGCTCTTTCAGCTGGGTGACGTGACGCTTCAGTCGGGCGAGACATTGCAAAATGCCCAGCTGGCCTACGCCACCTGCGGCACGCTCCATGCGCAGGGCGACAACGTCGTGCTCTTTCCGACCTACTACACCGGCACCCACCGCGAAAACCTGGCCATGGTTGGGCCGGGGCGCGCGCTCGATCCGCAAAAATACTTCATCGTGATCGTGAATCTGTTCGGTAACGGTGAGTCTTCGTCGCCGAGCAATCACCCGACGCAGGGCGGCGCGAAGTTTCCGCAAGTCAGCTTGCTCGACAACGTGACGGCGCAATGGCGCCTGCTCGAGCAGCTCGGCGTCGAACGCCTGGCGCTGGCCTTCGGCTGGTCGATGGGCGCCCAGCAGGCGTATCATCACGCGGCGCTCCACCCAGAGCGCGTGCAGCGCCTGCTGGCGGTTTGCGGGTCGGCGCGCACGTCGCCTCACAACTGGGTGTTTCTCGAAGGCGTGAAGGCAGCGCTCAAGGCCGATCCCGCGTTTGCAGACGGCAACTACACGGCCCCACCCTTGCGAGGCTTGGGCGCCTTCGGCAGCGTGTACGCGGGCTGGGCATACAGCCAAACCTTCTTTCGCGAACGGCTCTACGAGCGGCTCGGGCACGCTTCGCCCGAAGCGCTCGTGGCAGCCTGGGAGCGCGAGCATCGCGACTACGACGCCAACGATTTGCTGTGCGTGCTGGGCAGCTGGCAGCGCGCGAACATCGCCGACAATGCGCGCTACGGCGGAGACTTTGCCGCCGCGCTGGCCGCGATCCAGGCACGCGCCATCATCATGCCTTCGAGCAGCGACCTATATTTTCCGGCTGAAGACAGCCGTTTGGAGGTCGCGCGCCTGCGCCACGGCGAGCTGCGCCTGCTGGTCTCCAAATTCGGTCACAGCGCCGGCGCTCCCGATCGCATCGCCGAAGACACCGCCTTCGTCGAAGCCGCGATCAGCGAGCTAATGCACCACTAAATGAAGGTCAGGTACTTGCTACGTTGCTCGTCCGAGACCGGATAGAAGCATTGCTCCCACTCGCGGAGCTTGTGCGAAAGATAGACGTCTCGATAGAAGCCGCCGAAAGCCTGTGTGGCGATGCTGTCCGCCTCGTAGGCCTCGAGCGCGTGCAAGAGCGTGCGCGGCAGCAGCTCGACGCCGGCTTCTTTCAATTCCTTACGGCCACGACGATACAGGTCGTCGTTGAGCGGCTCGCCCGGATCCAGCTCGCGCTCGATGCCGTCGAGCCCCGCCGCCAGCGAGATGGCCGCCGCCAAATACGGATTGTTGGACATATCGACGGCGCGGTTCTCCACGCAGTAGCGATTGCCGGGCAGCCGTAGCATGGCGCTGCGGTTGTTCTTACCCCAGGCGACCAACACCGGCGCCCACGAAAAATCTGCCAGCTCGCCTTGCGCGATCAGCCCTTGATACGAGTTGTAGCTGGGACAGGTTACGGCCGTGATGGCGCGCGCGTGCAGCTTGAGGCCGGCGATGAAGTGCAGCGCCAAATCGGAGCAATTGGCGTTATAGCGTGCAGCCAACTTGTCTGGCCTGTTGCCGCCCGGCGCGAACAAATTCTCCCGCGATTTCGCGTCTGCCAGCGACATGTTGAAGTGCGCGCCGCTGCGAAAGTCGTCCGCGAAAGGCTTGGGCATGAACGACGCCACCGCGCCCACCTCCGCCGCCACCTGCTTCACCATGTGGCGCAAAAAGATGAAGCGGTCGCTCATCGTCAGCGCGTCCGTGTAGCCAAAGTCGAACTCGTACTGGCCACGCCCGCACTCTTGGTCGTACGAGTAAAGGCCCCAGCCCAGCTCCTTCATGTAGCCGGCGAGCGGCTCCAAAAACGACGCGCTCTCGCTGGCTTGGGTCACGTCGTAGCAGGCGTTCGGCCCCTGGAACTTGCTGCGCGTGATCGGCGAGAGCCGCCCCTGCGCGTCCTGCCTCAAGACGTAAAACTCCGGCTCGACGCCGAGATTGAAGCTAAAACCCAGCTTTGCGGCGCGCGCCAGCACGCGCCGTAAAATGCCGCGCGGATCGCCCGCGTACGGCTCGCCGTGATACCAAAGGTCGCTGCTGAACCACGCGCGCGTCTTGTCCCAGGGCAGCACTACGCCGCTTGCCAGGTCCGGCACCGTCGCGCATTCGTCTTCTTGCGGTCCCGCGAGCCCCAAGCCCTCCACGGCGCCCACCGTGTACAGCTCGCTGCCGTCGCACATGTGCTCGAAGGCATCGATCGGCGTCTGCTTGGACTTGGGAATGCCGTAGACGTCGACGAACGTCGCGAAGCAGCTCTTCACGCCCGCCTCCAGTAGCCTGCTCTTCACGGCGCTCACTTGCCCGCGCTCAGCCTTGAAGCCGTGAGGAACACCAAAAGCCGGAAGCAGCGCGTCAGCCATGCCCCACACGATACGAGTCGTTAGTTTCGCGAGAGTTTCGGGCAGGTCCGGCGACCCAGCGCGGAGAGCCTGGCACCTGCCTCTGGCACGCCGAGGCGGCGTAGGCCAACGAAGCCGTCCCCGCACCGGCACGAACGTTGCGAGGCGTCGCCTCGTGACTGCAGCGCCGACGCCTCGTGACTGGAGCGCCGACGCCGGGCGAGCCCTTCACGGCCGCAAATCTGTGTTCGAAATCGGACACCGTCTGCGAGAGGGATTGTCCGCCCGAATTCATTGAACAATCTCTGTCCGATTTCGGACACGGATGTCGGCGTCGCAACCCACTCCCACCAAGTTCTCCACGAGACGGGGAGTGTGACGAATCCTCAGGGGCCGCGGCTGGGCCGCCAAAGAATGTGGCAAGTCAGCGCGAGAGCTCGTCGAGCAGCTGGCGGGCTTCGGTTTGGCGATAGCCCATCTTGCCGGAGGCGAATGGCTCGAGCGCTTGGCGGGCTTCGGCGTCGCGGCCGAGGCGCAGCAGGCAGATGGCGCGGTTGTAGCGCGCTTCGGTGGCGAGGCGACCGTTGGGCGCGGCCTTCAAGTAGGCGTCCCAACCCGCTAGCGCGCGCCCGTAGTCGTGCGCGTCGAAGTGCGCCTCGTGCGCCAGGCGATACAAGTCGCCATCGGCATCTTGGAAGGCCGCGCTCGAGCGTAGCGCGGGCGTCGGCTTCGAAGCGGAGCCCGACGGCTCCGCTCGCGCAAGGCCCGGTTTCGTTTGCCGAGCGGGCGGCGGCGGTTCGGCAATCTCCGGCGGCGGCACGTCTTCCGCGAGCTCTGCGGGCTTTTGCGACGGGGCCGTGCTGGCGGCGCCTTGCTTTGGCGGCGCCTGCCTGCTGCGATAGCTCACGGCTTCGCTGATGGCGTGAAACATCGCCGGTAATCGGCCCGTCGCTGCACCCCAAGCCGTACCGGCAGCCAAGCAGGCAGCGATGGGCAAGATGAACGCCAGCCGTGTCCGCCGCTTGAGCTTGCCTTGGTGCAGGCTCGCCATCACGCGGGCGCGCGTGAAACGACCGTCTCCGCCGTCGTCGGCATTTTCTTCCCGCGAGGCGCGCGTGGCTGCTTTCAAGAGCTCGTCGGTCATCCGATGCCCTCCTGTGACAGCTCTTCGCGCAGCTTCTTCTTGGCGTGGTGCAAGCGCGTGCGCACGGTGCCTTCCGGCACGCCGGTGATTTCGGCGACCTCGCGCGACGTCCGCTCTTCGACCTCGCACAGCACGAAAGTCACGCGCTGCTCGAGCGGCAGCGTGTCGAGCGCCTTGGTCAGTAGCGAGGCCAACTCTTTGCGCCGCTGCACCTGCTCGGGATCGGTGGTGCGGCCCTCGGGCTCGAACGCCAGCCGGCTCAGCGCGGCGCGACGACGCGTGGCAGCGCGCACGTGGTGACGCGCATGATTGACGGCAATCGAAATCAGAAAGGTGCGCAGCGACGATTCGAAGCGGTAGCCGCGCATCGCTCGCGGCAGCGACACGAACACCTCGTGCACCAGATCTTCGGCGGCCGAAGCGTCGCCGACCAAACGCGACGCGAACGCGCGCACCGCGCGGTGGTGTTGGTCGTACACTTCACCCACCGCCGCGGCATCGGCCGCAACGAGGCGCGCCACCAAGTCCTGTTCGTCTCGGGAGGCTTCGTCGAGGGGTGCTGTGGGAGAAAGCACTAGACCGCCACTAGTCATATCGCGACTCCGGTCGGAGCTTGACTCGGCTGGCCATACGTTTCGTCAGTACCCGGAGCCGGTCGGAGCGTTCAAAGCTCCGTCAGATTTTATTCAAATCCAGAACATCTAGGAATATCTGACGCTTAGAAGAGACCGATGCCGACCCGAATGTCCGGAGTGATCGCAGCTCCGGAGCCGCCGACGATGCTATGACGCACGCCGCCAGCCAGCAAAAGATCGACTTTGCCTGCCAGCCTGAGCCCGATTTGGGCCAGGAAGTGCAGCTGCTGCTCTTGTACGGCACCTGACGCGTCGGCGGTGCTCTGGGAGCTCGAGTAGTGAATACCGGGCTCCACGAACCAGCTTGGGCTTAGCGTCAAGTGGGCGCCGATACCAGCGTCGTACCCGAAATTGGCGCCATTCAGATCGATGCCGCCGCCGAGCTGCGTGAAGGCATAGCCGGCGATCGACTTGATCGCGACATGCACGGCGCGGTCCGTCCCTGTCCACAGCACCGGCTGCACGCGGCCATTTTTCGCAAAGCTGAGGATACCGATCGCAACGCCATCGACCTCGTCGGCCACGTTGACGATGCCCAGTTGCAAGCCTCTGACGCGACCGTGCACGTTGACGGGCGCGAGCGCGATCCCGTCCAAGCTCGTAGCCGTGTTGACGCCGCCCGCAAGCTCGATGCCTTGCAGCGATTTGGCGCCCGTCACGCCGCCCGCAACGACGATGCCGTTCATGTTTCCGACGAATGCCCCGCCCCCGGCGAACACGGCGCCGCGTGCGACCGGCCCACGCTGCCAGGCGGCCCCGACGCCGAGCTGGATGCCTTCGAGCTTGCCGTCGACCTCGGAGTAGCCGACCGCCGCGACCAGCCCACGCGCGCTGCCACCGATCAGCGTGGCCCCCACGCCCAAGCCGATGCCCAGGAGCCCTCGGCGCACGCGCAGCACGCCGAGCGACAAGCCCAGGCCGCGCAGCGCCCCGGACTCGCCGTAGCCGAGCGCCAATTGCAGCTTCAGCTCGCGGCGCGGACTATCGCGCAGGACAGAAAGCGGTGTGGCGACGGCGGCATCCACGCTCCGCAGCGGGTCGCGCAGCAAGACGTCGTCCGCCGCTGGCTGCGTTGCTTGGACTTGTGATTTTTTTTTGGCCTGCTCGGCTTCGCGCGCCGCCTTTTCCGCAGCGGCTTTGTCGGCGTCGGCTTTGTCGGCAGCGGCTTTGTCGGCCGCGGCGCGCGCGTCGGCCTCGGCTTTTTTGCGTGCGCGCAGCTCGTCGAGCAGCTCGGAGGCTTCGTCGCGCACCAGGTTCACCGTGAGCCAGCTGATGACCTGGACGGAGCGCTCACGATCGGGCGGCAAGTCGACGCTGCGCGAAAGCTCTTCACCTCCGGGAGTCGTGTAGTGCACGTCAGCGCGCGCCGCGCCCTCGAGTCGAATCTGCACGGCCGCCGCCGCCGCGTCGTCGGTGAACACCACCTTCTGCCCGAGCTCGTGCTCGAGCGATGCTTGCAGCCGCGTCCTATCGAAACTGCTGTCGGCGGGGTCGATCCAAACCGTGAGTGCCCCTGCCCGGGCGCCGGCCTGAGACGCCGCGTCCGCAGCGCCGGCGTTGGCGCTGCCGCCCACGCCAGCGGCCGGCGCGGGACTCGTGGGCTGTGCCGCGGCCGCGTGCGACGCAAGCGCCAGCACCGCGCAGAGCGCGCTAGCGATGCCAACACGGCCAGACGAAACCGGGACGAAGCTCATGGCTCGACGACGAAGCGGCAGGTGTAGCGGATCTCGGTCGCGACGGAACGACCTGCTTTGTCTTTTGGTGCTCCCCAGCGCGAGCCGCTCAGGGTCCGGCTGCAGGCGGCGCCAAAACCCGGTGCGCTCTCTTCGACTAGCGACAAGCGCCGCACCACACCGTCGGGATCGATGCGCGCCCGCACCTTGGCGCTGCCGCTGAGGCCTCGACGGCGCGCGTCGGCCGGGTAGTTTTGCTCCAGCGCGGCCGCGAGCGATGGCGGGGAGGGGCGGGCGGACAGGTCACCGACGGCGACGAGCGCCGGCTCAGTCACGACGGGCGGCACGCTGGGCACGACCCGAGCAGGCAAGTTGACCGGCTGCGGGGCGCGCGACGGGCTCGGCTGCAGGCTGCCGCCGGCGCCGAGAGCCATGCTGAAGGCATTGCCGGCTCCGTCGGCGGCGAGCGTCACGCCGCTGGACGGCGGCGGCAACCTTGCTTCCGGCGCTGGCGGAGCCGCGTCACGCTTGGCTTCGAGCTTCGGCTCGAGCGCGCGCGGCTTGGGCTTCGGCGGCTCCGGCTTGGGCTGCGGGGGCGGCTCGAGCGCTTTCGGTCGTTCGCGCTCGACGAAGTCGAAGGAAAGCACGGTCTTGCGCGGCTCGGCGCGAGCGCTGGCAGGCGCCGCTCGCAGCGACGCGTAGGCCGCGCCATGCAGCAAGAAGCTCGCGAGGATGCCCCAGGGCAAGACGCGGCGCTGCGTGCCCGCTTGCTCAAGGTTTCGCGAGGTCATCGGCGTCCACGTTGATGGCGAAATGGTCGACATGCTCTTGGCGCAGCAGATCGATGACGCCGACTACGCGGCGATGGGGCACGGCACCGTCGGCGGCGATCACGGCGCGTACTTCAGGATCCGCGCGACGCGCCGTGGCGACCCTCTGCCGGAGCTCGGCTTCCGATGCGGGCGTGCCGTCCAGGTAGAGCGCGCCGGCTTTGGTCAAGCTCACGGTCAAGGGCGCCGTCGTCGCCTCGCCCGTCTTGCCCTTCGGCAAGTCGACCGGAATCGCGCGCGAAGCCAGGTACGTCGCCGTCACCATCAGCACGACCAAAAGTACGAGCACGACATCGACCAGCGGCGTGACGTTGATGCCAGTGATGGATTCATCAGACGAAGATGTGGTGTGCATAGGACAGGACTCCAATTTTCTGTACAACGAGAAAGTCGCCACGCGCTCGGGCGGCCGAGGTGAAACCAAAACCCACCTGCATTGCCTTACCCAGCCTTCATGAAGGCCAAGATTTCATGCGCCAGCGCGTTGGCGCGGCCCATGCGAGCGCGGATCAGGCGCTGGAAGAGGTTGAACGCGGCGACCGCCGGCAGCGCGACCAGCAGGCCAATCGCGGTCGAAACCAGCGCCTCACCGATTTCCGACATCAAGCCGGCCGAGACTTGGCCGCTCGACAGCTGCAGCGCGCGAAACGAGCGCACGATGCCGATCACGGTGCCGAGCAGACCGATGAACGGAGCATTGTTGCCGAGCGTACCCAGCAGCGCGAGATTTCTTTCCATACTGAGCTTGCACAGCTCGCTCTCGCCTTGCATGCGTTCTTCGGCGCTGGCCACGCCTTCGGCGTCCAGCCCCGCCGCGGCGACGCGCGCCTCGAAGCTGGGCGACTCCTCGAGCCGGCGTCGAGCCAGCTCCAAGTCGTTGTCGCGCAGCGAGCGCCGTAGCTCCGCCTGCAGCCGCGTCGTGTCGTCACGCGACGACAAAAACAGCACGGCCCGCTCAATCACGACCGCCAGCGCCGCTATCGAGAGCCCAATCAAGAGCCAAAGCACCCAGCGCGACCCAAATTGCGAGATCGCCAAGAGCCTTTCAATGATGTCCATTTTTTGGCCGTTTCCTTTCGTCACTGCACACACACGGCGCGCTCCACGAAGGCGCCGCCGCCGCGAAAATCACGCAGCACGAGCCAGAACCGCACGAGGCCCACCTGCCGCGGCGCAGTCCAGCTCACCAGGC
>Ga0307508_10000936_pt1 | contig 33985 bp, 42 predicted proteins | sample 9_EM_MG_FD_203089 | JGI IMG/M metagenome (GOLD analysis project Ga0307508, IMG submission 203089) | Populus trichocarpa ectomycorrhiza microbial communities from riparian zone in the Pacific Northwest, United States - 9_EM | ecosystem: Host-associated > Plants > Roots > Unclassified | place...
ATACGAAACCCCTCGCAGTGCACACTCGCTTCTTCTGTAGCTCCCGTAAGGTGGTTGTTGCGTCGGTAAGGTTGGTGGTTGCGTCGGTAAGATTGGTGGTTGCGTCGGTAAGATTGGTGGTTCGTCCATAGCGTCGCTAAGCTTCGCTAGCCTCGCAAAGGACAAAGTTATATTTCACTCCCGGTGCTCCGGTAAGCTTCGCTAGCTCCTGTAGCTCCTGTAAGCTGGTGGGTGCGTCAGTAAGATTGGTAGTTGCGTCCGTAGCGTCGCTAAGCTTCACTAGCCTATCGAAGGACAAAGTTATATTTCACTCCCAGTGCTCCGGTAAGCTTCGCTAGCTCCCGTAGCTCCCGTAAGAATTTAATTTTTTGCTGATGTCGTCTGTTCCGCGGATTTGCTCGTTCCACCAGAACACCGTCACGGCCTCAGCGCCGTTGCTCGATGCAAGCGTTTCCTTAAGAAATCCGTGTGAAAAGCACTCCGCTCGGCGTCGTCGCTCGTTCCGCAATGCGTTTGTATCGGGAATTCGCTCGAATTGCTCGTTTCCTTGTGAAACCCACGTACAAATGTGCTACTCGGCGTCAGTACTCGTTCCGCAAATCGTCGGTTTCGCAAGAACTGCGTCACGTGCCCGTTTTGCAACTCGCCCGAAATCCACGCGAAAACGCTCCGTTCGGCGTCGTCGCTCGTTCCGCAAAGCGTTCGTTCCGCAAATTTCTCCATTCCGCAAGAAAAGCGTCACGTGCTCGGCGTCGTTTCTCCTGTCGCGAATTTGCTCGAATAGCTCGTTCTTGACACTTGCTCAGCGCCGTCGCTCGAATTGCCGATTTCTGGAAGAAATACGCGTGAAAAGAGCTCCGCTCGGCGTCGTCACTCGTTCCTTTGTTTCCCTTACTTTTTCGTCAACTTGGTTCGACTATGCTCGTCACAGAGAGACCTAGATAAATGGGCTCCAATATCGCCGGCCCCCGCGCTTACCGCTCGCTCCTCAGGAGCTACTTTTGACGCGAGAGTCGTCGCCTAGTTGCCTCGTTTCTCTCCCTCTCGTACAGGATCGGCTCTGTAGTACCAATCGCTGTCTTTGCTTCTCTCGCAGAATCGTCGTTGGTTACAGGCTCGGCGCTGTGGCACGAATCGCTGTCTTTGCTTCTCTTGCAGAATTTGCTTGTGATGCTTCCCTTCCGGTCCTGCTTTGCTCGTCTTGCGGGAAGAAAATTTGAGGATTTGTTGCTCGTTTCGCAGAATTTACTCGTAGTGGAAGTGTTGCTACCAGTTCAGGGGGATCGAGAAGCATGTCCATTCGAAGGAGCAGGGGCAGCAGCGGATCCTTATAGGAAGGATCCGTTGAGCCGATCACTCGAGACTAGCCTACTCTAGACTAGTGCTCCCTGCCTAGCGTTGGCACCTGAATCCCACTCCTACACACCGCCCTCGCCTGCGCCCCCTTCTAGCGAGGACGACAACGACCTGTACGAATGGAACCTTGCGACAGGTAGGCCCCCACCGGGAACAAGGGAACCTACCCAGGGCCAGCTGGCAACCATGCTTACGCTGGGGGAAATAGCCCAGCTAGAGGGGGCCGGAATCGCGACGGTACAAGCCATAGAACAGCCAGAGAGAGGAGCCCGGGTACACACCTCAAGACTCAAGATGGCTGATCCCGAAAAATTCGACGGAAAAGGCTCGTCCACCTTCTACCAATGGTGGGAATCGGTCACCATGTATCTGGGGTTCTACCCGGGAACTGTCGACCGCCAGAAAATCGCCTGGGTCGGAACCCTTCTAACCGACACCGCCCTGGTATAGCACCTCCACCGGTACCGAGAACTGGGAGAAAACGACACCTGGGTTAACTACTCCGCGGCTATCCGAACGGAGTATCAAAATTAATGGCAAGCAGCAGACGCCCAACTCAAGTTAGGACAGCTCAAGTACCAAGGGTCCATCCGTGCCTACCTAACAGAGTTTCGAGCACTCAATAACTTCGCGCATGCCACTGGGGAAGCACTAAGGGAAAAAGTGGACCTGGCCATGCCCGACGCGGTACTGGACATGCGATTCACCCACTACCTCGAGGACTTCGCGGATGACGAGGGCTTCCTACAGGCCACCCACCAAGCTGGCCTACAGGTGGAAAAGAAAAAGGCCCTCAGAGCAGCCAAGGAGGCGATGGGAAGTGGGGCAGCACCCAACAAGGACGGCACGAGAAATGACCGCCCTAAGGAACACGGAAAGAAAAATGACACACGACCAAGTCCCAAAGAAGGGGCCCTGCAACCCAGGTCAAACAACACCAGGCCACCGAAAAAGGACTCCTGGCCGTTGCAAGATGCGGCCCTCAAAGGGGTACCAAGTAAGGAGGCAGAAGAATACCGGAAAAGCAGGGAAGACTGCTGGCGATGCGGCCGACCAGGCCACAGGACCTACAACTGCTTCTCCTTCCAGACGGTACAGGGAACAGCCTTGCCACCGGCACCGTGGAAGGTCGTGGCTGTAGAATCAACAAAACAAAAAAGAGAAGACGAGGCGGAGGAACCCCCAGCGGCAAAACAGCAGAAGGTGGCAGCAGTCGAGGAAATGGCCACGGATCTACCATTTTGGGCTGATTTGGAGGACTCGGATTTTTAAGAAACTCCACCCTGCCACGAGTCGGAGTAAAACACCTTGTATGCGGCACCTCGAAAAGAGAAAGGAAAGAGCCGGGCCCGGAAGATTCGGCACCAAGGAAGAGAAGAAAGAAGAGCGATCAACCAATAATCTCCATGATGCTCCACTGGAATAAAAGCCAGCACCCGGTAAAGGCACTGCTAGACACAGGGTGCTCAGTCACCCTGATCAAGCAACAAATGATTGAGCGACTAGGAATTCAGACCGAATCACACAAAAACCCTCGAACCATCGAGAATTTCACCGGGGAAGTTGTCAAAGGAGCCGGGCAGAGCTACATGGGGATAATGCGTCTGCAACACCGGAAACACTTCACAAAGGAAACCTTCGAGGTAACTCCAATGGAAGCAGCTATCGATATCTTCCTTCAGTTTAGTTGGATAGAGCAACACCTGCCGCAGGGGGCTTGGACAAACGAAGAAGTATGGTTCACAGCGCGGAATGCATGAGGAAATGCATCCGGCACGAAACGGGGCCCTTCTCCCTAACCTGGGACGAATCAATCGCAACCAATCCCAGCGCTCGAGTTATCAGATACATATCAGCAGTAAGCGAGGAAGACCCGTTAAAAGCCGTTCCAATAGAATTCCGTCAGTACCTCGGAATCATGGGAAGAGAGGCAGCAGATGCCCTCCCAGAACACCGACCCTACGACTGCAAAATCGATCTCCAGGAAGGAAGCATGGTGCCATGGGGGCCCATCTACCCCCTCTCAGAAGAAGAACTCCGGACCCTGAGAGAATGGCTGACAGAAATGGAAAAAATGGGGAAAATCAAACGCTCCACATCCCCAGCCGGCTCACCAATCCTCTTCGTGCCGAAACCACACGGACGAGGACTATGCCTATGTCTAGACTACCAAGCCCTAAATCGGATCACGATCCCGAATCGGTACCCATTACCTCTCATGCAGGAGCTGCAGGATCGGGTCCGAGGGGCGCAATGGTTCACGCAGATGGACCTCAAAAATGGATTTCACCTAATCCGAATCCACGAAGGGGACGAATGGAAAACCACGTTCAGAACCCGATACGGGCTTTTCGAATTCCAAGTTATGCCGTTCGGACTTACCAACGCCCCCTCCACCTTCCAAGACATGATGAACCACATCTTTTCCGACATGCTCGACATGGGAACATTGGCATACATGGACGACATACTGGTCTATGCTGACACGGAGGAAAAGCATGACCAAACGGTCAGAGAAGTCCTAAAACGCCTACAAAACAATGGTCTGGCCGTCTCACCCGAAAAGTGTGTATGGAAAACCCAGGAACTGGAATTTCTAGGCTATATTATCGGAAGGAACAGGATAAGAATGTCGGAAGAAAAAGTGGAGGCAATACTCGGCTGGAAAACGCCGGAGTCCCTGACAGAAACTCAATAATTTTTGGGGTTCGCCAACTTCTACAGACGTTTTATCCAAAACTACGCCGAGTGGCGAGACCACTTACAGAACTGACCAAGAAAGCCAGAGAGTGGAGCTGGAATGCGGAAGCAGATGCAGCCTTCTCAGAACTAAAACGACGATTCACTATGGCCCCGATTCTAGCACACTTCGACCCCGCAAAAGAAGTGATCATCAAAACCAACACATGAGACTTTGCGATAGGAGCAATACTATCACAGTGGGACAAGGAGAAACGTCTACACCCGGTAGCATTCCACTCCAGGAAGTTCCAACCCGCGGAAATTAACTATGAGATCCACAACAAGGAACTCCTGGCGGTAGTGGATGCCTTCCAACACTGCCGACGATACTGTGAAGGCGCAACCCACCAGGTCCAGGTCTATTCAGACCATCAGAACTTGGAATACTTTACGACAATCAAAGTATTAAACTGACAGTAAGCAAGATGGGCACAAGAGCTGGCTGGCATTAATTTCCGAATCTACTACCGACTAGGCACTCAGAACGGAAAACCAGACTCACTATCGAGGTATTCGGAGTACGGCCCTGAAAAGGGGGGGGTAGAAAAACAGCCGATAACCACGTTTTTGGGAAAAAATCACTTTGAGGAACGACTAACGTGGTCATTCATTTGCTCCTCAGCGTGGCTGGCATCACTCCCAGAAAGAAGGTGGACAGAGGAATTCCTGGCAAGCTCAGGGAAGAAGGGAAAAAGGACGAAGTCTATGAACAGGCAAGGAAACAGGAAGCGGGAACGGAAGACCCGTCACCGAAGGACCAAAAGGTCAAGAAAGTGAGCTGCGAAAACGACCTACTGTACAGACGGAATCTGCTCTGGGTACCAAAGGGACTGGTGCAGAGGATTATGGAATCAGAATATGATAGAAAGAATGAACGAACGAATCATCGACTTTGTCAGAAGCTGCCCGGAATGCCAGCAGAATAAGGTGTCCCGACACCAACCTTAGGGGCCATCCTCCCCACTGGAGTTGCCCTACGCCCCATCGCAATCCATAGCAACGGACTTCATTACGGAACTCCCAGCCTCGGAAGGCCACGACCAGCTATGGGTGATCATCGACCGATTCATCAAGATGGCACACTTTCTCCCCTTAAGAACGGAAGGAAAGACAGTGGCAGATCTGGCCGTCATCTTTGCCCGAGAGGTATGGAAGTATCACGGCCTCCCTGCCCATATCGTGTCAGACCGCGACTCCAGGTTTACCTCGGAAACCTGGAAGGAGTTCCTATGACTCTTGGAAATCCGGCCCCGAATGTCAACCGCGTTCCATCCGCAGACTGACGGACAGACGGAACGGCTCTACCAGACGATCGAAGCCTACCTCCGAGCGTTTGTCAGCATGGAACAGGACGACTGGGTATGCCTGCTACCGATGGCCGAGTTCACCTACAACAACTCGACCACCATGGGCATTGGTATGTCTCCGTTTTATGCTAACTATGGCTTCCACCCAGCAGACATGGACCCCGCGTCAACCAAACCTCTGAACCCAGCGAGCCAAGTCTATGCCCACTGGATGCATGCCATGCACGACGAATCCCGGAAAGGACTGGAAGACGGACAAGAGCGAATGTGCTGATACACTAACCCGGCGCGAAAGGAACCCCCGGCATAACAAGTAGGAAACTTGGTGATGCTCAACGGAGGCAACATCAAAACGAGCCACCCCTCGAAGAAACTGGACCACAAGAATCACAGTCCCTTCCAGATCGAGAAAATCGTCTCCCCCCTAGCCGTCCGCCTCACGCTGCCCCGGAAATAGAAGATCCACAACGTCTTCCACGTCTCGCTGCTCGAACCCTACCGAACTAGCGAGCACCTAGCACCACCGGACCCATCAAAGGTGCTCCGAGAGGCTGACGACATCGAACAGTCGGAGGAATACGATGTTGACGAAGTTATGGCCTCAGTCGAACGCGGTTGGGGAAACAACAAAAGGATCCTATACCTAGCCAAGTGGCTCGACTATCCGGAACGCAAGGACTGGACGGAAGAACCATTCGACAACTACTCAGTAGACGGCTTGGAGAAACTCTGAGAATTTCATTAACGGAATCCAGGTGCGCCGAGGGACTACCAACTCACCGACACCTAGACGAGATGTCCATAAAGGGGCCCGATGAAGCACGAGCGGTAGTAGGGATGGAGGGGTTGGAGGACTTCATCTCACGCACACCTATGACACCCAGTTGACCAACTTTCGGGATAAGGAACTGGCGGTTCAGGTCCAGGGCCATGTGTGCACCCCGTCCCCGCCAGCGCGGGCACTCCTCGGTACGCCCACAGGAGGCCACTACCCGGATTCCGGTTACCAGCACGAAGGGCACCATAGGCTCTCCCCGCACACCAAGAGCTTGGCTCGAATCGACCGCGGAACTGAAATCCGAAACGGAAACAACCCGCAGAAAGACCCTCTTCTTGGGCACCGATCCCACAAGTACAGCTAAGCCGCCGACCCGGCACCCGGCGATGAGTGCACGCAACCGAAACCGTTGAGAGTTAGGAAAACCGTTCAGAACAGACATGTCGACCTCTTGGCGACCGACTCGGACCGGATCAACCGGCGCAGGCGGCATACAAGCCGTGAAGTGAGTCCCCAACAGCGCTGTCACAGCTCTAGCATACTAGTCCCACCCAGGAAGGACGAGGGGGCGGTCACTGCCGAGTATACGGGTTACTAGCACGAAGGACATCATGCCTCTCCCAATTCCCTGTGCCGACTGCGACCCCGGAACCCCCCCGAGCAACCTACGCCTTGACGCAGCTCGGCGGCGAGTACAACTCAATATGACACGGCAGTAAGAGTACGCACCGGCCTACTCAGAGGGCCCAGTCATTCCGACGGATTACAGGGGTGTATCCTGATCCGGTGACTGGGAGGGCTGTAGGGGAGGAGGACTACAGTCACGGTAACCACATCTGCGAAAAGTTACCCCACGAAAGATACACACTTAGAAAGAGACGGGCTACCTAGATAGAGAGAAAAGTGTTAGCGCTCAGAACGAGGCTAGGGGAGGGGGAGGTAGCGTTACACCCGAAATATCTTGAGTACGTAGGTAAGTTAGAGCAGGAGTACGTAAGGATGACCGAACGCACTCAGAGAGTCTAGGCGGGAGTTAAGGGCCGGAGTTAGCTTGCGGCCGAGAAGATCGGCCGAAAAAGGAGTAACTCTGAGATGAGGGGTCAAAGTGCAAACGAGCAAAAGAAGAATCTTGGCAGACGCTGGTTGGGCTCCTATGGAGGGGGTATCGTACGAGAGATCCAAGTCCTTACCGAGGAACGACGTATGAAGAGGTCTGGGCCCTACGGGGAAGGCCACGTACGAGTCTGGAGCAGGAAAGTTCCCCGCTCAGCTGCATGAAGAGCTCATCTCCTTTATCTACACCCGGCCAGGACCAATGAGTCGCCCACGAGGTCCATGCACCTCAGGGGAATCCAAATCCGAGTCACCACCTCTCATGCCAGCATCACTCAGGTATAAAGACTGAGGTTCTTTGCCCGACGGAAGGAAAATCAGCACGAACATCCTCACCAACACTACCACCAAACCCACACACAAGATCTAAGATTATTCCATTGTGAATTATCAAAAGTAGCCTGATTACCTTTGATTCTACCCACACTCCGGTTACGGTACAACCCCAGTGTCACATTTGACCCTGCTTTACGACGCGTTGTTCAAATCCACCGAGGTTCGCCAGCTCATTGATTGTATGACCGAATTTTAGACCAATGATGAAGAATCCCTGGCCAGCGACCTGAAGTACAAGTGAGCACCCTTCTACTGTGCGATTTATTGGTGGAAATATAGGAGCTGAGAGATGTGACACTGGGGTTGTACCGTAACCGGAGTGTGGGTAGAATCAAAGGTAATCAGGCTACTTACGATAATTCACTACGGAATAATCTTAGATCTTGTGTGTGGGTTCGGTCGTAGTGTTGGTGAGGATGTTCGTGCTGATTTTCCTTCCATTGGGCAAAGAACCTCAGTCTTTATACCTGAGTGACGCTGGTGTGAGAGGTGGTGACTCGGATTTGGATTCCCCCGAGGTGCCTGGACCTCGTGGGCAACTCATTGGTCCTGGCCGGGTGTAGATAATGGAGATGAGCTCTTCATGCAGCTGAGCGGGGAACTTTCCTGCTCCAGACTCGTACGTGGCCTCCCCTGTAGGGACCAGACCTCTTTGTACATGGTTCCGACGTAAGGACTTGGATCTCTCGTACGATACCCCCCCCATAGGAGCCCAACCAGCATCTGCCAAGATTCTTCTTTTGCTCATTTGCAATTTGTACCCTCATCTTGGAGTTACTCCTTTTTTGGCCGATCTTCTCGGCCGCAAGCTAACTCCGGCCCTTAACTCCCGCCTAGACTCTCGGAGTGCGTTCCGTCATACTTACGTACTCCTCCTCCAACTTAGCTACGTACTCGAGATATTTCGGGTGTAACACTACCTCCCCCTCCCCTAGCCTCGTCCCGCGCGCTAACACTTTTCTCTCTATCTAGGTAGCCTGTCTCTTTCTAGATGTGTATCTTTCGTGGGGTAACTTTTCGCAGATGTGGTTACCGTGACTGTAGTCCTCCTCCCCTACAGCCCTCCCAGTTACCGGATCAGGACACGCCCCTGTAATCCGTCGGAATGACTGGGCCCTCTGAGTAGGCCGGTACGTACTCGTACTGCCATGTCATATTGAGTTGTACTCGCTGCCGCGCTGCGTCAAGGCGTAACCGGCTCGGGGGGGTTCCGGGGTCGCAGTCAGCACAGGGAATCGGGAGAGGCATGGTGTCCTTCGTGCTAGTAACCCGTATACTTGGCAGTGACCGCGCCCTCGTCCTTCCGGGGGGAGACTAGTATGCTAGAGTAGTGACAGCGTGGTCGGAGACTCACTTTACCGCTTGTATGCCGCCTGCGCCGGTTCCTCCAGTCTGAGTCGGTCGCCAAGAGGTCGACACGTCTGTTCTGGACGGTTTTCCTAACTCCCAACGGTTTCGGTTGCGTGCACTCTTCGCCGGGCACAAGGTTGGCGGCTTAGCTGTACTTGTGGGATCGGTGCCCGAGAAGTGGGTCTTTCTTCGGGTTGTTCCTCGTTTCGGATTTCAGTTCCGGCGTCGATTCGAGCCGAGCTCTTGGTGTGCGGGGAGAGCCTATGGTGCCCTTCGTGCTGGTAACCGGGATCCGGGTAGTGGCCTCCTGTGGGCACGCCAAGGAGTGCCCGCACTGGCGGGGGCGGGGTGCACACGTGGCCCTGGGCCCGAACCGCCAGTTCCTTATCCCGAAAGTTGGTCAACCGGGTGTCATAGGTGTGCGTGAGATGAAGTCCTCCAACCCCTCCATCCCTACTACCGCTCGTGCTTCATCGGGCCCCTTTATGGACATCTCGTCTAGGTGTCGGTGAGTTGGTAGTCCCTTGGCGCACCTGGATTCCGTTGATGAAATTCTCGGAATTTCTCCAAGCCGCCTACTGAGAAGTTGTCGAATGGTTCTTCCGTCCAGTCCTTGCGTTCCGGATAGTCGAGCCACTTGACTAGGTATAGGATCCTTTTGTTGTTTCCCCGGCCGCGTTCGACTGAGGACATAACTTCGTCAACATCGTATTCCTCCGACTATTCGATGTCGTCAGCCTCTCGAAGCACCTTTGATGGGTCCGGTGGTGCTCGGTGCTCGCTTGTTCGGTAGGGTTCGAGCAGCGAGACGTGGAAGACGTTGTGGATCTTCCATTTCCGGGGCAGCGTGAGGCGGACGGCTAGCGGGGAGACGATTTTCTCGATCTGGAAGGGACCGTGATTCTTGTGGTCCAGTTTCTTTGAGGGGCGGCGCGTTTTGATGTTGCGTCTGTTGAGCATCACCAAGTTTCCTACTTGGTATGCCGGGGGTTCCTTTCGCGCCAGGTCGGTGTATCGGCGCATTCGGTCTTGTGCGTCTTCCAGCCCTTTCTGGGATTCGTCGCGCACGGCGTGCATCCAGTGGGTATAGACTTGGCTCGCTGGGTTCAGAGGTTCCGTTGACGCGGGGTCCATGGCTGCTGGGTGGAAGCCATAGTTAGCGTAAAACGGAGACATGCCATTGCCTGTGGTGGTCGAGTTGTTGTTGGTGAACTCAGCCATCGGTAGCAGGTGTACCCAGTCGTCCTGTTCCTTGCTGACAAATGCTCGTAGGTAGGCTTCGATCATCTGGTTGAGCCGTTCCGTCTGTCCGTCGGTCTGCGGATGGAACCCGGTTGACATTCGGGGCCGGATTCCAGAGAGTCGTAGGAACTCCTTCCAGGTTTCCGAGGTAAACCTGGAGTCGCGGTCTGACATGATATCGGCAGCGAGGCCGTGATACTTCCATACCTCTCGGGCAAAGATGACGGCCAGATCTGCCACTGTCTTTCCTTCCGTTGTTAAGGGGAGAAAGTGTGCTATCTTGGTGAATCGGTCGATGATCACCCATAGCTGGTCGTGGCCTTCCGAGGCTGGGAGTTCCGTAATGAAGTCCGTTGCTAAGGATTGCCATGGGGCGAAGGGCAACTCCAGCGGGGAGGACAGCCCGTAAGGTTGGTGTCGGGACACCTTATTCTGCTGGCATTCCGGGCAGCTTCTGACAAAGTTGAGGATTCGTTCGTTCATTCTTGGCCACCACAAGTTTCGTCGGATTAGCTCGATGGTCTTGTCCTCTCCCATGTGTCCGGCTACCTTTGTATCATGTTCTGATTCCATAATCCTCTGCACCAGTCCCTTTGGTACCCAGAGCAGGTTCCGTCTGTACAGTAGGTCGTTTTCGCAGCTCACTTCCTTGACCTTTTGGTCCTTCGGCGACGGGTCTTCCGTTGCCGCTTCCGGTTTCCTTGCCTGTTCATAGGCTTCGTTATTTTTTGCCTTCTTCCCTGATGCTTGCCAGGAATTCCTCTGTCCACCTTCTTTCCGGGAGTGATGCCAGCCATGCTGAGGAGCAAATGAACGACCGCGTTAGTCGTTCCTCGAAGTGATTTTTTCCCAAAACCTTGGTTATCGGCTGTTTTTCTACCCCCCCCTTCTCAGGGCGGCACTCTGAACGCCTCGATAGTGCGTCTGGTTTTCTGTTCTGAGTGCCTGGTCGGTAGTAGATTTGGAAGTTAATGCCGGCCAGCTCTTGTGCCCATCTTGCTTGCCGTCGGTTTAATACTTTGGTTGTCGTAAAGTATTCCAAGTTCTGATGGTCTGAATAGACCTGGACCTGGTGGGTTGCGCCTTCGCAGTATCGTCACCAGTGTTTGAAGGTGTTCATTACCGCCAGGAGTTCCTTGTCGTAGATCTCATAGTTAATTTTCGGGGGTTGGAACTTCCTGGAGTGGAATGCTACTGGGTGTAGACGTTTCTCCTCGTCCCGCTGCGATAGTATTGCTCCTATCACAAAGTCCGAAGCGTTGGTTTCGATGATCACTTCTTTTGCGGGGTCGAAGTGTGCTAGAATCTGGGCCGTAGTGAATCGTCGTTTTAGTTCTGAGAAGGCTGCATCTGCTTACGCATTCCAGCTCCACTCTCTGTCTTTCTTGGTCAGTTCTGTAAGTGCTCTCGCCACTCGGTAGTAGTCCTGGATAAAACGTCTGTAGAAGTTGTCGAACCCCAAAAATGATTGCGTTTCTGTCAGGGACTCCGGCGTTTTCCAGCCGAGTATTGCCTCCACTTTTTCTTCCGACATTCTTATCCCGTTCCTTCCGATAATATAGCCTAGAAATTCCACTTCCTGGGTTTTCCATACACACTTTTCGGGTGAGACGGCCAGACCATTGTTTTGTAGGCGTTTTAGGACTTCTCTGACCGTTTGGTCATGCTTTTCCTCCGTGTCGGCCTAGACCAGTATGTCGTCCATGTATGCCAATGTTCCCATGTCGAGCATGTCGGAAAAGATGTGGTTCATCATGTCTTGGAAGGTGGAGGGGGCGTTGGGAAGTCCGAACGACATAACTTGGTATTCGAAAAGCCCGTATCGGGTTCTGATTGCTGTTTTCCATTCGTCCCCTTCGCGGATTCGGATTAGGTGAAATCTATTTTTGAGGTCTATCTGCGTGAACCATTGCGCCCCTCGGACCCGATCCTGCAGCTCCTGCATGAGAGGTAGTGGGTACCGATTCGAGATCGCGATCCGATTTAGCGCTCGGTAGTCTACACATATTCATAGTCCTTGTCCATGTGGTTTCGGCACGACGAGGATTGGTGAGCCGGCTGGGGATGTGGAGCGCTTGATTTTCCCCATTTTTTCCATTTCTGTCAGCCATTCTCTCAGGGTACGGAGTTCTTCTTCTGAGAGGGGGTAGATGGGCCCCCATGGTGCCGTGCTTTCTTCCTGGAGATCGATTTTGCAGTCGTAGGGTCGGTTTTCTGGGAGGGCATCTGCCGCCTCTCTTCCCATGATTCCGAGGTACTGACAGAATTCTATTGGAACGGCTTTTAACGGGTCTTCCTCCCTTACTGCAGATACGTATCTGATAACTCGAGCGCTGGGATTGGTTGCGATTGATTCGTCCCAGGTTAGGGAGAAGGGCCCCGTTTCGTGCTGGGTGCATTTACTCATGCATTCCGCGCTGTTGAACCGTACTACTTCGTTTGTCCAAGCACCCTGCGGTGGGTGTTGCTCTATCCAACTAAACGGAAGGAAGATGTCAATAGCTGCTTCCATTGGAGTTACCTCGAAGGTTTCCTTTGAGAAGTGTTTCCGGTGTTGCAGACGCATTATCCCCGTGTAGCTCTGCACGGCTCCTTTGACAACTTCCCCGGTGAAATTCTCAATGGTTCGAGGGTTTTTGTGAGTTTCGGTCTGAATTCCTAGTCGCTCAATCGTTTGTTGCTTGATCAGGGCGACTGAGCACCCTGTGTCTAGCACTGCCTTTACCGGGTGCTGGCTTTTATTCCAGTGGAGCATCATGGAGATTATTGGTCGATCGCTCTTCTTTCTTCTCTTCCTTGGTGCCGAGTCTTCCGGGCCCGGCTCTTTCCTTTCTCTTTTCGAGGTGCCGCATACAAGGTGTTTTACTCCGACTCGCGGCAGGGCTGAGTTTCTCAAAAATCCGAGTCCTCCGAATCGGCCCAAAGCGGTAGATCCATGGCCATTTCCTCGACCGCTGCCACCTTCTGCTGTTTTGCCGCTGGGGGTTCCTCTGGCTTGTCTTCTCTTTTTCGTTTCGTTGTTTCTACAGCCGCGACCTCCCACGGTGCTGGTGGCAAGGCTGTTCCCTGTACCGTCTGGAAGGAGAAGCAGTCGTAGGTCCTGTGGCCTGGTCGGCCGCATCGCCAGCAGTCTTCCTTGCTTCTCCGGTATTCTTCTGCCTCCTTACTTGGTACCCCTTTGAGGGCCGCATCTTGCGACGGCCAGGAGTCCTTTTTCGGTGGCCTGGTGTTGTTTGACCTGGGTTGCGGGGCCCCTTCTTTGGGACTTGGTCGTGTGTCGTTTTTCTTCCTGTGTTCCTTAGGGCGGTCGTTTCTCATGCTGTCCTTGTTGGGTGCTGCTCCACTTCGCATCGCCTCCTTGGCGGCTCTGAGCGCCTTTTTCTTTTCCACCTGTAGCCCGGCTTGGTGCGTGGCCTGCAGGAAGCCCTCGTCGTCCGCGAAGTCCTCGAGGTAGTGGGCGAATCGTATGTCTAGTACCGCGTCGGGTATGGCCAGGTCCACTTTTTCCCTCAGTGCTTCCCCAGTGGCACGCACGAAGTTATTGAGCACTCGAAACTCTGTTAGGTAGGCACGGATGGACCCTTGGTACTTGACCTGTCCTAACTTGCGTTGGGCGTCCGCTGCTTCCCGTTCGTTTCGATACTCCGTTCGGATAGCCGCGGAGTAGTTAACCTAGGTATCGTTTTCTCCCAGTTCTCGGTACCGGTGGAGGTGCCATACCAGGGCGGTGTCGGTTAGGAGGGTTCCGACCCAGGTGATTTTCTGGCGGTCGACAGTTTCCGGGTAGAACCCCAGATACATGGTGACCGATTCCCACCATTGGTTGAAGGTGGACGAGCTTTTTCCGTCGAATTTTTCGCGATTTTCCATCTTGAGTCTTGAGGTCTGTACCCGGGCTCCTCTCTCCAGCTGTTCTACGGCTTGTGCCACCGCGATTCCGGCCCCCACTAGCTGGGCTATTTCCCCCGCCGTAAGCATGGTTGTCAGCTGGCCCTGGGTAGGTTCCCTTGTTCCCGGTGGGGGCCTTCCTGTCGGAAGGTTCTGTTCGTACAGGTCGTTGTCGTCCTCGCTAGGAGGGGGCGTAGGTGAGGGCGGTGCTCCCATTCGCGGAGGTCTCCGTGGGGGTCCACCTTTTCCTGCCCCTCCTGTGTCTTGGGGTCTGTGCGGTGGGTCCGTAGCTGGGATTGCCAGGGGCCTTTGTCGTCATTGTTGGGTTCCTCCGAGTAAGAGGCTCCTCAGCATTAGTCGGGTCGGCGGTGCCCCTGGGCTTGGAGTGGGCCGGGTCCATCCGGCCGGTGTTGCGGGCAAGGGAACTGTAGTTGCCACTCGTAACAATTGGTCTGGTGCTCGGGCCAGCCGTTGCTCCAGGCTGGCCATTCGATCTTAGTCCTCGTTTCGCTGTTGCTCGTGCGTTTCTACCTTCTTTTGGTGGTCAGCAGCCCATTTTTCCATGTTACCTTGGAATTCCATCAGGTGGACGTTTCTGGCCAGGTTTGCTTCCGACAGGAAAGCTACTACGTCGTGCATTCGCGCTACTTGTGTCACCTCATATACCCGATGTAAATCACTCGTCTTGGAGTGCTCGATATTAGCTTCCCAGACCTGTCTGGTAAATGCCTGGTATGCGTTAGCGGATACCATAAGCTCATTCCTTACCCAGTCTCCTGAGATCTGTTCCTTGGCTTCCATCTGCTAGTAGACGTATTGGGCTCCCTGTGCCAGTCGGTTGTAGGCGGCTTCAATCCGCCTAATGCGTCGGTCCGTATGGTCCAACGTGTTGTCACAGAAGTCTATTAGCTGGCGTAGGTTTTGCTTGGCCTGCAGCTGGTGGTTGGCCATCGCCTGCATCCACCCGACCGGGTTGGCGATCTCCAAGGTTTCCTCCTGAGGTTCTTCGTCATTGGTGATCTGAAGCAGCCCCCGCGGCGCCTCCAACCGGAGCATGTTATAGTCGGACGAGGTAGACATTTGTTAATATAGGTCAAGGAAGTCTCCACTGTGGATGGTTGAATCGTAGTCGAAGTAGTAGTCAAATAGGTCGAAGAGTTCGTTTTCGTCGAAGTCGGTGGGTTGGGATAGTAGTGCACAGTTCCACCACTGCTGGGTATACCAATGGTATGGGGCGCACTCGATTGTTTCGTGGATAGGCTTCGGTCCGTCGAAGAATTCTTCCCACTGCTCGTATTTTGCGATTTCATTGTCGATTGACTGAAAGGTGTAGTCGAAGGAGTATTGCAACTTAGGCTCTAAGAAGGTAGATAGTTCGAGTAGGTAAAGGTGGTCTTCGAAGTAGGTGTCGTCGAAGTAACTCATGAAAGTAGGGTGATTTTGAGATCATGATTATAGTGTGACACTGGGGTTGTACTGTAACCGGAGTGTGGGTAGAATCAAAGGTAATCAGGCTACATTCAATAATTCACAACGGAATAATCTTAGATCTTGTGTGTGGGTTCGGTGGTAGTGTTGGTGAGAATGTTCGTGCTGATTTTCCTTCCATCGGGCAAAGAACCTCAGTCTTTATACCTGAGTGACGCTGGCGTGAGAGGTGGTGACTCGGATTTGGAATCCCCCGAGGTGCATGGACCTCGTGGGCGACTCATTGGTCCTGGCCCGGTGTAGATAAAGGAGATGAGCTCTTCATGCAGCTGAGCGGGGAACTTTCCTGCTCCAGACTCATACGTGGCCTCCCCTGTAGGGATCAGACCTCTTCTTACGTGGTTCCTCCGTAAGGACTTGGATCTCTCGTACAAGACCCCCCCCGTAGGAGCCCAACCAGCGTCTGCCAAGATTCTTCTTTTGCTCGTTTGCACTTTGACCCCTCATCTCGGAGTTACTGCTTTTTTGGCCGATCTTCTCGGCCACAAGCTAACTCCGGCCCTTAACCCCCGCCTAGACTCTCTGAGTGCATTCCATCATCCTTACGTACTCCTCCTCTAACTTAGCTATGTAACAGAGATATTTCGGGTGTAACACTAGAAGTCACGCTATCGACCACGCTAGCCACTCTAGGCGTCACATCCGAGACGTCTCCTCCTACACATTGGGAATACAGGTGGAGGAGCCACCCTTCTTTCTCCCCACCCTACCCTTCATGGCATCGGAGGAGGCGGAGTAGGGGACGGTCACGAATTTCCTTTGTTTTTCCTATGTAATTGTCACGAACCTGGCGCGACAGGCTCCTTGGCGCCGGCGCCGGTGCCACTCTCACCGTTGTCACCCTGTGGCTCGTCCTCGTTTCGGCTGCCGCAGCCATGGTCATCCTCCGCGCTTAAGCGACTCGACCGATATCCGCCATATCGCTCTGGTAGCTATATCCCCGACCGCTGGCTGGTCTAGACCTCTCTCCTTCGTCTCCATTATGTTACTTGCACGTCCTTTCTCCTGTCCGCTACGTTTGTTGTCTCCCATTGATTGAGCTTTCGTGTCCTTCTCCCATGTTCTTTACGAGTATTGTTTTCCCTTGATTAAGTTGTACGTCAGTCTTCCTTTCCTTTACTGTTACTGCTTGCGCGTCCTTTCTCCTGTTGCCGCGAGTAGAGTGTTGGCTGCGCGGCGGCCGAGTGCGATCATGTGTTTTCCTTGGGCGCGGCGATCGAGTCATGATGTTAGTCGGAGGAACTGTGTCAGTCTTGCGGGCAAGCTGTGATTCCACAGAGGGAAGGAAAAGTATAAAGGAAGGGTGCGGTAGCTAGTCTGGTGATTCTTCTCCACGTAATCTATTATCTCTCTCCACAGACCTATCTCTCTACCCTCATGAACCGGCGCTGCGACCACCACCTGTATGACCCCAGAGAAGTAAAGCGAAGCCGAATACCGCAACGATACCATGCCAGGCGTGATGAGATTAGGGCGAAGCCGAATACCGCCACAGCGAAGCCGAATACTGCAACGATACCACGCCGGGCGTAAAGAGATTAGGGCGAAGCCGAATACCGCCACAGCGAAGCTGAATACCGCAACGATACCATGCCGGGCGTGAAGAGATTAGGGCGAAGACGAATACCGCCACAGCGAAGCCGAATACGGTAACAATACCACGCCGGGCGTGAAGAGATTAGAGTGAAGCCGAATACCGCCACAGCGAAGCCGAATACCGCAACGATACCCCACCGGGCGTGAAGAGATTAGGGCGAGGCCAGATACCACCACAGCGCAGCCGAATACTGCTGAGCGGTGACCAAGACTACGTTACCTGTCGAGCAGCACGGGCTAGCGAGGCAGGATCTTGACACTAGATTGCGTCTCCCAAATCGACACCTGACGTAGCAAGGACACAGTGGATCCCCAGGACGAGAACACCAGGGACCCCCTCAATCTTCACGAATTCAGGGACATCCCTGATGACCAGCGAGCACCAAGCCCGGTAACCCCGGAGCAACGATCCAGACCACAGACACCCAAGTTACCAGAACAACCCCGAAGAATGACGGAAGGACCTCACCTGTTGACAACAGAAAGTTGCAGACCCTCTTAGCGGCATGCGACCGACTGCTGCAAACTAGCTACCCAAAGCTCGGGGACCCCGAACCCTTCGAAGGAGACAAAGCAAAGTTCAAAACGTTCTTGGCCCAGTGCGAGCTTAAATTCAGAACAGATGGAAGTCGATTTGATAATGACGAGAAAAAAACGGGATATACGTCCGACTTACTCCAAGGGGTGGCATGGAACTGGGTGGAAACCTTCCTAAACCAAGAAGGAGGGATAAACTTGATATGGGAAGAACTGAAGACCAGCATGAAGCATGCGTTCGGCCAAGTAGATGCTGAGGAAATAGCATTCGAGAAATTCCAGAAACTCCAGCAGGGAAGTCGAACGGCTGCAACCTACTGGGCGGAATTCCAGCGGATCAAAGCAGGCCTCCTGTATGTGGACAATGTATGCATCGCACGATTCCGGGATGGACTGCACCCCAAAGTAAAGAGACACTTGGTCATGAGCGAAACACCTGCCATGGTCCTGGTAGACTACGCTACCACTGCCATCAAAACCGATAGCCGCTTATGCAAATTCGGAGTCATCAGCCAACGACCAACAGCCAACCCAGAAGCGCGCTTCCATGTACAGACAAGAGAACCTGCGTCAGTACCCCCAGGGGGCCCGATGGACCTCGATGCAACCCGACGATTCAAATTTGCACAGAGAACGCCGACCCGATACCCCCGACGAACAAACACGGATGAATGTTACAACTGCGGAAAGAAAGGGCACTTCGCGAGGGAATGCCCCCAACCCAAGAAAGGACGAATTCCATGGAGAAAGCTGTATTGGGCAGCGGAAGCCACGAACGAGGAAGAACCCGTGGAGAAGGAAGCAGGGGAAGCAACCGAACCTGCGGGAAACGACAGCCCTTGGGAATAGGCCTAAGCAACAGCCACCCGAGGGAGAAACCCGTTGCAGAACCAGACCCAGCCTACAGAATCCGAACAACCAGGTACGACTGTGAAGAGAAAATCATGATCAAAGTATGAATCATAAAGTACAGGGACAAAAGTTTCCGTACAGGGGCCGTTTTACACCAAAAATGCCCGTTTTCACACAACCGAAAACCACTCTTTACTTGACGGAAAAAAACTGTGCCTTTCACAGACGTCTTAGAATCGTAAGAATCATCATCTATAAAAATCTTGACAACTTTTATTTTATATTGGTGGCGCACGAAATTGTGTTTTGCACGAGTTGAAAAGTGACTTCGGATTTTGTTTGGGACTCTCATACAAAAATATTACACAGCAACCAGTTTCAACACCAACTTTTCTCCCATATGGCATTACTCACCCACAATGACTTAGAATTGCATGCCGATTTTTTATAAGATTATCTACGTAGCTAAGAAGGCCTCTCAACAGTCCATCATATTTTCCAGTGAATGTAGGTTGCTGTATCCGTGGTTGAAAATGGGCTACCTTGGTCAAAGGAAAATTTGTTTGGTCACCCTACTTTGCATAAAATAATGATTTTTACGGGCTGAAAATTCCATTGAAGCTTTATTAGTATATATTCATGATGTATGCCAACTACTGAGACTTTCTAAATTGTGGTTGTGGGTATCGAGAAGGTTGAGTGAGGGCATCATGGGCAGTTGTACCTGGGTGTACGGAAACTTTTGGCCTAGTACTTTAGGAACCGATGGAAACGAACACCACACCACTGCCCTGGTAGACAGCGGGGCATCCAAGAACTTCATCGACAAAGCCTACGCCGAAGCAAGCAGAATCCCAATGCAGCAGAAAGCGACACCAACACGGGTCCTGACCGTGGACGGAAGTGAAGTCACCGGCGGGCCGGTAACCCACGACGCCCAAGTCCAGCTGAAAATCAATCATCACAAGGATGATGTCCGGCTACACTGCATTACAATCGGAAACGTACCGGTCATTCTAGGACTCCCATGGCTCAAGCTCAATGACCCAGTAATAGGATGGAAGAACCACACTGTGAAATTCCACTCGGACCACTGCGCCTAAAAATGCTTACCCAGCTCACCCAGAGCTAGCGCGGTCCCGGAAAAAAAGGCCACGGAGCAATACCACAAGAAAACACCAGAAAATTGGGGAATCAGCGAAACAGACCCATGGGAAGTATGCCAGGCCGTAATCGACAAAATTAAGGAGACCTCCAATGACAGCAACAACTCAATTCCACCGGAATACCATGAATTCCTTGAGGTGTTCACCGAGAAAGAACCCACGGCACCTCCGCCCCATCGCACCCAGGACCACCATATCCCACTAGAGGAAGGGAAGACACCCCTGTATGAGCCACTGCGACCCCTGAACGAAGACAAAATGAAGGCCCTGAGAGAATACCTAGAAATCAACGAAAAACAAGGATGGATCTGGGCATCCACCTCCCCGGCCGGAGCACCAATACATTTCGTCAAGAAAAAGGATGGAGGACTACACCTGTGTGTGGACTACCGGCAACTAAACGACATCACGATTAAAGATCGGACACCGCTGCCACTGATCGGGGAGTCTCTCGATCAACTCTCCAGCGCCATAATCTACACCAAACTCGATATACGAGGTGCATGCTACAACCTCCGCATTGCAAAGGGCGACGAATGGAAGACAGTGTTTCGAACTCGATATGGGCTATACGAGTATTGCGTCATGCTGTTCGGACTCACCAACGCCCTAGCATCCTTCCAACGATGGATAAACGAGATCCTGAGTGACTATTTAGACATCTTCTGCGTGGCATATCTGGACGACATCCTGGTCTTCTCGCCCGACGAGGAAACACACTGAAAACATGTCCGGACAGTACTCACACGAGTACGTGACACCGGACTAACACTGAAAGCATCCAAATGTGAATTCCACGCCATGGAAACAGAATATCTGGGATATGTCATATCGCCAGAAGGGCTGAGAATGGACGAAGAAAAGATCCGAACAATCAGAGACTGGAAGGAGCCAACAAACGTCAAAGGGGTGCAGAGCTTCCTGGGTTTCGCCAACTTCTACCGAAGGTTCATCAGAGACTATTGCAAGATTACAATGCCCCTCTCCTCCCTCACAAGGAAGGACAAGTTATGGGAATGGGGCGACAAGCAGCAGAAGGCGTTTGAGACGCTAAAGGGAACAATGATCACGGAACCGATATTGCAACACTTCGATCCAGAACAACCCGTCACCATCGAAACAGACGCCTCAGACTACGCCATAGGAGCAATCTGCTCACAACCAGACGCAAAGGGAATCCTGCATCCTGTAGCCTACTACTCGAGGAAACTCAAAGACCCGGAGTGCAATTACGACATCCACGATAAGCAGCTACTGGCGATAGTCAACGCACTACGAAAATGGGATACTTATTGTAAAACAACGGGACCAAAAATCACGATCCTCACCGACCACAAAAACCTCAAATACTGGAAAACAAAAAAAGATATCAATTTGCGACAAGCCCGGTGGGGTGAGCGATTTGCTAACTATGACTTCGTGATCAAGTATCGACGCGGGAAATTGGCCGGCAAGCCAGACATCCTCTCTAGGGAGTCACGAGACTCTCCCTGGGAAGGGGATATGAAGCATCGACAGAACCACAGCCGAATCCTGTTACCCGAAGAAGTGTTCGAAGCACTCCTGGCTAATACAATGGAGACCATTAACCTTGAGATAGACAAGGAACTCCTGAATGAAATCCGGACACTAAGCGCAGCAGATAAAGAGATCCAAGAAATCCGGAGGAAAAAAGCGAGCGGGACCACCTGTGACGAAAAGATCGTGCTAGGGTTATGTGAGGAAAACAGCGGGTTGCTAATGTACGACGGCCTCATATGGGTCCTGGACAACTACACCCTGCGACTAAGCATATTAAGAGACCACCATGACGCGCAAGCCGTGGAACACCCGGGCCGAGCAAGAACCCTGGAACTTGTTAGCCGAAATTTCTCCTGGCCAGGGCAACGATAGTACATCCACAGATACGTCGACCACTGTGATACCTGCCATTGCATCAAGCCAATCCGACACACGCCATTTGGACTGCTAAAGCCACTCGAACTCCCACACCGACCATGGGACACGATATCAATGGACTTTATCACTGCGCTGCCGACGAGCAACGGAAAAGACGTGTTATGGGTAATAATCGATCGTCTGACAAAGATGGGACATTTCGTCGCCTGCCAGGGCACCATGGACTCCGAAGACCTAGCAGACCACTTCCTCCGACAAGTTATAAGACCCCATGGACTGCCAAGCAGTTTTGTATCAGACAGAGGGTCCCTGTTTACCTCAGACTTCTGGAAACGAGTAACGGAAGCACTCAGGATATCACGCAACCTCAGCACAGCCTTCCACCCACAAACGGACGGACAAACAAAAAGAGCCAATGCCACCCTCGAGCAGTATCTCCGGGTATACTGCAACTACCAGCAGGACGACTGGGAAAGGTTGTTGCCAATTGCCGATTTCTGCTACAACAACACACAAACCGGAACAACAAAAATAACCCGCTTCTTTGCCAACTATGGATATCACCCGCGTTTCCTGCCAGACCTCGGCACCCGGAACGAGGAGACCCCAGAAGTGTCGGAATATGTCGCGGCATTAAGAAGGTTGTATGAAGAACTTCGAGCAGAGATCAAGGAAGTCCAAATGTCTCAAGCAGAGCAAGCCAACAAAGCACAACATCCGGACCCGGTACTGAAGCCAGACGACAGGGTCTGGCTACGATGGAAACACATCCAGACAACCCGACCATCGAACAAACTGGACCACAAGCAGATAGGCCTCTACACCATCCTCGAGAAGGTAGGCTCAAGAGCATATAAACTGGACCTACCGGCCACTGTCAGGATCCACCCAGTTTTCCACATCAGCCTCCTCGAACCCACAGCCAGCACTAAACCCATCCTGGGACACCAACAAACACCGCCACCAACTGTGGTCATCCAAGAACAGCAAGAGTGGGAAGTAGAGAAAATCCTCGACTCCCGACACCATAGAAACCAGATCCAGTATCGAGTCAAGTGGACCGGTTTCCACGACCCCGATCGTACCTGGTATCCCGTCCACAACTTTGAGAACTCACCCGACCTCGTCCGCCAGTTCCACGAGGAATACCCTGAGAAACCCGCACCCCAACTTTAAAAACCCGATATGTCCACCACCGCCACTGTCACGAACGAAGGCTGGACCTTCGCTGGCCGCAGCCACACCTCTGAGTTTCCCATCACAACCTCCGCTGATAACGAACAAACCGAACTACCCACCAACGAACCCAACAATGACTGGGGCATTGCCGCCACCACGACTGACGGATGGGGCACCCCTCCAGCCACACCTTCGCCCCCACTGTCCACCGCAGGACAGCCCCATTCCAATGACCACGCATCCCTGCACTGGACGACCTGCTACGATGACTACTGCAACACCCACCGCCAGAGCAAGGACAATAACTACTACCCGTGCCAAAGCCGCTGCCGCCGAGCAACAAACTGCGACTGCCCGCTCCCACACCATAACGAACTACTCAAAGTAACCCGCGAACGACGCCTCAACCCCGCCAAAGCATGCGCGGACTGGTACCGAGGAAAGCGGGTCTGCCCCGAATGCCGGTTCCTCATGAACATGGAAAACCAGCACCTCCGCTGCAGCGCTGCAGCCCCATGTGAAACCTTGGCGGACATCACGCCACCACAGGAAGATCAGGAAAACATAAACCCCGCGGCCGCAACTGCGGCACTACAGGACGAGCAACTCGCCCTCCTGGGGGAAATCGTCACCATGATACATCAAACAACCACCCGGGATGCCCGCCGCAATCACGTCGTACACCGGAAGCTCGCCATGCAGATGAACGAGTTCCACTCCACGGACCAACAGAACTCGAGCAGATGACCAACACCCTGGGAGCCATCATCACCAAACAACAGCGAATGAACGAACAACTCCAAGCCTGGCAGCAGGCTAGCCGGCCGGTCCACATCTACCACACCCCCATCCACCGCCGGACCCTGACGACCCGACATGACCTCGCCGGAGCTTCGGTCTGGACAGGGGACATACTGTCATGCACCTGGCGCGACAGGCTCCTTGGCGCCGGCGCTGGTGCCACTCTCACCCTTGTCACCCTGTGGCTCGTCCTCGTTTCCGCTGCTGCAGCTGCTGTCATCCTCAGCGCTTAGGCGCCTCGACCGATCTCCCCCATATTGCTCTGGTAGCGATATCCCCGACCGCTGGCCGGTCTAGACCTTTCTCCTTCGTCTCCGTTATGTTACGTGCGCGTCCTTTCTCCTGTCCGCTACGTTTGTTGTCTCCCATTGATTGAGCTTGCGCATCCTTCTCCCATGTTCGTTACGAGTATTGTTTTCCCTTGATTAAGTTGTACGTCAGTCTTCCTTTCCTTTACTGTTACTGCTTGCGCGTCCTTTCTCCTGTTGCCGTAAGTAGAGTGTTGGCCACGCGGTGGCCGACTGCGATCATGTGTTTTCCTTGGGCACAGCGATCAAGTCATGATGTTAGACGGAGGAACTGTGTCAGTCTTGCGGGCAAGCTGTGATTCCACAGAGGGAAGGAAAAGTATAAAGGAAGGGCATGGTAGCTAGTCTGGAGATTCTTCTCCGTGCAATCTATTATCTCTCTCCACAGACCTATCTCTCTACCCCCGTGAACCAGCGCTGTGACCACCACCTGTAAGACCCCAGAGAGGTAAAGCGAAGCCGAATACCGCAACGATACCACGCCATGCGTGAAGAGATTAGGGCGAAGCCAAATACCGCCACAGCGAAGCCGAATACCGCAACGATACCACGCCGGGCGTGAAGAGATTAGGGCGAAGCCAAATACCGCCAGATCGAAGCCGAATACCGCAAAGATACCACGCCGGATGTGAAGAGATTAGGGCGAGGCTGAATACCGCCACAGCGAAGCCGAATACCACAACGATACCATGCCGGGCGTGAAGAGATGAGGGCGAAGCCGAATACCGCCACAGTGAAGCTGAATACCGCAACGATACCACGCCGGGCATGAAGAGATTAGGGCGAAGCTGAATACCGCCGCAGCGAAGCCGAATACCGCAACGATACCATGCTGGGCGTGAAGCCATTAGGGCGAAGATGGATACTGCCACAATGAAGCCGAATACCGCAACGATACCCCGCCGGGCATGAAGTGATTAGGGCGAAGCCGAATACAGCCACAGCGAAGCCGAATACTGCAACAATACCCCACCGAGCACGAAGAGATTAGGGCAAGGCCAGATACCGCCACAGCGCAGCCGAATACTGCTGAGCGGCGACCAAGACTACGTTACCTGGTGAGCAGCATGGGCTAGCGAGTCAGGATCTTGACAGTACTTGCACCTTGAGGGATAGGCCTTGGCAGAGGGCAAAAGGGAGCCTGCACTGTGCCGCTACACGTGGACTGCGCTCCCACTACCTTCTCAGCTACTTGGTTTCCACCCTTTTAGCAATAGTGGAGAGTTGCCGTTTCCTGGGGCAGGACGGTGCTGATGCTAGTGCTGGTACCCAAGATTTGGCTGGAGATGCTGCTGGGCGTTCGATGTTCGATGACTCTGGTTCTTCTGAAATAGCGTCTCCTGCCCTCTATGTAGGTTGCTGCGTCCCGTCACGTCCGATCCATCAAAGTTATTTCAGTCCAAGTTTCCAAATTGCAAAGGTTTGTACAATCGAACTCCGTAGCATGACAATGGACTGAACATTCGACCTTATTCTTCAAGGTGGATGGTGTTGTAGTGGGTATGGGGCTGTGGTAGATGGAGTTGTGTTGGGGATGCAGTTGGGGTGGGGTGGGATGGAGTCGTGGTGCTTAATTGCTGATATGAGGGACACATCGCTCAGGAATAAATCAGGGTGGGGGGGTCAAACGTTATGACAGTGGGTTGATGTGGGACGAATGTTGTGTCATTTCTATGCACAGGCTACTCAACTTTTTTATTTGGTGAGTGGGCTGTCGCTGCTTTTCTATTTGCTGGGTGGTCTGGCCGCCAAGGCAAACAAGCCTGCCAGCTGGCAGGCCGGCCCATTTAGGAAAAACCCAATTTGTCCGACAGGCTAGAACAAGTATAATAGAGGGATTTTGCAGTTGTTGTGGGGGATGAAATAGGGATGAGTTAAGTGAGCCGGGGCCCAGAATGAAAAAAGGGATTTTACAACTCTGGGTTGGGGGATCGCCAGAAGTAGTTTACTATAGATTTTAGTGTTGAAAACCTTGTACCCCGTCGGGTCGTGAACATCAACACTCTCATATTTCCCTCCAACGTCGGAATCAGTTGCTCGCCTTGTCTGGGGGATTAACTGGTATCCTTGCTGCAAGTGGATACATTCTCTACTATCAGTTGCAGAAACAGGAGGCCGAGCAACAGGAAGCTGCGAGATGACACCCCTACCGTTACCGTCTTCCACTCCGCGTACCGGAAGGGCCACCGTTCAGACTTGATGACTCGAACGACATCAGCAAAAAATCGAAAACAGCTCCCGGTGCTCCCGTAGCTCCCGTAAGCATCGCTAACTCCCATAAGAGGAGAAGTTATATTTTGCTCCCGTAATGATTTCTAAAAATAAAAGTGGTTTAATTTTAGCTGAAACCTCGAGAAATGTTAGTTCAAATTTATGTCTCACCTGTAAAAAAAGCAATATACTTCAACTTTCAATTTTTTTGCTGATGACCTACTGCCTTGAATTCTTTCGGTAAGACTTCCAAAGGATCTAGCAGGCTACATCTCTTCTGACTGATGTTAGATTTTCACGCCTTCAGCTTCCACAGATGATACAACATTTCGCGCTTGAAGAGATCGAGTTCCGGTATCGGTATCTCTGTTCTCCAGAAATGGCGATATGTGTCATGCTGTCCCAACTGTCAGCGCCTTCACAATATAAGAAGCATATGCAACTCTTCCAACGATCACATTCCTGGCTGTCGGTGGTGTTCAACGATGTCGTCATTCACCTAATTACTTGTTATATCAACAAGTTAAACTTGGATGAACAGCGACTTTCCCAAGATACTCTAATCCGATATGCCGATAAGGTGCATCAGGCAGGCGGTGGCAGTGACATATGCGGCTTCATCGATGGTACCATGCAGGCGATTTGCCGACTGAAACGAAACCAACGTCTGTATTACTCAGGGTACAAGAAGTGTCATGCAATCAAGTTCCAAGCGGTTACGACTCCGGACTGGTTGATCAGCCATCTGTCAGGTCCTTGGCTAGGAAATGTTGGCGACTTTCAAATGTATTTGGAGTCAGAATTACAGGAAAAACTTCGAGTTGTGAATCTGGATGAGAATGGTGTAGATGTTAAGGAGCAGCATCTCTATATCTATGGAGATCCTGCGTACAGCTTGTTATATAGCTGTATGAGTGCATATAAGGCGCTACCTGGTCGTCCGTTGAACCCATTTCTCAGTGAGATCAATGCGCAGATGTCTGCCTTGTGTGTGAGTGTGGAGCATGGGTTTGGAAGGGTAATGATGCAGTGGAGTTTCAATGGGTTTAAACATGACTTGAGGATTGGAATATCACCTGTAGCAGTGTATTTCATGGTAGCGGTGTTATTTTGCAACATCCATTCATGCTTTCATGGGAATCAGACAAGCGATCGGTATAATTGTCCGCCACCTTTGCTTGATTTGTATTTAAATCTGCATATATGATCAACTTACAGGTTATTGCGTGAGGAAAGAGAGAGAAAGAAGGGTGGGTGACGGCTCCTTATAAGGATATCCGTCGCCTGCAATGACATCACATTCCATCCCTCCACATTCCGCCCCGAGCGCCAATACTGCCATTCCGGACCAAGCTGGCATACGCCGTGGTACAGCTCCTCTCAACTCCTTTCATTCCTCATTTCCTGTAGCATCGCCATGATCTCAGTTTGTCCAGCTTGCAACTGTTCGATACGAGTATCTGGCGGCTGCGTTGCGATCGCTTGGATCATCTTATCACCCAGCATAGTCATACCCGCTACAATAGCTTGGACATTACCATCGGGGGCCATACTACTGGTACCCTGTCCACTCTTCTTCATACCCTTCCTCCTCTTTGCCCTCATCATCGTTGCCACTTGTTCACCCTCCAAATCGTCCGCTTGCTCACTACTAACATCATCCGCACTTCCCTCTTCCCCAGACTCTACTGAAAGTTTCCTCTTCCTGCTCCACATCGTCATCATAATCATCCTATGAACACTGGCTTCCTTTGCTACCTTTGCGAGTATATCTGAAGTCTTCTTTGAATCCTTTCTCTTTTGGTCCTCTACCTCCAGGTGTGCAATCCACCGATCCACAGCTTGGGTCAGCTCTGTGTCATTTTGAACAGTCCCTGATTCCTTCTGGTACTTTACCACCTCGATCTTACGGGCAGTAACCAAATCCTGCATAGTACTTCTCGCATCCCGTAGCTTGACTCCATACTCCTGCTGAAGCAATACCGACATCTTCTTCCAAAATGCAAGCTTACCACCGTAGTATGCTCAGCTTGATTGTCAAGACATAGCTTAACCAGGTCCAGACGCATCTCGTTGTTCATGGTAGTTTTCTTGGCTCGTTCCAGATTCGGTAGCGGTGAAAACGTGTCAACAATTGGTGTCTGACTCGAAGGGATCAAAGGACTTGAGGGGATGACAACTGGTGGCGATGTTTGTGGAACTGGTGAAGCATTTGATGCTGGCATCCATGGCTGCCGGTACCTAGAATTGTAACCCATTAGAAACCCAGACTTTATCATTGCAATGGAATGGAAAACCGACAGAGAAGACATATTGATATCTGCATCACTCAGCGCTTGACTGTATAGGTGAGTCCCTTCATAGGGACAGTGAGGCGGGGGACCATTGTAGGGGCGGTGAGATGGGGAACCATTGTAGAGATGGTGAGACGGCGGACCACCATAGGGACAGTGATATGGGGGACCATCGTAGGGACGGTGAGGTCGGAGACTATCTTAGGGGCGGTGAGATGGGGGACCATCATAGGAATGGTGAGGCGGGAGACCATCGTAGGGGTGGTGAGATGGGGGACCATCGTAGGCATGGTGGGAGGGGGGGCTCTCATAGGGACGATCAGAGTGTAGATTCTCATCGGAACGCTGAGACGGGGGGTTCCCATAGGGACCGTGAGGCGGGTGGTTCTCATAGGCAATACGGGACTGATGCCCTTCCTTGAGAATGTCATGCTGAACTCTCTCTGCGTCTCCGCTCGCCCTTCCGTCCATAGTGTGATGTCGTACTGGTATATGTTCAACCTCTTGCTGATGTTGTGTTGTCAAGTGATAGTGACGATGAGACTGTCTCTGGTAGAGTTTTCTTGTTAGTGTTTCTGGAGATACTCCTTCCTCATCAGCTCTAGTGCTGACGACATCGTACATCCACTAGTCCTAAGCAGGAGATCCCCCAGACGCTAAAGATCCCCCAACATTGGGGGTTGCAACCCCCAATGTTGGGGGATCATAGGCGCTAGGGATCGTAAATTTAACCGGTTGCCACAGTGATACCCCCAAAGTGATCCCCAGAACGATCCCTAGCGAGTTGCAAAATCCCTCTAATGAATAAACAAAAAAAAAAAAAAAGGCCCGTACGACGGAAAGGTTAAAACGCACGGAATCCGGTGAACGGGTCACTTATCTTATCTCATCCGGTCAAGCGAACCAATAACCAAGCAGTCGAACGAGCCACACGAGCGATCTGACGCTCCGAACCGTGCCGCCGTTGCGACATGGGCGGGCAGGGGGGGTTTTTTTTTGTTTAATCATTACTCGCATGCGACCTATCTAGAGCATGGCGGGATCATGTGCAGTCCGTTTCCTGTCCGTTGTCCACGCGGTGGCGGCACATTGCAAGCTCCCCGTTGCCCTCCACCCAGGCCTGTCCCAAGGAGTTGAGGTGCGCACCGAAGGAAATTTTACAAAGGAAAACGCGGCCGAAGAGAAAGACCTAGACAAATGGGATGGGAAGGAAAGACTTGTACAGAGGGAATGACAAAGGGAAAGGAAACTCGTCCACTACTCCTCTCCTGCGGACGTCATGGAGGGGGGGCGTTGGCGGGGACAGGGGCGGCTCCTCCGCCTCCACCCTCCTCTCCTCTTCCCGCTCCCGGCGCTTCCGGGGCTCCCACTCAGCACCCTCGCACCCCGCACCGTCCTCGGCCGGCACCAGCTTTTCCACATACGTGGTGGGGAGGAAGTCTAGTAGTTACCGCCCGGCTGCATCTCTCTCGGCCAGAAGGTCCCGGACCTTCCAGCGGCACTTCCACTTCCCAGTCTCCTTCCGCACCTCCGCTCACAGGATTCAAGTTGCGCCTTCCACTCCGGGCAACCTTGAAGACATGCTCCCGAGTCTGAATCTGGTACCGGCACCACCGGCACTGTGGAGTGTTCAGTCCAGTCCAACTTCAAAAAAGTCCGTCGGCCCGCGGGCCATGGACTAGTTTGGAGTGCCTCATGCAGGCCAGTCCAAACCGAGGCCAGGACTGGCACGGCCGGACTGTTGAGACCCTTGGTGGATATTTTTTTATTTTCACCTAACCATGCTTGCACTCGGCCTACGGGCTATGGCGGCGCTCATTTTGGCGGCGCTCTGGGGTCGAATTCGGCGCTAACTACCGCTCGATGGAGCGCTTTACGTTAGCGCTGAGTTTTTGAGGTGCTATTCAGATACACGTAACGCCACGACCTAAGGTGAGGTAGGTGAGAGTCCTCAGCGTCTCAGTTGTCCCGCTACACATTTGAGGCCTCCGTTTCAAATAAAAAGTCATCAGATCCCCACCGTTTTTCCTTTTCTCCATCTCATTCCACTCATCCCACTCTTCACCATCCTCCAACCTTCAAAAATCCGCAACAACCAACCACTCCGAGCGCCTCCTTTCTCCTCCAACTCCTCAAAATGCCCACGATGCATCAGTCCAGTCCCCCACCTCCTACCAATACACGGTAAGAACTCTGCGCACAAATTCAGGTATGCCGATACTGACGTTTCCGTGCGTAGGCCCGCTTCGAGCGCCCGTGGTCCCTTCCTCAACGCTCAGAGCAGCAGCACTGAAACGGCGGCATCCAAGCGAAAGTCCCCCTCGCAGCTGTAAGTACCGGTATCACGACGCCATCTTGAAGTACCAACCTCTGACGGGCAAAAAGCCGACGAAACGCCGCTCGTGTCGCCGCTCGTGTCGCCGTTGCTGCTGCTGCCGCTGCGGAACAGCCCACGGCGGACACGGTAGCCAATGGCAATGAAGCCACAGATGCTAGAGCTTCCGAGCCCGCTGTGGTCGAGTCGGCTGGCGCCGCGCCCGCTGAGGTGCTGGAAACAGCCAGTCAGTGCAGCGACGACACAGCGGCGCCGAAGCATAAGCGCGCATCGAAGCTGTGAGTCCTTTCACCCCTTTGCCGTCTTCCGTGTCGAATGCTAATATGCGAGAAGGCGACGAGGGGAGGCGAGTGCCGCCGCACGAACTGCTGCTGCTGCACAGAAGACAGCGGATGCGGCCGCGACTGACAAGGAAGCCACGGATGCGAGTGCCTCAGAGCCCGCCGTGGTGGAGTCGGCCGGCGCCGCAAATGCTGCTGCACAGACACTCTACGTGGCTGCAGCCGTCGATGAAGCCACGGTCGCGCGTGCGTTGAAGCCCGCCGTGGTGGAGGTGGTCTGCGCCCTGGACGCTTCTGTACAAGCGACAGCCGAAGCAGTCACCACCGACGATGAAGCCTCGGATGTGAGTGCTTCAGAGCCCACCATGGTGGAGTCGGTCGGCGCTGCTCCCGCAACTACCCTGGTGGATCCGGTCGTATCACCACCTGCCGAACCATTGCTTGTTCCCCAAAATGAGCAGGAGCAGGTAGTTGCGGGTCCACATGCGGACCAGGCCCGCGGTTCGATCTCAGAGCAAGCAGGAGCCATGCTGAGCCCGATGGCAGCACCGATTGGCTTCGCCCGCTGCTCGAAGTCGATCGCGTGGCCGCTGTTCCTTGTGGCGGCTGTCGTTCTGTGCGGGATCCTCGCTCTTCAAGCCCCTGCCACCGAGCAGGCTCGCCAGGCGTTGTCCTCCTGGTCGCTGTTTAGCCTGCCTGGCCAACAGCTGCCGGAGGCCGCACAGCGCTGGCCGAAGCCCAAGCCCGACGCTGCCACCCACTGTCTACTCGCGGACCTCTATGGCCGCTCGGTAGTGGCGTCGTGGCCCGTGCGCAATAAGAGCGAGTCTCCCCTGAGTGTTGCCAGTAAGACCCCCTTCCAACCGCCTGCTAAATTTTTTTCGGTTGTACTTAGGGTCGAGCTGGAGATACAACTGCATGGCCACCGGGTACGGATCGGAAAGGTTGCCCCGGAGGAAACAGTCTCTGGCATATTATCCCTCCTCACCCGGGTGGCCAGGCTGATACGTATCTAGGGAAGGGTGGCAAGGAGTGTTGGGGGATGGAAAGATAGCATAAAAGTTTTCTCTTTTTTTTTTTTGCGTCGACCGTCTTGAAAGCTGTGATAATCGTGGCCTCGCAAAGCGTGATAAGTATAATCGTGAAAGGCCTCCCGCATCCACCTACAAGTATCAACTTTGTATTCCTCGGTCCTCAAATGATGTTGCGCACAACGGTGATGGTGATTCATTAATCGCATGCTACCTATCTGGATCAAGATGATGAAAAAATAACTGGATCCTGGCCACCGCCCGACCCCAGCCTCGGGCAGAGTGCAGTCGGCACGTTTTAGCACCCCGTTGCACTCCGTGCAAGCATGTCCCAAGATGTAAAGCGCACCAAAGAAATCACAAAGGAAAGCTGTTGGAATTGCTTCTCGCCGCTCCGGTGTGGCGCGCCGACGGAAGCGACACCGCAGCAACAGCGGCGGCAGCAACGCCATGGGGAGCAACGCCATGGGGAGCAACGCCATGGCAACGACAATGGCAAGGGGATCCTGGTAACGACGGCTTGGCATTCTTCCATAGCAGCGTCTTTTGCTCTCTTTCTTCTATACTCTTACATACTTCTTCATAGCATTGAATAAGATACTCGTTACGTCTACCTCGGGCGATTTCATCACCTGTCAACAATCAAATCATCTCGTTCAAACATAATCTCTTTCTCTCTCTCTCTCTCTCTCTGCTCGTGTGAAGACTCTCAGAGAAACGGTGATCGGGCAATCTTTAACAGGTTATGAGCCCGGAGCCGTAACCTCTCCACATACGATCAAACCTCACCGCTGTCACATTCTCGCGTGATAAATAGCTCCTCAGGAGCCAGTGATAAACGCAGGGGCTGGCGATTCCGAGGCCCGTTTCCTCTACGTCTCACTTAGAAGCTTTCTCCTAGAAATTGATCGCTAACCATCTCAGCGACAGAAGATCTCTGACGATCGACAAGAACTTCCCTCCTTAGGCATCGATATGATCTCTCCTCGTAAAACACGCACGATTCTCAGACTGATTCCTCTACCTACATACCTACTCGGCGAGCATCTACAACGATCTTCATCATGAGTGACGAAACGTTCAAACACCCTCTGGGTAACGTCCGCCTACTCAATCGTACCAACTACGCAGTCTGGAAAGAAGATTGCATGAAGGTCCTACAAGGAATCATGGCGTGGGACATCGTGATGGAGTGAGAAGAAGAACCAGAAGATCCGGGAAGACCCAACGACTTTCCCAGACCCCTAGTTCTGGCACGGAAGGCATACAAGGACTACAAGCAGCGGAAATTGCAGGCCGTGGCCATCATCTACGGATCCTGTACCAATGCTGTCAAGGTACACATCAAAGAAATGGAGGATCCCGTCCAGATGTGAAAAGAATTGGAGGCCCTCACAAACACTGCCAACTCTTCGGTCGGAAGAATGTCACTCTTCTGGAAATTCAGCACTCTTCGTCCCACTCCTGGACAGCTGCTCAATGCCTACTTCGCCGAATTGCTCGACATCACCACTGAGCTTGCTGGCTCCGAAGAAGTGGTCTCCGACATGGTCCTTAAGAATCACATCTACACAACTCTTCCTCCCGCCTATGCAGTCACGATTGAGATTCTTCAATCTCGTGCAAGAGTCACTGTTCAAGAAGTCATTGATGCACTGAACGAATGCGAAACAAATCGATCGATGACTACAAAACCTGATGCCGTTTCAGATGCTCTCTACACACAACAAGGAGGAAGAGGAGGACGACGTGGCTACCAGGGAAGATACCTGTAACGGCACGCCGCCGCCGTCACCACCTATCCCGAACGACTAGAGTCTGGAACGTTCTGGATGGCGCGGCGCAAGGAAGGTTCGGGTTCTGGATTGCAAAGGTTCGGGTTCTGGATTGCACGG